>Ga0209254_10006166_pt1 | contig 11046 bp, 6 predicted proteins | sample FrelakmetDIP11DI_FD_187148 | JGI IMG/M metagenome (GOLD analysis project Ga0209254, IMG submission 187148) | Freshwater lake sediment microbial communities from the University of Notre Dame, USA, for methane emissions studies - DIP11 DI (SPAdes)... | ecosystem: Environmental > Aquatic >... | reverse complement strand
CGGGCGCAACGGCGCCGGCAAGAGCACGCTGCTCAAGCTCGTCACGGGCACCACCCAGCCCAGCGAAGGGCGCGTCGAGGTCACCGGCCGCGTCGCGGCGCTGCTGGAGCTCGGCATGGGCTTTCATCCCGAATTCACCGGCCGCGAGAACGTGTTCATGACCGGGCAGCTCTCGGGGCTGTCGGTCGCGGAGATCGCGTCGGCGATGCCGCAGATCGAATCGTTCGCGGAAATCGGGCGCTACCTCGACGCACCGCTGCGCACCTATTCGAGCGGCATGCAGGTGCGCCTCGGCTTCAGCGTGGCGACCGCGTTTCGTCCGGACATCCTGATCGTCGACGAGGCGCTGGCCGTGGGCGACCTCTACTTCCAGCACAAGTGCTATGCGCGGATCCGGCAATTCCGCGCGGAGGGGATGACGCTGCTGTTCGTGTCGCACGATCCGGGCGCGATCAAGAGCCTCTGTGACCGCGCGATCCTGCTCGACGCCGGCAGCATCCGCGCCGATGACCGGCCCGACACCGTGCTCGACTACTACAACGCGCTGGTGGCCGAACAGGAGAATGCCGCGGTGCTGGTGCCGGATCGGCTGCCTGCGGCGCACGCCGGCATCCGGTCCGGCGACCGGCGGGCCGTCCTGCTCTCCATCGCGCTCCTCGCCGACGGGAGTCCGGCGAAAGTCGTCCGCGTGGGTCAGCCGGTGCGGCTGTCGATCCGCTTCCGCAAGGAGACCGACGTCGCGGACCTGACGGTGGGGTTCCTTATCCGTGACCGCCTGGGCAACGATGTCTACGGCATCAGCACGTGGGTCCTGTGCCAGAACGCGCTGCGCGAAGTCGCGGTGGGGGCGCCGGCTTGCGTCGACTACGACATTCCGGCGCTGAACCTCGGGCCGGGAAGCTACAGCGTCACGGTCGCGCTGCACAGCGACATGACGCATCTCGAGGACAACTACGATTGGTGGGACAAGGCGCTGGTGTTCGAAGTGGTGCGCGGTCCGGAATCCTTCTTCGTCGGCGTCGCGCAGCTTCCCGGCGTCGAGGCCAGGGTGTCCGTCGAGCCATGAGGGTCGCGCTCGTCGCCCCGAGCGCGGTGCCGTTCACGCCCGGCGGCGCGGAACGCCTGTGGTGGGGATTGACGACCTACGTCAACCGCCGCACCGCGCACGCAATGGAGCTCATCAAGCTGCCGTCGCCGGAGCGGGATTTCTGGGAGATCGTGCAGAGCTACCGGCAATTCTCGCTGCTCGCTCTCGACCACTTCGACATGGTGCTTTCCACCAAGTACCCGGCGTGGATGGTGGCGCACGGGAACCATGTCGTGTACCTGCAGCACCGGCTGCGGGGACTGTACGACACCTACCCCGGCGAGCTGCCGCTGCGCCCCGCCCTGCTGCCGGCTCCGGCGGCGCCGCTCTGGCATCTCCTGCAGCGCCCGGAGCTCGATCGGTCGGCGTTGCCCGACCTGTTCGGACTGCTGGAGGCGCTGCGCGCCGACACCCGGATCGCGCAAGACGTCATGGCGAAACTGGTCGCGTTGCCGGGGCCGCTGGCGCGGGCCGTGGTCCACGCGCTCGACCGCATCGGCCTGGCGCCGCGGTCGGTGCGCCGCTATTGCGCGATCTCGCAAACGGTGACCCGCCGCGACGGCTACTTCCCGCCGGGCGTGGTGGTCGACGTGGTGCCGCATCCGCCCGACCTCGACGGCTTTCGGCAGGAGCCGGGAGAGTTCATCTTCACGGCGAGCCGGCTCGAGGGCTCGAAGCGGCTGGATCTGCTGATCGACGCGTACCGGCGCTGCCGCACCGATGCGCCGCTGGTGATCGCAGGGGAAGGACCCGCGGGCGACGCGCTGCGCGCACTGGCGCGGGACGAGCCGCGAATCCGCTTCACCGGACGGCTGACCGACGACGATCTGCTGTCGCACTACGCGCGCGCCCATTGCGTCGTGTTCGTTCCCTGCCAGGAAGACATGGGCCTCATCACCCTCGAGGCGATGAAGTCGGGCAAGCCCGTGATTACCGTCAGCGATGCGGGCGGGGTCACCGAATTCGTCCGCGACGGCGTCAACGGCCGGGTGGTCGCGCCGGACGCGCAATCGCTCGCCATCGCCATCGACGCGATGATGGCCGACGCCGGCCGGCGCACGACGATGGGCGTCGCGGCGCGCGCGACCGGCGACGCCGTGACGTGGCAGCGCACGGTGGACGCGCTGCTGGCGCCGGGAGAGCGCGCAGGCCCGGGGGGTCGCGGGAGCGACGGCACTTCTGCCACGCGATCGCGCGCGGCGTCGGCTGCCGTGCCGCGGCCTCGGCTCCTGGTGCTCAACACGTTCGGCGTCTTTCCGCCCGACTCCGGCGGCAAGAAGCGGATCTTCTTCCTGTTCCAGGCGTTGTCCCGCCGTGTCGATGTCACGCTGCTCGATCTCGGCGGCACGGGCGGTGGCGCCGAATGGCGCGAATTCGGCCCGCACTATCGCGAGATTCGGATTCCGCCGGATGCCCGCTTTCAGGCCGCGGAGGCCGCGCTGCAACGGAAGCTGAAGAAGTCGGTCACCGACATCGCGGCGCTGCTGCACGCGCACGAGATCCCGCCGCTCGTGTCCGCGCTGACAGAGCTCGCGGCCACGGCCGATATCGTGGTCGCGAGCCACGTGTACCTCGCCCCGGTGATTGCCCGCCACTGGCAAGGCGAACTCTGGTACGACGCGCACAACGTCGAGGCGGACATGAAGGCCGACATCCTCGGCGTCCCGCGGCCGGCGGCGCCGTTTGCCGACGCGGAAGGTGGAGACGACGAGGGCGAACGCGGTATTCCGGACGCGCCGTCCGCGCTGACCCGGGTTGCGCTCGCGGAACGGGCGCTGGTGCGCGGAGCGACGCGCGTCCTGGCGGCGAGCGGCGACGATGCCGAGCGCTTCGCGGCACTGTACGGCCGCCCGGCCGCCTCTATAGAGCACGTTCCGAACGGCGTGGCATTGCCCGACGATCCGTGGCTCGATCCCGCCCGGCGCGCCGGTCTCAAGGCGGCGCTGGGTTTCGCCGGCCGTCCGGTCGCGCTGTTCGTGGGCAGCGATCACGGCCCCAACCACGATGCGGCCGACATCCTCGTCGCCACCGCCCGCGCTCGCCCCGACTGGACCTTCTGGGCGGCCGGCAGCATCTGCAACTATCCGCCGCTGCGGGCCGCGCCACCGCCGATCATATGCCTCGGCGTCGTCGCCGAGGCCGAGCTGACCGCGCTGTTTCGGGCCGCCGACGTCGGTGTGAACCCGATGCGCCGCGGCTCGGGAACGAACCTCAAGATGCTCGACTATGCGGCCCACGGCACGCTCGTGCTCTCGACCGATGTCGGCGCGCGCGGGCTGGGCTTCGTCGCCGGAACCCATTACGTTTCGTTCGCGCCGGACGGACTCGCGGCGACACTCGCTGCGCTGCAGTCCGAGCTGCCTTCGCCGCGGACGTCCATGCGCGCGGCCGCCCGGGAGCTGGTGGAACAGCGCTACTCCTGGGACACGATCGCGGATCGCATCGTTCTCTCGAGCCGAACCGCGTGACGCCGCGGTCTCGCAACGCCACGATCCCCGCGCCGCCCGCAGGCGCGGGCTTGCCCGCGCTACCGCCACCGCTGCGCTCCGTAGGCGCCGGCTTGCCCGCGCTGCCATCACCGCAGCGCCGGCAAGCCGGCGCCTACCGAGGCCCAATGATCTCGTACCGAGGCCTCCCCGCATGAAGCTGGCCGTCAACGCGCGCCCTCTGCTGAGCCCCGTCACCGGGATCGGGCGTTACCTCCGGGGACTCATGGCGGCGGTCGAGCGCGACGGCCGTTTCGTGCCGGACTATTTCTACGCCACGCATTGGAGCCGGGATCTCGGCCTGGCTCCGGGGCGCACGACCAGCCCGCGCATCGCGAACATGCTGCGATCGCTGCGGCCCCTGCGTCCGCTGCTGCGCAGCGTCCAGCGGCGCAACTTCCTGGCCGGCCTGCGCCGCGACGCGTTCGCGTTCTACTTCGAGCCGAACTACATCCCGTTCGCCACGGACCTGCCGACGATCATCACGATCCACGATCTGTCCCACCTGCGGCATCCGGAAACCCATCCCGGCGGACGCGTACGGGAGCTCGCGCGGGAGTTGCCGGCCGCGATCGACAAGGCGGCGTGCATATTGGCGGTCTCCGAATTCACGCGGCGCGAAATCATCGCCACGTTCGGCACGAGCCCGGAGCGCGTCGTGACGACGCCGCTCGGCGTCGACCCGCGGTTCTTTCCGCGCGCGCAGCACGCGACGCGGGCCACGCTGGCCCCGCTCGACCTGACGCACGGCCGGTACTTCCTGGCCGTGGGCACGCTCGAGCCGCGCAAGAACCTCGTGACGACGCTCGACGCGCACGCGCGCTTGCCGCCGCGCGTGCGCACCGCGTATCCGCTGGTCGTGGCCGGGATGTCCGGCTGGCGCCACGGCGCCATCTCCCGGCGCCTGGAATCCGCCCGCGCGCGCGGCGACGCCCGCCTGCTCGGCCACGTCGGCGACGACGCGTTGCCGGCGCTCTATGCCGGCGCGGCGATGCTCGCGTATCCGTCGCTGTACGAGGGATTCGGCCTGCCGCCGCTCGAGGCCATGGCGAGCGGGATTCCCGTCGCCGTTTCCGACCGCGCCTCGCTGCCCGAAGTGGTCGGGGACGCCGGCATCCTCGTCGATCCGTACGACGTCGACGGCCTGACCGCGGCGATGCTGCGGGTCGTCGAGGATCCGCGCTTTGGCGCCGACATGGCGGCCCGCGGGATCGAGCGCGCGAAAGCGTTCACCTGGGAGCGGTGTGCCAGGATGACGATGCGGGCCTGGGAAGACGCGCTGGCGGCGCGATCCTCATCCGGTGGCCATAACGGGTCACGGAGTCAGGCCGCGAAAAGCATGTAGGTCCCGACGTCGCGCCGTGCGTACGTCGGCTCGATGACACGGGGCGAGGTTGCGACGAGGCGAAGCGGGGCGAGGAGCGCGGCGTACCGGTCGACCGACCGACCGATCGAGCAGATGCCGTGGTCGTCGTCGATGTCGCCCTCCCAATGCGTCTCGTCCGTCTCCTCGCAGATCAATACGTGGCCGCTCGGCGCGCAGAGCCTCCGGAGCTCGGCCGTGGCTTGCGCGGCCACGCGATCGGTCAGATGCTGGAGCACCGTGAACGTCAGCAAAAAATCGAAGCTGCCGCCGGGCGCCGGGATCTGCGCGAGGCTGCCGACGCCGACGATCGCGCAGTGCGGATGCAGTCGCGCCGCCTCCGCCGCGAACTCGGGCTGTCGCTCGAAGCCGGTCACCCGGTCGGCGAACTCGGCGAGAACCGGCAGGAGCCGGCCGTATCCGCACCCCACCTCGGCGGCCCGCGCGAGTCGGCGACCAGCGGCAACGCGAGAGAGATACCGGCGGATCTCGGCCTGTTCGAGATAGGTCCGGAGCGCGAAGGCGGGGGCGTCGACGTCGACGACCTCGGTCAGGCGCCACGGCTTGAAGGGGCGCGCGGCGTCCGCCGTCACGACGTCGCCTCCGGGCGCGCGTCGGCCCGGGTCAGGGGAGGGTCGAAAGGCGTGACAGGCGACGGCACGAGCCGGAGTATCGGGGCGACGGGTCGCGCGAGTCAACCGACGGTCCGCAGATCGACGATAATCGTCCCCACGCGCATCCTTGCGGACAGGATGTGCCGGAAGGCGCAGATGACGATCGAATGCAGCAATATGCCGGCGCCGGATCCAATCCGCCCGCCGCTTGCGCCGTGAGAGTCGCGCTCGTCCACGACTGGCTCGACACGTGGCGCGGCGGCGAGAACGTGCTGGCCGAGATCGTGCGGATCTTTCCGGAGGCCGATCTCTTCGCGCTCGTGGATTTCCTTCCGGCCGCAGCGCGCGCGCGTCTTTCCGGGAAGCGCGTGACGACGTCGTTCCTGCAGCGGCTGCCCGGCGTCCGGCATTATTTCCGCACGCTGCTGCCGCTCTTCCCGCGCGCGATCGAATCGCTCGACGTCAGCGGGTACGACCTCGTGATCTCGAGCTCCCACGCCGTCGCCAAGGGCGTGCGTACCGCCGGCGGCCAGGCGCACGTCTGCTATTGCCACACGCCGATGCGCTACGCATGGGACCTGCGCGACCAGTATCTCGGCCCGCTCGGGCTTTCGTCCGGTCTCTCCGGCGCGCTCGCGAACCGCGCATTGAACCGGTTGCGCGACTGGGATCGCCGGGTGAGCCCCCGGGTCACGCACTTCGTCGCCAATTCCGCATTCATCGCGCAGCGCATCGCCCGCTGCTACGACCGCGAGGCGACCGTGATCTACCCGCCGGTGGACGTGCGCTTCTTCACGCCCGGCGAAGACGTCGCCGAGCCGGCCGGACGCGATTACTACGTGGCCGCATCGCGCTGGGTGCCGTACAAGCGGATGGATCTTGTCGCGGCGGCGTTCCGCGATCTGCCCGGGCGGCGGCTGGTGATCGCGGGCGACGGCCCCGAAGCGGCCCGCGTGCGGCGCGCCGCCGGGCCGGACGTCGAGTTCGTCGGCGAAGTGTCACGGGAACGCCTGCGCGAACTCCTGCGCGGCGCCCGGGCGTTCGTGTTCGCCGCCGAGGAGGATTTCGGCATCCTGCCGGTCGAGGCGCAGGCGTGCGGCACGCCCGTGATCGCCTTTGGCCGGGGCGGCAGCCTCGAGACGGTGCGCGGGGAGGAGGCGTGGACGGCGACCGGGATGTTCTTCGGCGTGCAGACGGCCGAAGCGATCGCCGCTGCCGTGCGCGCGTTCGACCAGACATTGCCGAACATTCGGGCGTCGCAGTGCCGGGCCAACGCCGAACGGTTCTCGGCAGCGCGCTTTCGGGCGGAGTTCGCGGCGTTCGTGGACCACGTCGCAACGGGGCGCCGGCTCACGTTGCCCGATTCGATCCCGTAGGCGCGGGCTTGCCCGCGCTCGATGGCCGCAGATTGCGTAGGCGCGGGCTCGCCCGCGCTCGATGGGCGCAGGGTCAGCGGAGGAGCGCGGGCAAGCCCGCGCCCACAAGGCCGCGCAACAACCGCCGCAGCGCCCACAAGCCCGCGCCCACATGCCCGCGCCTGCGTCCTCCATACGCGCCGGTGCGTAAAGGGCGCCTCTGCGTCCATAATGCCGCTCCATGGCCCGCAGCGTCCTGAAGCCCCACGCGACCGTCTTTCTCGGCATCCTGCGTCTTGCGGACCCGATGCTGCCGGCCATGGTCGGACTCATCGCCTACGCCGTCCATCCCGGCGCATGGCCACTGCCCGAGCAATATCTGCTCTTCATCGGCGCCGGCGCCGTCACGATCGCGGCACTGTTTCCGCTGTTCCGTCTCTACGACCCGCAGCGCGGCGTCAGCCTGACCGAGGAGCTGCGGCGCCTTGTGCTGGCGTGGGCGGTTCTCGCCGCGCTCGCTGGCGGCGCAATTTTCGCCACCAAGATGGGCGATGCGTTCTCGCGGATCTGGGTAGGCACGTGGCTGGGAGGCGGCCTCGTCGCGACGGTCGCGACCCGGGTGTCGGTACGGCTGGTCCTGCGCCGGCTCAGGAAAAGCGGACGCAATCTGCGGCACATCGCCATCGTCGGCGCGGGCACGCTGGGACGCACCATCGCGGAGCGGTTGCAGGATGCGCCGTGGGCGGGCTTCCACGTCGTCGCGTTCTATGACGACGACCCCGCCAAGGACGGAACGGTCGTCTCGGGCACGAAGGTCGCGGGATCGGCGGACCGCGTCGCGGACGACGTGAAGCGCGGCGGCATCGATCAGGTCTGGATCGCGCTGCCGCTGCGCGCCGACCTTCGCATCCGCGCGGTGCTGGCTGCGCTGCAGACGGAGACCGTCGAGGTGCGTTTCGTCCCCGACATCTACAATTTCACGCTGCTGCACCATTCGATGACCGAGATCGCCGGGCTGGCGGTCATCAATCTCACCGACTCCCCCTTGCACGGAGTGAACGCCGTCGCGAAGGCGCTGGAGGACCTGCTGCTCGCGGCGATCTTCCTCGTGCTCGCTTCGCCGCTGATGCTGGCCATCGCTTTCGGCGTCAAGCGTTCGTCGCCAGGCCCCGTCTTCTACCGGCAGGAGCGCGTCACCTGGAACGGCGAGCGCTTCTCGATGCTCAAGTTTCGCACGATGCCGGCGGGTGTCGAGGCCGCATCGGGTCCGGTCTGGGCGAATGCCGCGCAGCAGCGGGCGACGCCGTTCGGCGCCTTCCTCCGGCGCTGGAGCCTCGACGAGCTGCCGCAGTTCATCAACGTGCTGCGCGGGGACATGTCGATCGTCGGGCCGCGCCCCGAACGTCCCGAGTTTGTCGCGCGGTTCAAGCAGGAAATCCCGGGCTACATGCAGAAGCACCTGGTGAAGGCCGGCATCACGGGGTGGGCGCAGGTCAACGACTTCCGGGGTGACACCGATCTCCGCGCCAGGATCCAGTACGACCTCTATTACATCGAGAACTGGTCCGTCTGGTTCGACCTGCGGATCATCGCCATGACCATCGGACACGTGATCAGGAGCGACAATGCGTACTGAGGTGAAAGCCCCCCCGGCTTCCGCCCGACAGCGTTCGGCGTCCACGGCTAGAATGACGTTTTGTTTCATCCGCCGACCCCACCGCGGCACGATCCGCAGAATTCGAAGCTGATGCATGGCCAGCCCTGAAGAATCCCCCGCCTCCACGCCGGCGCGTGAGTCCGTCGTATCAGACCGGCGTGCCCCGGACGCGGTGGCGAATGCCGCCGGCGCGCGGGCCGGGCCTGACGCCGGCCGCGAGATTGCGCGCGCCGCGATGCTCTTCGGCGCGTCGCTGCTGCTGTGTCTCGTCGCCTATGTCACGCTGACCGTCCCGGGAAGCTGGTTTCCGAGCGCCGCGCCGATGGCCTGGACCGCACGCGACCTCGCGCTTATGCGCGGGACCGGCGGCCTCGAGGGCAGGGAGATGGTCGTCACCGCGACCGATGCCTCGGGCCTCGCGCTGCTCACGGTCAACACCAGCTTTCGGTCGAGCGAGTATCCGACGATCGCGTGGACCGCGACCGGCATTTCCGAACCGGGCGACCTGCAACTGCTCTGGAATTCCGACTACGACGTGTCGCGCGTGAATTCGGTGCCGCTAACGGTGGAATCGGGTCGGCTGCTGCCCGCCACGCTCGGCGGGAATCCGCGCTGGATCGGGCGCATCACCGGTCTGGCGCTTGCCATCCGTGGCCCGCTGCCGCAACCGCTGCGCGTCTCCGGCGTCGTCGCCAAACCGATGGGCGCCGTCGAGATTGTCCGTGACCGTGTCCAGGAGTGGCTCGCTTTCGAGCGCTGGAGCGGGTCGTCGATCAATACGGTGACAGGTGGCGCGGAGTCGCAGGAGCTGCCGCTGCCGCTCTTGCTCGTGGCCGCCCTGCTGCTCGCCGCTGCGCTCTGGTACGCTCTCGCCCGCCGCGGCGCGGGCATCGCCGCGTTGCCGTGGGTCCTGGGGTCGCTGTTTGTCATCGCCTGGATCGTGCTCGATCTGCGCTGGACGCTGAATCTCGCGCGACAGGTCGACGCGACGGCTACGGCTTACGCCGGCAAGGACTGGCGGGAGCGCCATCTCGCCGCCGAAGACGGCCCGCTCTTCGACTTCATCGAAAAAGTGCGTGCGCAGCTTCCTTTGACCCCGGCCCGCGTGATCGTGGTCGCCGACGCCGACTACTTCCGCGGTCGTGGCGCGTATCACCTCTACCCGCACAACGTCCATTTCGACCCGCGGCAGAACACCGTGCCCGCGGCGTCGGCGCTGCGACCGGGCGATTATCTCGTCGTCTATCAGCGGCGCGGCGTCCAGTACGATGCCGCGCAACAGCGGCTGCGCTGGGACGGTGGCGAGCCGGTTGCCGCCGAATTGCTGGTAACCGGGCCGGGCGCCGCGGCCTTCCGGATTCGCTGACATGGATGCGATCGCCCTCGTTGCCGGAGCATTGCTGCCGTGGGGCGTCGGCCTCGCGGCGTTGTGCGCGGTTCGGGATCCGGGCCGACCCGTCGCCGCGCCGGGCGAGATCGCCTGGCTCGCCGGCGCCGGCTATCTCGCGGGCGCGTTCATATTGACGCTGTGGATGCGCGCGCTGTCGCTGGCCGGCGTGCGCTTCGGCATCGCCACGATCGCGTTGCCACTCGCCATCGCCGGCGCCGCGCTCGCATGGATCGCATGGCGGCGCCACGGCCGCGCGCTCGTCGACGCAGCGCGCGCCGCTCTGCGCGCGCTCGTCGCGCCGCCGGACGTCAACGGCGCCACGCGCCTGGCATGGTGGCTGCTGCTCGCGTTGCTGGCGTTGCGCTTCGTGCTGCTTGGCCTCGACGTCGCACGACAGCCGTTGTATCCGTGGGACGCGTGGATGCAGTGGGCGACGAAGGCGCGCGTCTGGTACGAACTCGGCCGTATCGTTCCCTTTGTGGGCAGTGAAACCTGGTTCGCCGGCGACGGCGCTGCCTACTTCGACGCGGCGCCCGGCTATCCACCGACGGTCCCACTGCTGCAGGTCTGGTCTTGCGTCGCGCTCGGCCGCTGGGACGACGCGCTGATGAACTGGCCATGGTGGCAGATCGCGGCCGCGCTGGCGCTTGCGGTGTACGGGGGACTGCGCAGCCTGCGCGTGTCCGCGCTCGGCGCACTCGTGGGGACCTTTTTCGTCGCCTCGCTGCCGCTCGCGAACGTGCACGTCGCGCTTGCGGGCTATGCCGATCTCCCGCTGGCGACGTATTACACGGCGGGCGCGCTGGCATTGCTGCGCTGGCACGATGGCCGCGACCTGCGCGACGCCGGCCTCGCGCTGCTGCTGGCCATCGCGTGCACGCAAATCAAGAACCCGGGTATCTTCTGGGCGTTGACGCTCGTCCCCGGCATCGCGGTTGCGCTGGCGCCACGCCATGCTGTGCGATTCGCGGTGGTCGGCTTCGGCGGCGCGCTGCTGGCGCTCGTGGTGCTCGCGCAGACCAGCACCACGATCTTCAATTACCGGCTGCATCTCGAGTTCGATCCGGTCTGGGCGGCGCTCGGCGAAAGCCTGT
>Ga0209254_10006164_pt1 | contig 11048 bp, 8 predicted proteins | sample FrelakmetDIP11DI_FD_187148 | JGI IMG/M metagenome (GOLD analysis project Ga0209254, IMG submission 187148) | Freshwater lake sediment microbial communities from the University of Notre Dame, USA, for methane emissions studies - DIP11 DI (SPAdes)... | ecosystem: Environmental > Aquatic >... | reverse complement strand
CCATAGGCGGCTGTCTTGAGCAGGATTCCCGCCAGGTCCACGCTGCCGGCTGTGGGGGCCTGCGCGTGGGCATCCGGCAGCCAGGAGTGGAACGGCACAACGGGTAGCTTGACTGCGAAGGCGACAAAAAACCCCAGCATCACCAGCATTTCCCATAGGGGGTCCATGGGGAAGTCGCTGTGGAGCAGAGTGTTGTAATCAAAAGTCAGGGTACCGCTGTTGAAGTAGTGCATGAACACGAGGGACAGGATGCTTAGCAACAGGAGCAAGCCACTGGTTTGTGTAAACAGGAAAAATTTATTAGCCGCATAAACGCGCCCTCTGCCTTCCTTGCCCTCCTCTGTCTCGGCGGCGTGTCCCCACAAGGCGATCAGAAAATACATGGGGATGATCATCAGTTCCCAGAAAAAGAAAAATAGGAACAGATCGAGGGCGAGGAATATTCCCAATACGCCACCGAGGTTCCACAGCAGGTTCAGGTAAAAGAAGCCCACGTGCCTCTGGATTTCGCGCCAGGAGCACACTACCGCCGCCAGGCCCAGACCTCCGGTTAGCACAACCAACAACAAGGAAAGGCCATCAAGACCTAAATGAAAGCTAATGCCAAGACTGGAAATCCACGGCCAACTCACCTCATAACGCCAGCGACTCGCGCCGCCTGTTTGCAGTTCGTAGCCGCCCTGTGACCAGAGATACAATGAGAGAACGAATACACCCAGCATGGAGAAAAACGCAATCCAACGCGGTACCCCGCGATTGATCCGCTCGCCTTGCCAGCACAGAAAACCTCCCACCACAGGCAGCGCTATCAGAGCAGGAAGAAACAGTGAATCTGGAATCATGTAATTCTATCGATCCTCAAAGGGCTGTTCACGTTAACAGCACAAATGTCAGTAGTGTTACCACTCCCAGTGCCATGCTTGCGATATACCAGCGCACCTGGCCATTTTGTGCTGACACCAGGGGAATGCGCAGCGTGTGCAGCACTGCAGGAATAAACAATTCCGCCACATAATCGGCAAGGTCGCGCTTACTTCTGGCGATGATGGCGTGGAAGGGTTTGACGAACAGCGCGTCATACAGCAAATCAAACCCCCAGGCCTTTTGCCACAGGCTGGTAAAAAATCTCCCCATCGTGGTGGACGCGATTCGGGCAATAAACTGACGGTCACCGGCAAACAACAGGTAGGCGATTACAACACCGCTACAGGCTATGGCAATAGAAATGATTTCGAGTAGATGTTTGCCTTCTTCCTGGGCACTTCCCGGGGATGGTGGAAACAGCCCGGCCAGGGGTGGATGAATCATTGCCCCGACCTTGGTGGAAAGAATCGCCAAAACTATGAGTGGAACAATCTGGGTGACACTGCGATCTGCATGGGCATGAACCTGTTCTTTGCCATGGAAAACAATAAAGATCAGCCGAAAGATGTATAGCGATGTGAGCAGGGCACCGATCAAGCCAGCGATTACAAATTCCGGCTTATGTGCAGCTAGGTCCTGCCACAATATCGCGTCCTTACTGTAAAAGCCTGCAGTGATGAAAGGTAGTGCGGCGAGCGCTCCGCCGCCAACCAAAAAGCAGGTATATACCAATGGGAGGGACTTGCGCAGCCCGCCGAGGCGAAAAATATCCTGCTCGTGATGGGTGGCGATAATGACTGATCCTGCTGACAGGAATAATAGCGCTTTAAAAAACGCATGTGTCATAAGATGGAAGATCGCCGCATCGAATGCGCCAACGCCCAATGCCAGAAACATATAGCCGATCTGGCTCATGGTTGAGTAGGCCAGAATGCGCTTGATATCGGTTTGTGCCAGGGCACTGAAACCGGCCATCAGCAAGGTAAGGGCTCCCACAACGCCCACGAGATAGAGCACATCAGGGGATAGTTCAAACAAGGTATGCATACGCGCGATGAGATAGACGCCCGCAGTCACCATGGTAGCGGCATGAATCAAAGCCGAGACTGGCGTGGGGCCTGCCATGGCATCCGCTAACCAGGTTTGTAAGGGAATTTGCGCTGATTTACCGACCGCGCCACCGAGTAACAGCAGGGCTGCCAGTTGTAATGCAGTCTTGTTATCGTGCGTGGGCGCCAGATCCAGCAAGCTTTGAATGTGTAAAGTGCCAAACTCCTGAAACAGGACAAATAATCCGATCAACATCAACACATCACCTACACGAGTGACGATAAAGGCTTTCATGGCTGCTGCACCATTGGCGGGTACGCGATAGTAAAAGCCGATTAACAAATAACTGCAAAGTCCAACGCCTTCCCAGCCAAAAAATAGTATTACCAGATCATCAGCCAGTACCAGCAACAACATACTGGCGACAAAAAGATTCATGTATGCAAAGAAGCGGCTATAACCTTCTTCGCCGCGCATGTACCAGGATGCAAACAAATGGATCAGGAGACCAACGCCGCTGACGACACCCAGCATCGTCAGCGAAAGGCCATCCAGTCGCAAAGCCACTTGGGGGGATAAGTTACCAATGTGCAGCCAGTTCCAGAGAGTCTGTACATACACGCGCTGTGTTTCGTCTTGTAGTAACAAGTTGGCGCTGGCGCTGATTGCTACGGCGAAAGAAAGCGCAATTGAACCAACACCAATGGCGGCAGAAATATTTTCAGACCAACGGCCACGCGATACGGCCAGTAGTAGAAAGCCTACAAGCGGAAACAAAATAGTTAGATACAAATAACTCATCCGCGCATCTCACTTGCGGCATCAATATCCAGCGAATGAAACTGGCGATGGAGTCTCAAGACAATGGCGAGACCTATGGAGGCCTCGCAGGCCGCCAAGGTGAGAATCATGATGAACATGATTTGGCCATCGGGCTGCAACCAACGACTTCCAGCCACCACAAAGGCCATGGCTGCCGCATTCATCATGATTTCAATACTGATCAGCACGAATAAAATATTGCGACGAACCATAACACCAGCAAAACCAAGTGCAAAAAGGATTGTGGCAACGATGAGGCCATGCTCGAGCGGAACCTGTTCTGCGAAAAGATCAATCATGTCCTAAGTGCCTATTCTTCTTTGCCCAGGTGGTAAGCTGCAACCAGCGCGGCCAGCAACAGGATAGAAGCCAGCTCTACCAGCAATAAATACGGCCCGAACAATGCCATCCCGACCTGTTTGGCGTCTATCACTTCCAGGCCCAGAGCATGACCGCCGCTATCCGCGCTGTGTACCCATAAAGTCCAGGCCAGTTGACCAAACAAAACTGCCGCTAATAATCCCGGCCCGACCCAGATACGTGGCGTAAGCCAGAGTTTTTCCTGGGCTCGCGTTTGCTCACCGAGATTCAACATCATTACGGCAAACACGAATAAAACCATAATGGCGCCAGCGTAGACAATGATTTCCAGAGCTCCTGCAAACGGCGCTCCCAGGCAGAAAAAAATCATGGCGACGGCCAGCAGTGAAATGACCATATAAAGAAGTGCGTGAACGGGATTTGAGTTGGTAATGACTCGAATCGTGGCAAATATTGCCACAAATGACGCCAGATAAAATGCAACCGCCATATCTCGTAACCTTTCAGGGCATCAGGCCGCGTACATCAATAGGTTGGGCTTCATTTTGCGCAGAACCTTTGGGCTTGCCGGCAATAGCCATACCCGATACACGATAAAAATTGTAATCATGGTATTTTCCAACACCATCGATCAATAGATGTTCCTTTTCATACACCAGATTTTGCCTGTCGTATTCGGCCATTTCAAAATCCGGCGTCAGTTGGATGGCATTCGTGGGGCATGCTTCTTCACACATGCCACAAAAAATACAGCGGGAAAAATTGATACGGAAGAACTCCGGATACCAACGACCATCGTCCCGTTCCGCCTTCTGTAGGGATATACAGCCGACGGGGCATGAAACAGCACAGAGATTGCAGGCCACACAGCGTTCTTCACCATCCGGGTCTCGGGTCAATACGATACGGCCACGATAGCGGGCTGATAACTGAACTTTTTCCTCCGGATACAACAACGTGTCGCGTTTGCGAAAGGTATGCATGAAAATCAGATACATGCTGCGTAACTGGCTTGCTGAGCCCCAGACGATAGACTTCAGGGTTGAAAGTGACTTTACAAATGAATTGGAAGTCATCGTATTAGCTTCCACTGAGTGGTTCATACACAAGAATCCAGATGCCGGTGAGCAGCAAATTGAACAAGGTTAAGGGCAGGCATACTTTCCAACCAGCGGCCATTACCTGATCATAGCGAGGACGCGGGAGGGCGCCCCGTAACAAGATAAATACCAGGATAAAAAAGCAGGTTTTGAGCATGAACCATACAACAGCGGGAATGTAGTTCATGATGACGGGGAATAGCTGATAGCCAAAAGCGGCGGGAGGATGCCATCCGCCGAAAAAAACAGTAACTGTAATCGCGGAAACCAACACCAACCCCACATATTCGCTGATGAAAAACATAACCCATTTCATGCCGGAGTATTCTGTGTGATAGCCGGCGGCCAATTCTGACTCTGCTTCAGGCAAGTCGAAAGGCGTTCTGTGGGCTACGGCCACCCCTGCAATGAAGAACGTCACAAAGCCGACAAATTGTGGAAATACGAACCAGCCATCCTGTTGAGCAGCTACGATATCGCGAATGTTGAATGAACCTGCCAGGGCAACGACGCCCATGAGGGATATCCCCATGAACACTTCATAACTGACCGTTTGTGCAGCGGACCGCATTCCTCCCAACAGTGAATATTTATTGTTGCTTGACCAACCTGCAAATAACACGGCATATACTGAGATACCCGCCATTGCCAGGAAAAACAGGATGCCGATATGCATATCCCTAACACCCCAGGTTGGGGTGATGGGTACGATGGCAAATGACACTAACAGGGCGCTCATGGCGATAACAGGCGCCAACCAGAATGTTAGCTTGTCTGCAAAGGGCGGGGTCCAGTCCTCCTTAAAAAATAACTTGATGACGTCTGCTACGAACTGGAATATACCAAAAGGTCCAACGCGATTGGGGCCATATCGATCCTGCCACAGGGCCAGCACGCGCCGCTCGACAAAACTTAGAAACCCGGCAAAAATCAGAGTCGCCAGCAGAATCACGACCGCCTTAAACATTCCCACCAGGATTAAAAAAATATCCGGGGTGATAAATGAAGGCAAATTGGTCTCCAGACTCATGTGCTGGTTCCGGCGTTGAGTTTCACAGGCATATGGAAAGGCAAGTAGGGCATGCCGGTCAATCCCACGGGTAAGCCCACCAAGCCTGAGGGTAAATGGCTCAGGATACGTACTGCCAGAGATAAATTAAATCCGGTGTTGTGCACTTTAACCAGCACGCCATCTCGCACGCCAAGTTTTTCAGCATCGGAAGGGCTCAAACCGACATAAGGTTGTTCAAGCATTGTTTCCGTTGCGACGGCACGAGCCGATAATTCATCACTGCCGAAGATGTGATGTAAGGGTACTGCCTGCCAGGAATCCTGGTCTGCACTGAACGCGGCAGGAATTTTGACGAAATAGGCGCCTGCAGAACCAGTATTGGCTTCAATCAGCCGTACACCGGCATCACCTGCGCGCAGATGACCGCCTACCTCATCCTGGAATTTTGTCCACGCCTGCGGTGAGTTCCAGCCAGGGGCCCAGGCAAATGGTACAAATGAGGCGTCCTCATTGGGTCCACCGTAGCCTTCCATGGAGAACGTCAATGCGCTGTCTTCATCCTGGGAAGCGCGAGGTTCATGCACAGAAAGATTTGCTCGCATGGCCGTACGGCCGGAGTAGCGGCGCGGCGCACGGGCAATCTTCAAACCCTTGACGCGATAACTGGCGTTTGGCGATGCCTCCACTATGCGTGCCAGCGCAGGGACATGCTCCGCACACTCATGCGTAATGTCATCAAATTGTGTCCAGGACACCTCTCGATGATCAATAGCGGTGTGCAGGGCATGTAGCCAGCGCCAACTCTCCTTGATGTTGGAAGAAGGATCGTAATACTCTGGATTATACAGCTGGAAGTAGCGTTGCGCGCGACCTTCCATGCTCACCATGGTGCCATCTCCTTCGGCGAAGCTGGCGGCGGGCAAAATGTACATAGCTCTTTCTGTGGTCGCGGTGGATTGATGATCTATGACGACAACGGTAGAGACATGGCTAAACGCACCGCTTACCAGATCAGCAGGTGCGCGACGGAAGAGATCATTTTCGACGACAATCAGGGCGTCGGCTTTGTCACTTACCAGCGCGCGCAACCCTGCATCGGCGGAATCTGCCTCCAACATAGCCACGCCTAGGCTATTTACCTCGGGTACGCACAACGCCAGCGCGGGGGTCTTGCCTTTTTTATGTAAAGCCCCGGCGATATTGGCGGCGGCTTGCAGAACAGCTTCCGATGCGGCGCCGGTGCCAGACACCACCAGAGGTTTTTGTGCGGCCAGCAGGGCTTGTGCAATACGCTGCGCTGCGGCCAAATATTCTTCTGACAAACCTGGGACAGCGGGCGCATCGCTGTCAATCGCGTGCGCCACCGCAAAACCTAAACGGGCAAGGTCATCTGCTGCACCGTTGACCGTAGACTCAGCCACATCATCGAGGCGTGTGGCGGAAAAACTGGCAATAAAAAGAGGACTCTTTTCGCGCTGGCCGATACATTGTACGGCCGCGATTTGCCAATCGGGGATTTTCAAATCTGCCGCCATATCCACGGCGAGTGTTTTGACGGTCTGTCGCAGTGCCAGAGCTATGCGAGGCGCTGTTTGCGTCACGTCTTCGCCGAGGACAAAAACCGCGTCCGCTTTTTCCATTTCACGCAATGCCGGTGTGCGAGCCGCGGTACTTTGCATGATGCTCAGTACCTGGCGAATGAGCTTCAATTCGGCTTCGCCAATACCACAATAAAAATTTTGTGCACCTACAAGGTCGCGCAGAGCATAATTTGCTTCAAGGCTTGCACGGGGTGAACCAATACCGATCACCCTCTCCTGGGATATGGCCACCTGTAAACTCGAACCAATCTTACTAACTGCTTCGTCTGCAGAGAGAATCTCCAGTACAGTATTGTTCAAGGTAGTACTCGTGCGAAAAAAGGGCTGGCGGGGGCGATCTTTGCGATTCACATAACCGTGTCCAAATCGCCCACGATCACAAAGAAAATAGTGGTTAATCTCTCCGTGATAGCGGTTTTCGATACGACGCAATTCTCCATAGCGTTCGCCGGGACTGGTGTTGCAGCCGACACTACACTGCTGACAGACACTGGGAGAAAACTGCATGTCCCACTTGCGATTATAGCGCTCAGAGTGTGTTTTGTCGGTGAATACTCCAGTGGGGCAAACTTCAATCAGGTTACCGGAGAATTCACTGTCGAAGACGCCATCCCTTTCGCGGCCAAAATACAAATTATTATTGGCTCCGAATACTCCAAGATCGTTGCCGCCTGCATAATCATTGTAATAACGTACACAGCGATAGCAGGCAATACATCGATTCATTTCATGATTGATGAAGGGGCCGAGATTCTGGTTCTGGTGTGTGCGCTTATTGAAGCGATAACGGCGTTTGTTATGACCTGTCATGACGGTCATATCCTGCAAATGACAGTGGCCTCCCTCCTCACACACGGGGCAATCATGCGGATGGTTGGTCATGAGCCATTCCAGCACGGATTTGCGGAAGGCTTTTGCTTCCCCGTCGTCGATCGATATATAGGTATTGTCCGTGGATTGTGTCATACACGACATCACGAGTCGGCCGCGTTTATCATCTGCATTGGCGTACTGTTTGACCGCACATGCGCGACAGGCGCCAACGGAGCCCAGTGCCGGGTGCCAGCAGAAATACGGAACATCCAGACCCAGAGATAAACAGGCGCGTAACAAGTTATCTGCACCGTCTACTTCAAAAGGTTTGTTATCTACATAAATGGTTGCCATCGTTAACTCGCCTTCAGGCCTTCCTCATTCTGGATTTCTGTTTTCATGATACCGCGCTCAAACTCACTGCGGAAAAATTTCAAGGCGCTCTGCAGTGGCTCCATGGCACCCGGTGCATGCGGGCAAAATGTCTTTCCGGGTCCGAGGAAGTGGGTCATTTCTTCCAGCACTTCGATATCACCTGCCTGACCCTGGCCTCGCTCAATAGCCTGCAACAGTTTTACCGACCAGGGCAAGCCGTCACGGCAGGGCGTGCACCAGCCACAGGATTCGCGCGAAAAGAATTGCTCCAGGTTGCGTACCACTGAAACAATATTTTGTTTGTTGTCGACTACCGTGATGAGTCCGGTGCCCATGCGACTGCCCGCTTTCGCTATGGTGTCGAAATCCATGGCCAGATCCAGATGTTGCGGCAGCAGGAAGTCGGTTGAGGCGCCGCCCGGCAACCAGCACATTAATTCCAAACCATCCTGCATGCCACCCGCATACTCATACAATAGTTCACGGCCAGTTGTACCGATAGGCAATTCCCATACGCCGGTGCGTTTGGCCCGGCCGGACACGCCGTATAATTTGGTGCCGCTATCCGCGCTTTTGCCGCGGGACAAACCTTTAAACCACTCAGCACCACGCACCACAATGGCGGGAACATTGTTGAGTGTTTCGACATTGTTGACGACGGTAGGCTTTCCCCACAGCCCCGCAATTTGCGGGAAGGGGGGTTTGGCCCGTGGGTTCGCGCGGCGACCCTCGAGAGAGTTGATCAGCGCGGTTTCTTCACCGCAGATGTAGCGCCCGGCACCCGTGTGTACATGCAATTCCATGCCCCAGCCGGAACCGAGAATATTTTCGCTGAGGTAACCGGCCACCTTTGCTTCATCGATTGCGCGATTCAAGCGTTCCGCTGCTACCACGTACTCGCCACGCAAAAAGATATACGCTTTCGATACTTGCAGGGCATAGCCGACCAATATCATGGATTCAATCATTTGATGAGGTAATTCCTCCATCAACAAACGATCCTTGAAGGTACCGGGCTCCATTTCATCGGCGTTGCAAATCAGATATTTCTGCTTGGGCGCGTTTTCTCCCATCGGCACCAGCGACCATTTCACCCCGGCCGGGAAACCGGCGCCGCCGCGACCGCGCAGGTTGGCATCTTTGACCAGTGTTTGCACGGCCTGTGGATTCATTTCTGTGATGGCTTTGCGCAGGCCAGTATAGCCTTCCAGCGATTCGTAGGTTTTTATATCCAGTGGTGCGCTGCCGAGATGGTCAAGGCGCCAGGTCAGCGGGTGAGTATCAGCAGATTTCAAAATGGCAGCATTCATCATGGTTGCTTCACCGATATTTTTCCAGCAAGGTCGCAACCTGTGCGCATGCTACTGGCCCGTGTGTATCGTCATCAATCATGATGGCCGGACCTTTATCACAATTCCCCAAACAGCAAATCGGTAACAGTGTAAAACGACCGTCAGCTGTCGTGTCACCATAGTCAATGTTTAAATGTTGTTTGATTGCCGAAATAAGGTCGTCATAGCCGGTGAGAAAACAGCTAATGCTGTCGCAGACTTTAATGACGTGTCGGCCGACAGGTTTGCGGAAAATCAAATTGTAAAATGTTGCCACACCTTCCACGTCTGCTGAAGGAATCCCCAGGATGTCACCGACGGCTGCAATCGCCTCATCCGGCACCCAACCGTGACGTTTCTGCACAATCTTTAGCGCGTCAATGGATGCCGATCGTGCATCGTCGTAATGCTCAATACTGTGCAAAATCGCTTCGCGATCCTGCTGGTGAAAGGAGTAACGCATGCTACGGTCAGTAGCAAGGAGATTGCTGGGTTTTACAGGATTAGCGGTCGACATCGGCCATCACAAAATCAATACTTGCCAAATAGGCGATCAAATCCGCGATCATCGATCCGCGAATCACCGAGGGAATCTGTTGCAAATGCGGGAAGCTGGGAGTACGGATGCGCGTGCGGTAGCTCATGGTGCTGGCATCGGAAATCAGGTAATAACTGTTGATGCCTTTAGTGGCTTCAATCATCTGGCTGCTCTCACCGGCAGGCATCACCGGCCCCCACGAAACAGCGAGGAAGTGCGTGATCAGGGTTTCAATGTCCTGCAACGCGCGTTCCTTGGGCGGAGGGCAGGTTAGCGGGTGATCGGCCTTATAGGGCCCGGCTGGCATATTGTGCAGGCACTGCTCGATGATGCGCAAACTCTGGCGTATTTCCTCGATACGCACGATGGCTCTATCGTAGGCATCACCGTTGGCGGCTAGCGGCACTTCAAACTCGAAGCGATCGTATCCAGAGTAGGGGCGTTTCTTGCGTAAGTCGTAATCCACACCGGTAGCACGCAGACTCGGGCCAGTAACACCCCACTCAATAGCTTCTTTACTGTTGTATTTGGCTATACCGATGGTGCGGGCCCGTAATATGCCATTGCGGAACGCGGCTTTCTCATATTCCTTGAGCCGTTTTGGCATCCAGTCCAACACCGTACGCACCAGCTTTTCCCAGCCTTTGGGAAGGTCTTGCGCTACACCGCCAATGCGGTACCAGGCGGGGTGCATTCGAAAACCGGTAATGGCTTCTATCACGTCATAGATTTTTTGCCTGTCGGTAAACATGAAGAAGATGGGCGTCATACCACCCACATCCTGCACATACGTGCCCAGAAACAATAAATGTGACGTGATGCGGAAAAACTCCGCCATCATGACGCGAATGACTTCAACTCGATCAGGAACCTTGATGCCGGCCAGTTGTTCGATTGCCATTACGTAGGGCAGGTTATTCATCACGCCACCGAGATAATCGATGCGATCCGTATAAGGAATGTAAGAATGCCAAGTTTGGCGCTCCGCCATTTTTTCAGCGCCGCGATGGTGGTAGCCAATATCCGGTACGCAGTCGATAATTTCTTCGCCGTCCAGTTGCAATACGATGCGGAAGGCGCCGTGAGCCGAGGGATGATTGGGGCCCAGATTAAGAAACATGAAATCTTCATTGGCGGTGCTGCGCTTCATCCCCCAGGCTTCCGGGTTGAAGCGCAAGGATTCCTGTTCCGCATCCTGCTTTGCAGCATCCAGATAGAAGG
>Ga0209254_10006162_pt1 | contig 11050 bp, 11 predicted proteins | sample FrelakmetDIP11DI_FD_187148 | JGI IMG/M metagenome (GOLD analysis project Ga0209254, IMG submission 187148) | Freshwater lake sediment microbial communities from the University of Notre Dame, USA, for methane emissions studies - DIP11 DI (SPAdes)... | ecosystem: Environmental > Aquatic >... | reverse complement strand
CCGCAAACGCTTCGCGTGTCAGGCAGTTAGCGGCTCGGGCTCCCACGCCCGAGTAGCGGCGGCGTGGGAGCCGCCCCTGCTGACATGTTTTGCGTGCACACCCAGCGCCCGTCCATGGACAAGCGATCCGTGGATCCACCAGCACGGATTGGCAATGGATATTGAATGAGGATCGGCATCAATTTGGAGTGAACACTGAATGCTGCAGCCATTATACGAGAAAATACAACCAAAGGAAAGGAGATTGATCTATGACTCCACTGAAAGAACTGCGCACGTCGTATCCGGCGCATCACGCCGGCCATCTGCGCGTAAGCCATCGCCACGGGAATCATGATCAGCCCGACGACAATGCCGGAGATCAGATCGTCGCGCAGCCAGGCGCGTTGGTACGATGTGATCCAGCCGACGAAGGGGACGTAGCGCTCTAAGCGTTTGCCTTGCAAGATCTCGTTGAGCATGTGCCATACCGCCTGGTTACGCACGCTCGCGTCCGTGACAGCTCTTGAATTTCTTGCCGCTGCCGCACGGGCACATATCGTTGCGCCCGGTCTTCGCGAGCAGCGCCTGCCATTCCTGATCTTTAGTCGCATACAGGCGCGTGATTTCGGACGGCGCCCGATTCTGCCGCAGCAAGCGCACCATCAATTGCATAGGCTGATCGACGTGATGAAAGAACAGCTTGTAACCGGCGCACAGATAGTTCAAATCGGGTTGGCCATCGGGCGTGTTGATGAACCGGTCTTTCGGGCAGCCACCGTGACAGGCAAAACGCACGTCGCAGTCCAGGCAATACTTGGGCAGCGTGTCGAATTTATCTCGCCCAAATTTGAGTTGCTGATCGGAAGCGATCAGTTCGATCATGTGCGTCTGGTTGATGTTGCCCAATTTGTGCTGCGGCTCTACGAAGTGATCGCACGAGTACAGATCGCCGTTGTGCTCCAGCGCCAGCGCCGTGCCGCAGGTTTTAGAGAAGACGCACAAGCCCGACGGTTCGCCGTACCAGTTCGCCAGCGCCACATCGAACATCTGCACGTACACCTCGCCGATGTCGTGCCGCACCCACTCTTCGAACACGTCGATGAGGAACTGCCCGTACTGTTGGGCCGTCACAGACCGATCGGTTACTTCACTCCCGAAGGGCACGCCGTCGACATGGTGCCGTTCCACAATCGGGATGAATTGGATGAACTTCGCGCCGCACTCATCGCGCAAAAAGCGATACACCTCCACGGGATGATCGGCATTGGCGTGATTGAGCGTGACGAGAGCGTTCCATTCCACACCGTGTTTCTTCAAGAACGACAGGCCGCGCAGCACCTTGTCGAATGTGGGCGCGCCGCCTTTGTCCTGCCGATAGATGTCGTGCATCTCACGCGGGCCGTCGATGCTGATCCCGACGAGGAAGTGGTGTTCCTTGAAGAAGGCCGCCCACTCGTCGTTGATCAGCGTGCCATTGGTCTGAATGGTATGCTGGATGGTCATGCCGGGCCGCGCGTATTTCCGCGCGATCTCGATCGAGCGCTGGAAGAAGTCCAGCCCCATCAACGTCGGTTCGCCGCCCTGCCACGCGATGGTCACTTCCGGCGTGCGATGCGACTCGATCAACTGGCGGATATAGTTCTCCAGTTGTTCGTCGGCCATGCGGAAGCGGCTGCCGGGATACAGCATCTCTTTCGCCAGAAAGAAGCAGTAGGCACAATCGAGATTGCAGATCGCGCCGGTGGGTTTGGACAGCAGGTGAAACGCCGGCGGTGCGCCAGCAGGTAAGGTCGTGGGTAAGGGTATGGCCATGGTATCCATGGAGTCTCCGGTAAGATCGAGATCCTTAATACTCACTCGCCTCACGCAGTCCGTAGGCAGTGCATCCCTATGCGTTGCCAGCAGAGACGGCATCGGGATGCCGTCTCTGCGTAAGATGAGATTTTTAACTACTTCGGCGCAGGGCCGCCGTTCTTGAACAACATGCGCTGCGCGCCGCCGGCCGTTTCCAGCGCCAGACCGCCTGCGCCATCCGGCCCGCCTGCGGCCACGCTGCTCAACAGCTGCGTGTATTGCACATCCAACGAAGCCTCGCCGCAGAACGCCATCGTGGAAGCGCCCAACTTGATGGTGAAGCCGCCGCTTTCCTGCGTGTAGACGCCGGTGAAGGAATTGCAGTCGGCCTTGCCGTTGAGCGTGCCGTCGGTGTTGAAGACGATGGTGTAGTTTTCCGGGTTAGGGATCGTGGTCGTTTTCCCTTGATCCGTCACCGTCGTCCATTGCCAGACGATGCCTGTAATGGAATTCGCGGACGCGGGCGCGGGGGTGGCCGCCGGCGCACAGGCCACTAACAGCACCAGCACACTGAGGCTGACCACCAGAATCAACGAACGGGTGATATTGCTTTTCATGATGTGATCTCCTTTGTTTGATGTTCAATCTCGTTCTTTTGTTTCCGCAGCGATGGCATGGGATGCCATCGCTGCGGAAATTAATCCGTAGTTCCGACATCCCTATGCCGGAGCAGCTTGTTTGATTCACTCTACACTCCGCCCGACAGAATGTCAATGGCGGTGCCCACCACCGCCGTAATCGCACTGAGCGCGATGATGGAGAGTATAACGCGAAAGTGTTGGTGACTTTTGCACCGATACTCCCGCTCGTTGCGCGTGACACGCTTCGCGCAGCGGTTCGGAACGGCGGATTGTCACCCGAAGCGGCCTTAAGCCCGTCCTACAGTTTTGACTATAGCCTTCGGCCCTGCATGTGCTTTCAAACCGCCGTCCAGCGACCGACCTTCTAGCACGGGCATATGCACTTCACAAATTCGATCTCACCCAGATTCTCTGATCCAGCCTTTCGCGCCGACAAGAAAGACCTCGCCGCGTTCGGCGAGGTCTCACCTGCTAGAAACGCGATCTGTCTGCGGCGGTTACTTCGCCTCAAAGATCAGCGAGCCACCACCAGCAGGCAGCACTAACTCAAAGGGGGTGCCGCCGGGCCGCACTTTGTAATTCTGCGCGGCCCTCAAGCCGTTGACCAGTTGTTGGCCCTGTCCGGCATCATTGCATTCGGCCAGCGTGGCCGGGCCCAGCGTCGTGCGCAGACTGCCCACCATGCCGCCCTCGTAGGTGAACGTGCCGCTGCCGCTGTTGCAATCGATCTTGTATTCGACCGTGCCGTCAGCCTTAAAGAGCACCTCATAGGCGCGTGGATCAGCCAGCGGCTGCAACGGCCCGCCGATCGCCTGGGTGCCCACCCAGGACCACGGTTGATCGAGCAGACCAGCAGGCTTCATCCCTTCGATCTGCAGCGAACCGACCAGCGCATTCAACTGATCGAGATTCGGATCCCAATCGGCGGGAGATAACGTGTTGAGTTCATCGGCTTGCCTCTGAACGTAAGCCCGCGGATCAGCCGCGAACTTCGCCTGCTCATCGGCCGAGAGGTCGGCCATTGTGTTGGGCAGCTTCTTCGTCGTCACGGGATAGAAGAACGCCACCAGATACTTGCCATCGTTCGTGAAACCCTGATAGACGTAGCGCAGCCCCTGATTCGTCACGGGGTTCGCATCTTGCGCCCAGCGGCCCACCAGCCGATAACCGCTCTTACTGGCGCTGAGATCAGTGACCGCCGCGCGGCCCACCTGTACCGCCAGATCATTGTACCCAACGATCTCTTCCGGCGGCAATGCGGGCCAGCCGCTGGTGGGAATGGGTGAAGGGATGGCGACCGTACGAGTGTAGATTCTTGCGATCGTGTCTGACACCGAGAGATTATTATTGCTGTCCCACAACTGCCGATACGCATCGATCGGAATGATGTACATGATCGGCGTGCCCGGCTGCCGCTCGGCGGGTGTCGTCGCGCCAAACAGAATCTCGATGTGTTCCGGCAGCCCCATCGGACCGGGCGGTTGACTGGCATCATAGGGCGTCGCCGGCACCGACACCGCTTGCCACGAATACGGCAGGCCCTGCGTGTCCAGCTTAATCTGCGATGGCTGTAACGCGCCGCTCATGGTGCTGGTGGAAGGCACCGCCGCAGCCGCAGCTTTCTGGAAAGACGCCGCCAGGGCGCCATCGGCAGTGCGCATTTCCATCTTCGAGCCATCAATGCGATACGTCGCCGCTGTTTGGAGCGCCGCCAGATACTGCATCTCTTGATCCATCACGGCTTGTTCACATGCCTTCATGGTCATATCCGCCAGACCGATTGTGATCTTATCCCCTTCCGTCTGGTACGGGGCCGAGTAATCATTGCAGCCCGTCGAGCCGGTAAGGCGGCCACCGGTTCCGAAGTTGGCCGTGATCGCCGTATTGAGCATGACGCTGACCACGCCACCCTTGCCGTTGTTGTAACCCGTCACGTCCCACGACGTGCCCGATAGACCGCTGCTGCCCGCCGCTTTCACGAACGACGCGGCCAGTGCGCCATCGGTCGTGCGCATCTCCATCTTACTTCCGTCGATGCGATACGTGGCCGCGGTTTGCAGCGCCGCCAGGTATTGTGTTTCCTGATCCATCACGGTCTGTTCGCACGCCTTCATGGTCGTGGCCACTGGCCCGATCGAGATCTTATCTCCATCGATCTGGTAGCTGGCCGAATAATCATTGCAGCCCGCGTTCCCGCCGAGCATGCCGTCCGCGCCGAAGTTAGCCGTGATTTCCGTGCCCAGCGCGATGCTTACAACAGCTTGCTTGCCGTTGTTGTAGCCCGTCGCAATCCACGACGTGCCCGGCAAGCCGCCGCTGCCCGCCGCTTTCTGGAACGTTGCTGCCAGCGCGCCGTCGGCGGTACGCAGCTCCAGCTTATTTCCGTCGATGCGATATGTCGCCGCTGTGTTCAGCGCGGCCAGGTACTGTGTCTCCTGATCCATCACCGCCTGTTCGCACGCTTTGCGCGTGGTAGCCGCCGGGCCGATCTTGATATTTTTTCCACTGGTCTCGTAAGCTGCCGTGTAGTCGTTGCAGCCAGCCAAGCCTGTGAGCTGGCCATCGACGCTGAAGCTGGCGGTGATTTCTGTGCCAAGCTGCACACTGACCACCGCCTGTTTGCCATTGTTGTAACCCGTCACAAGCCAGGACGTGCCACCCAGATCGCTGCTCTGCACGGCAAACGTCGCCAGTTCTTTGCCGCCGGCATCAGACAACGCCAGCTGCTTGCCGTCGGTCTTATAGGTCGCCGCCTGTCCCAACGCCTGTAGATAAGCCGAGGCCTGAGTCATGATCGGTTCGGGACACGCCATCATCGTTGTCGCGATGGGTTGATTGAATTTGACGTTGGCGCCATCAGCCGTGTAGCTGGTGTTGTAGACGTTGCAGCCATCCGATCCGGTAACTTTACCAGCTACAAAATTGAGCGTGACAGTGGTGTCTTTCAAAGCCAGTTGACCATTCAAGGTCGTCAACATCCAACTCGTTTCAGCCAGGGTGTCTGTGCCCGTGGCAGCCGGTTGGGCGGGGGCCGGCGGCTCGGTCGGTTTGGCGGTGGGCGCCGCTGGAGCGGTCGGGGCTGGTGTTTGCCCCCCACCGCACGCCGCGGCGATCAATCCCACCACCATCAGCGTCGCCATGAGGATTTTGTTGCGCATCTTTTGTTTCTCCTGTTTGTGTTCTGAGGATTCGATTGTCCACCTGATACCATACAGGTTCTACTTATACCAGACGGACGAGCACACCCTGGTGTTCCCTTTTCGGACCCGATCGCGCCATACTCTCACCGGCCTTTAATGATTGGCGTTAGTGTAGCGTGGACTGGTTCAGGATGGGTGTCACTTGCGGATCAATCAAACAACCGATCGACTGCTTCGGCTAATTCGGCGAGGTTGCTGACGCGATGAACGGCGTGGCACAGCGGCGCGTATTGCAGCATGTCGCTGTCACCGTGACGCCACTGCAGGGGATGTTCGGGGTTGAACCACAGCACACGTTTGGCGCGGCGCTTGATCTGATCGACCAGATCGAGGCGCGGATCGTTGTAGTTGTTGCGCCCGTCGCCCAGAAAGATCACGATGGTGCGGCGATCAACGCTGTCGAAGTGATCGTGCGTGAACTCGATGAGCGCCGCGCCGAGATCGGTGTTGTAATAGCCGGGAGGGATGCGCTCCAGCACCTCCTGCACGACCTCATTGGCGCGGCCATGTTCGAACTCGCGTGTCAAATCGTGGATGTGATTGATGAACGCGAACGATCGAGCGCGCGAAATCTGGTCGCTCAGTTCGTACATCAGGCGCACCATGAACTCCGCCACGGGGCGCATGGAAGTGGAGACGTCCGCAATCAAGACCAGCTTGGGCTTCAACTGCTTGTGCTTGAACTTCATCTTGATGGGCACACCGCCGTATTGCAGATTGGCGCGCAGCGTCGCTTTGGGATCGAGTGTGCCTTCTTTGCCGCGTTTCTGCCGCAAGGCCGCCCTGCTGCGCAGCTGCGCCGCGAGGCGCGCCACCTGCCGCCGTAGTTCATCGCGCTCGCGTTCGCTCAACGTCTCAAACGGGCGATGCATCAAATCGTCGAGCGGCGGGCGTTTCTCGTATTCCTGCGCCATGTTCTCGGCGATCTGCTGTCCCACGTAATCGTCCACCTGCTCTTCCAGCGCTTCGGCGTTGCCTTGCATGGCAGCGCGCAACTGCTGGCGGGCTTCGTCGCTCAGGCCCAGCGCGGCGAGCAGTTCCATCAGTTCGTCGATGGCTTCCTGCAAGTCTTGCAGGCCCAACTGCTGCAACATGCGGCGCGTGATCCACTGCTGCTGATACATCTGATGGGCGTTCGGCAGGCCCGCTTGCTGTCCCATCTGCTGTAATTCTTCTGGTGTCAGCGGACGGCCCTCGGCCAGCCGGCGCATCAACTCGGCCCGCAGTTCGCGCAGAATCTCGCGCAGCACATCTTCCAGCATCTGCTGCTCGTCGGCCGACATGCCGCCCGTGCCATTCGTCATCGGCGGCTGGCCGGAACCGAAGAACAGCGGAAACAACCGATCAAACGCCGGGGCGTCTTTGGCTTCTTTGACCAGCGTGGATTTCAGCGACACGCGGAACACTTCGCGATCATCCAGTCCCAAATGATTGATGGCGTAAAAAGCATCCTGGCTTTCGGCGAGGGAGATGCGCACGCCGGAAGCACGGAGCGCGGTGATGAAGTGAACGATGCGGGAGTCCATAGTGCGTTAGTTCGATAGTGCGATAGTCACGTAGTCAAATAGTCGGTGATCTTTCGCTTTCTCAGCGTCACCCATTTAGCCTTGATCAGCGCCTTCGCCGTCGCGGATCGCTATCGTTGGCATCATAGCGATCGACGGCCTGCGAACCACCCCGGCCCGATCGGCTTTCCATGCCCTGGCGCGCCCGCTGCACATCGGATTCGTGTTTGAGCAGCACGGTGAGCGTGGTATTCAACGTGGCCTCGTCCATGTGATCGGCGTTGAGTGCGACGAGCGCCTTGGCCCAGTCGAGCGTTTCGCTGACGCTGGGGCTCTTCTTTAGGTCCATCGTGCGCAGCCGCTGCACGATCTGCACGGCTTGCTGTGCCAGTTTCACGTTGAGATCAGGCACTTTCAAGCGCACGATGTTCAGTTCCTGCTCCATCGTCGGGTAATCGACGAAGAGATACAGGCAGCGGCGCTTGAGCGCTTCGCTCAATTCGCGCGTGTTGTTGCTGGTCAGCAGCACCAGCGGTTGATGCCGCGCCTTGATGGTGCCCAGTTCCGGCACGCTGACTTGAAAATCGCTGAGGATTTCCAGCAAGAACGCTTCGAACTCCGTATCCGAGCGATCGATCTCGTCGATCAACAGCACGACCGGCTTGTCGCTCGTCAGGGCGCGCAGGAGCGGTCGGGGTAATAGAAACCGCTCGGAGAAGAAAACATCCTCTTCGTTGGCCAACCGATCGGCCGCGGCGCTCAACGTCTCGGCCTCGCTCAACAACTGCGAGAGTTTGTCGCGCAGCAGTTGGGTGTAGAGCATCTGCTTGGCATATTCCCATTCATACAACGCCTTGGTCTCATCAAGACCTTCATAGCACTGCAAACGGATGAGTTCACGGCCGGTAGCGCCGGCCCACGCCTTGGCGAGTTCGGTCTTGCCCACACCCGCCGGACCTTCTGCCAGGATCGGCTTATCTAGTCGTTCGGCCAGAAACAACACCGTCGAGATTTCGTCGGTGGCGATGTATTGCTGCTCGCCGAGGCAATTTTGTACTTCACGTTTGTCTTTGAACATGTCTTGGCTGCCTGCGAAAGGATGAGAAGATTGTACCCGATGAAAGTGAAAGCGCCACCCCCGGCCAACTAGGGATGGCGCTTCTGTCGTGAAGACTTATCAGGTGGCGCAAGGGTTGGTCGATAAACCCGGCATTTTATGCACCAGCCGACAGGTCGGAGATCAATTCATCTTGGCCTGCAGCGCCTTGCGCAGTTCGGTCTTGCTGGGCGGATACAGGAACGTGCATTCGCCGTCGATGAAAACGCCATTGGCAATGCCCCACTGTTCCATAACAGCACGATCGTCGGTGTTGATCTCGCGCACCGTCACCCGTTCGCCCAACTCGTGCGCCACTTGCATCAATTCATCGCGCGCGTGCGCCCAGAAGGGACACTGGCCGCACCAGAAAATCTCGACGGCCGTCTGGCCGACGGGCACGTTCAGGGTACGGTAGCGGCGCGGCAGGAATTCGGGCGGCTTCACGTCCTGCCAGGTCTTCATCAGCAGCCAGGCGCAGTCATTCTCCTGGACAACGGCGAAGCCATGCTCGACAAAGAATCCGGCGGGCATGAATAGCGAATCGGGATAGGCGATCACCGCCAAACCGCCCGTGTGCTCGCGCGCTTTTTCCTCGCACGCTTTCAGCAGCTGCGCCCCCACGCCGTGCCAGCGATGTTTGGGCGGCACGAACATACACGTGATAAACGTGAGGTTCTCGCCTTTCACCGGGCGCGGCGCATGTTCGATCGGGATGTATTCCAGATGCCCGACCGGGCTGGCCCCCTCATACGCGACCAGAATGCGCACACCTTTGAACAGCGTGCTGTAATTCCAGAAGCGCTTCACATCTTTGGCGCGCCCCAGTTGCTTGAAGGCCTGCTCGCGATCCATCTCCCAGTCCTTGGCAAAGTCATAGTTCAGGCACAGCAGCGTTTGCTCCTCGGTGTCTTGAAACTCGAAGATTTCCATGGCAGCCTCCTGATTCGTCAGCGCAACGCTCGCAGTTGCCCAGGGCGAGGGCAAGCCTCGCGCCTACACGATGACAGACTCGTGGGTATGGTGCAGGATGAAATCACCGATGACGGGACTGACCAACTGGTGATAGTCGGTCATGGCGATCTTCATGGTGGTGTGATGCGTGCCCGCCTGGAAGACGATGTACGGTTCTTCCACCAGCGACCGATCGACATAGACCGGCACCTGGTAGATGTTGCCGAAGGGCGGCATCGCGCCCACATCACAATCGGCAAACAGCTGGGCGAACTCGAACTCGCGGGCACGGCGGGCTTCTTTGGCCTTCAACATCACGCGCACCCGATTGAGATCGACCTGCGCCGGCGCGGGCAGCACCAGCATCACCGGCTTGCCGTCCACCGTGGCGATGAACACCTTGGCGACGTGCTCGCCTTTTTCGTGCAGCGCAGCCGCCACCTCCTGCATGGTGTACACCTGGCGATGCTCCTGCACCTCGAAATACACGTGGTTGTCCGTGAGATACTGCTTCAAGCGATCGACACAAGCTTCCATAGGTCACCTCCGTCAATGAAAGTGTTTGGAGAATACAAAAACCGACCGTTCCCGGATTGCTCCGGGCCAGACGGTCGGCTTGAGAACTATGGCATGCGCCCTCCTACGACAAGAACGCGGCTCAATGAGTTGTCAACGACGGACGAAGTTTCCTCGCAGGCAGGTTGATTTCAGTATAGCACTGTTTTTGTCAAATGTGACGACGAATTTGGCGGAAATGGCAATTTGAGGCGCGGGGTCGGTTGCTGGAATTATGGCAAAAAGACGGCGGCACAGACTTCTCTGTGTCTCCGTGGTTAATCCGGTTGCAATTCCGCCTAAAGTGCGGTTGCCGATTGAGACTTCTGTTGATCCAGCCGCTGACGCAACCACACATTGACCAGCGTCTGAGCGCTGACATGCCGTTCGCGCGCCGTCTTGCGTAAGTCTTCCATCAGTTCCGGCTCTATGCCGACAACCGCGCGGCGGGCAGCCGGATCAAACGACATCTCAACCTCATAAGTTCGAGATGCCGGTCCGACCAAGAGTATTGCCCATCGTTACGCCGGATGACGCTGCGAAACTTGCGTGACCTTCTCCTGCAGCCACAGATTGATCAGGGTGCTGGTAGAAACACCCTGGTGCCGCGCCTCCCTGCGCACCTGGGTCAGGACATCTTTCGCTACAGCACAATAGGCTTTCTCGCTGGAAATGTCGATTTCTAGATCGACTTCTTCCATCAGGTCTTCGTAGTCAGCTGAACTATGTTTGTCCCAGAACTTCCAGAAGCCTTCCAGCGATTCGAAGTTGTCTGGAACCGCCACACGTTTGCTTATGCGCTTTTTAGCGACCATAGGCTTTACGTTCCTTGCGATCCATATCGCGGGCGCTTAGGATCAATGCTTCGTGACTCAGTTTATACACGAAAAACACGGCCAGGTATCGTCCGCTTTCGCTCTGCCCCAACGCGCGATAAACATCTTCGCCGCGGAAGTGACCCGTTTTCATCCGGGTAACTCGGACACGCTGCGCGAATACTTCTTCGACTTCTTCCGGCGTCACACCATGCTTGCGTTCAAGCTTATCAACCACATCGTCAAGCCAGATGAAGCCTACGATTCTGATGGTCATAGCGGTCCCACAAGGTTGTTTCGACGTGAGTGTATCTGAGAACAAGGGCGATGTCAAGCACAACACAACGGTGGCGTGCGCGTCAGGATTTTGCGCCACCGCGATACCAGCGATACCAGCGATTGAAACACCTGCCGCCCGGCGCGCCTCCGCTTCGCGGACAAGGCGTGCACCGCCGGCGGTTGCGCCCTGTCCGCCGCATTACGGCGGGGGCGTGCCAGGCATGTGCGG
>Ga0209254_10006161_pt1 | contig 11050 bp, 11 predicted proteins | sample FrelakmetDIP11DI_FD_187148 | JGI IMG/M metagenome (GOLD analysis project Ga0209254, IMG submission 187148) | Freshwater lake sediment microbial communities from the University of Notre Dame, USA, for methane emissions studies - DIP11 DI (SPAdes)... | ecosystem: Environmental > Aquatic >... | reverse complement strand
TAGGTTTGTTGATGATTAATAGATAAAGGATATAATTGGTTCGTTTTGAAAATCTTACAATACTACGGTAAACTGTTAAAACCATACAGGATAAGGTTTCTTCTGGCGATGGCCGGTGTGCTTGTAAACATATCGGATTCTATCATCCCAATATTCATTTCAAAAAGTATTGATGCGGCAGACAAACATCTGCCAAATGCCGAGTCAATCATCTATTGGGCGCTTATGTGGACGCTTATGATTGCATTTGTAAGAACCGCCACTTATATCGGTTGTCGTTTTGTCATCATAGGAACAAGCAGGTACATTGGCCTTGATTTGCGAAATAGAATCTATGCCAAGCTCATGATTCTTTCTGACAGATTCTTCACCAGCATGTCAACAGGCGAGATAATGAACAGGGCGTCTTCAGACGTCCAGGCTGTCATGATGCTCTTTGGCATGGGTGGCAACAACCTGCCAAATGCAATCCTTCGTACAATCCTTGGAACCGGTCTTATGCTGTCAATGTCTTGGAGACTGTCTATTCCAGTTCTCGCCTTTGTTCCTTTTATCTTTCTAGTTGAATGGCAGTTCGGACGAAGAATACACAAGGTTTGGAAATCAATTCAGGATTACTTTGACAGTGTTTCAGCCAGTATCCAAGAAAACCTCTCCGGGGCTAGAACAGTTAAGTCTTATGCTCAAGAGGAAGCAGAGAACAAGAAATTTGCTGGGCTTATGCGTGAATACATTGCCAAGGTTCGCCCAATGAATAAGCTTGATGCGCTCTTCTTTCCGATTATTAACATAGCCGCCTGGTTACCCATTTTGATAGTCTTGTGGTATGGCGGCTCGTTGTATATGAACAAGCTTATAACAATTGGTGAATTGTCTGCATTTGTTGCATACGTTGGAATGCTAATCTGGCCCCTCATTTCTCTTGGCTGGATAGTCAACCTTGCCCAGCGGTCCAACGCCTCATTAAAGCGTATTCTTGACATTCTAGAGGCTGTGCCAGACATCACCTCGCCACAAAATCCCTACGCACCACCCCAGGTAGACGGAAAAATTGAGTTTGATAATGTAACGCTCTCTTATGGAACAAAAACACCAGCTCTACAGGATGTAAATCTAACAATTGAAAAAGGACAAGTTTTAGGGATTGTTGGTCCAGTGGGTTCTGGAAAGAGCACACTTGGCAAGCTTCTTTTGCGAGTATGGGATCCTGAAACTGGCAGCGTTTGCATTGACGGTGTGAACTTGAAAAACTGGGATCTTGCTACGTTGAGGAGATCGGTTGGATACGTCCCCCAGGATTCATTCCTCTTCTCGACTACCCTTGCTGAAAACATTGCCTATGCAAAACCTGATGCCTCTATGGATGAAGTTGTCCGAGTTGCAGAGATGGTTCAAATCAAGGATGAGATAGATAAATTCCCGAATGGTTTTGAGACAATGGTTGGTGAACGCGGTGTAACGCTTTCCGGTGGCCAAAGACAGCGAGTTGCCATTGCCCGTGCCTTGTTGCTAAATCCTCCAATGCTTTTATTTGATGATCCTCTCTCAGCCGTTGACACTTCAACTGAGGATGCAATCATCGAGACCATAGCTCCAATAATAAAAGGTCATACAGTTGTTATCATTGCTCATCGTGTCAGCGCCATGAGGCTTGCGGACCGCATAATAGTCCTTGATCGTGGCAAGGTTGTTGAGGATGGAAGCCACGAGCAGTTAATGCAGCAAAGCGGTTATTATGCAAAACTTGTCGAACATCAAAGGCTTGCTTCAGAGATTGGCGAGGATATTTCAGATTCTAAGCACAACAAGACTGAGGAAGAATGTTATCATGGGAAGGAGGTATTTGATGCCTGAGTACATCCACGAAGAGGAAGCACTTGGAAAAGCCTACGATTCCAAACTAATAAAAAGGCTGATAAAATACCTTCGCTCATACAAATTTCAAACAATTTGTTCACTTGTTTTTCTGCTAATTTGGATCGGCCTTCGTATTGTCTCACCACTTCTTATGAAGATTGCCGTTGATGCCCACATAAAGACAGGCAACATAGTTGGTCTTTCAATTACCATGGCGATTTTGTTCGGAGTCATTTGCATCGAATCTCTAGCCAGATACTATCAGATTTTTACAATGGCTCAGGTTGGTCAACAGCTTATGAAAGACATTAGAAAAGAGATATACGCAAAGTTTCAATCCCTTCAAATGTCTTTTTTTGACAAAAATCCGGTTGGACGCTTGATGACTAGGGTCACATCCGATGTTGATGCAATAAATGAATTTTTAACAAATGGCACGATAACCATAATTGCTGATGTTTTTTTGGTTGTGGCATCAACTGCCATCCTTTTCATCCTCGACTACCGACTTGCTCTAATTGCGCTTTCAATCATGCCCTTGATGGGCGCACTTGGAATAATTTTCAAAAACCTTGCCGTCAAGTTCTACCGCGATGCAAGGGTCAAAAATGCCAAGGTAAACGCTTTCCTTCAAGAGAGCATCTCCGGTGTTCGAACAATCCAGTGGAGTGGGCGAACTGAAATAAATAAAGGTATGTTCAACAAGATTGCCCGTGAATTGTTGGGTGCCCAGCTAAGAAATGTCATTAATTATTCGGTATTTTTTATGGGCATTGACTTCTTTGAGTCAATTGCCATGGGATTTATCATCTGGTTTGGCGCAAGATTAGTCCTTGGCTCATTTATTTCAGTTGGTTTGTTGCTTGCATTCACACAATATGTGCGTGAGTTTTACATGTCAATGTATGACATCTCGGAACATTTCAACACCATGCAAGATGCCATGACCTCCTCCGAGCGAATATTCAAGCTGATCGATGAGGATGTCACAATTGTTGATCGCCCTGGCTCCATAACACCAAGCAATCCCGTCATGGGTGAAGTTGAGTTTCAAAATGTGCAGTTTGCCTACAATCCAAACGAGCCAGTGCTAAATGGCATTTCGTTCAAGGTAAAGCCCGGTCAAAAGGTAGCTATTGTTGGCCCTACAGGCGCTGGCAAATCAAGCATCATTAGCCTTCTTTCAAGGTTGTACGAGATTCAAGGTGGAGATATTAAGATTGATGGTGTGTCAATCTACAACTACACATTGCCATACTTGAGACGTCAAATTTCTGTTGTGCTTCAAGACCCGTTTATCTTCTCGGGACCCGTGATTGACAACATAACCCTTCTAACCGACATTCAGCGTGATAAAGCCTACCAGGCATCAAAACTTGTAGGCTCTGACGATTTTATTATGCGGCTGCCTGACAACTACAACACCAAACTTACAGAACGGGGAGCAACACTCTCAGTTGGCCAACGCCAGCTGCTTTCATTTGCCAGGGCTATTGCCCATGACCCACGCATACTTGTGTTGGATGAAGCTACTTCATCAATTGACACCGAGTCTGAAATGCTAATTCAGTCGGCAGTCAAAAAAATGATGGTTGGTAGAACCTCGATTGTTGTTGCGCATAGACTTTCAACAATAAAAGACGCCGATCAAGTATTGGTCATCCAAGGTGGTCAAATCGTTGAAAGCGGTAGTCACGAAGAGTTGATTGCTCAAGATGGTGTCTATAGAAAGCTTTACGAGCTTCAATTCCAGTCTCAAGAGGTTATTGGATCTAACAACCTCTAATATTTTGTCTTGAAAAAACCAATCACAAGGTGTTTCAATAATTCGGGTTTCATAAGAAAAGGAATAACTAAGTGTTAGTATTAAAGTAAGTATTTAAATTGAGTATTTTAACTTTCTAAACTCTTTCGTAACTTAAAAGTAATATATAGCACATAAATATGTCATGTGCTAGTTATAACCATCACTGCAACACAATCAAAAACATCGATAACTATTCTCATAAGCGTTGTATTTATGTGCTGGAACATCTATGACATCCTATTTACAAGTTGAAGTATAAGTGTCAAAATTGTTACTGATGGTAATGATAATGACATTATCAGTTGGAGCTTTAGCTATAGCCATGTATTCATATGTTTGAAGACAGACTGACAGATGTTGAGCTATCCTCCGGTGATACGATGGAGTATGTATATGATGGCATAGGGAGAAGGAAAGGAATGATATACATGATAACTTAAAATATGTATCTTACTCAACCTACAAAAAGAATATTGACATCGTTGGTATAATGTATTTGGAGGTATTCCATGAGAAAATTGGTTGTTTTGTTTGTAATAAGTCTAATATATATTTCTTTATTTATTGGTTGTGGATCATCAATAGAGATGAGTGATAGATTGAATTGCACTTTTGATGATGGTACAGAATTGTATTTAAAAATCCCCAAAGGATGGTCAATTAGTGAAACCCGCTTAGGAGATAATTTATATGGATTCAATATAAACAGTGATTCATCAAAAAATGATCCTAAGAAAGATGTATATGATGAAAATGGAGTAGTAATCGATATAATGAACCCGGAAACTGCTGAAATAGAAATTGATTACAGTAAATGCAAGTTATATGGGGATTACTGGGTAGAACCGATTTATAAAGATGGAAAACTATGGGCAGCTGGTATACATATAGACAAGAATAAAATAATTGTTTTTGGCTTTGATCATCTACCAAACAACGAGTTTACACCTGAAGTAGAAGCTATTCTCAGCTCAATTAAAGTATCAAACCCGCCATTAAATAGGGATAAGTATAAGAAAAACCCCATCGGATTCGCACTCTTAACAACAAACACATAGCAAGAAAAAGAAACATGCTTAGAATGGAATGAATTAATGCTTAACTGCTATCTTTGTTGTTTTCTTCTTTTTACTTAATCGCTATACTTCTAAGCATGGATTTAGACATAACTACCATATGAACACAATATCCAATATTAGAAACATCCACCCTTACAATAAACTTCATCCTTAATATATTGTATTCTATTTATGTTTCTAAAATGACTCACATCACAATTTGTTAAATTCTAAGCTTTTTATTTCGACTCCTCAGAAATATCATTACAAACCTTCATCTAAATCAACCATAAAAAGTACACTCCCCTATGCAGTACAATATTGATAGCAGTTTTCTAAAATTTTATAGGAATATATTTGTTGCAATTTACAACCACAACCTTGTAACAGCATTGTTCTTAATCTGTGTAGTTGTACTCACATCATTCTTAGCATCTACATTGACCTGGAACTGTTTATCTTTGTTCTATCACACTAGCATCATTTAATGCAGTAACCGTTGTGAAACCTACCCATAGAAATGTATGATACAATTAGTAGTATCTCTGTTTTATTGCTATCTCTTTGATGATGATTGCACAATGCCTCATTGTAACAGAGAAAATGATCGTCATCTGTAATGCATAATTAAAATTACAAAAGTATGCTAATCTCTAACTAATACTTTCCTCACACTCATTGCTTGCCAGTGGTTTGATGCTTTAGGTCTTATGCCTTCCAGTTCCAACTCAAATGCAATCTCCCTCAAGCTCAAGCTTTCGTCTCTCATGTCTTTCATCCTCCTTATTGCTTGTTGCTCTGCCTTGTTGGGTAATAGTAAATCATCTACTCTGTCAAACCCAAATGGTATGTGATTGTAAACCTTACCTTCTTTTCTTCATTTCCAAAACAACCTTTGTTTCTCACCGTTAACGTTTAAATTAGTGAATATATCTGTCATTCACGACCTGATCGGGAATTCATGAATAACCATAAAAAGCTTTGTGAAAAGCCCTGGATTACCATTTTCACAGGGATGACGTGATTTTTGGGTACCTACAAAATTGTGATGACAAAAGAAAACCTAAAAAACCCTGGATCACAGATTGAGTCTGGGATGACGTGAGTAGGAAAAGTACTGGATCCTTGACCTAGGTCTGGGTTGACGAAAGAAGAAGATAAAAGACATGGATTCCTGCTTTCGCAGGTATGAAATAAGTTGAAAAAGTTCTTGATCCCCGTTTTCACGGGTATAATGTATATTGTACTGTTTAACAGTCTTTGCTGGAATGAATGATTAATTTATTTTGCCACGTATTTCACTAAGCATTGATTCGATGTTTTCGATTCTTTTTTCAAGAAGTTTGTTTTCATCTAATTTTTCTTTATTTACTTTTTGGGCTGAGATCTCTTGGTAACCAGATACAATTATTCCTGCTGGTAGCGCGATAAGACCGATTGATAATAAGGTTATAAATGCAGTTATCACCTTGCCAAGCCAGGTTATTGGAAAAATATCACCATAACCGACGGTTGTTAATGTGCATACTGCCCACCACATTGAGTCTGGAATGGAAATAAATTTATCTGGCTGCGCTTCGTGCTCAACAAAAAACATGAGTGAGGAAGAAAGCAGGATCAACAGGATAACAATTGATAGAGTTACTAAAATATCAGCTTTTTTCAATTGAATGACTCTAAATATGTTTTGCATTGCTGATGAGTACCTTGCCAACTTTAAAACCCTGAACAGCCTAACCAGTCTTAATATTCTAACGAAACGCAAGTCAACAGCCTTAAAATGCATAAATGACGTTATGTAGAAAGGTGTGATTGCCATCAGATCAACTATTGACATGAATGTAAACAGGAATCTTAATCTCCCCCACAAAGGATGTGAGTATCGTGGATCTACTGTAATGCACCAAAACCTAAGCAGATATTCGGTTGTAAACACGGCAACAGATGCAATCTCAACGACAGCCATGATCTGCATAATAGCCTTTTGAGAGTGGACCCATGGAATCGTCTCAAGAATGATTGAGAATATACTAAGTAAGATAAAAATAATAATTATCCAATCAAAGAATTTCTTTGCTTTATCGTTTGGATCTGGATTTTCGTTCTCAAAGATCTCGTAAATTATTTGTTTTAAGCAAGCGCAAGTCACCTAACCTCCCAAAATAATCAAGATTTGTTTCTTTGCCCTATCTCGATTGCTGTTAGCATTGCCTTTAGAAATTCCTCCCTGTGTTCCCTTGGAACCTCCGAAGCGACACTCTCAGCCCAAGCAAAACGCTTTTCAGATATTTTTATCTCTGTCCTTGCTTTCTTTGGTTTAAGTTTTGTCTGCTCTTCTTTTTTTATAATGAAGTTAAGCTCTTTTACCACAGGCTTGCCAATGATTTCTCTTATTCGGTCAAGGATGGTTGTTTTGTTGTTGTTCAACTCTGCCGTCCAAACAGATCCGTCACAAACGAGTGACAGTGTCCCATCTTCAAATGACACTGGTCTGCAATGACTGGCTACTATAGATCCGACAATCTTTGGCCAAAGAGGAACTAGCACTGCTGTGGCAACTTTTGGTTTCTTGGCAATATAATGAACACCAAGAATATATTTTATGTGTTCAAGACCTTTTCTCATTTCATCCAACTTGTTGATTGAATAATGGTGTAATTTCCAGGTTCTGGCTGTTGAGCGCAAGTGAGTAATACTTGAGGATAAACAGAGAGTTTTGTCAAAGCTTCATTTGCATTATGCGGATCAAGTTCAGCTAAAAGATCATCTGCTAATATGATTGGCTCTTGACTGCTTAAACGCTTGATGAGATCGGCTTGGGCAAGCTTGAGAAGAAACATTACTCTTCTAGCCTCGCCTGTTGAGGCATAACGCTCAACTCTTTTGTTCATCAGCAAAAACGAGCACTCATCACGGTGAGGACCAAGTATGGTCAAGCCACGAGCCTGTTCCTCTCGAGCCACTTTTCTAAACTCTTCTACTGAGAGCTCTCCCTTTTCAACAAGTTCAATATCAATGCCCTGTGTGAAAAGCGATTTTCGAAGCGATTCTGTCACTTCTTGCCTAATCCGGCGAAGATCCAAACCGTATTCTACAAGTTTTAAGGTCAGAACTTCCATTAATCCCGGAACATTACCGCGTTTTAGAAGGGCATTGCGGTCTTGAAGTGTTGCGCGATACTCAGTCACAACACCAGCCCAAACAGGAGAGAGCTGTGCGGCAGTGTCATCAAGAAAATCACGCCTGCCTGATGGCGGTCCTGTGGCAATAAGCGAATTGGCTGGCGTCATTGCAACAAGCTTAAAAGCATCAAACAGCTCTTTTGTTGACCTGACTGCTTTTGCATTGACATGGATAACCTTGTGTCCGTCATAAGCCACTTTGATGTTTTGCTTTGATCCGTTGTTGACTGTCACATCGACATTAAACTCGGCAATCCCAAAAGAGGGTATTTCCATATCGTTTGCCCCAATTATAGAACGTCCTCGCAGACAGTAGCCAATGGCTTCAAGTATTGATGTTTTACCAGTTGCATTTGCCCCAAGCAAAACATTTATGCCAGGTAAAAAGTTAAGACTCAGGTCGCGAAGGAGCCTGAAATAAGTCGTTTTGACAGACTCTACTATCAACGCGAGGTGACGAGAATATAACGGAAGCTGTCATCACCCTCGGGTTGAATGAGGACTGGGTGAAGGGGGCCGTTGATATTGATCTGGACTGCGGGTGAACTGGCAACTTTGATGCCGTCAATAAGTTTGCGAATGTCAAATGAAAGTTCGACATCGGCGCCATCGGTTTGGGCTTCGATCTTTTCTTCAACCTCGCCGATCTCGGGTGCTATGCCCTTGCATATTAATTGTGAGTCCCTAGCTATGAGCGTTACCTTGCGGCTGCCTGAGGAGACAATGATGTTGACACGGGTAAGGGCGGAAAGCAATACTTTTGAGTCAACAATGACCTTATACTCAAACTTGGTTGGTACAACCTGTCGAAATGGCGGGTAGTCTCCTTCGATGAGCCTTGAGACAACCTCAACATTACCAATTGCAAACGAAACCTGCGTTGGAGAGAATGTTAGCTTTATCTCTCCGCCAGTTACATTGCCGATGAGTTTTGTAAGGTTACGCCAGACAGTACCGGCAACTATTGCCTCAAGATCGGATGTGCCAGGGACAGGTATCTCGCAAATGGAAAGTCGTTGACCATCAGTGCCAACAAGGCTGAGCTTTGCGTTTGCAACAGAGACCAAAGCGCCAAGCAATTCTCTCCTGTCTTCCATGCGATCTGACAAAGCTGGGGTTACCTTTTCGACTATGTCAACGAGTGTCTCTTTATCAAGCTTTATAGTATCACCCGAAAGAATTTTCGGAGCTCTTGGATAATCGGTTGCAGATGAGCAGTTGAGGGTCATCTTGGCATTTGAAGATGTCATAACCATTTGGCTCTCGCCATCCATTGAAAAAGTAACCTCGTCACCCGGAAGGTTGGTGACCAAATCGGTGAAAATTTTAGATGGTACGGTGGTCTCTCCAGAAGTTGATACTTTCACTGGGACCTTGACGCATACCCACGTTTCAAAATCAGAACCTGTGAGTTTAAGATCATCTCCGATTATCTCTAGAAGCAAGTTTCCAAGTAATGAAACTGATGGATTCTTTGGAACAATTGACGCAACTGCACGCGCTGCTTCGACAATGTCAGACTTGGTTGCTGTAAACTTCATTTTGACCTCCATAACGAGTAGATTATAACGACCTAAGATTGTCTTGCAACCCTTCCCAAGTTGTTGTTTGGGACTTGATAAACACAACCTCCTGTTTACTCAAGCTTAACCCTCAATTGTTGTAAAGGGGATTTGTGGCTTTAAAATTGTCTGTAATTAGGAGGTTTTATGAAGAAGAATTTATTTTTAGGCATTGTTATTTCCATATGCGTTATCGCTCTTGTTGTGCTAGGTATCGTGTCTTACACATCTGCTGGTAACAACCTCAATGCTGCTGTAAATAGCGGATCTTGCACCGGTAACGAAGCCGACTGTGGTTCAAAAGTTGGTTGCGCTTCAAGCCAGGGCATCGCAGGTTGCTCAGGTCAAGCTTCACCTTATGGCATTTCTGCACAGGCTGGTGGGCAAACCTCCCAAGACTTCTCTGCTATTGAAAATGCTGCAGTTGACTACTATACTAAAACTTACAATGTTGCTGGTATTTCTGCTAGAGCATCACAAGCTGGTTGCTGCACAAACATTCTCATTATCAAAGATAATCGCATCATCGACTCTCTCAGCTACAAAAACGGTGAATTCACAAAATAGGTAACATATAGGAGGAGTATTAGGTGACAGGTCAGGGTAAGATTAGCAAAAAAAGAGGGAACCTCATAGCGATAGGATTCTCGGTAATCATTATCGTTGGTGTCTCAATTCTGCTCTACTCGCTTGGCTGGTTGTCTATCTCTATCACCAAAGAAACTTATGGTTCAGCAGGAGAAGGTCCTTTTAAGCAACTCTCTGTCGAGAATGCCATTACATACTTCGAAGCTAAGCCAAACGAGATTATCAAGATTAAAGGCAGCATTTCAAGCGAATGCCAAATGGGGACCTGGTTTAAGCTTATTAGCGACAGCGAAGAGATATTTGTTGACCTCAAAGCTGTCAATATAGCTCTGCCAGACCGCATTGGCAAAGACGCAACAGTATATGGGATTCTCAAACGTCGCGGTCTTCGCTGTTACTTAGAGGGAATGCAAGTAGAGTTTTGATGCATCGTTTCTTTGTATTATTGCTCACACTCTTACTGTTCATTTTCCCTCAGGCAACTAGAACCCAAAACAATCTTTTAGGACTTGGCATTGACAAATACAAAGACTTGTATCTTGTTGATGCGTCAACAGGTCTTGTTCATCATTACGACTCAGAAACTGGAATCTATCTTGGTCTTTGGCCACCAAAAGGCAAAAGCTTGACTACTGAATCAGTAACAGACATCACTGTTTGTGCCTGTGGTGGAGCTATTGCTCTTTTGGATGAGATTGACAATAGGATCGTAGTCGTTGATTACGAGGGAAACTTCATGTGGCAAAAAGGCAACGACATGCCTTCCCTTCCTTTCAAAAATCCAAATGCCATAGGTATCTGCCAAGACTCTGATTATGAGCATGTGATTCTTACCACGCAAACAGGAGAAGTCTTTCATGTATCACCACCAAACCTTCCAGATAAACAGCTGAAAGACAACGGCTTCAAAAACCCGCGTGGCGTCTATATGGATTTCATTAAACAGGTCTTTATCTGTGATTATGACAATGGACGCGTTGTTAAGACTAAGGAGTG
>Ga0209254_10006160_pt1 | contig 11055 bp, 11 predicted proteins | sample FrelakmetDIP11DI_FD_187148 | JGI IMG/M metagenome (GOLD analysis project Ga0209254, IMG submission 187148) | Freshwater lake sediment microbial communities from the University of Notre Dame, USA, for methane emissions studies - DIP11 DI (SPAdes)... | ecosystem: Environmental > Aquatic >... | reverse complement strand
CATGCACCGGGAGATTAATAGTAAAACCACAAGCCATAAGAGCGATAGCGAGAACAAGGGAAATAGAAAAAATGACTACTTTTGACATTGAGATCCTCCAATTACTTCTCTTGTATCTCAATATACGTCAATAATCAGGAAAAAGTTGCAATTCTTTAGACCTAAGAAATTTTACATCCTCTGCAACGAATGCTTTGAGATCAATCCTACTACTAATCCATAGAATGAGTAAACCAGTCCCAGGAAGATGAAAATGAATTTAAAGGTGGCGCACCAACGTGCAATTTCCGGCCAGGGGGATACAACAGGACCAAACAGATTGAGGGTCAATCCCAGGTTCTCGATTGCGTCAAGCAGAGCTGCCAACCATAGACCCCAAGCAAGAGGAATACCCAAGAACGCCAAAGGCCATTTCCGTTCCAAAACTACTTCCGAAGTCCAAAGGCAAACAAAACTGATGGCAGAAGCATAGAATACCATGAAGAGATAATCCAAGCCCAGGCTGAAAGCAGCATGCAGAAGAGCATTTTGATCCCAAGAAGCCAGGATTTCTTCGGTCTTAGAGATAGTCCCCGCAAATTCATAAGAAATAATTCCACTGGGGGCAGCTTCAGTCAGAAGAGGCGCACCAATGAGATTCATAACAAACATGATCAGCAGAGTGGAGATTATGAGGAACCAAAAAACCCTCTTTCGTTTATTTGATGGAATTAATTCAAATAGTTGTCGCATTTTTTAACTCCTTTTATAAAAACAGCAGACTTGAATATTTTGCAATAAATACCGGGATGTCTTTTATTTCTACAGATCAACATGAAGACAGGATTGGTGGTTTAATTAATCAGATACTGAAAATACTTATTCTAAGACCGGTAATATCAATGCAGAAGGATGGGCAGCATCATGATAGACGGTTTGATGAGCAGGGATCATAGTGATGGCTGACTTTATAGGTTCTCCACTTCCCAGATTGCGATTCCAACGAGGGTGAGCTCCGCTAGATACTTGGAGGCGGATTCGATGACGAACTTTGAAGCAATAAGCTGTTGGCCAGAGATCTATTTGAATGAGCAAGCTCCCATCAAGTTGGGTTTCTCCTATACCAGGCTCAAGACGAAGAATCCCGTCACAAATGTTCATAGAAGGACCTCCAGGAAAAACGTCGCACAAAGGAGCAACGAAATCGGTATACTCGAGGTCAGAAAGTATGTAAAGGTAGAGCTTTAGATAACCTATAAGCCTGAAATCCTGTATTAATGGTGCGGTAGTGAAAGTCAAGACATCAGGACGAGCTTCAAGTTTTCGATTGTCCTTTGGACCTGCCTCGGTACTCATTAAATGACCTCCAAGGGATGGAGTTGGATTGCTAGGGTCATAAGTATAGTCATCTGGAGGCTCACCTTGCTGAGGATCTTGGCTTGACAACATACCAGCATTGTGCAAGTAATACTTTTCTTCCTGATAAAGTGGAGGCCAGCTCTCAAACTCTTGCCAATGTTCGTCTCCCATCATAAAAATTGAGACTGGTTTTTCTCTGAGCTCTCGGCGGTCACCTTTTAAGTAAGCATCAAACCAAATGATGCCCTGGCGTAAAGCTTCTACTTGACCATCAGGCATCAAATGACTCCATGGGCCGATAGTTAAGTAAGGCCGGTGACCTACAGCAACCAAATCCAAATAATCCGATAGAGTTTCGCGTATGAGAATGTCATACCATCCCCCTACTAGATGGACCTGGGCAGTAATGGAGCAGTGTTCAGAACCACGATCTAATGCTCTCCAATAACTATCACTCTTTGAGGGATTCGACATCCATGATCGGAAGAAATTCACTTCTTTGTGAATGGCAACCAAATCAGACTCGCCAAGAGGAAGGTGGGAGGCAGCTTTCTTAACAATCCTGTCTTGAATTATTGAAGTGATCTGATGCATACGAAACCACCCGATTATTTTTAGCTTCCGATCCAATGTATCGAGCGCGATAATCCAGCGAAGAGTTGTGTCTAAGTTGAAAGCTCGATCTCTTATTCCTATAAACGGAAGCTGAGAGCCGCTTATAACTGGCATCATTGTTTTGAAGTAAGGAGGTGCGTCAGGTGCAATTACCCACTGAACATAGCCAAGGTAACTTGGACCCCAGGTACCAAGAATTCCATTAAACCATGGCTGTTGTTCAATCCATTTAACAGTAGCTTTTCCATCGGAAGACTCGTGGACGAAAGGTTCAAATTCTGATCCTGAGTAAAAACGACCTCGGACATCCTGAACGATCACGTTGTATCCCCTTTCAGAAAAACGTTGAGCAGCAAACGATACCAAAAATCCGGTTGATCCCGTAAATGCGTTTCGACCATAAGGGGTACGCATAAGAATGGTAGGGAATAGTCCTTTGCCTTTCGGAATGTAGTGGTCTGCGACAAGAATAACTCCGTCTAACATGGGTATCTCTGTCCCTCTACGAACCGATACATTATAACGAGGAGGCCGGAGGTGCAAAAAACGACTTAATAAATACCTGCGGAAGTAATAAAAACCGATGGCTAAAAGAGAGAAGAAAGAGAAGAATCCGAGGTTTTTTCGCGAGAACATAGATTACTTTACTACATTAGGTGAGTAAGGGTAAAGAATTACCGGTGATACAATTATTTTCTCATAAGGAAGGATGAATTTCAAGTAACTATTTATTGTCACATGGAATAAATTCTTCATTGCAGGTTAGAATAGTTGTTACCTTAATAATTCCTATAAAGAATCCATTTTCTATCTTACATTGAACAGGGAATTAAGGCACAATTGCAGAGGAGGTCCAAAATGAATGAAGTACCATCGACTGAAGAGAATCTAGTAAATGAGTTTCAATCATTAGGCAAGAACCTGATGGAAGCTCTCAGAGCTGCATGGGAGGCACCAGAGAGTAGACGGGTCCAAGAACAAGTGATCACTGGGCTAAACGAGCTTGGAAGTACGTTAAAGCGGGAAGCAGACCACTTTGCCTCTAGCTCAACAGGTCAACAAATCAAGACAGGAATAGAACAGGTAGGAGAGCAGCTTGGAAGCGCAGAAACCCAAGAAACGATCCGAAATGAACTTCTTAGAGTTCTGCGATCTGCTAACATTGAGCTCGAACACGTCATTGACCGATGGACAGATCAGGTAAATAAAGAAGCTAGAACAACTGAGGAAACAGGAGAAGCTCAGCAAGGAAAAATGGATCAGCCGTAAATTGGGGAAACAGGTAAATCCGAATTTTTACTTACTGAAAGACCTCGCACAGGTGAAATAAAATGATATCAAGTAAATAACTTGACAGTCTTACATGCATAAGATAGGATAACACATTCGAAAAAAAAAAATAATGGTGGATTACATTGAATCATGTGACAAAGAACAAAGTACATGCGACATTATCTGACCAACTAAGAGTGATTTTTAAGGGAGTATTGGACCCAATCGGAACCTTCTTCAACAGATTAGGTCTTATGCCTAATACGATGACCCTCCTAGGTCTAATAGGCAATATCTGTGGGGCAATATTGCTATCCCAGGGAAAAATGACATACGGTGGAATCTTGATCCTGCTGATGGGACCGGTAGATGCGCTCGACGGAACCATGGCAAGACTTCGAGGTATGGAAGGTAATTTTGGAGCCTTTGTGGATTCAGTCACGGACCGATATTCCGAATTAGTAATATTTGCCGGCTTGCTCTATTACTTTGCTTATAAAGGGGATATGCTGAATGTAATACTTGTTTTTGCAGCAGCAGCTGGATCTATATTAGTCTCATATATTCGATCTCGAGGTCAGTCTCTTGGATGGGATACAAAGGTTGGCATATTAACTCGCCTGGAAAGATATCTTGTGTTAGCTCCCACTCTGATATTAAATTTACCGATCATTGGATTATGGATTATAGCAATTTTCGCTAACGTTACTGCAATCCAACGGATTATGGATGTGAGACGTCAAGCTTATCAAAAGGATATGAAATAACAATAATAATTGGATGATTTACGAGGTTGACTATGCCTACAGGTTTTGAAATTGGCCCTTTATATATTCGATTTTACGGAATAATCCTAATGATTGGAGCACTGGCAGCAGCCTGGCTGGCTAGTAAAGAAGCCCGGAGACGTGGCCAGGACTCCGAGATCGTCTGGGATGGATTGATCTGGGTACTTATCGGTGGCATCCTGGGAGCTAGAATCTGGCATCTCTTGACACCACCACAATCAATGGTGGAACAGGGGATTACAACTGCATGGTATCTAAGCCATCCATTAGACGCGCTTGCGATTTGGAGAGGGGGACTCGGCATTCCTGGAGCAGTCATTGGTGGTTTGATTGCATTATTTATATATTGTAAAAGGCGCAATTTGAATTTTCTGATGTGGACAGACATCGTTGCCCCAGGACTGGCACTAGCTCAAGCTATTGGAAGATGGGGTAATTTTATCAATCAAGAACTCTATGGGGCACCGACGGATCTACCTTGGGCAGTGCATATCGATCCTCAGTACAGGCTTCCAGAATACCAGATCCAAGAGACTTATCACCCGTTATTCCTTTATGAGTCACTCTGGAACCTGGGAAACATGGGATTATTATTGTGGCTCGGTAGACGTTACCAGGATCGTCTGAAGGACGGAGATCTATTCCTGGTATATTTAATCGTCTATTCGATAGGTCGTTTCCTATTAGAATTCTTGAGACTGGATCCGACAATAGTGGGAGGAACGAACGCAAACCAAATGGTGATGGTAGTTGTGGCGCTATTAGCAACTGGGCTCCTCCTTTGGAGACACACTCGCCCAAGTAAAGAAACTCAAGAAGAAACCGAAGCACCGAGTCAATGATTGCCACTGAAGGGCTAAGTAAGCGCTTTAATCATTTCCTGGCGATAGATCATATAGACTTGAATGTTGGAAAAGGTGAAATTTTAGCGCTGCTGGGGCCTAATGGCGCGGGGAAGACTACAACTATACGCATATTATCCTGTATATTGCTACCTAGTGAAGGAAAAGCATGGGTTGCTAATTATGATGTTGTAGAGCAGGCTGCTCAAGTAAGAGCCTCAGTGGGTGTTTTAACTGAACACCATGGATTGTACAATAGAATGCGTGGTGGGGAATACCTGGATTTCTTCGGACAGATTTACAACCTGGGACAAGTTTTGCGTAAAGCAAATGTCTCCCAACTTATGGAGCAATTTGGACTATCGGATTACATCAACAGACCGATTGGCGAATATTCCAAAGGTATGCGCCAAAAACTAGCCCTGGCAAGAGCACTCCTCCACAATCCTAAAGTGTTACTTCTGGATGAACCAACCTCTGCAATGGACCCAGAAAGCTCCCGTCTAGTACGTGGCTCTATTCGCTCATTACGCTCGGAGGAAAGGACCATTGTAATATGCACCCATAACCTGGCAGAGGCTGAAGAGCTGGCTGATCAAATTGCCATCATCCAAAAAGGGAAGATAGTTGCTCTTGGGTCACCAACAGAGTTAAAAAGGAATTTGCTCGGACCAGAGGAATATGAAGTGGAATTGGCACAGCCATTGAACGGATATAATCCAATCCTACCGAAGGAAACAGATTTAGTAAGTAGTGGGATGAACTGGTTAAGATTCTCAACAGAGAATCCACAAGAACTTAATCCGGTTTTGTTACGATACCTGTTGCAGCAAAATCTTCAAGTAGTAAGCCTTAAAGAAATACCACGGACTATTGAAGATGTGTATTTACAGGCAATTAATACCAATGAGCCAAACGAAATTACAAATTATTAATAACTTGCAACCAGCTCTAATTGTAACAAAGCGAGAAGTGCGTGACCAATTCCGAGATTGGCGTATTGTGTTCCCTGTGATTATGCTGACTTTGATATTCCCAGCACTGATGAACTTCACGGCTCGCCAAGCCGTAAGATTTGTCGAGAAATATCAAGCCCCAATCGTTGGGGATCGGTTGATTCCATTTCTGTTGATGATTGTGGGTTTCTTCCCAATCTCCGTATCACTAGTAATTGCATTAGAAAGCTTCGTGGGAGAGAAAGAGCGTCATAGCATAGAACCCTTATTGTGCAGTCCTCTAACCAACAACCAGCTGTACATGGGAAAATCACCTGCTGCCATGATTCCACCAATCCTGGCAAGCTACCTGGGAATTACAGTCTATTTAGCAGGCGTACATCTCCAAATTGGATGGTCTCCACCAGCAATACTCCTGGTTCAGATTTTATTATTGACTACTGTTCAAGCCATTCTCATGGTAAGTGGAGCAATTGTCATATCTTCTCAGACCACTTCAGTTCGAGCTGCAAACTTGTTATCATCTTTTATCATTATTCCTATGGCTCTCCTTATACAAGGCGAGAGCATGGTGATGTTCTGGGCAAGATACAATGTGCTCTGGTGGATAATCTTGGGCCAATTACTGATCACAGGTTTATTAATACGCACTGGTTTGGCTTACTTCAACCGGGAGGACCTACTAGGCCGAGAGTTAGATGTGCTGAACCTGGGTTGGGCATGGTCCCATTTCAAACATGCACTCCTGGGACGTGCACGAACGATCTCTCAGTGGTATCGATATGAAATCTCCCAAGCTTTTCTGAATATGGGTGTACCAATCATAATCACATCAATAGTGATTATTATTGGCATCATCGCAGGTTCACAAATCGCTAAACACTTCCCTCTCCCAGTAAGGCTGCTTAGCTTCGAAAAGCTAAATCAAGGTTTTGTGGAAGAGCTGGAAGCAATCAAGTTTTACTCTCCCATAGGAATGGGTGCAATCTGGTGGCACAATATTAGAACTATTATTATCGCGACATTATTGGGTATCTTTTCCTTTGGAGTTCTTGGTCTGGTCGTCCTGATGTTACCAATGGGATTCATTGCATACATTGCATCCAATGTTGCAATGTCTGGCTCAAATCCAGTTACTTTCCTGGTTGGATTAGTCCTTCCACACGGTCTAATTGAAATACCGGCGATTATATTGGCAGGGGCAGCCATATTAAGACTTGGAGCTGTCTTGACTGCTCCAGCAAAAGGAAAAACAATCGGGGAGGCATGGATTAGTGAACTAGCACAGTGGGCGAAAATTACTTGTGGTGTAGTATTCCCTTTATTCCTGTTAGCTGCCCTGATTGAAGTATTCCTAACACCTCAGATCGCTGTATGGATATTCTCTAAGTAGATCAAAAGTAAGAGATAAATAATTGGAGAGGTGATTAATAATGACAAAGTTGGTCTTCCTAGGAACTTCTAACGCTATCCCAGATGAGAAGCATGAAAATACGTACTTCACAGTGGTTGGTGAGAACAAAAGGGTCCTAATAGATTGTGGAAACAATCCTATTGTCAAATTACAACAAGCTGGGTTGAATGTGTTCGATATTACAGACCTTATAATTACACACTTCCATCCAGACCATGTAGGAAGTTTGCCTAATTTATTGATGGGTAGTTGGCTTTTAGGAAGAACCAGCGTATTAAACATATTTGGCTTGGAGCAAACTCTAGAGCGAATACAGAAGATTATGGCAATCTTTGAATGGGAGAAATGGCCAGATTTCTATCCAATAAATTTTCGACCTGTATCTGAAAACGGCATTGCAGCAATAATTGAAAGTGAAGAGCTTACTATCCATACCTCACTTGTTCATCATATCCTCCCTGCGATAGGATTGAGGATCGAGTGTAAGAAATCTGGAGGAGTCGCGGCATATTCATGCGATACTGAACCGTGTGATGAAGTTGTTAGATTAGGATGTGGAGCGAAGTATATGATTCACGAAGCGACCGGAGAAGGTTTTGGTCACAGTTCTGCAGCTCAAGCAGGGGAGATCGCATGGAAGGCTGGAGCGAAGAACCTATATTTGATCCATTACCCAACAGGGAGTTTTGATTCAAAAGTTCTGGTCAGCGAAGCTGAACGAACATTCCAAGGACCTGTGCACTTAGCAGAAGACCTCATGGAGCTTGAGTTATAAAACAACTTACCATCCTTCAATAAATGGCATCCAGTCTTGGTTTGCAATCAGATGGCGTGCAAAGAGATAAGTGGCTGAGGATGGAGGTTCTTCTGGTGTTCTCAATAATCGCATATGCGCTTGCTCGAGAGTTCTTCCCCCTTTTCTATGGTTGCAATTTGGACAGGAAGCCACCAGGTTATCCCAGGTGTGAGTTCCTCCTAGTCGTCGAGGCATCACATGATCAATGGTCAGATAAGCAGCTCTCTGGCCGCAATACTGGCAAGTGAACTCATCTCTGCGCATGATTTCCCTCTTGGTCAATCGTACCGCTTGTCGAGGACGTTTAATCATCATATCCAAGCGTATGATGGAAGGTCTTGGGTAAGAAGCAGACACCGTGCGAATTTCACTCCTTCCATTCATCACTAAGCTTGCCCTTCCACTAAAGATCAATCCAATTGCCCTGCGAGTTGTACAGGTATTTAGAGGCTCAAAATTCGCATTTAGAACTAAAACAGGCTCAAACATCTCTTATTCCAGACCTGCCAGATTATAGCATAGGACAGATAATCAAGGATATAATAAGCCATCCGCCAAGAAGTTATTATGACAATTAACAAAAAACTAATACCTTGTCGGCATAACCTGGAAAAGAAGGGAATCCTCATTTACCAATCTCCCTTTTTGAGGTGATCACAGAAAACACCTGACATAGCATGTTCACCCAAAATCAATATACTCAGGGAGCTTTTGAAAAGTTACGAAACCAATCAACAGAATATACTACATTTCTGTACCCAGAATCTCTTTCGAGCCCTGAAGGAGATGATACTGTTCAAGAGATTTTCATCTCCAAGTCTAAGGAGAATTACTTACATATTTCATGAAATGCGAGGATCCCACAATGAAATCAGATTTGATCTGGATGGATGGAGAATTCGTTCCATTCGACCAAGCAACTGTGCACATCATAACTCCTTCCCTCCATTACGGAGTGGCAGTATTTGAGGGTATTCGATGTTACATGACATCCAGAGGACCAGCAGTGTTCCGGTTGGTAGATCATTTACAACGTTTTGTGGAATCCATTCATATCTTGGGAGTATTGGATTTTCCGTATGAAGTTGAAACACTCACTCAAGCAGTTCACGATACTATTAAAGCCAACCACTTTACCGAGTGCTATATTCGACCGCTAATGTACTTGCAAGGACCTTTGGGACTAAACCTGGACCAATCAAAACCAAGAGTGGGAATTGCTGCATGGGAGTGGGGACCCTACTTAGGTGAAACGGCAAAAGTAACTGGCATCCACATGATGGTTTCATCTTTCACCCGGCTGCACTCCAATATTAATATGACCAAATCCAAAGTTGCAGGAAATTATGTAAATTCATTACTCGTGAAAACCCTGGCATTACGATCAGGATTCGATGAAGCAGTTATTTTAGAACCAAACGGATTTGTTGCAGAATGCACAGGCGAGAATCTTTTCGTTATTCGCAAGGGTGTTCTATACACTCCTCCATTGTCTATCGTATTAGAAGGTATCACCAGGGATTCAGTGATTATGCTGGCAAAAGATTTGAAAATTCCCTTCGAAGAGACAATGATCACGCGCGATCAATTGTACATTGCAAATGAAGTGTTTATCTGTGGTACTGCTGCAGAAATTGTTGGTGTCCGAGCCATTGATCACAGACAGATTGGTTCAGGCCACCCTGGACCAATCACACGTACCTTGTCAGATGCTTACCTCAAGAATGTCCATGGGGAAGGGAAACACTCTGATGAATGGCTGGACTATGTGGAAGACTAAAATTCTTAGAAAATGGTAGAGCTTTTCGATAGAAATCGCATGAGAGAGTCGGCTATCTTTCATCACAGTATTTCCAAGTTCAATGGATTTTCAAGAATAACTACGTATATAAGTAGATAAAAAAATGAACAGAGATTTAATTTATCCTAAAACTGCATCAGGTAATAGTGGAGTAACTTCACTAAAATTGCTCATTCTAGGTTCAGGACCTTCAGGCTTATCAGCAGCCTTATATGCAGCAAGAGCAAATCTAAATCCTGTTGTATTAACAGGGATGGACTTAGGAGGTCAAGTATCATTAACATACTCAATAGAGAACTATCCAGGATTTCCTGAAGGCTTGGGAGGGCCACAACTGGTAGAACTCTTCAAGAAACAAGCGGAACAATTTGGTGCTAAGATCGAGTTCGATACTGCGATCGACGTGGATCTCTCCAGAAGACCCTTCAAGGTAAAGACCTACAATACCTCCTATCTTGTGGAATCTCTAATTATAGCTACTGGAGCAACCCCGAGTTGCTTAGGTATACCAGGAGAGAAAGAGTTGATTGGAAAAGGAGTCTCTTATTGTGCTACCTGTGATGGATGGTTCTTTAAGGATAAGGAGGTAGCAGTCATTGGTGGTGGTGATAGTGCTTTAGAAGAAGCCGTGTTTTTAACCCGATACGCAAAAAATGTTATTATCATTCACCGTCGAAATGCATTTCGCGCAGGTGTTGTTTTGCAAGAAAGAGCAAAGAATAATTCCAAGATCAAATTCATAATGAACACAATCTCGACTAAGATCATCGGTCAAGAGGCAGTTCGAGCGTTAGTATTAAGAAATGTTGTTACAAATGAGGAACGAGAAATGCCTTTCGATGGGGTTTTTATTTTCATTGGTCATGTTCCCAGCACCAAACTTTTCCAAAACCAAATCAATTTGGATGAGAAAGGTTACATTCTGGTCGATAAGCTAATGAGGACTAATGTTCCAGGGGTATTTGCAGCCGGAGAGGTCTCAGACCCTTATTTTCGTCAGGTTATCACTTCTGCAGGAATGGGTGCTGCCGCAGCAATTCAAGCAAATCGTTTCCTTGAGGAAGTAAAATCATAACTCTGCTGAAAAACTGAGATTGAAAAGGAAAAATATACCCCCGTTTATAATTTTACTGGGGGTTTTATCAAACTTGGTATGAGGAGATTGTTGAAAAACAAGATCGGAATTGACCTTTCTGGAGAAGTTTAATACAATCGCCATATACAATCTCAAGG
>Ga0209254_10006159_pt1 | contig 11055 bp, 9 predicted proteins | sample FrelakmetDIP11DI_FD_187148 | JGI IMG/M metagenome (GOLD analysis project Ga0209254, IMG submission 187148) | Freshwater lake sediment microbial communities from the University of Notre Dame, USA, for methane emissions studies - DIP11 DI (SPAdes)... | ecosystem: Environmental > Aquatic >... | reverse complement strand
GCGCCGCTGTGGCCCATGCCCGGCATCGAGCCCCACATGTCGGCCACGATGTTGACGATGGCGCCGCCCCGGCGGGCCATGCATTGGATGTAGCATTCCCGTGCCACCAGGAAGCCACCGGTGAGGTTGGTGTTGACCACCGCCTCCCAGCCCTTGGCGCTGATCGCCTCCAGCGGCGTCATGAACTGCCCGCCGGCGTTGTTGACCAGGCCGTCGATGTGACCCTGCTCGGCCAGCACGGCCGTCACCATGGCGCGCACGGCGTCTTCTTGCCGGATGTCGCAGGGGTGCGCGCTGGCGCGCCCGCCATCCTCGGCGATTTCCTGTGCCACTGCCTGCAGCTTGTCGAGCTTGCGTCCCACCAGCACCACGTGCGCGCCCAGCGACGCCAATTCATGGGCCGTGCAGCGGCCGATGCCCGAGCCACCGCCGGTGACCAGCACAACCTGGCCCTCGAACAGTCCGGGGGCGAAAACCGATCGGTAGCTCTTGCGGGACCCGGATGTTCCGGCTTCGTCTGCGCCGCTCATGATGTGGCGAGCCCGAGCAGGGCACGGGCCTCGGCCGGGCTGGCAATCGTGCGGCCGGCGTTGCGCGCGCAGCCAGCCAGCGCCGTGATCAGCTCGCCATTGCCTTTGGCCTTGGCGCCATCGGGCAGGTAGAAGGTGTCTTCCAGGCCGGTGCGCAGCATGCCGCCCAGGTCCGCCGTCTTCTGGTGCACCGGCCAGATCTCGGCGCGGCCGATCAGGGTGGCCTGCCAGACGCTGTTGGGCGCCATCCACTGCGGCAGCAGCGCCAGCAGGTCGGCATCGCAGGGCATGCCGGAGGCCACGCCCATCACCAGGTTGTATTCCGGGCGCCCCATTTCGGGCTTGAGCATGCCGTTCTTGATGAACATGCCGACGGCCCTGACGATGCCCACGTCAAAACATTCGAATTCAGGATGCGTGCCGCACTCGGCCATGACATCGAGGAACTGCTGGACCTTGGACACCGGGTTGTCGAACACCATCGGCGGCCAAGCCCACTCACCGTTCTCCTTGATCTTCAGGTAATTCAGGCTGCCGGCATTGCAGGCCGCGATTTCAGGCTTGACGCGGCGGATGCAGGCCAGGGGCCCCGAGATGTCCTTGCCGACCACGCCGGTGGTCAGGTTGATGATGACGCCGGGGCAGGCGTCTCGGATGGCGTCCACCACCGACGCCATCACTTCCGGGTCCCAGGACGGCATGTGGCCCATGCCTTCTTCCTGCATGCGCACATGCACGTGCATGATGGACGCCCCCGCATTGAAGGCGTCACGCGCTTCGGCCGCCATCTGGGCCGGGGTCACCGGCACCGGATGTTGCTTGGGGTTGGTCAGCACGCCGGTCAGCGCACAGGTCAGGATGGCTTTTTCCATTTGATGTTCTCCAGTAGGTTGGGGACCGTGCGATAACGCTGTCCCGCAAGGTCTCAGACTTCGATTTCAACCAGCAGTGCGCCCGACTCGACTTGGTCGCCGGCCTGGGCGTGCACGGCCACGACCTTGCCGGCGGCCTGCGCCGTCAGCCACATTTCCATCTTCATCGCTTCGACGCAGACAAGCGCCTGGCCTTCGGTGACCGCGTCGCCCGCCGCCACCTGGACCTGCGTTACCTTGCCGGCCACCGGGGCCCGGGCGCGGGTGGCGTCCTGCGCCGAGTCCTTGTCCGGGAAGGGCGAGACCTCGCGAAACACGAAAGACGCGCCCGCCAGCGCGATGTGCAATTCGCTGTCATGCATGACGGCCACCGCGCTGCGCGTCACACCGTCGATCTCATACCGCAGCTCGCCGTCCTCGAAGCGCAGGATCTTCAGCGTGTGATTCTGGCCGCCCAGCGTGATTTGCACGTGTCCCGATCGGTCAGGGTGAACACGCAAGGTGTGGGCGACGTCGTCACATTGCAGGGGAATGCCGTAGGCCGCGACGCTGTCGGCACGCCAGTTGGCGCCGCTGCGCAGGGCATACGCCGCTGCCGCCACACACCAGGCTTCATCTCCGGGCAGCGGGCGCTGAAGTAACGCCTCGCCGTTTTCCTGCCACTGGTCGATCAGGGTGGTGGTCATCGCGGCGTCGCGAAACGCCGGGTGGTTGACCAGGTCGGCCAGGAAACGACCGTTGTTGCGCAAGCCGAGCAGGGGCGCGTTTTCCAGCGCGGCGCGCAGGCGTCGGATGGCGTCGTTGCGGTCGCGACCGTGCACGATGAGCTTGGCGACCATCGGGTCGTAGTACGGCGAAACCTCGCTGCCTTCCTCGATGCCGTCGTCGACGCGCACCCCGGCTGCCAGGGCGCGCTGCGGGCGCCACCACCGCACGGTGCCGGTCTGGGGCGCGAAGCCCGCGTAAGGGTCTTCGACGTACAGGCGCGCCTCGATCGCATGGCCTTTGATCTGGATGTCAGCCTGGGTGGCCGGCAGTGGCTCGCCAGCCGCCACGCGAAGTTGCCATTCGACCAGATCGAAGCCCGTCACCATCTCGGTCACCGGGTGTTCGACCTGCAGGCGCGTGTTCATCTCCAGGAAGTAGTGCTTCAGGTTGGCATCGACGATGAACTCCACCGTACCGGCGCCGCGGTAGCCCACGGCCAGTGCAGCCGCGACGGCGTCCTGGCCCATGGCCGCGCGCATCGCCGGGTTCACCACGGGCGAGGGCGCTTCCTCGATGACTTTCTGGCGCCGGCGCTGGGCCGTGCAGTCGCGTTCGCCCAGGTACACGGCATTGCCATGCGCGTCGGCAAACACCTGGATCTCGATGTGCCGGCCGTTGTCGATCAGGCGCTCCAGCATCAGCGTGCCGTCACCGAAGGCGCTCAGCGCCTCACGGCGCGCGCCGACGAGGGCCTGTGCGATCTCGCCGGCTTCGCGCACCAGGCGCATGCCGCGTCCGCCGCCGCCAGCCACGGCCTTCACCAGAAGGGGAAAGCCGAGCTTCAGGGCTTCTTCCGTCAGTCGCGCATCGTCCTGGTCTGCGCCCAGGTATCCGGGGGCACAGGGCACGCCCGCATCGATCATGCGGCGCTTGGCCAGTGCCTTGTCGCCCATGGCTTCAATCGCTCCCGGGGGCGGGCCGATGAAGACCAGGCCGGCGTCCCCACACGCCTGGGCAAACCCGGCGTTTTCGCTCAGGAAGCCGTAGCCGGGGTGGATCGCATCGGCGCCCGTCTTGCGCGCGGCTTCCAGCAAGGCGTCGACCCGCAGGTAGGAGTCGGCGGCAGCCGAACCACCAATGTGCACGGCCTCGTCAGCCAGGCGGACGTGGGGCGCATCCCGGTCGGCGTCACTGAAGACGGCGACCGTGCGGTAGCCGAGGTCACGCGCCGTGCGCATGACGCGGCAGGCAATCTCGCCGCGGTTGGCAATCAGGATTTTGTTAAACATCGAACACCTCTGAGCACGTCTGGCGGGCAGAGCGCTTTGCTCCGTGTCCCCCGGCCGCAACGCGGCCTCCTCCTTGACCTGCGCAAAACGCTCTGCCCCCCAGACGCGCTGCGCTCATTGGCTCTATTGCAATACTCATGCTGGCACCCAGTTCGGTTTGCGCTTCTGCAGAAAGGCAGTGGTGCCTTCTATCCCTTCCGGACCCTGCGCGGCGCGGGAAAAAACCAGCGCCGCTTCCTGGACCAGGTCTGCGGGCGCCGAGAAGCGCGCCTTGGCCATCAGGGCCTTGGTGGCGGCGATGGCGCCCGGGGCGCAGGCCAGGATGTCGGACAGGACGGCCGCGAGAGCCGCGTCCAGGTGGTCCGGCGCGTGCGCCGCATGCACCAGTCCGATGGCCAGTGCGTCGGTGGCGCTAAGGCGGCCACCCGTCACCGCCAGGCGCCTGGCTTGGGAATAGCCGAGGCGCTCGACCAGAAACGGGGCGATCTGGGCGGGGACGACCCCCAGTGAGGTCTCCGGCAGGCGAAAGGCGGCCGAGGTACCCGCCAGGGCCACATCCGCGACGCAGGCCAGGCCAAAGCCGCCACCCATCACGGTACCTTCCAGCACCACCACCAGCGCCAGCGGCGTGTTGGCGAAGGCGACACAAAGTTTGCCGAACTGGGCGTTGACCTCGGCAATGGCGTCCGGCCCGGTCCCGCTTTCGCCGGCCGGCGGCTTCGCCTGCATCGACCGCATGCGGGCCTCGGCCATGTCCTTCAGGTCGCCACCCGCGCAGAAATGTCCACCGGCGCCGCGCAGGACCACGGCGCGCACGTTGCCGCCGGTTTCGGCAGCGTCAAGTGCCAGTCGCAATTCCATCACCATGCGCAGCGACATGGCATTTCGGGATTCCGGGCGGTTCAGCGTGACATGCAGCACAGCGCCGTCGCGCCGCGTCAGCAGCGTCTCAAAGCGGGTTTCCAGGGCGGCGTCAGAAGAGCTTGTGATTGCCATTGCGCTTACGCCTTGCCGGGCAGGGTGCCCTCGAACTTGCAGATGATGCCCAGCATGATCTCGTCGGCGCCACCGCCGATCGAAATCAGTCGCGTGTCGCGGTAGGCTTGCGAGATCGGGTTGTCTTCCGTGAACCCCATGCCGCCCCAGTACTGCAGGCAGCTGTCGGCCACCTCGCGGCTCAGGCGGCCGGCCTTGAGCTTGGCCATCGACGCGAGGCGCGTGACGTCCTTGCCGGAGATGTAGGACTCCACGGCGCGGTAGGTCAGGGCGCGCAGGGCTTCGACCTCGGTGCGCAGCTCGGCCAGGCGGAAGTGGACCACCTGGTTGTGCAGGATCGGCTTGCCAAAGGTCTGGCGCTGGCGCGTGTAGTCGATGGTCTGGTCGATCAGGCGGTCGAGCGAGCGCAGGCAGCCGGCCGCGCCATAAAGGCGTTCTTCCTGGAACTGCAGCATCTGGAGCATGAAGCCCATGCCCTCCTGGCCGATCAGGTTGCGCCGCGGCACACGCACGTTGTCGAAGAAGAGCTGGGCGGTGTCGGACGAGTCCATGCCGATCTTGTGGATCTTCTGGCGCGTGACGCCGGGGCTGTCGAGCCGCACCATGATCAGCGACTTGTTCTTGTGCGCCTGGCCCTCCGAAGTGTTGGCCAGCAGACAGCACCAGTCGGCCTGCATGCCGTTGGTGATCCACATCTTCGAGCCGTTGATGATGTAGTCATCGCCGTCTTTCTGGGCCACCGTCTTGAGCGCGGCCACGTCGGAGCCGCCGCCGGCCTCGCTCACACCGATGCAACCCACCATGTCGCCGGCAATCGCGGGGGCGAGGAATTCGTGGCGCAGATCGTCCGAGCCGAAGCGCGCCAGCGCCGGCGTGCACATGTCGGTCTGCACGCCGATGGCCATCGGCACGCCACCCGCGTTGCATTCGCCCAGGGCTTCGGCCATCACCATCGAATAGCTGAAGTCCAGGCCCATGCCGCCGAACTCGGTGGGGTACTTGATGCCGAGCAGGCCCAGGTCGCCCATCTTCTTGAACACCTCATGGGCGGGAAACTGCTGGTCCTTTTCCCACTGGGCGATGTAGGGATTGATTTCCTTGGCGACAAACTTGCGGACGGTGTCGGCGATCTGGGTGTGTTCCGGGGTGAATTTCATGAAGGTCTTTCGTTCGAAGAAGAGGAATGAGGGGGGCAGGCGCTGTGCCGAATGGCTACATTCGCGCCACGCCGAAGGTGTTGGGGTGCAACTGGCGCGCCTGGGCTTCTTCGGCCAGTGCCAGGCACAGGCCGAGCAGGCGGCGCGTGTCGCGCGGGTCGATGATGCCGTCGTCCCACAGGCGGGCGGTGCCAAACAGCGCGGCAGATTCCTTGTCCAGCCGCAGCCGCAGGCCGTCGGACATGGCTTTCAGGGCCTCTTCGTTGGCGGTCATGCCGGTGCGCTCGATCTTGGCACGGTTGACGATGTCCATCACCTTGGCCGCCTGCGCGCCGCCCATCACCGCCGTGCGCGCCGTGGGCCAGGAAAAGATGAAGCGGGGATCGAACCCCCGGCCGCACATGCCGTAGTTGCCTGCGCCGTAGGAGCCGCCGAGCACGATGGTGAACTTGGCCACACGGGCATTGGCCACCGCCTGGATCATCTTGGAGCCGTGCTTGATGGCGCCGCTTCGCTCGGCCACGGAGCCCACCATGTAGCCGGTGGTGTTCTGCAGGAAGATGAGGGGCGTGGCGCTCTGGTCGCACAACTGGATGAACTGCGCGGCCTTGGTCGAGCCGCCGGGCTGGATCGGGCCGTTATTGCCCAGAATGCCGACCAGCCGGCCTTGCAGCCGCGCGTGCCCGCACATCATCTCTGTGGCGTATTCCGCCTTGAATTCGAGGAAGTCAGAGCCGTCCACCAAGCGCGCGATGACCTCGCGCACGTCGTAGGGCTCGCGTTCATCGGCGGGGACGAGGCCCAGAAGCTCCTGCTCGTCATACAGCGGCTCGGCAAAAGTGCCGACGGGCGGCGCGAGGTCCCAATTGAGCTTGTCCATGACTTCGCGCGCCATGCCGATGGCGTGGGCATCGTCTTCGCACAGGTATTCGCCCAGGCCCGTGACCCGGGCATGGGTCTCGGCGCCGCCGAGTTCTTCGTCGGTGCATTCCTCGCCGATGGCTGCCTTGACCAGCGGCGGGCCGGCCAGGTAGATGCTGGAGCGCCCGCGCACCAGGATCACGTAGTCCGACAGGCCGGGCAGGTAGGCGCCGCCTGCCGTGGAGGAGCCATGCACCACCGCGATCTGGGGCAGGCCCATGGCCGACATGCGCGCCTGGTTGGCAAAGGTGCGCCCGCCCTCGATGAAGATCTCGCTCTGGTACATCAGATTGGCGCCGCCGCTTTCCACCAGCGAGATCAGGGGCAGCTTGTTCTCCCGAGCGATCTGCTGGATGCGCAAGCCTTTCCTCAGCCCCATGGGTGCCACGGTGCCGCCCTTGACCGCGCTGTCGTTGGCCGAGATCACGCAGCGCTTGCCAGCCACCACGCCGATGCCGACGATGGAGCCTCCGCCCATGACCGACTTCTTGCCGTCGTCGTCGTGCATGTTGAGGCCGGCCAGGCGGCTGAGCTCCAGGAAGGGCGAGCCGCGGTCCAGCAGACGGGCGACGCGTTCGCGCGGCAACAACTGCCCACGCTTCTCGAACTTGTCGCGCTTGGACTCGGACTCGGCGATCACCATCTGCTCCAGGCGCTGAACTTCCGCAAGCAGCTCCTGCATGCGCTGGGCGTTGGCGGCGAACGCGTCGGACCTGACCTTGATCTTTGAACGAATGACGGGCATGGAGCGAAATCCTGTTGATATCGGCGCATTAGACCGTAGGGTAACGTTAACGTCAATCTGATATCGTATAGGTATTTCCCCTATGCTTTACGTGAGAGGGCGCTGATAGCATCCGGCCACTGTCAAACCCTGGCGCGCATGAGCCGCGCCGCCCAACCCAAGGAAACCCATGAACCTCGAAGCCTGCACCGAAGCCATCCGCACCAAAGTCGGCGCCGACAGCGGCTTGGCCGCCACCCTCAAGTTCGACTGCGGCGATGACGGCTTTGTCTACATCGACGGCAAATCGACACCGAACACGGTGAGCAACGACAACCATGAGTCGGACTGCACGGTCGGCATCACGCTGGAGAACCTGAACGCCCTGCTGACGGGTGATCTGGAGCCCGCCACGGGCTTCATGATGGGCAAACTCAAGGTGAGCGGCGACATGAGCGTCGCCATGCGCCTGCAGCGCGTGATCTGATTCCATCCGCCGGATGCCAGGCGTGCCTTCAACTCTGCCCAAGCCGGACTTGCCGCGCCAGCCGCGTGCCAGCGCGAAGGCGGCCGCCAGCACCGCTGACGCGCAGGCCTTTGTCGATTCCCATCGCGACGTGGGCGCGACCGAACTGTTCGGCATCACAGAGTTGTGCAAGGAATTCGGCATCACCCTGCGCGCCCTGCGCTTCTACGAGGACAAGGGCCTGCTGGCGCCGCGCCGCGTCAATGGCGCCAGGGTCTACACCCGGCGCGACCGGGCCCGCCTCGCGCTGATCCTGCGGGCCAAGGACATCGGCTCGCCACTGTCGGAGATCAAGCGTTACCTGGACCTGTATGGCGACCACGGGGAAGGCCGCTCTCAGCAGCTCAGTTACGTGATCACGCGCACCGACACGGCCATTGCGGAGCTGGAGCAAAAGCGCGCCCAGATCGATGAGACGCTTGCGGAGCTGCGCGTGATCAACGCGACCTGCCGCGGGCATCTGGAAGCGCGTCGCCTCGCGTCAGACAACACGCCTTGACGGTGGAGTCCCCTCCAACCCCGGCAGATCCACCATGACTGGCGCACCGGGCACCGTGCATCCGGTGTCGCAGCATTTGCCGGGCTGGCGGTTCTGAGTGATGGCGCGGGCGGGGTCATGGGGTGCTGCGGCCAGCGAACCATCGGCTGCGACGCCGCGCTCCAGCAGGCGCTCCACCAGTTCCACCTTCGATCCGATCGGGTAATTGCGGTAGATCTCCTGCTTCATCGCCGCGGGTGAGGCGCCACCGTGCAGGCTGATCACGCTGTACCAGCCGCCCTGGTAGCCGGCCGTGAGATCTTCGATGAATCGCGCGGTCTGAATGCGCTGCTCGTAGGGAACGGCGGGGTTGGCGCGCAGCACTTCGGAGAGCTTCGCCGCCGTCTCGGGGTTGTGGTCTTCGTCCGGGCCGGGCAGGGTGACGATCAGGCCGCCGCTCACATAGTGGGCGATGCGGTGCATTTCGTAGATCTTCGTGGCCAGCAGCAGCTTGCCGATGTTGGCAAACACCGGGTCGGGCATGAAGCTGTGGCTGTGCTCGTCCGCCTTGGCATACACGCTGGCGGCCACGCCGCAAGCAAAGAAACTCTCGGTGATGGTGATGAGTTCCACCATCTGCTCGCGCAGATGCGTTTCCCTTTCCGGATCAAAGCCGTTGGCCTCGCACATCAGCGCACCGGCGCCGATCAGCAGGTCGCCAAAACCGGCGCGGGCGCCAATGCAGGTGTGGCGATGGTGCGTGGCGTAGCTGTAGGTCAGGTGGCCGGAATGCTCCCATTCGCCGGCGTAGAACACGTCGTCCATGGGCACGAAGACGCGCTCGAAGAGGCACACGCCGGTGCTCTGGCCGTACTTGCGGCTGAACAGCGCGTCGCCGTGCTCCAGTGCTTCTCCCGGGCGGCCGGCAGGGCGGGCGACGATGGTCAGGCCCGGCGCGTCGATCGGCACGGCGCAGCAGACGGCGAAGTCGGCGTCTTCGCGGCCCATATTGCGACAGGGCATGACCAGCAACTCGTGCATGTAGGGCGCACCGGTGACGATGGCCTTGGTGCCGCTGATGACGATGCCGCGCCGGCCGTTGTGCACCGCATTGCGGTCCACGATGTGCAGATAGCTGTCCGCGTTGCCTTGCTCGAACGGCCGCAAGCTGCGGTCGCCCTTGGCATCGGTCATGGCCACGCCCAGGGTCAGGTCCTGGTCCTGCACGCGGTGCAGGTAGTTGAGGAAGCGGGCCGTGTTTTCCATGGTGCCGCGCGCGTCGTCAATGCGGGCGCTGACCTGGCCGATGGCGTTCAGCGCATCGTGCGTGAGGTAGCGCTGCGCGCAGCCGGTTTCCTGGCAGACCAGGCGTACGGCTTCGAGCTTGTTGAGCAGGTCGCCGCTGCTCATGTCGATGTGGCTCAGGCGGTTGACGACCTTCCCGCTGGTCTGTTGCACGGCTGTCATCAGGCGGGCGTATTCCGGCCTGAGCGCGTAGTCGTAGGTGAGGGCGATCGCGTTGAGGCCGGGCTGGAAGGCGCGTTCGTCAGCCACGCTGGCCACGCGCCGGCCATTCACAAAGACGGTGGGGCTGTAGCGGCGCAGAGACTCGCGGTAGTCCGCACCGGACATCAAGCGGGTGGCGGGGGCAGTGGCGGTCATGGGCAGCATCCTTCTGAAGTGGCATGATTTGACCACCGCGGGAAAAACACTGCAGCCGCTGACCACCCGGCGCGGCCCCAGGGCAGGTCAGGCAGGCCCCTGCGGCGCCGGGCTGCGACAATCCGGCCATAGGCTTGACCCGACAACCGAAGGAATCACCATGCTGCTCGACGCCTCTGAATCGCAACTCGTGCTGGTGGACTACCAGGCCCGCCTGATGCCGGCCATTTTCGAGGGCCCCGCCGTGCTGGCCAACGCGGTGCGGCTGGCGCAGCTGGCGCGGCTCATGGGGGTGCCCGTCTGGGGCACCGAGCAGAACCCGTCCAGGCTTGGCGAAAACGCGCCTGAGCTGCGTGCCCTGTGCGGCCAGACCCTGGCCAAGATGCACTTCAGCGGGGTCGAGGAAGGGCTGGGCGAATGGCTGCGTCCGCCCGTCAAGGCGCCGCAGGGCAACGCCCGCAGCCTGCCCAAGCATTTGCAGAAATCCGCGGAGCCCGAGCGCGGCATGATCGTCATCGCCGGCTGCGAAACCCATGTCTGCCTGCTGCAGACCGCGCTGGACCTGCTCGAAGACGAGTTCGACGTCTGGGTGGTGACCGATGCCTGCAGTTCACGCACCGAACGCAACCGCGACGCCGCCTTCGACCGCCTGGCCGGCGCGGGCGCCGAACTGGTGACGACCGAGATGGTCGCCTTCGAGTGGATTCGCACCGCCGAGCATCCTGATTTCAAGGCGGCGCAGGCGCTGATCAAGTAGACCGCTGGCGGAATCAACGGGTCTGACTGGGCGAGGCAGGTGTCTTTGTGAGCGGTTTCATTGACGGGTTTGTCAGGTTTTTTCGCAGCCTTGCCCTGGTGCTGTCCTTGGGCTTTGCGGCATCTCCCGGCCTGGCGCAGGCACCGTCCGACGCGCCCGCCAATCAGGCGAGAGCCACCCTGGTGGTCTACGTCCGCGATGGCTGCCCGCACTGTGCGGATGCCAAGATCTTTCTCGAACAGCTTGCACGGGAGCGGCCGCAACTTCGCATCGTGTTGCGGGCGGTGGACCAGGACCCGGCCGCGCGAGAGGAACTGATGTCGCTGTCGCGCGCTGCGGGCGTCTGGCCGCCAGGTGTTCCGACGTTTGTCGCCGAGGGGCGGGTTCTGGTGGGTTTTGGCGAGGCCCGTGAAAGCGGCCCGGCGGTGCTGGCCC
>Ga0209254_10006158_pt1 | contig 11057 bp, 8 predicted proteins | sample FrelakmetDIP11DI_FD_187148 | JGI IMG/M metagenome (GOLD analysis project Ga0209254, IMG submission 187148) | Freshwater lake sediment microbial communities from the University of Notre Dame, USA, for methane emissions studies - DIP11 DI (SPAdes)... | ecosystem: Environmental > Aquatic >... | reverse complement strand
ACGACCCGCGCCGGGCAGAACAAATCATCGAGGAGCTCCAGCCGGCTTTAACCGATGAATTCCCAGCCCCTGCCCAGCGACCACTATATTCTTGCCTGGGTTGCAGCCTCTTTTCTGAGCGGTTCGGCTTACGCCTGCCAGATTGGAAACATGCTCTCAAACTTGCTATGGAGCAAAGTTAGTAGCTTGTTGAAAACACCCAAGTTGTTCCTACAACTAAAAACTTTTTTGCCGCCCCTGCTTGTATTCATCGTGGCATTCGCAGGATATCTGGTCACCCCGCGCTCCGGCCAGGTTTACAGCGATTCCAGGTGGAGCATCCATCTGGCCTTGAGCATCATACGAGAAGGCAATCTGAACCTGGATGAATACAAACGGATGATCACTCCAGATGATTATGCGATTCAGACCCTGCAGGGCCATAAATATTCATTTTATCCTTCTGGCGTGCCTTTTTTGGCAGTACCTTTTGTTTTCGCTTACAACCTGATCAACCCCAACACCTTCGCGCTGATCGAGAGAATCCACCCGCCAGCTCAAGAGATCATTGCTTCATTCTTCACCGCACTCACGGCTGTGCTGATTTACCTGATTGCGCGCCTCTCTCTGACCGTTAAACAATCTCTTCTGGTCGCGTTCATTTTCGCTTTCTGCACTTCTACCTGGTCAACTGCCAGCCGTGCCCTATGGCAACATGGCCCAACTATGCTCTGCCTATCCCTGGCGCTCTACTTACTTCTGTTATCCAGAGAAAGACCGTGGTTAGTACAATTTGTCAGCCTACCGCTGGCTTATTCGTATTTCATCCGTCCCTTAAACGCAGTCTCGATTATTTTGTTCTCTGCGTTTGTGCTGCTCTATTATCGAAAGTACTTCATCCAATATGTGCTCTGGTCGCTCGTAATCGCAGTGCCTTTCTTCTTAATCAACTACGCCACCTTTGGTACATTTTTGCAGCCACAGATTTATTCACATTATCCAGGCGTCTTTTCAATTCCTACTATTGAACGGCTGGTCGGACCATTCATCAGTCCTTCGCGGGGATTGTTTATTTACTCTCCAATTTTCCTTTTCTCGTTCTTAGGACTTTACCTCAAACTAAAGGACTTTCGTAATCACTATCCTGATAGTGTGTTGGATGTGATACTTGGGGGTATCATAGTCATCCATTGCCTTTTAGTATCTGCCTGGTGGATATGGTGGGGTGGTTATTCTATTGGTCCCCGCATGCTTTCGGATATAATTCCATTTCTAGTTTATTTCCTTTTGCCGGTGATCGCCCTCGTAGCCAGTACTGCTAAATATATCACGCCGCTACGGATAGCTTTTTTTGCTTGTGCTTTGATCAGCCTCTTCATTCAGTTTATTGGAGTGGCGAATGAGTCGGTGTGGACCTGGAATTACATCCCGACCCAAGTTGAATACGATCAAGCCAGGCTCTGGGATTGGAGCGACCCTCCCATCCTACGCGGACTTACCTGGCTCGAGAACAAATTTCCTCCAAATCTAGGGATTGAGCCGGCTGAAATCCATATCAACTGCATAGCTGGGACAGACCAGAAGAAATGTAAGACTTCGTTAGAACTATCTACCTGGCCCAGGCAAGCGTTTGATTGGGAGGCCAACCCACCACCCGGGGTGAAAGTTGTTCCAGCAAAAGGTAAAAACCTTTATGAAAGTTCACGTTTGGCCATTCACCTCGCTAAAACAGACTATTCACCTGGAGTTTATAATCTAGGTGAACTAAAAATCTCAGCTGTAAATACCGGTGGATCCAAATTAACTGATACGATTACAGTTCCCATCATCTTACATGTCATCCCCCCAATCCAACAGTGATGAGGAACACACTCCGCTTAGGAGATAGCGCGCAAGATGCGAAAAACCCTGCTTGAATTAATTCGGTGTCCACGCTGCAAAGGCGAGAATTTCACCATCGTCGATGCCTTTGAAAATGATATTGAAATTCGGCAGGGTCATATTCAGTGCCATGAATGCCAATCTATTTTTGAGATCAACAACGGCATCCTGGATTTACTTGTTGAGCCAACACCTACGATACTTAGCGAACAAAAAGGCTGGTCGGTCTTAGAAAAAATGGTGGTTAATACCGATGAGTTAATGCTCTCCTTGCCAGATGGTATTGGTGAGCGAAAACAAGACTGGGCGGGCCAGGCTAACAACTTTCATTACATGTGGTCCCAATTCAAACTAGCAGGCGATGAATTAGTATTGGATCTCGGGGCAGGTCGATGCTGGTCGACTCGTTACTTTGCTCGTGAGGGTTGTTATACAATCGGGGCAGACATATTAATGACCAAGTATGTTGGCTTATTAACCTCGGATATATATATCGAACAAGAAGGAGTATATTTTGAACGAATTTGTGGGGATATGAATAACCCACCGATACGTGACGAATCTCTCGACGTGGTTTTTGTGGCTGCAACTTTGCATCACAGCTCAAATTTGTCGGTCACAATCGACCAAATTTATCGCATGCTAAAACCCGGTGGTCGAGTAATCGTCATAAACGAACCCGTTAGAGGACTTGTCAAAGACAAGAATATGGATAGCGAGGAAAAAAGACAATGAATAAACGAGCACATATATGGTCTATGGGAATATCTAGGACCATTCCGTAAAAAGGAATGGTCGTACACACTTTATCCATTTATCGGTCTATTCCACCCAATTATCTCGGGTATACACAACCTGATGACAAAAATATTTCCCGGTCGCCATTTTGATCATGGGATGTGGGTACCCTTGGTTTATTTTCAAATGTCAACCTGGGGTGGGGCATTAAATTTGATAGCTTATAAAGCAAACAAATCATGACAAATATCCTGATCATCAGCGGCGATACGGTAAACGTCAATATGGGCGGGGTTGGCGTGAGGAATTGGGAGCTTGCCCGCGCATTGTCCCGCGATTTCGGTGTGACCCTGGCAATCCCGAATCCCACCGAATTAGAAGCCCAGGGTTTCAAACTGGTCCCGTTTGACCTGGAAAAGGGGGACCTGAGGGAGCTGGCTGCAGGGAAGGATTTGATCATCCTGCACGGATTCGTGCTCCACTTCCACCCTTATCTGCGCGAATTGGGCATCCCCCTGTCGGTGGACCTCTATGTACCCTCCCTGTTTGAGAGCCTGGTCTGGCATGATCGGGATGATTGGGAAACATGGATCCCGGCTTATGAAGAATACGCCCGTGTGCAGGCTGAGCTAATCCGGACCGGAGATTTCTTCTTCTGCGCCAGTGAGCGCCAGCGAGATTATTGGCTGGGCTGGCTGCACTCCCAGAAAAGGATCAACCCACATACTTACCGGCAAGACCCCTCGCTGAGAAAATTGCTGGATGTTGTCCCATTCGGTCTTCCGGATGGCAAACCCAAAGCTTCGAGGCCGGTCTTGAAGGGCGTCAACCCGGGGATATCCCCGACGGACAAGCTGATTATCTGGTCGGGCGGTTTATGGGATTGGCTCGACCCGCTGACCCTGATCCAGGCTATGGCTATATTAGAGCAAAAACACCCCGCATTGAAACTGTATTTCCTGGGGACGCGGCATCCTAACCCGGTAGTAAGCGGGATGGAAATGCCCGATCGAGCAATTCACCTGAGCCAGGAGCTGGGACTGTACAACCAAACTGTCTTTTTCGGTGATTGGGCGCCCTATGACCAGCGCGAGCTGTACCTGGCAGAAGCCGACCTGGCTGTTATATCTCACCACGCACATATCGAGACGCATTTCTCATTCCGGACACGCGTCTTGGATTGTATCTGGGCCGGCTTACCGCTCATCATCACCGAAGGCGATGCAATGGCTGATCTGGTCAAAACAGAGGGGCTGGGATATACCGTTCCTCCTGGCGATGCTGAGGCGATGGCAGCCGCGATTGAGAAATTGTTGGCCGAGCTGGGCAGCGGTCGATACTCCCCAGCTTTTGACCGGATCCGGCAGCAATTCACCTGGGAGCAGGTAATCCAGCCATTAAAGGTTTATTGTGAGAACCCGACTCTTGCACCAGATAAGGGGAAGTATCTAACGGACGTTGAAAGGATTGGGCGCGATAAAGACGCCTTCTTACAACAGGTAATCCACGACAAAGATGAGTTTTGGGGAGCAATCGTGCGCGATCGAGAGGCTGTAATCGAACGCTACCGACGCTCCTTGCCCTTCCGGATTTACCATACCTTTAAGCGCCTGCTCGGACAAAAAGTGTGAGTGAACAGCCATTCGTTTCAGTGATCATTGTAAATTACAGCGGGGCGCATTTCCTGCCAGCCTGCCTGGAGGCTTTGCAGACTCAGACCTACCCGCATGACCTTTTTGAAGTGATCGTGTCAGACAATGGCTCGTCCGATAACTCGATCGAGCTGCTGCGAAACCAATATCCGTGGGTTAAAATCCTGGAAAATAGGAAAAACCTGGGCTTCACGACCGGAAATAACGTGGCGATACGGGTTGCCCGGGGCGATTATATCGTCCTTTTGAACAATGACACCGCCCCCTATCAAGAATGGCTGGAGAACCTGGTCAAAGTTGCATATGTCAACCCGAAAGCCGGCCTCGTCACCGGGCATTTGCATTTATTCTACGACTATATATCGGTCCGTTTATCAACAGACACATTTGTTCCAGCGGGTGATGGACGCGAATTAGGGGTCCAGATCTATGCTGTGGATAGTGGTGTCATGAAAGGTGTCGTCCAATACTTAGATGGAACCTATGGTTGGGAGAGTGACGATTCAGGCAGAAAGTTCCGCTGGACGAGAAGCCAGGCGACCCTTGGCATCCCGGCGCCGCTGGACAGCGGGGATTTTGCAGTAAAATTCAAGTTGGCCGCGCCCAGAACGGTGGCTGAAGAGGTGCGCTGCAAGGTCTATATCGAAGACTCTCTATGTGCAGATTGGACTCTGGATGGGAAAGAACCCATCGAATACACGCTCAGCGTTCCAGAAGGAATCCGGGCCATTGCAACCCCAGTAGAACAAAACACCGGCTCGCTTGTCTTCCGCAACGGCACGGGAAGGGACCGGGGCACATACGTCAAAGATAACGAGGCCTTTTTCGAACCGGACAGCGGAAAATATTCCCTAATAGAAGAGGTCTTTGCCGGTTGCGGGGCCAGTCTGTTGCTAAAACGGGAAATGCTCTCTGAGGTGGGGGATTTTGAGGATGATTTCTTCATGTACTACGAAGACACGGACCTGTGCTGGCGGGCAAGATTACTCGGCTGGAAGGTACTCTATGCGCCAGAGGCGCTTGTCCGCCATATCCATTGCGGAACCACGCAGGAATGGTCTCCATCCTTCATCTATTTGACTGAGCGAAATCGCCTGGCAATGATTTTCAAAAATGGGAGCCCCCGACAGGTATTGCGCGAGTGGGGCAGTTTTATTTTCCGGCTGATCGAGTTGGGCGGGAAATGCCTGGCGTCTATTCTATTTCTAAGGCCGGTGTGGCGTTCGTATGCCAGCCAGCTACGCGCTCGAATCCGTGTTCTGACAACCTTACTCCTGTGGCAGCCCAGACTTTGGCGGAAGAGGTTCCAGACACAGAAACGCCGTAAAATACCCTTTCAAGAGATTGAGGCCTGGTTCTGCCAATGACGAAGAAGCGTGTCGGCATCTATAACCGCTGGTTGACGACCCTGGGCGGGGGCGAAAAATACAGCCTGACCATCGCCGAATATCTCAGCCGGTTTCATAACGTCGAAATAATCAGCCACAAACCTGTTTCCAGAGATCTGGCGGCTGAAAGACTGCATCTGGATTTGGGAAACCTCCAATTCGACTTTATCCCTGAGTTGTCTGTAATGGAGCTGCCACAGATCACGAAAGACTACGATCTGTTTATCAACGCTTCGTATATGGATTTCTATCCCTGTCTCGCCAGGCTCGGCGCTTATATCGTTTACTTTCCAGATAAGCTGAGCTTGCGGATCGGTCTCCGGCGGGCGCTGAAACAACAGCTACGGACATGGCTGAAGATGCCAATGACGGTTGCTGGAGTGTGCAATTTCTCGTCTGCAGCTCAATCGTTTGAATGGTATCTGGATTCAATCTTCAAGATGCGTCTCCCATCCAGCTCACGCGCCTACCGGATTCAATTCGATCTAACCCTGCTAGACCCGCTTGTAACCAATATAACCCTATATGTTAACAACCTGCAGCAATACAGTATCGCGCCTCCCGCACTCAACCAATCTGCCAGGCTGGAAGCGAATGTGCCCCCGCTAAACCGTCCAGGCGAGTTGACAATATTGATGGAAGGCGAAACAGACCAGGTCGGAAAAGCCAGAGCCAGATTGGGGAATCTGGACCTGGATTTGATTCCTTACCAGGTTTTTAGAAAGCTCTTTGAGAATAAATATCGCGAATGGGGCACCCGGCTGTATTATTATTCCCAGGCTTATGCAATCCTCGACCATATCGACACGTACCAGGTGTTGTGGACTATCTCTGAATTTACTCGCAAATGGACCTGGAAATATTGGCGCCGCAATAGCGAGCTGCTATTTCCTCAAGTCGATTTTGATGGATTCCGGATTAGCGCGAAACAATCCAAGATATTAAATGTGGGACGTTTTTTTGCTGGTAACCATAATAAAAAGCATCTGGAAATGGTCCAGGCGTTCAAAAGTATGCTGGACGACGGCTTGAGAGACTGGGAGTTCCATATGGTTGGCAACCTGGCTGCCGGCGAAGAACATAAAAATTACCTGGATGCCGTCCGCCAGTCTGCTCAAGGTTATCCTATTTTTATCCATCAAGATATCCCTTTTCAGCAACTATCCGACTTGTACGCCGAAAGCGCAATTTACTGGCATGCCAGTGGCTATGGCGAGGACGAAAACCGTGACCCAGTTAAATTCGAGCATTTCGGGATCACAACTGTAGAAGCTATGGCTTCGGGCTGTGTGCCAGTGGTAATCGGTAAAGGGGGGCAGAGAGAAATTGTCAACCACGGCAAGAACGGGTTTCTGTGGGACTCACTGGAGGAGCTGAAAAAGTACACTCTGCTCGTTATCAAAGATGAAGCGTTGAGGAATTCCCTGGCGCATGCCGCGCCCCTATCATTGGAGAAATTCAACCGCAGGAATTTCGAAGCCCAGCTAGACAAAGTACTCATTCGAATGGAAGCGTAGTGGTTTAGGAAACTTCGATGAAACCCTCTATTGTTGGCACAAATGCATCTAGTCCTGTTACTGATTTTCAGCCCACCAGGGGCAAGGGACTGTTAGAACCGAGTCTGGCTCGCTTACGCGCGAATCGAGCGAACCAATTAATACCAAAAAGCCTGCGAGATGGTCGAATCCTTGATATTGGCTGTGGGTCTTACCCTTATTTTCTCTCGCACACCTCTTTTCAAGAGAAATTTGCAATCGATCAGTCAAATACCTCCCAGGATTTTACCGGGATCAACTGGTTTAGTCTGGATCTGAATACTACGCCGGTGCTTCCTTTTTCAGACGGATACTTCAACGTGATCACGATGCTAGCGGTAATAGAGCATTTAGATCCGTCAAAACTGGTTTTGCTTTTCAGTGAAGCGTATCGTGTTTTGCAACCTGGCGGATTGGTCATCATCACTACCCCGGCCGCCTGGAGCGATCGTCTGCTGCGATGGATGGCCAGATTAAACCTTGTCAGCACCGAAGAGATTGAAGAGCATGCGTTTGCCTATACTTTGCCCTTGATCGGATGGTATTTTGGTAGGGCCGGATTTTCCATGGATAAACTAAGTTTCGGCTATTTCGAGCTTATGCTTAACCTATGGGCAACTGCAGTGCGTTAACAACCTTTGGAATAAACATACATTTCGGCTGATCTGGAATAGCCCACAACCGGCGTGCTTCAAAAAAGCTCATCCTCGAACCGGAGGATGAGCTTTTTTGGACCAATTGTATTCGGACATACGAAATTGTAAGGCTTTCCATTACTTTAGTAATGTTACCAACGAATGTGAAAGGCTATATAATGAATAATAGGTATAAAATAAAGTTAGGAAACCCAATAGTACCTTTGCTATTATTAGAGGTGAAAAAATGAACCATATCCCTAAGAAAATCCTTTATGCACTAATCTGCGTTGCGATGATTTCGTCATTGGGCACGATAAATACCAGTGCAAGTTCGCAAAGAGATCCTGACGCGAAGACCATCCTTGTATCCACCACGGGAACGGATGCAGCCGGTTGTGGCACTGGAACGAACCCACCTTGCAAGTCAATTCAATATGCGGTCAATCAAGCCGTTACAGGTGATACGATCCTGGTTGCAAAGGGGACCTACACTTATAATGGGATTGATCCGTGCACCTCCCAGGTAAATCGTTCGGTAGTCTGCTGGTGGGATAAACAATTAACCATCAATGGCGGATATTCAGAAGATAACTGGACAGTGGCTGACCCGGTCAATAATCTGACAATCATAGATGGGGGATCACAATATCGTGGCGTCATCGTCTGGCGTGTCAGCGGTACTGCCAGCTTGAATATGCAAGGTTTTACCATTCAAAATGCCCGCGCCTTAGGTAATCCGGTCGGCAACCAATACGCTGGTCATGCCTTTGGAGCAGGCATGTGGGCTTCTAAAGCATCGGTCAACCTAAAAAACATGATTTTTAAGAATAATGTTGCCACGGGCGGCAGCAGCCAAAGTTACACAGTTGCAGGGTGGGCATTCGGGGGCGGCCTGGCGATCGAAGGTCCAAATGGCAGCATATCGACCTTGGAGAAAATCACTTTTGTGGCTAACCAGGCTCGCGGTGGAAGCGGGACCGATGGTGGGGGCAACGGATTAGGTGGAGGTTTTTTTGCTGGTGAGGCAGCCGTAAACGCACAGGAGATCACACTGACCAACAATCTCGCAAAAGGTGGGGATACTACGGGGAATGCCTGCGGTGGGCCAGCCAGCGGATATGGCGGCGCAGTTGCATTGCAGAAAAACACCAACTTTGTTCTATCTAAACTTACTGCAGTGGGTAATCTAGCTCTCGGCAGCAACGCGGCGGGAGGCAATTCATGTGGCGGTTATGGCGCTGGAGGATTTTTATTCTCAGAGGAAGCAACTGTCAATATCAGTGACTCCCTTCTCCAATCTAACCAAACAACTGGTGGAGTAGGGAAAAAAGGCGGCATCGGATGGGCTGGCGCCATCTATTCAGAAAGAGCAAATCTTATATTGGACCGGGTCAGGGTTATAGCTAATATAGCCACTTCTGGCGCTTCTTCAGGAGGTGGGCAGGCTGGGGCAGCAGGCGGCGGCGCATTATACCTGGGCGCTTGGGACGGCGGGTATTACTACGCGAATATCACAAATAGCCTGTTTGCAGATAATAAGGCAGTCATGGGTACTCCAGGCACCAATGGAACAGGTGGTGGGGGCGCGATTTTTATCATAAATACTGCAGCTAATATAACCCATTCGACCTTCGTCAACAACAAGTACGAGAACGGTACCCCACTTGGGCAAGCGGTCTTGATTATGGGCACCACGAGACCTGGCAGCGCCAATATCAAATATAGTATCTTCACCGATCACAAAAATAGCTATGTCTACAACAATTCAGCAGTACAGGTATTCTCGGGTAGCTCTTGCAGCCTTTCCTATGTCTGGTTTGGAAACAACACCAGCGATTTAGCCGGAATTTTTACCTCTGACCATGTCTGGCATAACACACAATCTGCCGGGTATATTTCTCCTGGCTCTCCGAACTATGACTATCACCTCCAAATAGATTCTCCAGTAATCGACCTGGCAACCAGCAGCACGACGAACATCGATCTTGATCGCATATCACGACCGGTAGGACCAATGCCCGACTTGGGAGCCTATGAATACAGCGTCCCGACGTTGAAAGCCGAACAGCCAGTCCTGTACGTGATGACCGATACTAGCGCGATCATTTCCCTGACCGATCTCATCACGGTCACTACCGGACCCATCGCTGAATGGGTTGCCTCCACCAGCTCAACCTGGGTCTATTTAGGCCCATCGGGGACCTCGCAACAGACCACAGGACAAACTGGTTCGAATTTGACCATCCGCTTCGATCCCAGCAAGATTTCCCTGGGAAGCTATGTGGTGACCATCTACCTTACATCACAGACGGCCAATCCCGCCACGATTACAATCTATTTCTATTATGTGGACAAGGTAGAAAAAGCCTATCTTCCCTCTGTTTTGAAGTAGTAGCTGCTCGATCTGATGCAAACCGGGCAACCGTAATGGCTGCCCGGTTTTTTTATTTCATCCGTTGTTGGATCAGGGCGCTCAATTGAGCCAGCGTATCGAAAGTGTTTGAATTCAGCTCAGTATCCTCGATGCGCACCCCGAACTGCTCTTCGACGAATAGAGCCAGGTCGACCAGATGGAATGAGTCGATCAGACCACTGGAGATCAGGGCATCGTCGCTCCCCAGGTTATATTTCGGGCGTTTTAATACCTGCGTCCGGATATATTCAGAAAGCGTAGATTCAATATCAGGCGTCATTGGTTCCTCCGCTGGTTACTGTGATCTGTTTCGTTTTCGAGAAAATCCTGGATGTATTTATCCCGGTTAGCGGAACGGGAAATTTTGCCGCTGGAGGTCTTGATCAGCCAGCGCCCTTCTACCAGGCGAACATCCGCCAGCGCGATCTCGCTGCGTTGCACCACCCGGCGGCGCAGGTCCATCTCAACGGCCTTTTTCGCATCTTCGGAGATTCCTTTCCCTTCGATCTCACATATCATGACGATATTTTCAGAGCCCAAAGATTTATCGTACAGACCGAATGCCACACTGCGCCCCGGTGCGATCCCCTGCGTGTTATTAGCAATGGCTTCCAGGTCCTGTGGATAAATATTCTTGCCGCCGACGATGATCAAGTCTTTCTTGCGCCCTGTTACGTACAGTTGCCCATCAGCGAGATAGCCCATATCGCCGGTGTAATACCAACCCGCCCGGATGCTCTGGGCGGTTAGATCTGGGCGGCGGTAATACCCGCTCAACATACAAGCGCTGCGCAAGGCAATCTCACCGACTCGCCGGTCTGGCAAACGGGCAT
>Ga0209254_10006157_pt1 | contig 11058 bp, 7 predicted proteins | sample FrelakmetDIP11DI_FD_187148 | JGI IMG/M metagenome (GOLD analysis project Ga0209254, IMG submission 187148) | Freshwater lake sediment microbial communities from the University of Notre Dame, USA, for methane emissions studies - DIP11 DI (SPAdes)... | ecosystem: Environmental > Aquatic >... | reverse complement strand
CGCGGGGCTGTCGCACCCAGTGGGCTCTCGCGTTCCCGTGCGCACGCGCGACGGCGGGGCGTACGTCGAGGTACGCAACGTCCCACCGTCCGGCGTCCTGGTGCTGGTGAACCGGCCATAGGAGGCGGGGCGCGGGCCTGCTTGCCCGCCGGTTCAGAAAGCCGCGACGCCGCTGTGCCTGCCGCCGATCGACGGGAACGTGGCGCGACCGACTCGCCCGAGCTGCGAACTCGACAGCAAAGCGCAGCGGTTTGCGCTCGTCCCTGGCACGGCGGAGCGCGAGGGGACGCCCCCTCGCTGGGTGAACCACTAACCCGAAGTTCCTATAGTTCCGAAGTGAGTTTGTACTTGTGCGGCAAGCACTTGGTGTAGGCGTCGCGGTGCGCTGACTGGCTACGGGCCACCATCCAGCATCGGCGCCCAGGCGCCCGCCCCAGCGCTCTGGTCGCGGCCGAAGGCCGCGCTAGATTCTTCAAACGCCCTCCGCTGACAGCTGGCACCGCGGCGACGGGCCGGCTGCTTCTAGCCGATTCCGCTGCGAGCTGTCGTTAAGGGTTGTGCGATGCCTGCCCTCACGCGCAGAGGTGCGAGGACGTGACGACGCCACGCGCACGGGATCCGCGTTGCAAGATGCAGCCAGTCAAGACTCCGGGGCGCAGCTCTTCGCCCGCCTGCACGCCGCCCCCATCCAGGCAAACGTTGCGAGGACCACAATTTTCCGAACTCGGCCCAATGGCAATGGGACGCAGTCTGATCTCCAGACCCCAATGTTGCGTACGACCTTGCAAGACATCTCCACGTGGCGCAGCCTGCACTGGTTGCGGGATTGATTGGGCAACCACCGATCTCCTTAATTCTTTCTCTACTACTCCTCAGGGCGCGCCCGAGACGGATGTTCCTTCGTCCCGCCCCTCCGCTCCGCGGCCTAGTGGATTGCCCACGCAGTTCTCGCAGCGCGGCGCGGTAGCGCGTTACGCGGCACCTGCGCTCATTGTGCCGGGTCAACGTTGTTCAAATCACAGGGGGGAGACCTTTATGGAACGCAAGCTGAAGAGTTTTGGCGCGCGGCGCACTTTCCTCAGGGCGACCGCGGCGACTGGCGCGTCGATACTGACCGGTGGATTCGGTTCAACTCTCGCGCGGGCAGCCGCTGCTGCCAAACCTGGCGACCCGATCTGGATTGAGAAGACGATTCCCGAGCTGCAGGCGCTCATGGGTTCCGGCGCACTCACCAGCCGTGAGCTGACCCGTGGCTACCTGTAGCGCATTGCCCAATTCAATCCGTTGCTGCGCGCGGTCATCGAGACCAATCCGAACGCCGAGGCACTTTCCGCACAGCGCGACAACGAGCGTCGGCAGGGACGAGGGCTGCGCGGACCGCTCCACGGAATTCCCGTCCTCGTCAAGGACAACATCGCGACCGACGACCAGATGCAGACGACCGCCGGTTCGCTTGCCCTGGTGAACTGCAAGGTGCCGGACGATGCGGTTGTGACCCAACGGCTCCGCTCCGCGGGCGCCGTGATCCTCGGCAAGGCGAATCTCGGCGAATGGGCGAATTTCCGCGGGTTCACTCCCTTCGGCTTCTATGGCTGGAGCGCGCGCGGCGGGGCAACGCACAATCCGTACCTGCTCGACCACACCGCGTTCGGTTCCAGTTCCGGATCCGCCGTGGGCGTCGTGGCGAACCTGTGTGCGGCCGCCGTCGGCACCGAAACGGACGGCTCGATCATCGGCCCCTCGAACTCGAATCTGGCCGTCGGGCTCAAGCCGACGCTCGGGTTAATTTCGCAGAAGGGCATCATTCCGATCAGCCGCAACCAGGACACGGCCGGGCCGATGGGTCGTACGGTCACGGACGTGGCGGTGATGCTGGGCGTGCTGCAATCGCCGTTCGGACCGGCGGCGGGCCAGCCACTGCCGACGGGGTACACGCAGTTCCTGAAGCGGGGCGCGCTGAATGGCGCGCGCATCGGCGTCGACCAGCGCTTCTTCGATGACTACGCGGCCTATGGATGGCCGGGAGACGACGACACGCTTCCCTACGTGCAGCAGGCGCTGGACGCCATGGAAAGTCTGGGGGCGACACTCGTCCCGACCGACACCGGCGACGTCTACGCCTACTCCAGCGACGAGTTCATGGCACTCCTGTGCGAGTTCAAGGCACACCTTCCTGAGTACCTCGCCAAGCTCACGCACACCAGCATGCGCACGCTCGCGGATCTCATCGCCTTCAACCTCGCGCACTGCCCGGCCGAGCTCGCGTACTTCGGACAGGAGCTTTTCGAGATCTCGGATTCGACCGCCGGCCTGGCCGAGCCCGGTTATCAGGCGGCGAGGGACAATGCGCTGTTCTTGGCGCGCTCGGGCATCGACAACGCGCTCGTGGCCGGTAACCTCGACGCCATCGTCGCGCCGCACCTCACCAACAGCACCGGGCCGGCCGTGTCCGGATACCCGAGCCTCGCCCTGCCAGTCGGCATCACCCCGGCCGGCAAGCCCGCTGGCATGCTGATGTACAGCACGTTCCTGGAGGAGCCGGCGCTGATCGGTTTCGCCTACGATCTTGAGCAGGAACTGAACGTACGCAGGCAGCCGCAATTCCTCGGGACGGTGAACGATCCGCCGAACGCCGGGCTGTGCGCGGCCTTGCCCGCGCCTCACGTCTTCAAAGGCAAGGCGCATCTGCCGCACGGCCGCCTCTTCCTGTGACGTAAGGATAGTCGCTGGATTGTTCGGGACGATGTCACCCTCATGGGTGAGGGTGACATCGCCGCCTGGAACCTGTCTGCGACCGAGGGAGAACAGCCGAAATTACTTGCGAAACGGTTCCTTCGACTAGACACAGTTCGACGTCGGCCCGACCCCACCCCTCTGGTGGAGGCCGCAGGGCGCGTGATGGCCGAAGCGATGTTCTGCGGCTTGCCGGTGATCTGCTCGCGGGACGTCGGATTCTCCGAGCTGATCGCCGACGGCGTAGACGGCTTCGTGCTCGATCCCGACGACGACGCGCGCATTGTCGAGCCGCTTGCCGCGCTGCGTGACGATCGGCGACTGCGCGAAACGATCAGGCTGGCCGCACGGTCAAGATCGAGAGTCTGCTTCGGATCGTCGCTGGAGGAACGGATTGGCGCCGCGTTTCTCGGCGGCCACGTGCCGCCCTGAAGCGGTGCGACCTGACGAGCGAGTCGGGCGGGCGACGAAGCGACTCCGGCAAGCCGGTGGTTGTAGAATCTTCACGGTTGTGCGTCGGCATTGTGCACCTTACGATACCTCGCGAAGAAGAACGGCGGCGTCGCGTCGATGACCCGGCGGACCGGTTCGATGCCCCTGCCTTGGACGATGGGTTGAAATGAACGACGACTCTCCCGGCTACGGGTTTTCCGCCGAACTGTTCGGCGGCGTACCGGCCACCTTTGTCCAGACGGCGCTCATTGCCGGAGGCGTCGGCCTCTGGGAATGGCAGCTGGGCACCGACCGGCTCGGTCTGTCGCCATACCTCGAGTCGCTGCTCGGCTACCCGCCCGCGGGGTTCTCAGGAAGCAAATCGGCGCTGTTCGCGCGCATCAACCTGTTGGACGTGCCTCGGCTCGAGCTCGTCCTCGACGATGCGATCCAGCGCGGCAGCCAGTGCGACGCCGAGTTCCGGATTGCGGACGTTCACGGAGGCCAGCGCTGGTTCACGATCCGGGGGCGCGTGGTCCGCGACGCGTCGGGCGCCGCGATCCGGATCGTCGGGACGATGCAGGAGATCGCGGCAGCGGTCATCACCGAGCGCCGCATGCGCCAGCAGCAGAGTGCGCTGCTGCGCCTGGTGGCGAGCGAAAGCGCTGCCGACCTGCCGCTCGAGGAGATGCTGGGCCGGATCACCGAGGTCGCCGGAAGTGTGCTCGACGTCGAACGCACCAGCATCTGGCTGTTTCTGGAGGATCGCTCGAAGCTGGTATGCCGGAGCCTGTTTCGCCGTGGCGTCGGCCACCTGCCCTCCGGCCAGGTTCTGGAGGCGGGCGCCTATCCGGTCTACCTCGCCGCACTCGAAGGCAGTCGCGCGATCGACGCCACCGTCGCGCGCAGCGATCCGCGCACACGTGAGCTTGTTGCCGGATACCTCGAGCCGCTGGGAATCAGTTCGATGCTCGAGGCGACCGTGCGGATGGACGACGGCAGACTCTCGGGCGTCGTCTGTCACGAGCACATCGGGCCCAACCGGCAGTGGCTCGAGCACGAGAAGAGCTTCGCGGGGTCGATCGCGGACGTCGTCACCCGCGCCCTGACCGATGATCGCAGGCGGCGACTCACCGCAGCCCTCGCACAAAGCGAGGAGCGCTACCGGACCTACGTCTCGATCTCCACCGAGGCGATCCTTCGTCTCGAATTCTCGCCGCCCGTCGGCCTCGGTCTTCCCGCCGATGGCCAGGCGGACGAAGTTGCGACGCGCGCGGTCGTGGTCGAAGCCAATGACGCGCTCGCGCGGCTGCTGCGCGTGCATTCGCCAGATGCGTTGCGCGGGCGCCCGATCGCCGAGTTGCTTCCCGAAGGCGTCGCGCGACGCATTGCCGCCGAATGGGTACGCGCCGGCTATCGCATGAGCGGGCAGGAGTTCGAGATCACCGCCTCCGACGGCCGCCGAACGTGGGTGCAGGGCTCGAGCACCGGCGTGATCCGCGACGGCACGCTCACCGGCCTGTGGTCCGCCTGGCGGGACATCACCGCGCGCAAGGAGGCGATGGCGAGGCTCAAGCATCAGGCCCGGCACGATCCCCTCACCGGCCTGCCGAACCGCATGTGGCTGGCCGAGGCGCTCAACGTGCGCGTCGGCGAGGCCACGACGCGCGGCGGGCGACTCGCGCTCCTGTTGATGGACCTCGACCAGTTCAAGGAGATCAACGACGGTCTCGGCCATCAGGCAGGCGACCAGCTGCTGAAGCAGATTGGGCCGCGTCTGACGCCCGTCCTCGCCGCTGTCGACGGTCAGATCGCCCGCCTCGGCGGCGACGAGTTCGCGGTGATCGTTTCGAAAGTGGGCGACGACGGGGTCGCGCTCGCGATCGCGAATGACATGGTCGCCGCCGTCAGGCAGCCGTTCCGGATCGGCGCCCTGCAGCTCGGCGTCGACGCCTCGGTCGGCGTCGCCCATTTCCCGTCGAGTGGCCGCGACGCGTCGTCGCTGCTGCGCTGCGCCGACGTGGCGATGTACGAGGCCAAGCGCAAGCGGCTTCCGGCCGTTGCCTACCATCCGGAGCTCGATCGGCAGTCTCCGCGCCGCCTCGCGCTCGCGCACGCGCTGAACGAGGCCATCCGCACCGGACAGCTGGGGCTCCACTACCAGCCGATCCTGAGGCTGTGCGATCGCAGGCTTGCCGGGGTGGAGGGCCTCGCCCGCTGGCGCCACGCGGAGTTCGGCGAGATCGGTCCCGACGAGTTCATTCCGATTGCCGAGATGGGCAATCAGATCCGGCAGCTCACCCACCGGGCGCTCGAGGAAGCCGCCCGGCAGTGGGTCGACTGGAGCCGTGCCGGGCTGTCGACGACGATCTCGATCAACCTGTCCACGCGCGTGCTGGTCGACCGCGGCTTCGTCGACGACACCCGCCGGATCCTGCGAAAGTTCGCGCTGCCCGCAGGAGCCATCCGTTTCGAGATCACCGAGACTGCGATGCTCGCCGACCCCGCCCGCGCGATCGAGGCGATCACCGCGCTGAACGCCCTTGGGGTCGAGTTCGCGGTCGACGACTTCGGCATCGGATTCTCGTCGCTCGCCTACCTCAAGCGACTGCCGCTGTCGAGCCTGAAGATCGACCGGTCATTCGTCTCGCAGATGCTGTCGAGCGACGTGGATGCGTCGATCGTCCGCTCGACGATCAATCTCGGCCACGACCTCGGCCTCGCGGTCGTCGCGGAAGGCGTGGAGGACGTCGACACGCTCGCCATGCTTGCGCGGCTGGGCTGCGACGAGGCGCAGGGCCACCTCATCGCGACGCCGCGCCCGGGACCCGAGATCGTCGACTGGCTGCGTTCCCCGCCCGCCTGAGTGCGGCGGCCGAAGGCCAGGCCACGAGGGTGCGGGCCGGCGCGGGCGTGCCGAGGCGGCAATGCGTTCCCGATCCCGATGAGGCCGACCACGATACTGAACACCACCAGATATGGCTGGAAGGCATTGGTGTCCGAGCGGAAGTCCGGATCGCGGCTGTGCTCGACCCAGCGCGCGATGACGGTGTTGACGGAGAGGATCGCGCGGAGGCTCAGCGCAACGAAGTAACTGCCGAGCAGCAGCATCGCCATCGCAGGAGCCCGCCGGAGTCGTCTCATCGCAGGGCCCGGGCGATTTGGAGCCCGGCGTCCTAAGACCCCGGGCCTCTTCATCGTACCCGGGGTCCAAAGACCCCGGGCTCCACTACTTGGCCTGCGCGCCGAAGCTGGCTTCCAGCAACTTATCCGCGCCGGCGGAGAGCGCGTCTCGCACCTTTCCCTTACCCATCCGCGATGCGACAGCAGCAAACGCAAGGGCTCCGACGAGTCGAGACGACGCCACGTCGAGTTCCTTGGGCGCGGCATCGAGGGCGAAGGCAAACGGCCACGGTCCCGGCCAGGGAATCGGAATCGGCGGACGGCTGTTGCCACACCAGTCGTCGATCGCGCTGCTGATCATTCGCGCGCCGCCATCCTGCCCGGCAGCTTCGAGGGTGATCGCCGCGAATGCAATCTGGTGCGCGACCAGTGCCGAGATCCGCTGAAGCTTCTCCGGCGGCGGCTCAGGCGGCAGCGGCTGCGGATTGAGCGCCACCTCGTCGAGGCGTGACGAGAACGCGTGCGCGTGTCCGTGCACGGGTCCGTGCGGGATGATGAAGTCCCAGATCGCCGGGTTGATTCTTGCCAGCACGGACAGTAGTTGGGTTGCCTTTGCCATGTGTGTCTTCTCCTTCACTCGTGTGAACCGCATGAACACTCGACGCACGAACGGCCGTCGTCAGGCGAGCGGCTCACCCGATAGATCAATGTGACACCGCCAGCGCCGGTGAGGGCCCAGTTGCCGGCGATTTGTACCGCGCCGATCGGGCCGCTGAAGGTGCCCGCGACCCGCGGACGCTTCCGGTTCACGAGATCGATGACGAGGGTGCCGCCGTCCTTCATCACCGCGATGGCGATCGGCGCGTCCTCGAACCCCGGCACCGGCAGGAGCGTCGTGACGCCCGGAATGCCATCGCACGGATCTGGCTCGGGTGGCGGCACCGGCTTCGCCGTGCCTGGCGCGTGCATCGCCGCATCGGGCACGTCACGATTGAGCGACCGGGTGTCGAACAGAGACAGGCCGAGCGTTCCGATCTCCCGCATTTCGATCCGGTCGCTGAACTGGCTCGTCAACCGGGCGGTATCGCCGCCACCGGCGCTGAACGTCTGCACGGCCGCCGTAGCCACCGTTGCGCGTGCTTCGAAGATCGCGGACTGAACCTCAGCCAGTCCGGCGATCGGTCCACGGCTGGTTCGCGTCAGTTGGGCGGAGGCTCCGGTCGATGCGACCGGCAGCAACACCGGAACCATGGCGCGTCCGTTCTGGTCAGCGGTGACGTCGATCTGGTGATGCGCCGAACGGAACTGGATCAGCTCACCCCGGTCGAGACCATTCAACGTGACCAGCTGCACGTCGAGTCCCGAGGTCGCGAGCGTGAGCCAGTCGGGATGTTCCTTCGGGATCACGAGATCGTCGTGTCCCCACTTGAGGCCGTAGTTGTTCAGGTCGATGTACAGGCAGTCGTCGATGTAGGTGTCGTGTGCGTTAGTCACCTGGCCGTTGGCGTCGACGATGATCTTCGGCGGCACGCCGAGGTCGGCGAGGCGAACGCCGCGCGCCGTCTTGACGATGAGTCGCGCCGGCGTCTTGATGTTGCCGCTGAGGCTGCCAGGGACATTGATGTAGAAGTCATGCGTGTTGCCGGCTGTGCCTGGCGCGGGTCCGAAGATGTACGAGTTGATCCAGGCGCCCGGTGAGCTCACCTCGAAGCCGCAGAAGTTGCCGGCGTCTTCGAGGAACACCCGCGCGTTCGTTGTGACGTCGTTGATCGTGATGCTCTTGATCGGATCGCCGCTTCCCGACTTCGCGAGCTTTGAACAGAACTGCAGGCGATACGGCAGTCCGAACGCTGTCGGGGAGACTTTGACCGTGTCGAGACCTGGCATGAGCGGCAGCTTCACCGGACCGCCGATGGTCATGCCCGCGGGCGAGGCCAGGACGCCGCTGTAAAGAAGATCGGCGCCGCCCAGCTTGATTGCCGGCAGGTTCGAATCCAGCGCGAACGCGCGCGGGCCGAGCGGCACACCGCCGAACTTGGCCGGATCTACCGACGCGACGACGAAATCTTCAGCCATGTTGTCGATGAATCCGGGGACGAAGTCGCCGAGATTCAAGTGCAGCGTCCAGTTCACCGTCGTCCGCAGCCGGTACGCCATTGCTGGTGTGAGGCCGAAATCACATCCGAACGTGCCGTCTGCGGCGCATGTGAACGGATCAGGTACCGGGACTTTCCCGGAGTAGTCGACATCGACGTGCGGAGTGGTGCCGGCGGGGCGCCAGTGCGCGTTCAACTGGAGCCCGGGTATGCGCGAACGAAAGTCCGCGGGCACCTTCGACACCGCCAGGCGCTCGACCGCCGGGCCATCGAGAAACAGGCCCCACTCGAGTCCCGGGAAAAGATGGTTGACCGGGTCGCCGGCCGGATCGAAGCGGATGGCGACGGTGCCGCCTGCGAGCTCGACGCGCGACGTTGCCGGCTGCGGCAATCCAATCGAGGTGAACGCCGCTTTCAGATCCATCGAGAGCGGCGAGCCGGCAGCGGCAATGAGCGTCGCCTTCGCCGCCGCGGCCGCGGGGCCGACTGCCGGGCCAAGCGATCCGAGATCGACGTCCACGCATTTGAGCGACACGGCGGTGCCCGTCGCGCGAAGCTCGAGGTGCAGCGTGACGCGGCCGGCCGGCGACGTCGCGCCTGCCGGCACGCCGTTCGGTGCGGCGAGGACCGCACTGCGCAGCACGATGAAGATGTCGACCGGCACGTGCAGCTGCACCGCCCCGGCGTTTGCCGTCGGCGCCAGCGGTCCGAATACGACGTTGGCGTGATCGATGAATGCTTCGCCGACGGCGGGAAAGCACCTAGTGTTTAACTGAGTCTGCAGCGCGCGTGTGGTGATGTCGGCAAGCGTTTTCGATCCGATCTGCAGTTCGAGAGCCATAGGCCTCCCATGCGTGATGACGTACAACGCCGCGAGCCGCAACCAGATGACCCATCAATTGGGCGAACACCAACTCGCCGACATGCATGCGTTCCTTGGGCCCATCAAAGCTGTAAAGCTGTCTTGCCCCTTCAAGAGATGGCGTATACAGGGTACCTAGCGGTATAGGCTCTTTGTTCTGGGAGCGCAATGAGAATTATTCCGGGCGCAAACCTTGGCCTGGTCTGGCACGGTAGTTTGGCAGCGAAGCGACAGCCGCATGGCGTCGAGCGCCGGTGCGTCGCGTCTCGATCGACACCTCGCTGGCACGGTTCCACCTCAACAACGGCGCCCGGCTCGAACGGATCGACTGGCTCGCCGATATGTCCAGAAAGGGCCTGCGGCAGTCGCTCGGCCTGATGGTCAACTACCTGTACGAGCCCAAGGCGATCGAGGGCAACCACGAGAAATTCGTTCAAGGCGAGATCGTTGCGTCGCGGCAGGTGCGCAGCCTGGCGCTCGGAAACAGACGGTCGCGTGCCCGGGTGTTTTCGTTGCCAGACGATCCTGCGTCACCAACGGGACACCGTCGAAGGCGACGGCTCCTGCTCGCTTCTTACGCCGCACCACTCCGCGGCGGGATGAAGGAGGCATCGACGGTCCAGCGGCCATCCGCACGGACGAGCCGCGCGATGGCCAGCGCTCGAGGCGGGACGACCGCTTCGATCGCGATCAGGCACGCCTCCTCGATGCGGCGAGCGTCGACCACGTCCGGTTGCGCAGGCGACCGCGCGCAGGGATGTTCCCAATGGCGAATCGAAACGAACGCGGCGTCGCCGTGCGCCGCTATCGGCAGGTGCACGCAGGCGGATACCACCATCTCCTCGCCGCAGTAGTCGATCGCACAGCCCGGCTCGATGACGAGGCGATCGCCGTTCGCATCGGCCGTGACCTCGACGCGAACCTCGAGGCCCGACACGATGCCGTAACCGTGCAGGTTCAGGTTGTGGCGTCGAAATTTTTCGCGGTGATAGTCCTGTTCCAGCTGAAGCGATTCGTCGTCCAGAAGCTGTCCGGCGAAGTAGCGCGGCCGCTTCAGGGGCTCGTCCTCCTTCGGGCAGACGCCAGCCGCTTGCGCGATGTCGCGCACGATGCGGCGCACGGCTCGGCGACGCTGGTCGAACCCGGCGTTGGCGCGATCCAGCAGGGGTTCGGAAGCCCATGCGAGGATCCGGACGAGCGTGATGCCGGGGTCGGCGTCGTTGAAGCCCGACCATTCCGGTTCCTCCTGTTCCATGATCGGCCGCATGGCGGCCACCAGTCGGCGTGCCGTCAGCAGGCCGGCAGTCGACGTCGATACGCCCGGAATGGGCTTCGACGCCGTGTCGACTTCCTGAAGATAGACTCCCGGGGCGACGTATTCGGGCATGGCGGGCTCCGTTGCGGTATTGGCTGCGTGGTGATGTGTCGTGTCCCGATAGCGGCAAGTCCAGTTGCTCCCGGTCGAGACCGGGGGCGCGCTCGATGTTCTGGCTGGGCATAGCATGGGACGGGTTTGGCTATTGGAGCAGCGTTGCTGACCGACCCGGGGCCATGGCGACGTGTCGCGTCCCCGGGCGTGGTGAGAGGTTTGAGTCTGTAGCCCCCTTGCGGGGGCCATCGGGTCTTCCGGTAGGGTTGGAGTTGCGAGGCTTCAACCAACCAGAGAGAAACCGATGACCGATGGCAGGATGGCACTGGCGCAGTTGCTTGAAAAGGGGTCGCACAGCGACCTGCTGCGAGAGATGATTGGCTACGTCGCGCAGTGGCTGATGCAGCTGGACGTGGAGGGGCTGGTCGGCGCTGGCCACGGCG
>Ga0209254_10006156_pt1 | contig 11059 bp, 6 predicted proteins | sample FrelakmetDIP11DI_FD_187148 | JGI IMG/M metagenome (GOLD analysis project Ga0209254, IMG submission 187148) | Freshwater lake sediment microbial communities from the University of Notre Dame, USA, for methane emissions studies - DIP11 DI (SPAdes)... | ecosystem: Environmental > Aquatic >... | reverse complement strand
GTTCCAGTCTGTGACAAAGGCGCCGGAAACGACTGCCAGAACAAGGACAAGGGCGAAGTAGAGATATTTGCGTGAAGGGTCTTTTATATCGCTCATCATGATAGAGCCGAAGAAACGGCCAACCATAGCACCACCCCAGTAAATAGCCGCATAGGTTGAAGCGCTCTCTTTGGTCATTCCCAGTTTATCATTCAGGAAGTTCACCAGCAATCCGGCGTTGCCGACTTCCGCGCCCACATAACAGAAGATGGCAACAGCTCCAAGCAGAACATGTGGATACTTCCATACACTCTTTTTGGACGGTACAGCTGAGCCGGTGATCTTCGGCAGTTTAATGAGGAGGATGGCAAAAGCCACAAGCAGCACTATCATACCCATAAGCAAAAACGGCATCTGCACTGTCTGGGCTGACTCCTGGGGTGTCATAATGTCACTCACGCCCTTGAAAATAAATACGGAGATAATATATGGCGCTATCATTGTGGCAATGGAGTTCAGGGCCTGGGTGAGGTTCAGCCTTCCCGATGCAGTATCTGAGCTGCCCAGGGCAACGACATAGGGATTAGTCGAGGTCTGCAGAAAAACAACACCGGCTGCCAGGACGAAGGTAGCGGCGAGGAACAGTGGAAATGAAGGTACTTTTGCAGCCGGGTAGAACATGAATGCTCCGACAGCCATAAGTAAAAGGCCTGTTATGAGAGCAGTCTTGTAGCCTATTTTCCTGATCACCAGGCCTGAAGGTATTGACAATACAAGGTAGGTAAGGAAGAAAGCACCGGTGAGCAGCTGAGCCGAAGCCTCGCTAAGAGTAAAAATATCTTTTACCTTGCTGCTGAGCGTGATGATGAAGGTAGTGGCAAATCCGAAGATGAAGAAGATGGAGGATATCACCGACATACCAAGTACCAGATTATTACTTTTCTTTTCCATGATTTTACCGAAGATTAATGATAATTACCAATCGCACTTGTTTATTAAGGGACTAAAATTATTTCTTTTTTTTTCAACAGCAAGTGAAATGGGGAAAACTATTCAGGTCAGGGCTCATTTGTGATCAATCCGTCTTTTATCCTGATGGTTCTGTCAGACATTGAAGCCAGCTGGGGGTCATGGGTGACTATGATGAATGTATGGCCGAAGGTATCGCGAAGCCTGAAGAAGAGGTTATGCAGTTCTTTCTTGTTCTCGGTATCAAGGTTGCCTGACGGTTCGTCAGCCAGTATAAGCGAGGGGCTGTTGACGATAGCCCTGGCTACGGCTACGCGTTGCTGTTCGCCACCGCTGAGCTGTGACGGCTTGTGGTCGAGTCTGTCTCCCATACCCAGGAAAGACAGCAGGGAAGAAGCCTTCTCTCCGGCTTCACTGCGTGATTTCCCTGCTATAAGTGCGGGGATGCACACATTCTCAAGAGCTGTGAACTCAGGCAGTAGCTGGTGAAACTGGAACACAAAGCCGATGTGCTGGTTCCTGAAGGCAGCCAGAGCGCGCTGTGAGAGGGCACTTACATCTTCGCCGTTGAAGAGCACTTTTCCGGCATCAGCCTTGTCAAGAGTACCGAGTATCTGTAACAGGGTGGTCTTACCAGCACCGCTGGCACCCACAATGGCAACCACTTCCTTCTCCTTCACCTCCAGGTCAATTCCCTTAAGCACTTTCAGGTCTCCGTACGACTTGAGAATACCGGTTGCCTTGATCATTTCACCTCATTATTAATATCGCGTGCAGCACTGTTTATCTCATCAGTGAGCGGTGATGCCGCTTCCTTAAAATCTTTCCGGACATCTTCGGTCATATCGTTTATGTCTTTTGTGACTGTGCCGGTAACTTCATTAATATCTTTTCTGATATCCTCGGTGCTGCTTTCAAACTCTTTCTTGATCTCATCCGTAGCTTTCCTGACCTCACGCATGCCCTTCCCCATCGTCCGCATTATATCAGGGAGCTTGTCAGCACCAAAAAGGATCAGCACTACTATCAGTATGATAAATATTTCCTGTCCGCTTATACCCATTGGTTCTGTATGATTGCCGGGTAAAGTTACTAAAGAATAATAAACAATGAATCCGACAGTTCAATAAAAGACTGAGGCTGCCTCAATGGGGCAGCCTCAGATCATGTGCCGTTATCCGGCTATTTTTTTCTTTTCTGTTTCAGCAGGCTGTACATTGTCATCAGCACCTTTTTTGTGTGTTGTTTCATACAGTACAGGTGTTGAAATGAACAGAGATGAGTATGTTCCGAAGACTATACCGAACAGGAGGGCGAAGATAAAGCCTCTGATCACCTCCCCTCCGAAGATAAAGACAATGATCAGCACAAAGATTGTCGCCATACCGGTGTTCAGCGTTCTGGCCAGGGTGCTGTTAAGGGCCATGTTATAGACCTCTTTCGTCGGTCGCTTTCTGTAGAGAGGCAGGTACTCCCTGATCCTGTCAAAGATAACCACCGTGTCATTGAGAGAGTATCCGACCACGGTCAGGATTGCCGCGATGAACGCCTGGTCAATATCCATTGAGAAAGGCATTACGCCCTGCAGTATCGTATACAGACCGAGCACGATAATGACGTCATGTGCCAGGGCTACAATTGATCCTAAGCCATATTGCCATTTGCGGAACCTGATAAAGATATAGAGGAACATTCCCACGAGGGCGAATACTATTGCCCACACAGCCTTGCCGGCCTGATCGCGGGCAATTGTCGGTCCAACCGTTTCGGAGCTAACTATATAATCATTGACAAAGGTCTTTTCATCGACACCGGGTACGAGATCTTTTAGTCCGCTGTAGATAAGGCTGTTCACTTCGCCTGTAGCGCCGGGGTCCTCGACCTTGAATTTTGTACTGATCTTAACCTGATTGTCTGAGCCAAAGGTCACAACCAGCGGATCTCCTCCCAGTTCATCTGAAAGCATGTTGGAAATCTCCTGAGTATTGACAGGCTTCTCGAATTTTACAATATATGTACGGCCACCCGTGAAGTCGATACCCTTGCTGAGGCCTTTGGTTGAGAGTACCACAACGCTCAATAATGTGAGTGATATCGAAAATATATACCCGTATTTCCTGATGCCGACGAAGTCAATTTTCATATTCTGCATGAAGTTCTGGGTATAGGGTGCCGAGAACTTCAGGTTCAGGTTTTTCTTCAGCAGCCATTCATATATAAGCCTGGAGACGAGCACTGCCGAGAATAGTGATGTGATTATACCGATAACCAGTGTCGATGCAAATCCCTTGATAGGGCCTGTGCCGAAAAAGTAAAGTATGACACCGGTGAGAAGGGTGGTCAGGTTACTGTCTATGATAGCTGATGAAGCTCCCTTGTAACCGTCAGCAATCGCCTGTTTCACTCCCTTGCCTCCCCGCAACTCTTCCTTTATCCTCTCAAAGATCAGCACATTGGCATCGACTGACATACCAATGGTAAGCACTATACCTGCTATACCGGGGAGTGTCAGCACTGCGTTCAGCGAGACGAGCACACCCATCATGAAAAAGAGGTTCACCATCAGAGCTATGTCTGATACCAGGCCTGCAGAGCGGCCATAGTAGAAGACCATATAAAGCAGAACGACAATGAAGGCTATAATGAATGATTTCATTCCGTTGTTTATAGCTGCCTTACCCAGTGAAGGGCCAACTACAGTGTCAGAGATGATGTGCGCCGGAGCAGGCATTTTACCTGACTTCAGGATGTTTGCAAGGTCTTCGGCCTCTTCAAGGGTGAAGTCACCTGTTATCTCTGTGTTACCTCCGGAAATCTCATTCTGAACGCGGGGATATGATCTGACATAGTCATCAAGAACAACTGCTATGCAGCGTCCTATGTTATCACGGGTCATGCGCTGCCAGGTCTTTGCGCCTTCTCCGTTCATTGAAAAGTCTACTTTTATATCTGAGCCGGTCACTCCCGTAGAAGGACGTGCTGAGGTAACAACATCTCCTGTAAGAGGTGCCCTTCCGTCACGCGTGGTGATCTTGACGGAGTGCAGTTCATATAATGTTTTTGTATCGTCGTATTTGTACGGGTTCTGACTCCAGTAGAACTTAAGTTCCCTGGGAAACAGGGCCTTCACCTGGTTCATCTTCAGGTAGGTATTAACCTTTGATGTGTCCTTGCCGGCAGCGAAACCAATAAGACTGCCCGGAACCGGTTGACCGTCCTGTGAAACATTTGGTCTGAGAAGCCCGAAAAGCGGGTTCTGACGGGTAAACTCTTCCAGGTTAGATGCCTCTGACACGGCAGTTGTATCACTGCTTACGATGTCAATAAGGGATTTGTCTGCTGTAGTATCTGCCACAGCAACGGTATCAGTTACAACAGGGGTCTCTGCCGGCTGGATAGTCTTGAGATATTCATTGGCCTGAACAAGATACCCTATCACTTCAGAGTTCTCATATGTCTCCCAGAATTCAAGGTTGGCTGTTCCCTGCAGCAGGTCACGTACCCTCTGCGGGTCTTTCACACCCGGCAGCTCAACAAGGATGCGGCCTCGGGGCTGCAGGTGAGAAATATTCGGCTGTACAACGCCGAAACGGTCAATCCTGTTCCTCAGTACATTGAATGCATTGTCGATGGCTGAGTTAGCCTCTGCTTCAAGGACTTTCTGAACATCCTCATTGGTGGAATTGAAGTTTATACGGTCCTTCAGTTCAACTGTCCCGAATACTGCTGCGAGCCTGGCGTTGGGGTCTATCTCCTCAAATGAACGGACGAAGAGAGGTATAAAGTCTTCATTGCCCTGGAGCTTCTTCTGTTTTGCCAGGGCGAGGGCATCATTGAACGTTTTATCTGCGCTGTAGTTTGAAAGTGCCCTGACGATATCCTCAACAGAGATCTCCAGTACCACGTTCATGCCACCCTTCAGGTCAAGACCCAGGTTAAGCTCCTTCTGCTGCACCTCCTTGAAGGTATTGCCAAGAAAACCCCACTGATCCTTGGGCAATGAGGCAACTGAATCCATGTAGCTAACCTCTTTGTTAAGATCACCTGCAGCATATACCCTGGCCTCTTTCTTGACTTTAAATGTAGTCGCCGTGAAAGACAGCTGGTAAATGCAAACAAGGGTCAGGGCAATAGCCAGAGCTGCGATTAATCCTTTGTTCTGCATCTGTATACTATTTTAAAATTGTTCTTTAGTGTTTGACTCGCTAAAATATTACGAGGCGCAAATATATAACTTTATTTCCTGAAAGCATATTAAATAAACAAAACTGCCGGCAGTGGCCGGCAGTCGCGATACTTCATCATAATATTATTCGACCAGCCGTTCGTAATCCGTTTCAAGAGGTTTGCGGTTTACAAAATCATAAAGTGTAAGTGACCTGAGGTTGTAGAAATAGCTCCAGTAGTTATTCAATGCCTGGATGTAGCTCCGCTTGTTCTGATCCTTCTTTGTGTCGGCATTATTCAGTTCAAGCACATCTATCCTTCCGATCAGGAACCGCTGTTTTGTTACTTCGTACATCTTGGCAGCCACCGTGTCTGACTTTGCTGCAATCTTCACCTGGTCATCCTGGAGGTTGAATTGCTGAACGTCAAGAAAGAGGTTTTGTTCAAAGTCAATGCGTGACTGTTCCACCTGCACCTGGGTCAGCTCCTGACTCGATTTTGCCATTTTATACTTTCCGCGCCCGAGACCCCAGTCTAGTATCGGCATCGTCAGGCCGAGTCTTACTGCCTGTTGCTTGTCAGGGTCAGTATAGGCAAGCGCGAGATCAGGATCCTGGTCACGAAGGCCGTATGAGGCTGTGAGATTCGCATTCAGTCCTTTCTCAGATTTGGCCTGAGCCACTGAGCTCTGGGCTTCCACTAGCTGCCTTTCGAGAGCAATCAGATCGGGATTATTCAATTCTGCCAGTTGCAGCACCTCAGCCACCTCTATTTCAAGTTCAGGTATCTCAGTAGGGATAATAAGCTCAGTTCTGACGTTCTGGTTGAACCCAAGAAAAGAACGAAGTCTTATTTCGCGGTCACGCAGGTTTATCTCAGACTCATTAATTGCGGTACCTGCGTTCAGGTACGAAAGTTCCATCTGAAGCAGTTCATCTTCTGCTATGGTACCGAGGTTATAACGTCCCCTGGCTATCTGGTAAAGAGTATCAGCATTCTGCAGGTTGGTCTGAGCTATCTCCCTGTTTATCTGGGCAAGAGCCAGGCCAAAGAAGTTCTGCACCGCCTGTATTCTGACATTCTCCATATCGCGCAGGTAAGTTTTCCTGGCTTCCTCGTATTTCAAAGGCTCAATCTTTTTTTGCCACCTTAGCTCATTATACCTGAAGAGAGGCTGAGTGAGCATTATGCTTAAGGGAGAAGTGATATACTTGTATGTATCGTTTTCGAAATCAATCTCATGTGTTATATCAGAATTAAGCGAAATGGCACCTCCCGTAGGTCCTATGTTCTGTGTGAGTGAAAGCGATGCCTGGTTCTGAATGACATTAACTGAAGCGTACTCATACTGCTGTGTTGACGAGTTCCATACCCTGTTGTAGGCTGAGCTGTAATTCGGAAGTGTGCCGCTGAGCATGAGTGAGGGACGATATTCTGCGACAAACGTCCTGTACTGCCAGTAGCTTGCACGAAAACGATGCTTGGCAATAAAAGCATTAGGTGATTGTTCCGCGGCAAGATTGATAACATCCTCAAGCGTAAGGAGTTTCACCTCCTGGGAAAAGCCCGGAAATGTAATTGATAACGCTAAAATTATTATCAGCAGTGTTCTTAGTCTTTTCATTTTATGTAATTATTCGTAGCGAAGAGATTCAATCGGATCCCTTTCAGAAGCTCTTTTGGCCGGTGAATATCCGAAAATAACACCTACTGCGGCTGATACACCGAAGGCGATAACCACCGAGAACAACGAAACGATTGTTGTGATACCGGCTATTTTTTGAATGGCCACTGCCAGGATGATACCAAGGAAAATGCCGATAAAACCACCTGTGACACTTATCAGAACAGCCTCTGAAAGGAACTGCACTACAATATCTTTCTTTTTTGCACCTATAGCCATTCTTGTCCCTATCTCCTTGATCCTTTCCATCACCGAAGCGAACATTATGTTCATAATGCCTATGCCACCAACTATCAGTGAGATGCTAGCTATGGCCCCGAGAACAATATTGAATATATCTTTTGTTCTCTGCTGTTGCTTAAGTAGCAGCTCAGGAACGGTAATCTCAAAGTCTTTCACGTTGGAATGTCTTCTCAGCATCATCCTGCTGAGTACTTCGGTAGTCGGAGTAAGTTGTTCGGTTTCACTGACCTGCACCACTATCTTATCAAGCTGGTTATAGTTAGTCTCACTTGCTGACGCATCAGAACTGCTTACGACTACCCTGGCACTGTGTCCTCCGCCGCCAAATATCTGCATTGATGTCGCCTGCGTAGCAAGCTTGGTATTTATCAGGGCCCTGTTCTGATAGCGCATCAGCATGGTCTTTATTGGAATATAGACATTGTCATTATATACGTTTACGCCTTTCTCTTCGAACCCGGTGAGAGAGACATTTGTCTTTTCAAGCACGCCGATCACTTTCAGCCACACATTGTCAAATTTCAGATACTGGCCGATCGGGTCTACCTGGCTGAAAAACTTGGCCCTGATATTTGCTCCGATGATACAAACCTGTATTCCGTATTCTTCCTGGTAATCATTGAAGAACATTCCCTGTGCCAGGGGCAGGTTATAAAGTTCGAAGTAGTCATTTGCAACACCTACCAGTTTGGCGGTGTATCTCATTCCGCTGAGAACTATGGTAGAGTTGAATGAGATTTCCGGGCTGATCCTCTGCACTGCCGGGATAGTGCTGCGGATAGCATCGACATCAAGGAGGGTCAGTCCTCTGGAGAATTTGTTAAGCTGTCTCTCGCTTTCCTCACCTCCGGATTCTTTTTCCTGTACGATCGGGCTGATGAGGATATTATTCACCCCGACCATTTTGATCTGGTCAAGTATCTCTTGCTGAGCTCCCTTGCCAATAGCCAGCATACTGATGACCGCGGCAACACCGAAGATGATCCCGAGCGCCGTAAGTATCGACTTGAGCTTATTGGCAAGGATAGACTCAACCGCGATGCGCATATCGTGCTGGTATCTTTTAAACATTTTCTTCCTCCGCTGATTACCTTTTTGAACCTGTCTGATCCTACTGTTTACGGATAATGACCTGCTGCTTTGCAGCAGTATCAGTGCTTGCAGCACCGGGTTTGCTCTGTCCCGCGCCGGCTGCTCCCGGTCCTCCGGTGACTCTCATTTCTCTTATCTTTTCGCGTTGTTCCGGAGTGAGTTTCTGCATGTACTCCCGCATCTGTTCAGGTGTCATATCCGGTCTATTGCCGTCACTGGGGGTAATGTTCTGTGTCTTTTTTTCTTCTTCCGCCTTCAGTTTCCTGCGTTCCTTGACGACTGCAATCAGGTCTTCCCCGCGCATTTTGAATTTATCTGCGTCTTCCGGAACAGTCAGATAAAGCCTGTCTCCTTTCGAGAGTCCTTGTTCGACAATCACATCATTCTCATTTGATTCTCCGAGAACGACCACCTGGTGGGAACCGTCCTTCTTATATACGAACGGAATACTGTCAGCTGAGGTGAAGACCGTTTCAAGCGGTATAAAAACCACATCGCTGAATGTCTTTGTGATGATCTGGTTGCCGGTTGTCATGGAAGGTCTCAGGATAGGATCGGAGCCGTCGACTTTGGTAATTACTTCAAATACCTTGGCATCAGTATTGGGGAGTTGTTCTCCGATGTTGGCCACGCTGGCAACAACACCGGTATAAGTTTTCTCAGGGAATGCATCAACGGAAAGTCTCACAGGCTGCCCTGCCTTTACCTTGCTGACATCAATCTCATTAACATAGGTCTTTGAGATCATTGATGAAAGGTCCGGCAGGGTAGCCACAACCGGATCCCAGGGACTTATTTCGGATCCGACCTTGCGTTTTGCACCGTTCCATTCCCGCTTGTAAATTACCATACCGTCAGAAGGTGCCTTGATGACGAATTTTTGAATGATGTCCTGCATCTCAGCCACCTTACGGTTCTGCTTGCCAAGCTGAAGCTGTGTGTCTTTGATATCGGCCCTGGCCTGCTGCACTTTCAGATCATAGTTACTGAGTGCCTGATCATATGCTCTCTGAGCTTTTTCGAGTGAATTCTTCGCCTGCCGCACGGTTGTGGGCGGCTCATATACTGATTGCTCTAGGGTGATCTCAGCCTCCTCAAGGTTAAACTTAAGATTGAGAAGATCATCTCTCAGATTACCAAGAGATATGGTAGTGTCAATTTGCTTTTTCAGAAGTTCGGTCTCAAGCGTCTCCTTCCTGTCGAGCTCATCTTTAAGCGTGTTGTCGACACTCGAACGGTCAAGTGTGGCTACGTAATCATCCTTTTTTACCTCGGTCCCCTCGGGCACAAGATCCTGGATCTTTATCCCTCCAAACCTCATGTTACGGCTCATCAGACCATCCGGTCCCTTGATATCGGTTGATACCTCAGCCTGCAACTCTCCTGTGGTTGTCACAACTACCTCAAAATCGCCCTGCTGAACATCAGTAAACAGAACGCCAGTGTCTTTCTTTCCTGCAACTTTGCTTATCACGATCATGGCAATAATCGCCACTGCGACAATGATCGTGGTTATAATAATAGTCCTTTTCATCTGCGGAACTTTTTCTGATATTTTTATTAAGTTGTGAAATTATCACAAAAATATGCTAAGTCAATTGTTTTAAGGAAACATTAACTTTCGTTAACTTAACATAACACGCTAAGACAAATAACATTCAACAGTTCGGGTCACTCCTGTCGAAATGGCTCCTTTTACAGACTCCTGACAATCCTCATAATATCATCTGCCAGTTTTTCAGCCAGTTCTTTTTGTCTGTCCTCGGCATAGACACGAATGATGGGTTCGGTGTTTGACTTGCGTATCTGCACCCACCCTGAGGGGAGGTCGAGCTTAATTCCGTCACGGGTGTCGCAGACTGCAGCAGGGTACTCTTTCATGAGAACGCTGCAAAGCTTTGCCATATCGGTATCGCCCGCCGTTTCGATCCTTTTCTTGGCGATGAAGTAATCAGGATACTGCCGTCTCAGCCTGCTGCAGGTTACTTTTGACTTTGCCAGGTGTGTAAGAAAAAGCGCTATGCCGGCCAGAGCGTCACGTCCGTAGTGCAGGGCAGGATAAATGACACCGCCGTTTCCTTCACCGCCTATGACGGCAGCTGTACGCTTCATCTCGGCGACCACATTTACCTCGCCCACCGGGGCAGAGCTGTAACTGCACCCATGACCTTCAGTGATGTCCCTGAGCGCTCTTGTGGACGACATGTTCGATACCGTTGAACCCTTTCTATGGCTCAGCACATAGTCAGCAACCGAGACCAGAGTGTATTCTTCGCCGAACATTGTCCCGTCCTCACATATTATCGCCAGCCGGTCGACATCAGGGTCAACCACTAAGCCCACGTCAGCGCCTTTATCTTTAACAAGGCGCGATATATCTCCCAGATGCTCCGGCAGAGGCTCGGGATTATGCGGGAAAAGTCCTGTAGGCTCGCAGTACAGCTTAATTACTTTCTTAATACCCAGAGCCTTCAGCAGTGCGGGTATAACAATGCCGCCCACCGAATTGACCGCATCAACTGCCACGGTAAAGTCCGCATTACTTATGGCCTCCGTGTCAACCAGGGGCATCCCGGTGACAGCCTGAATATGCTTTTCCGTCCAGTCTGTTTCACCGGTAATGGTGCCCAGCAAGTCATAAGAAACGTAGTCAAAATCCTCCGATTCAGCAAGGGCGAGGACGGCTCTGCCATCACTGTCGCTCAGGAACTCGCCTGCCTCATTGAGCAGTTTCAGTGCGTTCCACTGGGCAGGGTTATGGCTGGCTGTAAGAATAATTCCGCCGCCTGCTTTCTTCCCGGTGACAGCCATCTCAACAGTCGGTGTTGTGGCCAGACCGATGTCTGTCACATTTATGCCCACACTGCGCAAAGACGCATTGACCAGCGAAGCAACCAGTTCACCTGAGACCCGCGCATCCCTTCC
>Ga0209254_10006155_pt1 | contig 11060 bp, 6 predicted proteins | sample FrelakmetDIP11DI_FD_187148 | JGI IMG/M metagenome (GOLD analysis project Ga0209254, IMG submission 187148) | Freshwater lake sediment microbial communities from the University of Notre Dame, USA, for methane emissions studies - DIP11 DI (SPAdes)... | ecosystem: Environmental > Aquatic >... | reverse complement strand
CGCCTGCGACGTCGGCGCCATCAGCGTCAAGGCCACCACGACCGAGCGCCTCGGGTTTGCGGGGAGGGGCGAGGGCATCGCGGCGTTGGCGACGATGCTTCTCGTGCGGGATTAGCGTCAATGCTGTTCACATGACGATTATCGTCGCCCCCGCGAAGGCGGGGGCCCAGTGACGTCGATCGCACGGCGCTGGATTCCCGCGTTCGCGGGAATGACGGCAAAGGCTTAAGTGGACGGCATTGGGATTGGCGTTGGGACCGTGCCCGTCCACGTTTTTGCCCGTGCGCAAGCGCCCGGGGGCGGTTTCCGCGCGACCTAACCGGGCTCGCCCGTCGCGCGTTCGATCTCGTGATCGAGCTCCGCGATGGTCGCGCGCGGAAAAAAGCGGGTCAGTGGAATGTCACAACGGTAGTGCTCGTGCACGCGCATGAGCAGGCGCATCGCCAGCAGCGAATCGCCACCGCAATCGAAGAAGGAGTCGTGAATCCCGACGCCCTCTATGCCGAGCAACTCGGTCCACAGCCCCGTGAGTACGCGCTGGCGCTCGCTTGCGGCCGCGACAAAGGGCTCGTCGAGCGCGGGACGTGTGGCAGCTGGCGCCGGGAACGCGCGCCGGTCAAGCTTCCCGTTCTCGCTGAGTGGAAGCTGTTCGAGCATCACAAAGCTCGATGGAATCTTCTCCGCGGGAAGTGACTCCTGCAGATGGCGGCGGAGCGCGCTCGCGCTCGGTGGCGTCGGCGTGGCCGGGACCACGTAACCAACGAGCTTCGGCGATGCGGGGTCGTCGTAGCGAACGACAACCGCCGCCTCGCGGACCAAACCGTGTCCGAGGAGAGCAGCCTCGATTTCAGCGACGTCAACCCGGATGCCGTTGATCCTGGGCACGTCGTCGGCGCGTCCCAGGTACTCGAGGCATCCATCGGCGTAGAACCGACCCAGGTCGCCGGTGCGGTATCGGCGCACACCTTCGGCTCCTTCGTCTTCGCCGAAGGCGGTGGCCGTCCGGTCCGGGTCGCGCCAATAACCGCGCGCGAGATAGCGGCTGCGAACGATGATCTCCCCGACCTCGCCGAGGGGAACGGGGAGGCCTTCCGGGCCCGCGACGAGGACTTCCATGTCCTCGACCGCGTAGCCGATCGGAATGCCGGGGCCGGGCACCGGCATCGTGGCGTCGACGAAGAACTGGCGCACCAGGCCGCATTCGCTGGCGCCAAGGCCATTCACGAGCCGGCAGCCCGGTCCGAAGCGCTCGCGAAAGAGCTCGAGGTCGCGCCGCGAGCTGCGGTCGCCTTCGAGCCGTATCAGCCGCAATGCGGGCAGATCGACGGCGGCGGATGCCATGACACGAAACAGAGCCGGGACCGAGTGGTAGATCGTAAGCCTTTCGCGTCGCAGCCAATCCGCCATCGCATTCGCGCCGGCCGCGCCGACATCGAACGGAAACACCGCCGCGCCGTTGAGGAGGGCGCCGAACATGCTCGAGACCGCGCCACTGAACGCCGGTCCCTGGAGAAGCGTAAGTCGGTCGTCGCTGTTGATGTGCAGCGTGTTCGTGTACCGCATGACGTTGTGGAGCACGTTGCGATGCGTGTCGACTACGCCTTTGGCCCGGCCGGTGGAGCCGGACGTGTAGTAGATGCAGGCCGGGAGGCCGGGATCCGGCGCCAGTCCCGGCGACGACGCCGGGCCCGACGCCGGCTCACGCTCGGCACTCATGACGGCGACGCCTTGGGGTGCCGCCTCGCGCGCGCGATCGAGGGCGCGGTCGGATGCGAGAATCAGCACGGGCTCGCATTCCCGCAGGCACGTGGCGAGCCGGGCCGAGGGGTGCGCGGGGTCGAGAGGGACGTAGATCTTGCCAGCCTTAAGAGTCCCGAGGATGCCGGCGATGAGGAGGGTCCCCTGTTCGATCAGCAGCGCGACCGGTTCGGCCGCGGCGCCTCGGGCTGCGAGCACGGCATGGGCAATACGGTTGGCCATCACGTCGAGCTCACCGTAGCTGACGGAGGTGCCGCCGAACTTGACGGCGAGCCGGCCGGGTGACTTCGCCACGATGGCCTCGAATCGGCTGGGTATCGACCCTTCGAGATTTTCCCGATCGAAAGGAACGAAAGCGTTGGCGGGTCGCGGATTCGTCATCGCTCGCTGCTCGCCGGCGTGATGCGCCGACGCCTGCGGCAATGCGACTCCATGGCACGATCATTCGTGGACAAGTCGCGTCTCGCGAGCGGCCAAATGGCGGATATCGTGCCGTGGCGTTGCATCACTGTCGCCATCACCGCGATCATCGCACGTCCGGTTTCAGCAGCGTCCGTGCGTCGAGGCGCCCTGCCGACCAGTCGCGTCCGGGCGCCGCAAGCGCGGCACAGAAACCGTCTGGCGCGGCAATCTCGAGCAGGCGCCAGCCCGATTGCGCTCCTGCGTCGCACTCGTCCGCAAGGAGCGCGTCGTCGCCGCCGGCAAGATGCGATACCGAGAACGTTCGCGTCGGATAGCCCAGACCGTCGCCGCGCGCCTTGACGTACGCTTCCTTGCGCGTCCAGACCCGGAAAAATGCGGCCGGCCGCGCCTCGGGCGACAGCGCGGTCAGTGCCTCGCATTCAACGGGTGAAAACGCCTGCCGGGCCACGCCTTCGATGTCGACATCGCGTGCCATCACCTCGATGTCGATTCCGACGTCGCGCCGCCAGGCGAAGGCGTACATGGCCATGTCTTCCGCGTGCGACAGGTTGAAGCACAGCCCCGATGCGCTGGCGACGTACGGCTTCCCGTGCGCGCCGTAGCCAAGCTGCACTGCGGCGGTACCCACCCGCAAATAAGTCGACAACAGGCGTCTCAGGATGGCTCGCGCGACGATGAAGCGCCGCTGCAGTTGCGGAGTACGAAAACGGTCGGCGCGCGCGCGCTCATCGGTCGTGAGTATCGTGGAGAACTCCGCCAACGCCGCGCGTTCGGCGGAGAGCGAAACCGTCCACACGTGCACCTGCGTGCAATCGAGCGGCGGGGCTTCCATGGCCGGGTTCGGCGCGTGCGCAGCTCAGCTGCTCGCGGCGGCGTCGATGCAGGCCTGCAGGCGCGCCGCCAATTCTGCAACGACGGGCGGCCTGACAAGATCACCGTGGCTGCCCGGCAGGCGGTGGATGCGAACGCTATCGTTGGTCCAGCGGACCCAGCCCAGGTTTTCCGTGCCGGCGCGATCTGCCGAATCCTTGACAGTGAAGAATTCGATCGGATGGGCGTAGGACTGCGGCCGGTAGCTCCAGTGCGCCCAGCGGTGCGCCTCCCCCACCGTGCGTAAGTGGCGCAGCCGGTCGAGATGCAGCCGGTGCAGAATCGAGAAATACGCCAGTTCCTGAAGCTGCCGCACATTCAGCTTGCGTCGTCCAATCGCCGTCAGTTCGTCGATCCACGAGCGAACTGTCCTGGTCTTCGGTGCATAGGTATCGAGCAGGGCAAGCAACGCCACGCGTTGCCCGGCCGCCGCGAGTTGCTGCGCCATCTCGAATGCGACGACACCTCCGCTGGAGAATCCGGCCACAAGATAGGGCCCATCGGGCTGCACGGTGCGCATCGATTCGATGCAATGGGTAGCAATCGCCTCGATTGTATGATCCGGACGTTCCGTGCCGTAAACCCCTCGCGCCTGCAGTCCATAGACGGTTTGCTCGGCCTCGAGGCGGCGCGCCAGGTCGTAGTAGTGGAACAGGTTGCCACCCATGGTGTGCACGACAAACAAGGGCTGGCGCGAGCCATTCTTCATCAGGACGAGTTCGGGATCGGGCCCGGACGCGGATTCGTCGCGAAGAATCCGTGCCAGCGCTTCGATCGTGCCGCCGCGAAACCACAGGGTGTCCAGGGGCAGTCGGCGATGGAAAGCCTGGTCGATACGGTCCATGAGTTGCACGGCCAGCAACGAGTGCCCGCCCACATCGAAGAAGTTGTCGCGGACGCCGACCCTGTCAAGCTTGAGGAGGTCTTCCCAGATCTTGGCCAAGTGCAACTCGATGTTATCGTGTGGTGCAATCAAGTCGGACTTGCTCTCGTCGCGCTCGCTTGGCGGCGCCGGCAGGGCCCGGCGGTCGAGTTTGCCGTTGGGGGTGAGCGGCAAAGTGGGCAGACAGACAAACGCCGCCGGAATCATGTAATCGGGTAGCTGCTGCTTAAGCCACGCGCGCAGGTCCGCTGCGGCAAGGCCATCTGCCCGCCCCACGACGTAGGCCACCAGCCGCGGTTCACCCGGCAGGTCCTCGCGCAACACCACCAGCGCGTCACGCACCTGCGCATGCCGGACCAGCGCCGCCTCGATCTCACCCGGCTCGACGCGGAAACCGCGCAGCTTCAACTGTTGATCGAGCCGCCCCAGGAACACGATGTTGCCGTCCGGCAAACGGCGCACGAGATCACCGGTGCGGTAAAGTCGCATCGTCCGGTCGGTGGAGAAGGGGTCCGGCACGAAGCGCTCGGCGGTGAGCTCGGGACGCCTCCAGTAGCCGCGCGCCACGCCGTCGCCGCCGATGTACAACTCGCCCGTCACACCCACTGGCACCGGTTGCCGGTGGGCATCCAAAACATGGATTGCGGTATTGGCGATGGGTCGACCGATCGGTATCGTTTGGTCGCCGGACGCGAGTGCCTCCACTGGATACCAACTGGCGAAGGTCACAGTCTCGGTGGGTCCGTACACGTGCAGGAGCCGTCGCGGTGCCCCTGCCCGCAAGCACTCGCCCACCCAGCGCGCGTCAACGGCTTCACCTCCGAACAACACCTGCTTGATGCCGGCAAGAGCGCCAGGTCGGGAGCGTACGACTTCGTTGAACAGCGCGGTGGTCAGAAACAAGGTGGAAATGCCGCATCGGCGCAGTTCGTCGGCAAGCCTTGGCGGATCGAGCGCGACTTCCCGCGAGATGACTACAAGGCGTGAACCATTGGCAAGCGCTCCCCAGATTTCGAACGTGGCGGCGTCAAAAGACGGGTTGGAGACCTGTGCTACGCAATCTCCGGCCTCCAGCTGCACATAGTCTGTATTGCATACCAGTCGCGTGATGCCACGATGGAGGACCATCACGCCCTTCGGCGTACCGGTGGAGCCGGACGTATACATGACGTAGGCGAGGGCGCCGGCGCCCGTGCTGGCGGGTGGGTTGGCATCACTGTTTGGATCGATGCGCGGCCAGTCCCGATCCAGGCATACGACGGCTCCGTCGTGGTGCGGCAGCTGCGCCAACAGCGCCTGCCGCGTGACCAAGACCGACGTACCGGTGTCCTCCAGCATGAACGCGAGGCGCTCCTTCGGATAGCTCGGATCCAGTGGCACGTAGGCCCCGCCCGCCTTGAGGATGCCCAGCAGCCCGATGATCAGCTCCAGCGAGCGCTCGAGGCAGATCCCTACCAGCGCCTCGGGTCCCACGCCGAGGCGGATCAGGTGATGGGCCAGCCGGTTGGCGCGCGTGTTGAGCTCGCGGTAGGTCAACTGTTCCTCCCCAAACACTACCGCGGGGGCGTCTGGCGTGTGCTCGACCTGCTGCTCGAACAACTGGTGAATGCCCTTGTCCCGCGGGTAGTCCACTGCGGTGGCATTCCACTCCACCAGCAACTGATGCCGCTCTTCCGGGGTGAGCAACGGCAAGTCCGAGATGTGCTGGTGCGGATCGGCGGCGATTCCCTCCAGCAGCCGCAGGAAATGCCGCGCCATCCGACCAATGGTCGATGCATCGAAGAGGTCAGTGCTGAACTCGAACGAGCCGTCCAACTTCCCGTCGGTCTCGGCGAGAAACAGCGTCAGGTCGAATTTTGCGGTCCCGCGCGGAAGTGGGAGGTGCGTGATTTCCAGCCCCGGCAGCCGGAGATCGGTTTCGCGGGCGTTCTGCAACGTGAACATGACCTGGAACAGCGGATTGCGACTCAAGTCCCGCTGGGGCTTGAGTTCCTCGACCAGTTTCTCGAACGGCATCTCCTGCTGCGAGTAGGCATCGACGGCACACTCGCGCGTTCGCGTTAGCAATTCCGAAAACGTCGGATTACCGGAAAGATCTCCCCGCATGACCAGCGTGTTGACGAAGAAGCCGATGAGGCCTTCGATTTCGGCGCGGTTGCGGCCGGCGATCGGACTGCCTACGGCGAGGTCTGCCTGGCCTGAGTAACGCATCAACAAGACCTGGAATGCGGCCAGCAAGCCCATGTAGAGGGTGGCATTTTGCGCGCGCGCGTGGGTCATCAGCGACGCGACGAGTGGCGCCGGGACTATGAAGTGCGTTCGGTCGCCGCGATAACTCAACTGCGCTGGACGGGGTCGGTCGGTCGAAAGCTCGAGCGGCGGCATTCCGGACAACCGACCGCGCCAGTAGGCGAGCTGGCTTTCCAGCGCCGCACCGCTCATAGCTTTGCGTTGCCACGCGGAATAGTCCGAGTACTGCAGCGGCAATGGCGGCATCCCGGCTGGCTGGCCGCGGCTGAGAGCCGTGTAGCAGTGTTCGAGCTCCCGGTTGAGCACGCCCATCGACCAGCCGTCGGCTGCGATGTGATGCAGCGTTACGACGAGTACGTGCTCCTGGTCGTGAATCCGGGCCAACCCGGCACGCAGCATGTCGTCAGCCGCGAGGTCGAATGTGCCGAAAGCGAGGCCATGCACGAATGCATCGAGCGCACGCGTACCGTCGTCGACCGTCGGCAGGTCCAGCAGCGGCAAGGTGAACGGCCGATGGGCCGCCACGATCTGCTGCGGCGTGCCGTCGTGCATCACGAGCCGGGTACGCAACACCTCATGGCGCGAGAGCACCGCGTCGAGCGCGGCCCGCAGGGCTTCGGTATCGAGGGTCCCCAGGATGCGGTACGCCTGCACGATGTTGTAGTTGCCCGCCACCGGGCTGATCTGCTCCACCAACCATAGCCGGCTCTGCGCGAACGACAAAGCGCATGGGCCGCCGTTAGTGCGGCGCGGGATCCTGGTTGGCGGAAGACCGGCCCTGCGTTTGCCGAGCAGCGTCTGTTCCAGCAGGATGCGCTCTTCCAGACGCATTGCTTCGAACGACGAAACGTCAGACCTAGATCTCATGCGCCGTCCGCTTTACGCAACAAGAAACGAATGTCGCCGATCACTCAATTGCCCCCACCCCGTGCAGCGCGTCGTCTTCGGTGGTGCCCGCCACCAGGTTGGCCAGTGCCGCCAGCGCCAAACCGCGCACGGTGGGCGTTTCGAACAACTGACGCAAATTCAGATCGACCTCCAGGGCTTGATTGATTCGGCTCATCAACCGGACGGCCAGCAGTGAATGCCCGCCGAGGTCGAAAAAATCCTCGTCGATGCCTACGATGGTCAGGTTCAGCACATCGGCCCAGATTTCGGCGATTGTCGACTCTATCGGCGTGGTCGGGAGTTCGTGCGGCAGCTCTCTGGTTTTGGTTTCCGGTGCAGGCAATGCCTTCCTGTTCACTTTGCCGTTGGGCGTCAGCGGCAACGCAGGCAGCAAGACGAAGGTGGCGGGTACCATGTAAAGGGGCAATTGCTGCTTGAGCCACGCGCGGAGGTCCGTGGCACCAAGCCCCCCTTCTCGCGCTACGACGTACGCCACCAACCGCTGGTTCCCCGGCACGTCCTCGCGCAGCAGGACCACGGCCTCGCGCACCTCGGGATGCTGTGCCAGCGTTGCATCGATCTCGCCCAACTCGACCCGATACCCTCGGATCTTGACCTGTTGGTCGGAGCGTCCGATAAATTCGAGTGCGCCGCCTGCGCGCTGCCGCACCAGATCCCCAGTGCGATAGAGCCGATCCACCGTCGGATCACCAAATGGGTTCGGCATGAACCGTTCAAGGCTGAGATCGACGCGTCGCCAGTAGCCGCGCGCCAGCCCGCATCCGCCAAGGTAGAGTTCCCCGACCACGCCAATCGGAACCGGCTGGTGCGTCGCGCTCAACACGTACGCGGATATGTTATTGATCGGGCGACCGATCGGCGTCAAATGACCGTCGTCCCGTTCGTCACATACCCAGTACGTCGAATCAATCGTAACCTCGGTCGGACCATAGAGGTTGACCAACTCGGCACCGGACTGGGTGCGGAACCGGCGGACCCCTTCGCTCGACAGCGGCTCGCCACCACAATAGACGCGCCGCAAGGAAGTGCACTGCTCGAAACCGGGACCATCGAGGATCGCCGCCAACATGCTTGGGGCGAGTTGCAGGACGGTTATTCCGCTGCGCACTACGGCGTTCACGAGATCAAACGGCGAACGATGGGCGTCAACCTCGGCCATGACGAGCCTAGCCCCATTCAGCAAAGGGGCAAAGTATTCCCAAACCGCTGCGTCCGCGCTGGCTGGTGTCTTCTGTAGGATGGAATCGGAGTCGTCGAGTGGAAACCGGCTCTGCATCCAGAGCATGTGATTGACGAGCGACCGGTGCTCGATCATGACGCCCTTGGGCGTGCCGGTGGATCCAGAAGTGAAAATCACATAGGCGAGGTTGGTGGTGCTCGCCGTGGTCCCTGGACTGGTCGTCGGCTGCGCCGCCACGATGGGCCAATCCCGATCCAGACAGAGGGTGCGCCCCGCGTGCGGGGGCAACAGACCCAGCAGCCGCTCCTGCGTCAAGAGCACGGGCGCCTGCGCATTTTTGAGCATGAATGCGAGCCGCTGCGCCGGGTAGCCCGGATCCAGAGGGGAATATGCGCCGCCGGCTTTCAATATCCCGAGCAACGCCACCACTAGCTCCAGTGAGCGCTCGACGCAAAGACCGACGAGCACGTCTGCCCCCACACCCAGAGATCTCAAGTGGTGCGCCAACTGATTGGCGTGCGCGTTGAGCTCGCGATAGGTTAGCTGCTGCTTCCCAAACTCCACCGCGGGGGCATCTGGCGTGCGCTCGGCCTGCTGCTCAAACAACCGGTGAATGCACTTGTTGCACTGGTCGCCCGGATAGTCGACAACCGTGTCGTTCCACTCCACCAGCAACTGCTGCCGTTCCTCCGGCGTGAGCAGCGGCAGCTCACCGATGCGGCACTCGGGATCGGCCGCAATTCCCTCGAGGAGCTGCCGGAAATGTCCCGCCATGCGCTCGATCGTCGCCAGATCGAACAAATCGGTCGCGTACTCGAGGCGGCCCATCAGCTTGCCATCTTCCTCGGTCAGCCCCATGGAGATATCGAACTTCGCGGTAGCGCTGCTGATCCCCTCGACCCGCTGCACGTCGAGACCGGGCAACTGCCAACGTTCGGACGGCGTGTTTTGCAAAACCAATGATGCCTGGAACAACGGATTAAGCGACAGATCGCGCTTCGGGGCCAGTTCCTCCACCAACTTCTCGAACGGCAAGTCCTGGTGCTCATACGCGTCCAACGCCCGGGTCCGCACTTGCGCCAGGTACTTCTTGAAGCTGGGCTCGCCCGACAAGTCGCCGCGCATCACTAGCGTGTTGACGAAGAAGCCGATCAAACCCTCCAATTCCAGCCGGGTGCGCCCCGCGATGGGCACGCCGACCGCGATGTCCTCCTGCCCGCTGTAGCGAAAGAGCAGGATCTGGTAGGCGGCGAGCAGTGTCATGAACAACGTCGCCCCCTCGCGTCGGCTTAGGGCTTTGAGCAAATGCGTCAGCGGCTCCGGGACATCGAATTTGACGCACCCACCCCGGTAGCTCGCGTCCGCAGGGCGCGGCCGATCCGTGGGCAGATCCAGTATCGGCAAATCGGCCAGTGCTTGGCGCCAGAACCCCAACTGCTTCTCGAGCACCGCTCCCTGCAGCCACTGCCGCTGCCAAAGCGCATAGTCGGCATATTGCACCGGCAAGTCCGGCAGCGGCGACGGCTCGCCCCGGTGATAGGCGTTGTACAGCGTCGTGAGTTCGCGCCTCAGCACGCCCGATGACCAGCCGTCGGTGACGATGTGATGCAGGGTGAGCAGCAACCAATGCTCGGAGGGTGCCAAGCGCAACAGCCGCGCCCGAATGAGCGGCCCGTTCGCGAGGTCGAAGGGCGCCTCCGATTCTGCCTGGGCGCGTCGCTGCGCCTCGTCGGCGCGCTCGTCCGGCGCGCATTCCAGCAAGTCCTCGATCGCCAGGGCAATCTCAAGTTCCGGGGCGATCACCTGCACCGGTTGCCCGTCCTGCATCCCGAAACGCGTGCGCAGCACCTCGTGTCGGCGCACCAGTTCGTTCAGCGCCCGCCGCAATGCCGCCGGATCGAGTTCGCCCGTGATCCGCAGCACATGGTCGATGTTGTAGACCGAGCCCGCCGGCAGCAGTCGATCGAGCAACCATAGACGCTGCTGGGCGAACGATGCAGGAACGACGTACGCCGATTCGGCTGTGTCCCGGCGCCGGGGTGACCCGCTCACGGAACGTTGACTCGGCAAACCCGCTGTTGCGCTCGCAATCATTTCAAGTCAGACCCGTCCGGGTGGCTGTCGCCGGCCGTGGCGAAGATTCCGGCGACGGTCGAAGCCACAACCGCAATCACCTGCAACCGCCGCGTCATCCCGTGTGCTCAGCATTGGTATCGGCTCGCGGCATCGGTGGTCCCGGCCTGCTGTTGCGTGATCACCATGGCCATGTCGGCGATCGTCGGCGTCTGGAGCAGAACACGCAGATTGAGCTCCACCCCGAACTGGTCGATCACGCGGGCGAGGATCTGACTTGCTCGCAACGAATCACCGCCGAGATCGAGGAACCGATCGTCGATCCCCACGACATCGATGGCGAGCACTTCGCTCCAGATGGCGGCCAGCGCGGTCTCGAGCGGCGTTCGCGGCGCCACGAAATTTGTTTCGAGTTCCGGTCGATCGGAGTCCCTCGCGGGAAGCGCGAGCCGGTCCACCTTGCCGGTCAGCGTCCGCGGCAACCTGTCCAGAAAGACGAAGCGATGCGGAACCATGTGGTCCGGCAAACGCGCGCGAAGCGTGGATCGCAGCTTGTCGATCGTCGCGGGGCGATAGGGATCGGCAACAAGATACGCGACCAGCTCCTGGCTTCCATCGGGCAGGTGCGCCGCCACGACGCACGCCTCCCGGACGCCCGCAATTTCGAGCAGCCCGGATTCCACTTCGTTGGTCGGCACCTGATAGCCGCGGATC
>Ga0209254_10006153_pt1 | contig 11061 bp, 10 predicted proteins | sample FrelakmetDIP11DI_FD_187148 | JGI IMG/M metagenome (GOLD analysis project Ga0209254, IMG submission 187148) | Freshwater lake sediment microbial communities from the University of Notre Dame, USA, for methane emissions studies - DIP11 DI (SPAdes)... | ecosystem: Environmental > Aquatic >... | reverse complement strand
CCAGTTGAACGGCCTCGCCCAGCCCGAGCGCCCGGGTCCCGTCCAGGAGCCCCATTGCCCGTTCGCCGAGCGCTAGTCGCCATCCTCGCGGTCCCCGTCCTGGCCGCCGTCTACCTGTCGCTTGTGCTTCGCCGCGGCCCGGCGACCAGGATCGCGCTCTCGCTCGGGGTCGGCGGCATGGTCGTGGTGGCCGCCGTCGGGGTCCCCTCCGGCACGATCGGCGCTCCTCCCGCGGCGCAGGCCCCGCTCGCGGCCAGCGCGCTCGGCCCCGTGGTCGCCACCGGTCGCGGGCTCGCTTCGGCGCTCGTCGTCGACTTCGACTCGCCGATGGACGCCGCCTCGGTGGCCACGGCCCTCGACGTCGAGCCGGCTGCCGAGGTGCGCCTGAACTGGTCGGCCGACGGTCGCCGTCTCTCCGTGGAGCCCGTGGGCCGCTGGCGCCCGACCACCCTCTACACCGTGACGGTCGGGACGGCCGCCCGGGACCGCGACGGCCGGTCCCTGGCGGCCCCGATGCGCGCCGGGTTCCTCACCCGGGCGGCCACGACGGCCACGCTCGCGGTGGTGGACAGCCTCCCCTCCGGTGTGGCGCTCGACAGCTCGATCGCGATCTCCTTCGACCGACCGGTCCCGATCCAGGGCGTGCTGCGCGCGTTCCTCATCTCGCCGGCCGCCGACGGCGAGATCCTCGTCGCCACGGACGGCCCCGACGGCAGCGACCCGACCCTTGCCGACTTCTTCGTGTGGCAGCCGTCCGACCTCCTCGCCTCGAACACCCGCTACACCGTCACCCTCGCCGACGGGCTGGTGGACGCCGACGGCGCGGGGGTGGAAGTCGCCGGCCCCCTGTCGTTCACCACCACGACCGCCCCCTCCGTGGTGCGCTTCCGGCCGCGCTCCGGGACCGAGGACGTCGCGCGCGACGTGCCGGTCTCCGTCCGCTTCACGGCACCGATGGACCGGGCCTCGACGACGGACGCCTTCAGCGTCGAGGTGAACGGGACGACGGTCGCAGGCAGTGTCGACTTCGCGGAGGACGACACCGTCCTCGTGTTCGATCCGAAGGCGAGCTTCCCGTATGGCGCCGCGGTCGTCATGCGCGTGGGTGGTCGCGCGCTCGGCGCGGACGGCACGCCGATCGACCGGGCGCGGGCGGTCGGGTTCACCGTCGTCGAGGAGCCGGAACCCGAGCCGACGCCGGGGACGGACGATCCGGCTGATGGCGGCACGGCGAAGCCGACGCCCCGGCCCACGCCGGTGCCGCGGCCTGCGTCGAGCTCATGGGTGGCCGCCGAGAAGTACCTCCTCTCGCTCCTCAACTGCACGCGTCGCGGCGGCTGGGTTCTCGCCGACGGGTCGTGCTCGGACCCCGGCGGGAGCGGGATCCCGGCCCTCCAGTACCACGCGGGCGTCAGCGACAACGTCTCCCGGCCCTACGCCAAGAAGCTCGCCAGCAACGGGGTCTGCTCGCACTTCTACGGCGGCGACCCCGGCGACCGGCTGCGGGCCGCCGGGTACTCCGGCTACCAGTGGGCGGAGAACATCAGCTGCCGGTACTTCGCGGACCCGCGCGACGCCGCCGTCAGCCTGGTGCGCTTCTTCCAGAGCGAGAAGTACTGGAGCCCCGTGGGGGGCCACTACATCAACATGATGAGCCGCAAGTACACCCATGCCGGGATCGGGCTCTGGGTGTCCGGGGGCAACCTCAACTTCGTGGTCAGCTTCTACACCCCGTGAGCCCGCAGGGTCCCAAGCCGCGAACCGTCGTCGTCGACGGCCGGTCCTTCGAGCGGATCCCGGTCCGGACCCGGGTCCTCATGCCGGGCGATGACATCGCGGCGGCGATCCGCGAGCACGCCGGCGACCAGCTGCGGCCCGGCGACACCGTCCTCCTCTCGGAATCGGCGGTCGCGATCATGCAGGGCCGCGCCCGCGACTGGCGCACGATCCACCCTGGCCCGCTGGCACGCTGGATGTCCGCGAAGGTGATCAAGACGTCGTGGGGGACGGGCCTCCGCAGCCCGTACGCCATGCAGTACGCCATCGAGCTGACCGGACTCGGGCGGATCCTCCTCGCGAGCGGGGCTCACGTCGTCGGGAAGGCCCTCGGAAGGAAGGGCTGGTTCTACGTCGTCGCGGGGCTCAACGCCCGCATGATGGACGCCGAGCACACGATGGGCGTCGCCGAGTTCTACGAGTGCTGCATCCCGGCGCCTCACGACCCGCCCGCCACGGTGCGAGCGGTGCAGGAGGCCCTCGGCGGCGAGGTCGACGTCGCCATCGCCGATATCAACGACGTCGCCCCCGCCTGGGTGGTCGCCTCCACGCTGCCGAGGGAGCGCGAGCGTCTCCTGGCCCGCAGCTTCGACGACAACCCGCTCGGCCAGACCGACGAGAAGACGCCGATGGGGATCTGGCGCGAGGCGTCGGCGGCGTCCTGAGCCCCGGGGCATCCCGGGCGGAGCGCGATCGACCGTCTGCTACGATCGGCCCCGACACACCGTCCCCCGCGCCGGCACGCGTGACCGCCGGCCCCGCACGGAGCACCCGACCGCATGATCTCCACCGGTGAGCTGCGCAAGGGCGTCGTCATCGAGCTCGACGGCGACCTCTGGCAGATCCTCGACTACCACCACATCAAGATGGGCCGCGGCTCGGCCCAGGTGCGGATCAAGCTCCGCAACGTGAAGAAGGGGAGCACGGTCGAGAAGAGCTTCCAGGCCGGCGAGAAGTGGCCCCGGGCCCAGCTCGACCGCCGGGCGATCCAGTACCTCTACCGCGACGGCGACGACTTCCACTTCATGGAGCTGGAGTCGTACGAGCAGTTCCACCTGACTGCATCGCAGATCGACGACATCGTGCCCTACCTCAAGGACGGCATGACCCTCGACCGGATCACCTACGAGGGCGAGACGCTGGGCGTGGAGCTCCCGATCACGGTCGACCTGGTGGTCGCGGAGACAGAGCCGGGCTTCGCCGGCGACACGGCCACCGGCGCCCGCAAGCTGGCGACGATGGAGACCGGCCTGGTCGTCTCGGTTCCGCTCTTCGTGGCCGAGGGCGACACGCTGCGGATCGACACCCGCACCGGCGAGTACCAGACCCGGCTCTGACCTGCGGTCGAGCTCGAGTCCGCTCGGAGGCCCGCCGATGGGTGACCGGGATCCCCCCGACTGGGCGCTGCCCGCCTGGGACGCGATCGACCCGCTGCCGCGCCGCGGCGACGCGACCGCCGGCAGCCCCGCGGCCCCGGGCGGCACCTTCGGCCTGCGCGTCCTCGGCGTCTCCGAGGTCACCCGCGCCGTCCGCGACGCCCTGCGTGGCGACCCGCGCCTGGCCGACATCTGGGTGGAGGGTGAGGTCGGCCGGGTCACCATCAGCTCGGCCGGCCACGCCTACTTCACCCTGAAGGACGAGCGGAGCCAGCTCGCCTGCGTCTGGTTCCGCGACGACCGCCTCGCGAGCCCGTTCGAGGCGCGGGCCGGGCTGCGCGTCGTCGTCCACGGGCGGATCGACGTCTTCGACGCCCAGGGCGTCTACCAGTGCTACGTGGCGGCCGTCCAGCCGGCCGGCGTGGGCGATCTCGCGCTGCGCTTCGAGGAGACCAAGGCGCGCCTGGCTGCCGAGGGCCTCTTCGATCCCGCCCGCCGTCGCCGCCTCCCTCCGCTCCCCGCGACCGTGGCCGTGGTGACGAGCCTCTCCGGGGCGGTCCTCCACGACGTGCGCCGGGTCCTGGAGCGCAGGTGGCCGCTGGCGCGCCTCCTCGTGAGCGCCTGCCGGGTGCAGGGAGACGGCGCGGCCGAGACGATCGTGGCTGCGCTGGGACGCCTGGCGCGGTACGAGGCCGCCTGCCGCGCCGCGGGGCGCCCCGACGAGGCTCCGGCGGTCGTGATCCTGGCCCGCGGCGGGGGCTCGCTCGAAGACCTCTGGGCGTTCAACGACGAGCGCGTCGTGCGGGCGGTGGTGGCCCATCCCGTCCCGGTCGTGGCGGGGGTCGGCCACGAGACGGACGTGACGCTGGTCGACTTCGCCGCCGACGTGCGCGCCCCGACGCCGTCTGCGGCCGCCGAGGTGGTGGTCCCCGACCGGGTCGAGATCCTCGCCGGGGTCACCGCCCGGCGAGGGCGCCTGGACGCGGCCGTGGCAAGCGAGATGGGCGGGCTGGCGCAGCGGATCGCCGCCGAGCGCCGCGCGCTCGAGGGGCTCCGGCCGGAGGCCCGGCTGGCCGCCGCGCGCGAGCGGGTCGGGTACCTCCTGGATCGCGCCACCGCGGTCGCGGCCTCGCGTCTTGCGGCGGAGCGGCGCGGACTCGAGCGTGCCCGCGATGGACTGGGGCCGGCGGCGGCGCGCCGCCTCGGCGAATGGCGTGCCCGCCTCGACACCGCACGCGGCGCGCTGGCGGTCCTCGGTCCGGAGGCCACGCTGGGGCGCGGCTATGCCATCGTGCATCGAGCAGCCGATGGTGCCATCGTCCGCGAGCCGGCCGAGGCGCCGGCGGGGACGGCCCTGCGGCTGCGGGTCGCCCGCGGTGAGATCGCGGCGCGCGTCGAAGACGGAGGCTGACCGTGGAGTGGATCCTGTTCGCCCTGTTCATCGTTCTGATCGCCGTCGTCGGGATCGGGATCGGCCTGTTCGCGGCCGGGCGCCTGTCCCGCTGGGGCGACCGTGCAGTCGCGAAGGACGACGACACGTTCATGACCGCGGTCGGCCCAGTGGACGGCGACACCCGAGAAGGCCACGAAGCCGGGAGTGGCCGCGAGTCCGGCGGAGCGGACGACGCCGACGGCGAAGATGACAGCGTCGGCGACGGTGGTGGTGGGGGAGACGACGGTGACGGAGGTGGCGGCGATGACTGAGCAGGCACCCCCGGCGGTCGACGAGCTGACCTTCGACGCCGCCCTGGCCGAGCTGGAGCGAACCGTCGCCGAGCTCGAGGCGGGCGGGCTCCCCCTCGAGCGCACGCTCGCCCTGTACGAGCGGGGCGTCGCCCTCCAGCAGCGCTGCGAGCGCCTGCTGGGCGACGCGGAGCTGCGGGTCCGCCGCCTCGTCGAGGGTGCCCGCGGCGCGCTGGCCGAGGCCGAGCTGCGGGAGGACGACGCCGGCTGACCACGTCCGCCGGGAGCCGCCGCGCCGCTCCCGGTCGCGGCCGCGGAGGGGTAGACTCGGCGGGTCGCGGGGCCATGGCGTGGTTGCGGGCGTGCTCGGCATCCGGATGGGCCGCCGGGGCGAACCGCATCACGCATGGGGGACGCGAGCCGTCCCACCCCCGGCGGCACTCCGGCCCGCGGGGGAACGCAACGAGTCGAGGAGCCAGCGTGGCCATCCTGCCGAGCATCACCGGTCCGGGCGACATCCGGGGCCTCTCCGAGCGCGACCTGTTCGCCCTCGCCGAGGAGATCCGGGAGACCATCATCGCCACCGTCGCGCGGACCGGCGGCCACCTCGGCTCGTCGCTCGGTGTCGTGGAGGTCACCCTGGCCCTCCACCGGCTCCTCGAGTCCCCGCGGGAGCCGATCGTCTGGGATACCGGCCACCAGGCCTACCCGCACAAGCTCATCACCGGCCGGTACGAGCGGTTCGGCACCCTCCGCCAGCTCGGCGGCGTGGGCGGGTTCCCCCGGCGCTCGGAGAGCGAGCACGACGTCTTCGACGGCGGCCACGCCGGCACGGGGCTCTCCATCGCGGCCGGCCTGGCCACGGCCCGGGACATCCGCCACGGGCTGGAGCGCATCGCCGTCGTCGTCGGCGATGCCGCCCTCATGAGCGGCCTCTCGCTGGAGGCCCTCAACGACATCGGCCACCGCAGGACGCAGGTCCTGATCGTGCTGAACGACAACGAGATGTCGATCAGCCCGTCGGTCGGCGCGCTCTCGAAGTACCTCTCGGAGATCAAGCTATCCAACGCCTGGAAGCAGTCGCGGACCGCCTACGACCGGACCGTGGAGCGGGTCCCGGTGGTCGGTCCCACGGCCCTCGAGCTGTCGCGCCGGGTGCGGAAGTCGTTCGTCAGCTTCGCCCAGCCGGGCCAGCTCTTCGAGGACCTCGGGATCACCTATATCGGCGTCGTGCCCGGTCACGACCTGCGGGCCCTCGTGCACACCTTCCGCAGCGCCCTGGACCTGGGCGGGCCGGTCATCGTCCACGTCCGGACCCAGAAGGGCCGCGGCTACCACCCCGCCGAGAAGGACCAGGTCGGCTTCCACGGGGCCGCCCTCCCGCCGATGGCGGACACGTACCAGGCCCGGCGCGGCGCGTCGGCCAGCCCGCTCGGCGCCGGGGAGATCTCCGCGGTCGCGGTGGGCTCGGGCAATGGCGAGGCCAACGGAGGGGCCGTCCCGCCCGCCGGCAAGCCTGCCGCGAAGGTCCCGAACTACACCCACTTCTTCGCCCAGGAGGTCCTCGACGCGGCGCGGGACGACCGCCGGATCGTGGCCATCACGGCCGGCATGCCGACCGGCACCGGCCTCAACAGGTTCCAGGCGGAGTTCCCCGACCGTTTCGTCGATGTCGGGATCGCGGAGCAGCACGCTGTTGCCCTCGCCACGGGGATCGCGATGGGCGGCGGGCGGCCCGTCGTGGCGATCTATGCCACGTTCCTCCAGCGCGCCTTCGACCAGATCGTCCACGACGCCTGCCAGAACGACCAGCCCGTCCTGATCGGGGTCGATCGCGCCGGGCTCGTCGGCGAGGACGGCACCAGCCACCAGGGCATGTTCTCGTTCCCGGCGCACCGCCAGGTCCCCAACCTCGTCATCGCCTCGCCGAAGGATGAGCAGGAGCTCCGCTCAATGGTCCGCACGGCACTCGCCCAGGACCACCCGTTCGCCCTCAACTACCCGCGCGACGCCGGCTTCGGTGTCCCGGCTCGCGACCCGGAGGTCCTGCCGGTCGGCCGCGGGGAGGTCCTCCGGGAGGGGACCGACATCCTGCTCGTCGGTCTCGGGCCGATCGTGCGGCGGGCCGAGGAAGCCGCCGACGCGCTGGCCGCGGAAGGCTGGTCGGTCGGGGTCATCAACGCGCGGTTCGCCAAGCCATTGGACCGCCAGCTGATCCTCGACCAGGCGCGCGGCAGGCGGCTCGTGGTGACCCTGGAGGAGAGCACGACGATCGGGGGCTTCGGCTCGGGCGTCCTCGAGGCGCTCGAGGAGGCGCGGCTGGTGGACCCGGCCTTCCGCGACGTGGCCCTGCGGATCGTGGGAATTCCCGCCGACCGGTTCGTCGACCACGGCTCCGTGGCCGACCTGCGGAAGCTCATCGGCCTCGACACGGCCGGCATCGTCGAGCAGATCCGCGTGACGCTGGCGACGCTGCGGGTCGTGCCGGGGCACCGCCGGCGGGCCCCCGGGGCGGCGCGGACCTGACCCACGTGACGGCGGCCTGGTGAGTCGCGGCGAAGCGGCGCGTGGCATCATCGCGGGGTGACCCGCACGAGCGCCCCGTCCCGCGCCATCCTCGTCCGCCTCGACCAGCTGCTCGTCGAGCGCGGCCTCGCCGAGTCTCGCGCCCGGGCCCAGGCGCTCGTCATGGCCGGGCGCGTCAAGGTCGGGAGCGGCGATGGAGCCCGCCACGACCGCAAGGCCGGCGACCTTGTCGACGCGGGCATCCCGGTCGAGGTGGCGGCGCCCCTCGCCTACGTCTCGCGCGGCGGGGAGAAGCTGGCCGCCGCGCTGGCCACCTTCGGCGTCGACCCGGCCGGCCGCGCCTGCCTCGATGTGGGGGCCTCGACCGGCGGCTTCACGGATGCCCTGCTGCAGCGCGGCGCGCGGCGCGTCCACGCCGTCGACGTGGGGCGGGGGCAGCTGGCGGAGTCGCTGCGGCGCGATCCCCGCGTCATCGCCCGCGAGCGGACCAACGCCCGCACGCTGACGCCCGCGCTCATCGGAGAGGCAGTCTCGCTGGCGGTGATCGATGTCAGCTTCATCTCGCTGCGCCTCGTCCTGCCGCCCGTCGCCGCCTGCCTGGAGACCGGCGGTGCGGTCGTCGCTCTCGTCAAGCCCCAGTTCGAGGCGGGCCGCGGACGGGCCCCGGGCGGCGTCGTCCGCGATCCCGCCGTCCACCGCGAGGTGCTCGCCGGAGCGCTCGACCACGCCCGCGAGGCGGGGCTGATGCCGGTCGGCCTGGCTGCCTCTCCGCTGCTCGGGCCGGCCGGCAACCGCGAGTTCTTCCTGCATGCCGTCCTGTCCGCGGACCGCCCCGAGGTCCCCGGCTGGGAGGCGCGGATCGCCGAGCTGGTGCCGTCGTGAGCGTCGTGCGGCGGATCGGCTTCGCCTACAACCCGACCAAGGAGGACGCGGTCGAGCTCTCGGCGCGGGCCACCGGCTGGTGCGCGGTCCACGGGATCGAGAGCTGGGCGATGGCGTCGGGCGACACGACGGCGCTGCTTGCTGCCCTCCCGGGGGTCGACGTCCTCGTGGTGCTCGGCGGCGACGGCACATTCCTGCGGGCCGCCCGCGCCGTCGCCGAGGCGCAGGTGCCGATCGTGGGCGTCAACCTGGGCAAGATCGGCTTCCTCTCCAAGGCCGAGGCCCACGAGCTCGAGGAGCTGCTCGGTCGGATCGTCGAGGGCCGTTTCCGCCTGGAGGCCCGGATGGCGCTGCGCGGCGCGATCCACGGGGAGCGCGGCGGCGTCGCCCGGCAGTCCTTCATCGCCCTCAACGACGTCGTCATCGCCCGCGGAGCGCTGGCCCGGGTGGTGCACCTCGACATCGAGATCGGGCCCTCTCACCTCGCGACCTTCATCGCGGACGGCCTCGTCGTGGCGAGCCCCACCGGCTCGACCGGCTACAGCTTCTCGGCCGGCGGCCCCATCCTTGACCCGCTCAGCCGGAACCTCATCGTCACCCCGATCGCGGCCTACCTCTCCGCCCTCGGCTCGGTCGTCGTGAGCCCCGACCAGGTGGTCCGCTGCCGGGTCCTCGAGGCGCACGAGGCGCTCGTCTCCGTCGACGGGCGCGAGGACTTCCCGGTGGAGGTGGGGGACGCGGTCACCGTCGCGGCGCTGGAGCACCCGGTGCGCTTCCTGGAGCCGGAGGGCGCCGTGCCGTTCTGGGACCTCCTCCGCCAGAAGGCCCAGCTCCTTCCCTCGTGACCGGGCCATGACGGACGGGCTGGCCGGCGGGCCCCTCGCGGGCCGGCTCCTGGAGCTGGCGGTGGCCGACCTCGCTCTCCTGGAGCGCGTCCGCATCGCGTTCAGCGCGGGCCTCAACGTCGTCACCGGCGAGACCGGGGCCGGCAAGAGCCTCCTGATCGACGCGCTGGGCCTCGCGCTCGGCGCCCGGGCCGATCCGGGACTCGTCCGGCACGGCGCGACGGCCGCGCGGGTGGAGGCGCTCTTCGACCGCCTGCCGGAGCCGCTCGTGATCCTGCGCGAGGTGGCGGCGTCCGGCCGGTCCATCGCCCGCCTCGACGACGAGACCGTCACGGCCGGACGCCTGGCCGCGACCGCCGGCCCGCTCGTCGAGATCCACGGGCAGCACGAGCAGGCGCGCCTCCTCGACGAGCGCTGGCAGCGGGACCTCCTCGACGCCTTCGGCGGTCACGACGAGGCACGGGCTGCGACGGCTGCCGCGGTCGAGGCCTGGCGCCGCAACGAGGCCGCCCTCGCGGCGCTGGCGGTCGATCCGCTGGAGCTCGAGCGGCGGATCGCCCTGGCGGAGCACGAGGCGGCCGAGATCGCGGCGGCCCGCATCCGGCCCGGCGAGGTGGCGGAGATCCGGGCTCGCCTCGCCGCGTCGCGGCACGGCGAGGCGCTCGCGCGCGGCACCGCGGGCATCCTCGCCCTCCTGGCAGGCGACGAGCGGGAGGCGGGACTTACGGGGGCGCGGGAGGAGGCAGCGCGGGCCGGCACAGAGGCCGCCGCGCTGGCGCGCCTCGATCCGCGTTACGCGGCGCTCGCAGAGCGGCTGGCGGGCCTGGCCGCCGAGCTGGAGGACGTCGCCTCCGAGGCCCGGTCCCTCGGCGAGGACGTCGACCACGACCCGGCCGCGATTCTCGCCCTCGAGGAGCGGCTGGCGTTCCTCTTCACTCTCGAGCGCAAGTACGGGGAGGACGCGCAGGGCCTCCTCGCCCGCGCCGACCGGGCGGTCGTCGAGATCGAGCGGCTGCGCGGGCTCGGCACGGAGCGGGCGCGGCGGGCCGCCGAGGCCTCGCGCCTGCTGGAGGGCGTCGGCGTCGCCGCGGAGGCCCTGTCGGCCCTCCGGCAGCGGGCGGCGGCTGCGCTGGCCCGCGAGGTGGAACGCGTCCTCGCCGAGCTCGGCCTGGGCGGGACGCGGATCGAGATCGCTGTGGGCCGCCGCCCGGCCGGGCCCGACGAGCCTGCCGTGGAGCTCGGCGGCGACGCGGTCGCCTTCGACGCCTCGGGAGTCGACGGCGTGGTCTTCCGCATCGCCCCCAACCCGGGCGAGCCGGCCCGCCCGCTCGCGAAGATCGCGTCCGGCGGCGAGCTCTCGCGCATCTCGCTCGCGATCGAGGAGGTCCTGGCCGACGCCGATGCCACGCCGACGCTCGTCTTCGACGAGATCGACGCGGGGATCGGCGGGCGCAGCGCGGACCCGGTGGGGCGGACCCTGTGGGCGCTGGGCCGGCGGCACCAGGTGCTCTGCGTGACCCACCTGCCGCAGATCGCGGCCCACGCGGATGCCCACTTCGCGATCCACAAGACCCAGCGCGACGGCCGGACGGTGACCGAGGTCCGTCGCCTCGACGACGGCGAGCGCGTCACCGAGCTGGCCGCGATGATCGGGGGTCCCGCGGGCGGCGCGGCGGCCGAGGCGTCGGCCCGCGAGCTCCTGGAGCGCGCGGCGCGCTTCCGCGCGTCCCGGGGCGGGGCGGCGGCAGGGCCGTGAGCGGGCCCGCGGCGACCGGGCCGTGAGCGGGCCCGCGGCGGGCCCGGGGCGGAGGCGTCGCGGGGCGGCCCGGCCGGAGATCCCGCCCGACCTCGCGGCGGCGAGCGCGGCCTTCCTGCAGCACCTGCGCGTGGAGCGCGGGCTCTCCCCGGCGACGATCGCCGGCTACGGCGCCGACCTCGCCGACTTCGGACGGTCGGCCGAGGCGCGGACCGGG
>Ga0209254_10006152_pt1 | contig 11062 bp, 10 predicted proteins | sample FrelakmetDIP11DI_FD_187148 | JGI IMG/M metagenome (GOLD analysis project Ga0209254, IMG submission 187148) | Freshwater lake sediment microbial communities from the University of Notre Dame, USA, for methane emissions studies - DIP11 DI (SPAdes)... | ecosystem: Environmental > Aquatic >... | reverse complement strand
TAATCAAGCCGACCCCGCTCTGTATTTTGGACGAGGCGGATTCTGCGCTTGATGAGATGAACACCGAAAAATTTGCCAACATGGTAAAGGATTTTTCCAAAGAAACACAGTTTATTGTTGTCACACATAACCGGAATACCATGAGCGTAGCTGATTATATATACGGCATAACCACTGAAGAAGCCGGCGTCTCCAAGGTCATATCCATGCAGCTTGTCGAGGCGTAACGTTCCTCTGAAGTCGCTGCTCCCTAGCCCAGAATATTTCGCGCAGATAAATCGGGCAATACGTCTTCTCGCTCATTCTCGGCCACGATGCAGAAGGGGGGTAGTTGACTAGCAGCAAAAAATCCGCTCCAATACGTATTGCCCGACTTGTCTCATGAGTATTCATGAATAATCCGGGCTGTCTGAAACAAAAATTTCGATGCAAAAAATCCTCATTCAGGACGAATGCAGATATTTAAAAAGTGTTTTGTAATTTGTTAAGTTATAAGTAGTGGGTTGGATAGCATGAATAGTTAAGAAAGGGCTGTCATTGAAGCAGTTAATCGATTCATTCTCAGACATAATAATTTCAACGGCTCCGGAAGACCTTATATGTTACGGTTTTGATGCGTCCGGCGTTGAAATGTCGCCCGCTGCTGTGGTTTGGCCCCGAAGCACAGAAGATGTGGTAAAAGTGATGAAATACGCGTATGAGCACAGCATCCCTGTGGTGCCCAGGGGGGCCGGCACGGGCGTAACAGCCGGAGCTGTTCCATCAAAAGGCTCCATCATCCTCAGTTTCGAGAAGATGAAGAGAATCCTCGATATCGATTCCGAAAATCTTCAGGTCCTCTGCGAACCCGGGGTTATCAATGGACGGTTGCAGCGGGATCTCGAATGGAAGGGACTCTTTTACCCGCCTGACCCGGCAAGTATGCACTTCTGCACTATCGGCGGGAATGTGGCGGAAAATGCCGGTGGGCCGAGGGCCCTGAAGTATGGCGTTACGAGGGACTATGTCATGGAGATAGAATCGGTTTTGCCGAACGGGGATGTCATTACTATGGGAGTAAAGACATCAAAAGGGGTAGTTGGCTATGATTTGCCGAGGCTTCTGACAGGTTCGGAAGGAACATTGGCGGTATTTACAAAAATCAGGTTAAAGATCCTCCCCCTGCCTGAAGAAGTCATTACATTGCTTGCTATCTTTAACAGCCTTGAGGCATCCGGCGATGCAGTATCCAAAATTATATCATCCCGGATCATACCAAGGACCCTTGAATTTATGGACCGTGAAGCGGTTGCGGCTGTAGAAAAATTTAAACCAGTGGGGCTTCCCGCAGATGCAGAAGCCATCCTTCTTATAGAGCTTGACGGCTATCCTGCCTCGATACAAAAAGAGGCAGAGAAGATAGCTGATATCTGCCAGCAGATGGGGGCGGAAATAAAGATTGCCGAGGATCAGGAGGCAAAAAACAAGCTCTGGGCATCGAGACGCGCAATCTCACCCGCCCTCTATTACCTTAAACCCACCAAGATCAATGAAGACATTGTGGTGCCGAGAAACAGGGTGACCGAGATGCTGAAGCGCCTGAGGCGACTGTCGGAAGAAAACGGCATCACGATCGTGAACTTCGGGCATGCAGGTGACGGAAATATCCATGTGAACATTATGGTTGATAAGGCGGATGCAGAAGAGTATGCGAGAGGCTTAAGCCTTGTTGAAAAGGTATTCCAGGAGACCCTTTCTCTGGGCGGCACCATTTCAGGGGAGCACGGTGTCGGGCTTACAAAGGCGAACTACATCGGCATGGAGCTTTCAAAAAAAGAGATCGAAATCATGCAATCCATTAAAAAAGTGTTTGATCCAAAGAATATCCTTAATCCCGGGAAAATCTTTCCGCAGAAATAACATGTTGCTGAATTACAAAGGAGTCTTGAAGTAATACCAAATTGGCTGTCATTCCAGCTTGTCTGGAATCCTTCTTAAAGAAAGATGCTGGACAAGCCAGCATGACAGCATAGTTGCCGAAAGGTGAATTTACCCGGAACAATCAACCAGGGATGAGAGAGTGCTCCCTCAGTGTTTTTACCATCTGATCAAAATCAGCGCGATGGTGTTCGGCGAGTAAGAGGATCGCGTCATAGGGTTCTGTTTTCCCATCGTCAGCGACTACAGACAGGTATTTGTCAAAAAGATCTTCAAATATTTTTCTTTTATCAAGATCAAGAAAGAGATCCTCATAAGCATGAAAAATATGCATGGCAATGTTCTCAATCTCGCCCATTTCATCTCCTCAATTACGGTTGAATTTAAAGACTGCCAATAATTATAACAAAACCTCGTTATTTCATGTTACTAAGGAGGGCATAAGCAAAGACTCATTATTGAAAAAGCTACCCTTACCCCTCTTTACCAAAGAGGGATATTATTCCTCCCTTTGGCAAAGGGAGGTGAGGATGGATTTTCCCGGATTAATGTTGGTTGACAGAAAATAATATTTTTGCTTAGAATTGAGTGAGCGCTCACTCAGTTTATAAAACAATGTTTGGCAAATCGATTAAAAAGACTATCGACAAGCATTCAATCATCCTTGACGCCGCGCTGAAGACGTTTGTGAAGCGGGGATATCCGGCGACAAAGGTTGCCGAGATTGCCGCTGAAGCCGGGGTCGCAGAAGGTACGCTCTACAATTATTTTCAGAGCAAGGAAGATCTGCTCCTCGCCCTCTTTGATGAAAAATGGGGAGGAATAATCAGCGAAATCCGGGGCAAGATCAGCCGGCTTGATGATCCGAACAAAAAACTGAAGGCGATCTTTTCCGTTGTTGTCATGATGTTCAAAAAGAACCGCCAGCTGGCTGAGCTCTTTATGGTGGATATCAAGCAGAGCAGTATTTTTCTGAACAATTACACGATCAACCGCATCGTCGAGTTCCTCGATCTGATCGAAGAGGTTTTGGAAGAAGGAAAAAGGAAGGGAATCTATCGCAGGGATTTGGATACCCGCGTTGCAAAGATGATCATCTTCGGGGCAGCACAGGGTATTTTGCTCAGCTGGGTGCTGAGCGAGTCGACAGCGGTTAATACAAAGACCTTTAAATTTTCGCTTTTTCAGGCTGCAAAAACATTGAAGGATGTATTTAAATCCGGACTGGTTGGAGAGAAAAAATGATATTCAGCGACCTCAGAGAGTTTATCGGTTTTCTGGAAGACAAAAAGGAGCTCGTTCGTATAAAGACAGAGGTTGATCCGGTCCTTGAAGTGACCGAGATTACCGACCGCATATCCAAAAAAGGCGGGCCTGCCCTCTTATTCGAAAAGGTCAAAGGCTCGGAGATGCCATTGGTCATCAATCTCTTTGGCTCATACGACCGGATGAGCTGGGCTCTCGGCATGGACGACTTCAATGCGATGCCCCAACGGTTTTCTTCGCTTTTAAAAGGTGACCTTGATCTGAATATCCGGCAGAAATTAGAGGCCCTTTACGAACTCTATAAATTAAGCGCTTCCAAACCGAAAGAAGTGAAAAAGGCGCCTGTTCAGGAAATCGTGAAGGAAAATAATTTCTCGCTTTTTGATTATCCGATCCTGAAATGCTGGCCCGGGGATGGAGGCCTCTTTATCACGCTTCCTTTAGTGATTACAAAGGATCCCGAAAGCGGCAAACAGAATATGGGAATGTACCGTATGCAGGTGTATGATGAGCGAACTACCGGTATGCACTGGCATACACATCATGACGGCGCTGTGAATTTCCGGAAAGCGGCGAAGCTCGGCAAGAAATTGGAAGTTGCCGTTGCATTGGGTGGTGATCCGGCAACGATTTTTGCGGCAACAGCCCCTTTGCCCTATGGGATCGAAGAGCTTTTTTTTGCGGGGTTTTTAAGGGGGAAACCGGTAGAGGTAGTGAAAGCGAAAACTGTGGATCTTCTGGTACCGGCCAGGGCTGAAATCATTCTTGAGGGCTATGTAGAGGCAGGGGAGAAGAGAAGAGAAGGGCCGTTCGGTGATCATACAGGATACTATTCTGTTGCAGACGATTATCCGGTCTTTCATGTGACATGCATCACGCAGAGAAAAGACCCTATCTACCCGACCACTATCGTCGGTAAACCACCTATGGAAGACTGTTATATGGGCAAAGCTACCGAACGGCTGTTCCTGCCTTTTGTCAAAATGCAGTTGCCGGAGATCGTGGACATGAATCTGCCGCTTGAGGGGGTTTTCCATAACTGTGCGTTGATTTCCATTAAGAAGGCCTATCCTATGCATGCGCAAAAGGTGATGAACGCGATTTGGGGATTGGGCCAGATGATGTTTACGAAATTTATTTTTGTCTTTGACGAAGACGTAAATGTGCAGAATACATCAGAGGCAGCCTGGAAGGCATTTAATAACGTGGACCCTGCGAGGGATATTGTGATATCCGAAGGGCCTCTGGATGTTCTCGACCACTCTGCCCCGCGGCCTATTTTCGGTGCAAAGATGGGGATCGATGCAACGAAAAAATGGCCTGAAGAGGGGTATCAGCGGGAATGGCCGGCAGAAATCCATATGTCCGAAGAGATAAAGAAGCTTGTGGATCAAAGGTGGAAGGAATACGGCCTTGAATAAGGTCAGCGATGCGATAAAGTCAGGGCAGACATGCTGAAAAAACCCAGCAAATCGACACACCTTTGTTATGATTCACATGACTGCAAATTGTGCGGGATATACAGTTCAAAGAAAGGCTGGCTGGCCGCATTGGAGTGCTATAAGGAGTTGATGGCTGGCTTTTTTCATCACGCCTGCCCTGTCATAACAGCAAATCATGGATAAAATAAAACTATACCTTGAGATGATAAAGTTCCAGCACAGTATTTTTGCGCTCCCTTTCGCCTATTTCGGCGCTTTTCTGTCTGAAATGAAGGTGCCGTATTTTGCGAATATTTTCTGGATTACCATAGCTATGGTCGGCGCGCGAAGCTTTGCAATGGCGCTCAACCGCCTGATCGATATTGAAGTCGACCGTAGGAATCCGCGTACCGCGGAACGCGCGCTGCCGAAAGGGCTTCTGTCTGTTTCGAACGTCCTTCTTTTTTCTGTAATCAGCCTGGGCGTGTTCTTGCTCGCTGTCTTCCAATTGGCGCCGGTCTGTCGTTATCTATGGCCGATTGTTGTCATCCCCTTTGTTATCTATCCCTATACAAAGCGGTTTACATGGTTTTCCCATTTTGTCCTTGGGCTTTGCCTGGGGTTGGCTCCGGTGGGTGCCTGGATTGCCATCACGAATTCGTTCAGTCCCGAACCATTTCTCATTGGAACAGCAGTTCTCTGCTGGGTAGCAGGCTTTGACATTTTGTATGCGATTCAGGATATTGATTTCGATCTCCGGCAGGGACTTCATTCAATCCCTGCCAGGTTCGGCATTAAAACATCTCTCACTTTAACGAAGCTGCTTCACATTGCTTCAATACTATTGCTGCTATGGGTAGGGATTCGGCTCGGTTTGGGGATGTGCTATTATATGGGCATTTTGATTGCTGCAGGTCTTCTTGCATATGAAAACAGCCTGGTCAAACCGAACGATTTATCAAGATTGAATATCGCCTTTTTCACCATGAACGGCGTCATCAGTGTGATAATGTTCTGTTTTGTTGCTATCGAGGTGATGTTCGGGAGGAGGGCAATTGTCTAAGTACATGATCGGAATAACAGGAGCAAGCGGCAGTATTTACGGGATAAGGCTGATTCAGGAACTCGGACTGAGGAACCATACCGTTGATGTGGTGATAACCTCTGCCGGAAAAATGGTGATGAAGGAGGAGCTTGGCGTCACCGGGTTTGATATAAAAAAATTAGGGCTTTCTAAAATTAAAAGCTCAATAAGAGTATGGGAAAACGATGATTTTGAAGCACCTTTTTTAAGCGGCTCAAATCCGCCGGAAGCCGTGGTGATTATCCCGTGCAGTATGGGGAAATTGGCGGCAGTAGCCAATGGCATATCAGGAAATGTTCTTGAGCGGACCGCGGATGTGGTGCTCAAGGAGGACAGACAGTTGATCCTGGTGGTACGGGAGACGCCGCTCAGTCTGATTCATCTTGAGAATATGGTAAAGGCTGCGAAGGCCGGGGCACGGATTCTGCCCGCCATGCCCGCCTTTTATCATCATCCGAAGACGATCGACGATATGGTGAATTTTGTTGTCGGAAAGGTGTTAAATCTTCTAAGGATTGAACATGCCTTATTTAAAGGCTGGAGAAAAGAAGATGGCACAAAGTAAGCTCGGTAACATTGCGGAGAAAGTTGCACAGGGCGAGAGACTTTCGAAGGACGATGCTATAACCCTCATGAATTCGAATGATGTCCTTACTCTCGGACAGCTTGCGAATACGGTGAAAGAAAAAAAGACGGGTAATTACGCCTACTTCAATGTAAACCGGCATATCAATCTTACCAATATCTGTGTATCGCGCTGCAAGTTCTGTGCATTCAGCCGGGACAAATCAGATCCCGATGCCTATACAATGACATTGGATGAGGTTCTCGTTATCGCCCGGTCTGCAATGGATCTTGGCATAACCGAGTTTCATATCGTCAGCGGTCTTCACCCTGACCTTCCGTTTGAATACTATGTAGAGGTTATCTCCCGCCTCAAAGGCATAATGCCCGATGTACACATTCAGGCATTCACCGCTGTTGAGATCGATTACTTTTCGAAGATTGCAAAGGTGCCGATGAAGGAAGTGCTCATTCGTCTGAAGGATGCGGGGTTGGGATCACTGCCGGGGGGAGGGGCCGAAATATTAAGCCACCGGGTGCGTGAGGCGGTCTGCTCAAAAAAAGCGACATCAGAGGAATGGCTTGGTGTGATGAGGACAGCTCACACTCTCGGGCTTAAGTCCAATGCTACCATGCTGTACGGCCATGTCGAAACGGTCGAAGAACGGGTTGATCATCTGCTCGCCTTACGGGCGCTTCAGGATGAAACCGGCGGGTTTCAGTCGTTTATACCCTTACCGTTCCATCCGCAGAACACGCAGCTTCCTGATTTCAAAAAGCCGACTGCGTTTGAAAATCTGAAGATGCTGTCCATCTCCCGGCTGGTGCTTGACAACTTTCCACATGTCAAGGCGTTCTGGATAATGCTCGGGTTAAAGGTTGCCCAGCTTTCGCTGCTGTTCGGGGTCGATGACCTCGATGGTACCGTTGTCGAAGAGAAGATAACCCATGCAGCAGGCGCTGAGACGGAACAGTCTATTTCCAGGGATGCATTATTGGAGTTCATTGCATCAACCGGCAGGGTTCCTGTTGAAAGGGACACGCTCTATAACACGATTAAGATTTACGACCGTCATGGATAGGGAACATGCATTGAGACCCAGGGTTGGACACATCCAGTTTCTGAATTGCCTCCCTCTCTACTATGGGCTGGTGAAAAGCCATGCGTTATTAGACATGGAACTCATAAAAGGAACGCCAACAGAACTTAATAAACTTCTGATAAGCGGAGCGCTCGATATCTCGCCGATTTCCTCGATCGAATATGCCCGCAACAAGGACACTCTTATGCTTTTTCCTGATTTTACCGTAAGCTCTGATGGTGAAGTGAAGAGTATTATTCTGCTCAGCCGGTTCCCGGTTAAAGAACTTGCGGGAAGAAAAGTGGCGTTAACCAGCACGTCCGCTACCTCGCACGTACTTTTAAAACTTATCCTGAAGCACAAATACGACGTTATTCCTGAATATATCATCTGCCCGCCTGATGTGGACAAGATGTTTGAAACTGCCGATGCAGCGCTCCTGATCGGCGATATAGCCCTGAAGTCTTCAACCACCACAGATTTCTATCACTATGACCTGGGAACAGAATGGAAGCAGTTGACCGGGGGAAAGATGGTATACGCGGTCTGGGCGGTGAACCGGCATTTTGCAGAAATGAAAAGTGAATTGTGTGAGGATGTATTTGAGACATTCAGGAAATCAAAGGAATACTCAATGGAGCATCTCTCCGAAATAGCTGAATATGCGGCGAAATGGGAATCCTTCAGTCCATCTTTTCTCCAGGACTATTTTATGTCCCTGCGGTTTGATTTCGGAAAAGAATATCAGGAGGGACTCCTTTTGTTCTACTCAATGGCGCAGGAGATCGGAGAACTTCAGGCAGTTCCGGAACTGCAATTTATCCCTCTCCGTTCAGGTGTGCGGGCATGAACATCCAAAAGATTCTCGATAAGACCCTGAACAATAAGAGATTGAGCATGCAGGATGCGCACACGCTCCTGAAAGATGCTGATTTGCTGGAGCTCGCAAAGGCTGCAGATATCATCTGTCATAAGAAACACCCCGAAGGTATCGTGACGTTCCTCATCGATCGCAATATCAATTACACTAATATCTGTCAGAATCAGTGTTCTTTCTGCGCCTTTTACCGGACGAAGGACCATCCTGAAGCCTATGTTTTAACGCAGGATGAAATTGACAAAAAGGTGACCGAGACACTGAGCCTTTCCGGTACGCAGGTGATGCTCCAGGGAGGAATCAACCCTGACCTCAAAATCGATTATTACACAAACATGTTCAGCGCAATCAAAAGGAAATTCAACATCAGAATTCATAGTTTATCCCCTCCTGAAATCGTTCATATCTCTGATGCCTCCGAATTATCTGTTTCAGACACGCTAAAGGAACTTGTGAAGGCCGGCCTTGATTCACTGCCGGGCGGAGGGGCGGAAATACTTGTTGACAGGGTAAGAAAAAAGATAAGTCCACGCAAGATATCCTCCTCGCAATGGCTCAATGTCATGGAAATAGGGCATGCTCTTGGATTAAAGACCACCGCAACAATGATGTTCGGCACGGTTGAAACCGTTGAGGAGAGGTTAGAGCATCTTCAAAAGGTAAGAGACCTCCAGGATAAAACAGGCGGTTTCATGTCATTTATCCCGTGGACATTTCAGCCGGGAAATACCGCTTTAGGCGGTCGACCGGTATCCTCCATCGAATATCTGAGGACCTTATCGGTGAGCCGTCTTTTCCTTGATAATTTCCAGAATGTCCAGGGTTCGTGGGTAACACAGGGGAAAGATATAGGACAAATATGTCTCTCATTCGGTGCGAATGATATTGGCAGCATCATGATTGAAGAGAATGTTGTCCGGGCAGCAGGGATATCTCACCGTATTACTGTTGAAGAGATGGTGGATCTCATTCAAAAGGCTGGAAAAATTCCGGCTCAAAGGGATACGGAATTTGCGATTTTGAAGGTGTATTGATAATAAGGCAGACTTTGTTCACAATGTCTGCCTTATTATAATTGCATAATACTTTTTGTAGTTCGTCGATAAATTATGATTTGCATGATCAGTCATTCCCCGACTTGACCGGACAATGACAGGATGAATTTATTGGATAGACTCTATTTAACATGCTTAGTAAAACTATGACACGTAAGACATACATCCCCAGAGCAAAACGGGCCTTTATCGGCGGCTCCAGCACCTTTGCCATTAATTTTCCTACAGACCTCAATCTTTCCGGAATAAGGGTATTACATAAGAAAACCTTTTCTACCCCGTTCGGTGAGAGTCCCGAGATTATATCATGTGAGATGAATGGGGAAACGATATTAACGGTGAGGATGCACGGATGGCGGGCCGGTGTTCGCAGGGCAGATGCCTCACGGCAGCTTTTCTGGGTTTTCGAGCAGGCTGGGGTCAGAAACATTCTTGTTGAAGGAGGAGTCGGGGCAATCAACAGTGATTTTGCGCTGAGGGATTTTATCATACCCGATGACTACATCGATTTTTCCATGAGAAAAGATGTATATCTTTCAGATAATTATTTGCTCATCATGCGGGACCCGGTATGTCCGGAACTCGCAAAGGTCCTTATGAAAACCGCCGGGAAAACGTTTCCGGAGAGAAAAGTAAACCGGGGGGTTTATGCAGTCACTGACGGCAGGCATTTCGAGAGTCGCGCCGAGGTGAAGATGATTGCATCATCAGGAGGTGATGTGATCGGCCAAAGCCTTTGCCCCGAAGTATACCTTGCCCGTGAGATAGGGGCCTGTTATGCCGGGATTTATGTCATTGTCAACAGGGCAGAGGGGATCGGCCCTGATTGGAAACACAGCGAACTAAAGGATATTTTCTATCAGGAAGCAATTGGTGTGGGGAAGGTTATCGTGGAAAGCCTGAAGCAGATAAAAAAGAAAAAAAGCTGTCAGTGTTCAAGGTTACGGAAGAAGACGCTTCTGAAATGAAGGGGTAATGACAATAATGAAAGTTATACCAGCAGGACATAGTATTTTCGCTCATTCTCGGTCCGCTTTCAGCGGCCCTCCGAGGTACCCCGATATTCATCGGGCTAAACCCGCTCAAATACTACGTTCCGCCTTTTGTCGTAAAGAAGTATGAGCCTTGTTGACCATAAAGAACGTGATGCCGAAAAGGTCGAAAAGATGTTCTCAAAAATCGCGGCCCGCTACGATCTTTTGAACCATGTGCTGAGTCTCGGCCTTGACAGTGGATGGCGGAAGAAGGTCGCCCGGGAGACGGGAGATACCGATTGTCGCAGAGTCCTTGATGTGTGTACGGGAACAGGGGATATGGCGATCGAACTCTGCAATTTCTGGAAAGGCAGGGCTTTGGTTGAGGGGATGGATTTTTCTCACGAGCTTATTGAGATCGCCAGAAAAAAATCAAAAAAAGCCGGGTTGGACGACAAGATAACCTTTCGGGAAGGAAATGCCGAAAGCCTTCCTTATCGCGATGAGCAGTTTGACGCAGTGACGATTACGTTCGGATTGAGAAATATCAATAACAGGGGGAAGGCCTTAAAGGAATTCTACCGCGTGACAAGGCCGGGCGGCTGTTTTGTCTGTCTCGAGTTCAGCCATCCGGCAAATCCGGTTTTTCAGAAGATATATTCTCTCTACCTCCTGAATGTGGTGCCCTTTGTTTCCCGCCTGTTCGGTTCTGACCCCGCTGCGTATCAGTACCTGGGGAATACGATAAAGGATTTCCCTCCGCCGGCAGGGCTCGTCAGTCTCATAGAATCAGCTGGCTGGAAGAATGCGACGTATAAAAAG
>Ga0209254_10006150_pt1 | contig 11066 bp, 7 predicted proteins | sample FrelakmetDIP11DI_FD_187148 | JGI IMG/M metagenome (GOLD analysis project Ga0209254, IMG submission 187148) | Freshwater lake sediment microbial communities from the University of Notre Dame, USA, for methane emissions studies - DIP11 DI (SPAdes)... | ecosystem: Environmental > Aquatic >... | reverse complement strand
TGCTTGGGATCGGAATTGATCGCGTAGCCGAACAGCACCAGCTGCATGATCGGCACGCCGATCAGCATCGCGAAGGTCAGCCGGTCGCGCCGCAGCTGGATGAACTCCTTGCGCAGCACGGCGCCGATGCGCTCGAGCGAAAGCGCCCAGCGCGAGCTCGCTCGGGGCGGCCCGGCGCTCCGCTCAGTTGACGGTGTCGCGTGCATCCTGCGTCAGTGCGATGAAGACATCTTCGAGACCGGTCGCAATCCGCTCGATGCGCAGCGCCTGCGCGAGCGCCGGATCACGCTCCATCAGCCAGCGCGGAAAGTCGTCGGGATCGGCACTGCTGACATGCAGGCTGGTGCCGAACGGCACCGCCATCCAGCCCCGCTGCTCGACGAGTTCGAGCACCGCGTCCAGGCGCGGGCCGTGCACGGCCCAGGTCCGCAGCCCGGCCTGCGCGATGACTTCCGGCGCGGTCCCGGCCGCCAGGATCCTGCCGTAGGAGATGTAGACGAGCCGATGGCAGCGCTCGGCCTCGTCCATGTAATGCGTGCTGACGAGCACCGTGATGCCGTCGGCCGCGAGCGCGTGGATCTCGCGCCAGAAGTCGCGTCGCGCCTTCGGATCGACACCTGCCGTCGGCTCGTCGAGCAGCAGCAGCTCGGGCTCGTGCAGCAGGCAGGCGGCGAGTGCCAGGCGCTGCTTCCAGCCTCCCGACAGCGTGCCGGCGAGCTGCGCCTTGCGGCTGGTGAGCCCGAGCCGCGCGAGCGCGTCGGCCACGCGCTGCTTGCGGTTGTCGAGCCGATAGACGCGCGCGGTGAAGTCGAGGTTCTCGGCGATCGACAGGTCTTCGTAGAGCCCGAAGCGCTGCGTCATGTAGCCCACGCGCAGCTTGATGCGACGCGCCTCGTGCCGGATGTCGTAGCCGAGGCAGGTGCCCTCGCCGGCGTCGACTTCGAGCAGGCCGCACAGCATGCGGATCGTCGTTGTCTTGCCGCTGCCGTTCGGGCCGAGGAAGCCGCAGACCTGCCCGCGCGGCACGGCGAGATCGATGTTATCGACGACCGTGCGGCCGCCGAACGCCTTGGTCAGGCCGCTTACGTCGATCGCGAGGTCAGCGCTCATCGAGCGGGCGCGTCTGGCGCCGGGCCGATGCGGACATCCACCGGCTGGCCGGGCTTGAGCTGCTGCGCGGTCTTCTCGTCGGGCTTCGCTTCGACCATGAAGACGAGCTTCGCGCGGCTCTCATTGCTGTAGATGACCGGTGGCGTGTACTCGGCCTGGTCTGAAACGAAGGACACGCGTGCCGCCATCCCCGTCGGGCAGCCGTCGCAGCTCACTGGCACCGAGTCGCCGACGCGAACTCTTGCGAGTGCGGCCTGCGGCACGAAGAACCGGACCTTGATCGCGCCGTCCGGCAGCAGCGCAACGACCGGCGAGCCCTGCGCGACCCACTCGCCCGGCCGGTACATCACGTCCTGCACCACGCCCGCCCGCGTCGCGCTGCCGCGCGTCTGATCCTCGCGCCAGCGCGAAGAGGCCAGGTCGCTCTCGGCGGCCCGCTGTTCGGCCTCCGCGGCGGCGATCTCGTCAGGCCGCGCGGCGTCGCGCGCCACGGCCAGGTTCGCCTGCAACTCGGCCACGCGCGCCGCGTCACGATCGCGCGCCGTGCCCAGTTCGTCGAGCCGGTTCGGCGACAGGAATCCCTGCGCCACCAGCGTCTCGTTGCGCTTCAACTCCTTGGTCGACAGGTCCAGGGCGGCGCGGGCCTGCACCAGTTGCTGCTCGATCGCGCGCAACTCGTCGACCCGCCTGCCCTTGCGAAGGTTGCGGGTCTGCGCGGCGGCACCTTCGGCGCGCGCAGCCGCCGCGGCGCGCGCGAGCGACTCGGGGTCACGCTCCAGTTCGAACAGCAGCTGGCCGGCCTTCACACGGGCGCCGCGCTCGACGGCGAGCGTCTGTAGCCGCCCGCCGATGGCGGGCCCGACGTACACGAGCTCGGCTTCCGCGTAACCGCTGAAGCGATCCGCGTCGACGCGTGTGCACGCCGTGAGCGCCAGCAGCAGGCCGCCGAGCAGGACGGCTTCAACGCCGGACTTCAAAGGGCTCATCGAGGTTCTCCCGGATCAATCCGCCCAGCGCCCAGTCCAGGCGTTGCACGCGGTGCGCGCGCTCGCGTGCAAACCGGACCAGCGTGCGTGTCAGTTCGGCCGGCGCCAGCTTCGCTTCGGCCAGGCGGTCAGTCAGCAGGATGGGTAGCGCAATCGCTCCCATCAGGAACAGCAGCACGTTGAGCGGTTCGCCGCGCGGCAGCTCGCGGGCGCGCTGCGCCTCGGCCACCACGCGCAGGATCAGCGCCGGGTGGCGGTCCGCGAGTGACCGGACGAACCGCTGAGCGGCGGCCTCACCCGAAGCGGCATCCATCAGCACGTGCGTGATGCAGCGGCTGTTGGCGGCGGCCCAGTCACCCAGCTGCAGCACCAGTTCACGCAGGCGCACCTTCGGCGGCAGCGCCCGGTCGACGGTTGCAGACATCTGCTCGAGCAGCGGCGCGTACCAGCGTTCGATGACCTCGGCCACGAATGCCTCACGCGAGCCGAAGTGATAGACGAAGCTGCCCAGATTCGCGTCCGCCTGCAGGCAGACGCCGCGCACGGTGATGGAGCGCACGCCCGCCCGCCGCGCCTGCCGCGCGCCCGCCCGCAGCAGGCGCTCGCGCGACGACGAGGTCGGGGCACTCTTAGTCATGCGGGTTTTATACGCCCGTATAAGTCAGCGCGCAATGCCGAGGCCGTCGCTCAACTGCGCCCTGCGCGAACCCTCAGCTCCACTTCACTCAGTCCGGCTCCCGGCAGCGCCCTCCAACGCAACGGGCGGCCGGCCCCGCGAACGAGCCTTCAGGAATCCGGCGCTGATCGGGCCAGCCGCTTACTGCAGGTGCGCTCGGACGGAGCGCGTCGCCGCCGCGGGGCTTAGCCGCCAGACCTCAGTTGGGCTTGGCTGGGGCTTTCGGCTCGGCCGGTGGCGGCACGGGAGGCCGTTGCCGGCATTCGCTGCGGCTGGTGACGTCCATCATGGTGCGCCACACGCCGCGTCGGTGACGCTGCGCTTCGTTCTCGACCGGCATCAGTTCGGAGTCGAGTGCATAGTCCCAGCACACCCAGGCATTGCCTTGCCGCACCTGGGCGCGGGCCACGTCGAGCCGGCCGGCGAACAGGCGTCCGTAGATGCGCACGCCCTCCTCGACTCCGGTCACCTGGACCCGTACTGCCCGGTTCCGGACCATGCCATCGACCGCGGTGCGCGACGACGGCGCCAGGAACTGCGACCCCTGCGGCGCACCGATGTCGGCCAGCCGCAGTTCGACCTCGCTGCCGTCGCGTTCCACGATGACCGTGTCGCCGCTGATCACCCGCACGACCCGGGTTTCGAACTCCATGTTCGACTGCGCCATGGCCGTCGGCGACAGCAGCCACAGCACGGCGACGAACGGGATCAGACGGTCCATGCGGCGTTCCTCATGATGAAGGCGGCGATGCAGTAACGGCAGCGCCAGGTTGCCGTCTGCCGAGCCGCCGCCGATGACGACCCGGCTCGCATCGATGCGGGTCAGCAGCCATCGCTTGCTATTGCCGCCCGGCGCAGCACGCAGGTTACGCAGGGTGCCGTGGCCGCGAAAGGGACGTCGACAGTCATGGCGCGGGTGCAGCGGGAGGCAGCAGCAATTGCCTCGCAGCGTATCCCAGCGGGCTCAGTGCGCCGTCGCTGCCGTGCATCCCCACAGCAGCGCAGCGATCGAAAAGACGATCGCCCAGACGGCCGCGCCAACAACGATGGCCGGTAACAGCCCGCGAGCCGCGTCCAGGTCGGGCGAGTCGCCCTGCTGGTGTTCGTCCATATCTCCGCCACCCCGGCGCTCGTGGCGCCGTTCATTCTTGTGTCTTGATGCATCCGCTCTGAGGATGCACGGAGCTTGTGGCTCCCGGAACCTGCCAACCCGATCAGGTCGCTGGAGTTTGTCAGGTACGGATCTGCCTGTGCAACCCCACTTTGTGCCGCTTGCCGGTCGCCATGCGCAGTCAATCTACGACGAAAGCGACGTCGTCCGGCATCCACCGTTCGGCTAGTTCGCCCATGAGCGGCCGGCGCCCGTCGCCAGCCGTATCTTGATCCTCTTTCGTCGCAACAAGCAATCAGCGCCGCGCCTTCCCCGTTGCGTGGGCGACGCCCGCGACGACCGGCTCCCGATCGCGGCGTCCTAAAAACTCTTCGACGAAAGATTGGACGCAGCTCACACCGGGCTGGCCGCGCGCGGCTACCGGCTGTGCGCTCGCAGCCTTCGAAACGGAATCGGTGGCGGTTGGATCCGCCACCGGAATTCAAGCGGCGCGCGGGACGGCGCTTTCGGTCAGCTTGGTCTTGTTCCTGACGGTCGAGGTCGGCAGCAGGAAGTTCGACAGCGACGGAATCAGGATCAGCGCACCCAGCATGTTCAACAGGAACATGAAGGCCAGCAGGATCCCCATGTCAGCCTGGAACTTGATCGGCGACCACGCCCACGTGATGACGCCGGCGGCCAGCGTGAAGCCGACCAGCGCGACGATGCGGCCGGTGAAGGCCAGCGCGGCACGATAGGCGTCGGGCAGCGCAAGACCGCGACGCTGTCCGTTGAGCTGCACCGACAGCAGGTACAGCGCGTAATCAACCCCGATGCCGACGCCGAGTGCGATGACCGGCAGCGTGGCGACCTTCACCCCGATACCCAACAGCACCATCAGTGCCTCGCACAGGATCGACGTCAGCGCAAGCGGCAGCAGCGCGACGATCACCGCACGCCAGGAACGGAACGCGATGAGGCACAGCACGGCCACCACGCCGTAGATGTAGAACAGCATTTCGATCCAGGCCTTGCGCACGACCTGATTGACCGCGGCCTCGATGCCGGCGGAGCCCGCCGCCGGCAGCAGTTCAACGCCGGCCACCGGGTTCTCGGCGATGAACTTCTCGACGGTGGCCGAGACCTTGTCGAGCGTGGCGGCCTTGTGGTCCTTGAGGAACGCGATGACCGGCATCACCGAACATTCGGTGTTAAACAGATCCGGGTTGTTGACCGTCGCCTGCTGCGCGCCGTAGTTCAGGATCTCCTGGTTGCGCGACAGCGTCAGCCACTTCGGGTTGCCTTCGAACGAGCCCGCGGTGATCTGCTTGACGATGTCGGGCAGCGAGATCGTGGTCTGAACCTCCGGCAGCTGCTGCAGCTGCCACGCGAGGCGGTCAGCCTGCATCAGCGTGTCGTACTTCAGGCAGCCTTCCGTCGGCGTCTTGACGATGACCGCGAACACGTCGGACGACAGCGAGAAGTTCTTCGTGATGAAGGCGTTGTCGATGTTGTAGCGGGAGTTCGGCCTCAGTTCCGGCGCGCCCGGATCGAGGTCGCCAATTTGCAGCTGCTTCGAGAGAACGAAGCCGCCAATGCCCAGCGCAAGCGCCACGGCAATCGCGGTCGCGGCCCAGGCCCGGTCCTCGGCAAAGCGCGCAATCACGGCCCAGATGCCGCGCACACCGACCCCGGATTCTTCCTCTTCAACGCTGCGCGCGGCGGCCTTCGGGCTCACGCCGGTGAACGACAGCAGCACTGGCAGCAGCACCAGGTTGGTGAACAGCAGCACGCACACGCCGATCGTCGCCGCCGTCGCCAGTTCGCGGATCGCCGGAATCGGGATCACCAGCAGCACGAGGAAGCCCGCCGCGCCGTTGAGCAGCGCCGTGACGCCGGCGACGAACAGGCGGCGGAAGGTGTAGCGCGCCGCCACCAGCTTGTGCGTGCCACGGCCAACGTCCTGCATGATGCCGTTCATCTTCTGCGCGCCGTGCGACACGCCGATCGCGAAGATCAGGAACGGCACCAGCACCGAGAACGGATCGGGGCCGATGCCGATCAGCGCCAGGATGCCCATCTGCCAGACCACCGCAATCAGCGAGCAGAACAGCACCAGCGACGTGCTGCGCCAGCAGCGCGTGTAATTGAACAGCAGCGCCGCCGCGATCAAGAAAGCGATCGCGAAATACATCATCACCTGCAGCACGCCGTCGAGCAGTTCGCCGATGATCTTGGCGAAACCGATGATGCGCACCTTGTACTTGCCGTCTGCCGTCTCGAACTTGGCGCGGACGTTCTGCTCGATCGACTTCGTCAGTTCGCCGTAGTTGATCCGCTTGCCGGTCGCGGGGTCGACGTCGAGCAATGGCACCACGATCGTGCTCGACTTGAAGTCGTTGGCGACGAGGTTGCCGACCAGGCCGGCGCGCAGCACGTTGCCGCGCAGCCGTTCGATGCTCTTGGCGGATCCGTCATAGGTGTCCGGCATCACGGGTCCGCCCGAGAAGCCTTCTTCGGTCACCTCGACCCAGCGCACCACCGGCATCCACAACGACTTGACCCAGGCGCGGTCCACGCCCGGCGTCAGGAAGAGTTCGTCGTTGATCTTCTTCAGCGTGTCCAGGTATTCGGGGTCGAAGATGTCGCCCTGCGTGTTCTCGACGACGACGCGCAGCGTGTTGCCCAGACCGCGCAGCTGGCTCTTGTTCGCAAGGTAGTTCGAGACGTACGGATGCCCCTGCGGCAGCATCTTCTCGTAGCTTGCGTTGAGGTTCAGACGCGTTGCCAGGGCGAACAGCACGATCGTGATCAGCGCGCACGCGCCGATCACCACCGAGCGGTGGTTGAAGATCAGGCGTTCGAGCCCGTTGCCCGATTCCTGGTCGAAGTCCGCAAGATTGCGGATGACCGGCATTGATTCGATGTTGGCGGTGGGGGCAACCATCGTGGTGTCCTTTGCGGGCGAGTGCTTCGACGGCGGTGTTCAGCCGCCGGCAGGCTTGGCGGTGGCGGGCGCGGCAGTGCCGGGCGTGGCAGCGGCGGGCGCGGCGGGGTCGACGACCAGCACGCCGACGGGGGTCGCAAACGCCAGCTTGCCGGCCCCGGCATCGGTCACCGCGGTGACCGGGATGGACTTGGCGAGCTTCACCCGGTTGAACGACTTGCCGCCGTCGGTGCTGAGCGCGATGCGACCGCCCTGGTCGGCAATGACCAGCGCGCCTTTCTCGGTACGCACGCCGCTGACGATGGTCGCCGGCAGCTGGCTGTCGACCTTGCTCCAGGTCTTGCCGCCGTCATCACTGCGGAACACGTTGCCGCGCAGCCCGAACACGAGCACGGCGTTGCCGCCGCCGTCGACGACTCCGAACAGGCTTCCCCGGTAGTCCACCGGCACGGCCCGAAAGCGCTTTGCGGCCGGATCGAACCGCAGCACCAGTCCGGCCTCGCCGGCGATGAAGAGCCCCCCAGCCGCCGGCCGGATCGAGTAGAGGCTTAGAAACTTCGGGTTGTCGGTCCGATCGAACCAAGGCTCCCAGGTCTTGCCGCCGTCGCTCGTCGCGAAGATCAGGTTGTAGGCTCCGACGACATAGCCGTTCTTGTCATCCTGAAACCAGACGTCGAGAAACGGCTTGTCCGGACCCTGTTCCATGAAGCGCTCTGCTTCCGCGAGCAGCGCCTTCAGTTCCGCCGATGCGGGGTCGTCCCGCGCGAGCCCCTCGAGGTGCTTCAACAGGATTCCGTTCGCCGCGCGACCGTCGAGCTGCTTGGTCCAGGTCTCGCCGCCGTCGGTCGTCGCCAGGACTACGCCGTCATGGCCGACCGCCCAGCCGTTTTTATCACTGGGGAAGTACACGGCCGTCAGGTCGGAGCTGACCGGCACGGGCGCCTGTTTCCAGCTCGCGCCGCCGTCGGTCGAGACGACAATGTGACCGCGCGGCCCGACCGCGACCAGCCGGTTGCCGACGCGCGCGACGGACTGCATCAGGCGGCGCGCCGCCAGCGGCGACATCTGCGCGGGTCGGTCCAGCACGTCGGTCACCGCGACCGGCGCGGCGGCGGCCTTGGCCGGCGCCTTCGACTCCTGGGACGCGCAGACGACGGGAATGCCGCAGGCAACCAGCGCCAGCAACCAGGCTCTTCGGATCATTATTTGTCTCCCACCCTTGCCCCTGCGTGGCCGAGTGCTTCTGCGAGCACTACGGCGACGCCACGCGCAACCCCCGCGGCTCCGGGCCGAGCCGCTCCGCTCGGGTTGCCTATTCTGCTCTTTGAAGCTGGATCGTCAGGACCGCTGCATCCGTTCCCTGCACCGGTCGTGCTGTAGATCAAAACGGCGCCCGGATCCGGGCGCCGTTCGCAATGCAAGGAAACCGGCCGGCGAGGAATCGCAGGCCGCCCATCTCGACGACGGCCGGCCGTGCGAATCCCGCCCGCGATCTTCCCGTCAGCGCACCCCGGCGCCCGCCAGCGAGTCGGGCGACCACTCACGCTCGGGCAGGCCGTCGTTGTAGAACAGGCCCTTGTGCAGGCCGCACATGCCCTGGAAGCCGTAATTGCCGGCGATGAAGTTGTAGTAGTACTGCAGCGACGTCGTCGGTGCCAGCTGGTCATAGCTGAACGGCGTAGGCATGAACTGCGACACGAAGAGCTGGCCGCGCGCGTCGTACTGGTCCGTCGCCACGATGATCCAGCTGTCCTCGTCGACGTAGAGCACCCGCTTGGCGTAGATGTGGCGCTTGCCTTCCTTCAGCGTCGCCTCCACGACCCAGACGCGGTGCAGTTCCCAGCGCTCGAGGTCCGGATTCATGTGCTTGGGCCGCATGACGTTCTGCGGGGTGCCCGGCTGGTAATACAGCTTGTACGAGTTGTACGGGATGTACATCTCCTTCTTGCCGACCAGCTTGAAGTCGTAGCGGTCCATGGCGCCGCTGAACATGAATGCATCGTCGTAGGTCAACGCTCCGGCGGCACCCGGGTTGGGCGTGTCGTAGGCGAGGTCCGGCGCGGCCTTGACGCGGCGCTGGCCCGGCAGGTACTGCCACGCACGGCGCGGTTGTTCGAGCGGGTTGACCGAGTCCTGGACCAATACGGCCTCGCCGTTGCGGCGTGCCGGCCCCAGGTAGTTCAGCTTGATCCGGAAGTAGATGTCGGTGCCCTTGATCGCATCCGTCTTGTTGCCAAGGTAGATCGGATATTCCTGCCACGACTCGCCGACGGTCGCCAGCGTCGGCACGCCGGCCGAGTCGACGTTCCACGCGTCGTACTTGGGACAGTAGGTATTGCCGGTGAAGCGCAGCAGGTGGTTCCACATCACCTCGTGGCCGGTCTTCGCGATCGGGAACGGCACGCCGGGGATCGCCCCCTCGACAGAGAGCCCGCCGTTGGCGGTCTTGGCCGTCACCGCGTTCTTCGCGGCATTGTCGAGCAGCCGCTTCGGATAGGTGACGGGCCGCCGCGTCGGGTAGACATCGATGCGGTAGGTGCCCGGGTTGCGCTTGATCAGCTCCTGCATGCCCATCGTCAGCTTGTCGGCGTGCTGGGCCACGTTCTTGGCGTCGATCGTCAGCCGCGGCTTGTCGGCCGCGAACGGATCGGGGCGGAAGCCGCTGCCCTTGACGAACCCCGCCGGCGGCGTCGTGAGCCCGCCGGTCCACTCGGGAATCGTGCCGTCCTTGTTGCCGGCCCGTTCGGCGCCGATCGGCGTCAGCGTCGTGCCGAGCTGCTTGGCCTCCTCGGCGGTCACGGCCGCGAGGGCCATGCTTCCGTACGCGACAGACAGCGCCGCCGCGACCAGTGTGTTTCGAAACATGGAGTTGCTCCTCATCAGAATGTCGTCTTGAACGTCAGCGCAATGAAGTCGCGGTCCTGCAGCGTCGAGTTCGTGCCGTTGAAGATGTTGACCGCGCCCGCCGAGCAGGTGCCCGGATTGACCGGTACCCCTGGGCACATCGACTTGTCGCCGTAGAAGCCCACGTATTTGAAGTCGATGCGGTACTTCTGGTAGATGTCGGCTGCGACTCCGATGCCGAAGGTGCCGGCACCCTCCGAGCCGCCGTGGGAGCCGAGCGCCGAGTTGCCCGAGATGCCCTGCGACCACGACAGCGGCGCCAGCAGGTCGACGCCCGGGAACACCTGGAACCAGGTCGGCGTGAAGTTGATCGCCAGGCCGAAGTAGTTCTTGTCGACCCGGTCGATCTGGGAATAACCATCGCGGCCCTTGAACACGGCTTCGTTCTGCGTGACGTCGAGCCAGTTCATCCACGTCAGCTCGGTTGCCCAGCTGGCCGCGTCGAATACCGCTGTCTTGCCGAGCGTGCCCAGCAGGTTGACGAGCGCATGCATCGTGTTGCCCTTGGCGCCCGGCGTGTCGCTGTCGGGCAGCGCGTTGGTCGCGATCGCGCCCGGCACCAGCGGCGCGAACGCCGCCGGCAGCACCGTCACAAGATCGCTGGAGAGCGGCTGGTTGCGGCGGTAGCTGAGCTCGGCGCCGACGCTGATGCCCCAGATGTTCTTGGCGAAGCTCAGGCCGAAGATGTCGATATCGGATCCATACGCGAGGTTGTACGTGCCGGCCTTGCCAAGCTGCAACAACTGCTGCTGCGAAGCCGCGCCCGGATTGACGTAGCAGGTGGTGGCACCGATCGGCGTGCCGCCGCGGGCCGCGCACAACTGCGCGGGATAGGCAAAGGGAAGCACTGCCAGCGTCGACATCGACTGCGGCATCATGTCGTAGGTCTTGCGGTAGTACGCGCCGAGCGTACCGTCCAGCCAGTCGGGGCTCCAGCGCGCCGCCAGGCCCCAGTTGCCGGTATTTTCTTCCGGCGTGATGTCGGTGCCGCGCCATACGCGCTGCGTGCCGGTGGCGTTGATGATGTTCGACTCCCCGCCCCACAAAATGTTGTCACCGAGCGACAGATACGAGCCTGACTCCGGAAGGCGCCAGGCCTGATTGGAGAATCTCTGCCAGTTGAAGAAGTACTGCGCCGCGACCGACCAGTCGTCGGACACCTGCGCCTGCAGGTTCAGGCCGACGCGCGGACGGAAGAGTTCCTTCGCCTCTGCGCCGGGGGTCGACAGGCCCTTCCAGACGTCGATCGGGTTCTGCGAGTACGCGACGCTGTGCACAGCGCCGTTGAAGAGCAGGCTCTCGCCCCAGAACACCGTCGTCTGGCCGAGCCGCACCGTGACGGGCGCGCCCGCG
>Ga0209254_10006149_pt1 | contig 11066 bp, 11 predicted proteins | sample FrelakmetDIP11DI_FD_187148 | JGI IMG/M metagenome (GOLD analysis project Ga0209254, IMG submission 187148) | Freshwater lake sediment microbial communities from the University of Notre Dame, USA, for methane emissions studies - DIP11 DI (SPAdes)... | ecosystem: Environmental > Aquatic >... | reverse complement strand
CGTCCGGAGGTTGCGTGCCTCCATCGCCGTCCTCGGGCCGCTGGTCGGCCGGCTCGGCGAGGCTCAGGTGGCCCTGCCTGGAGGGGACAACATCGGCTCCCGAGGTCTGGACATGCACCTGTCCGGCCTGGAACGCCTCGGCGCCAACGTGGCTGTCGAGCACGGCAACGTCGTGGCCCGGGCACCGGCGGGGTTGCGTGGGTCCAGCGTGTTCCTGGACTTCCCCAGCGTCGGAGCCACGGAGAACCTGTTGATGGCCGGCGTCCTTGCCCGCGGGACGACGGTGATCGAGAACGCCGCACGTGAACCGGAGATCGTCGACCTGTGCAGCATGCTTGCGGCCATGGGTGCCCGCATCGACGGGGCCGGTTCGTCGACTGTCGTGGTCCACGGCGTATCGGGCCTGCACCCGGTCGAGCACGTCGTCGTGCCGGACCGCATCGTCACCGGCACCTGGGCAGTGGCTGCCGTGATGACCCGGGGCGACATCACGATCACCAACGCGCGGCCGGAGCACCTGGAGATCGTCGTGGACAAGCTGTCCTGGTCCGGCGCGCAGCTGCGGGCGATCGAGGACGGGATGCAGGTGACGATGGTCGAGCGCGCCCGGGCCTTCGACGTGGTCACCCTGCCGTACCCGGGGTTCCCGACGGACCTGCAGCCCATGGTGGTCGCCCTCAACGCGGTCGCGGACGGGACGGCCATGATCACCGAGAACGTCTTCGAGTCCAGGTTCATGTTCGTCAACGAGCTGGCACGCCTGGGCGCCGATGTCCGCACCGAGGGGCACCACGCGGCCGTCCGGGGCAAGCCGGTGCTGTCCGGCGCTCCGGTTGCCGCCACCGACATCCGAGCCGGCGCCGGGCTGGTGCTGGCCGGGCTGGTGGCCGACGGGGAGACCCTGGTGACGGCGGTCCACCACATCGACCGGGGGTACCCGGACTTCGTGCCACAGCTGCAGGCGTTGGGGGCCGACGTGCGGCGGGAGCCCGACGAGGTCTCCGACTACGACTGAGCCCTGGTCCGGCGCCGGCCGACCGGCTCAGCCGCCCGGACGCGTGCCGAGTACCCCCTGGGCACGGGCCAGGTCGGCAGGCCACACCAGGATCCGCAGACCATCGGTGGTGCGGGCCACGTTGCAGGCGATCCCCGCTGCGGCCAGGGCAGTGCGCATCCGTTCCGCGTCCTGCCCCGTGATGGGCTCGGCAGCCGGGACGAGCAGCCCGTAGTCGGTCGGTGCTCCCGGCTGTGCCGGCGGCGTGACCAGGCTGTGCCCCCGGGAGAACCCCCACCGCAGGATGAGGACCAGGACCACCAGTCCCAGCACCGCGATGATCGGCCCGTAGGTGTAGGAGAAGCTCCCCCAGCCCGGCACGGGGCAATTCTGCTCGTGGGTCGGCCTGCTGGCGAGCGGGCGGCGGGCGCGGACACGCCGATGCGACTCAGTTGTCACACGTGTCACAGTGGGCTCTCTAGTCTCGGCCTGGACGATTTGGCTCCCTTTCCTTGGCACGGAGGCATCAATGGTGGACGTCGTGGAGACCGCCGGCGGCCTTCGGGTGTCGGGCATGCTGGACGTCCGCAGCGTGTCCGAGGTGCGCACGGCCTTGTACCGGGTGCTCGAGGGCTCGACTGGTGACATCGCCATCGATCTGTCCAGCCTGGACGCACTCGATGCCACTGGGCTGGCGGTGATCGTCGCTGCGCACCGGCGTGCCGTGGCCCAGGGCCGCCAGCTCGTCCTGCACGGTGTGCGGCCGTCGCTGGCCCGGGTGCTCGCCGTCACCCGGCTCAACCGAGTCCTCGTGGTCAACCGCGCGAGCGCCTCCGGCTCGACCGCCGCCTGAGGGACGCCGACGGTCAGACCAGGTCGTCCAGGAGGGCGGCGACGTCGTCGGCGCATCCCCAGGACAGCGTCACGCCGGCTCCGCCGTGGCCGTAGCAGGCCACGAGGGGCACGTCGTCGACGGGCCGGACGACCTCCAGGCGCACCGTAGTGCGTCCCGGACGCAGCCCTACCCGGATGTCAACCAGCCTGGCGTCACGGAGGGCGGGAACCAGGGCTCGGCAGCGCCGCAGGATGTCCCGGGACGTTGCGGGGTCGGGATCGGTGCCCCAGTGGTTCGGCTCGGCCGTGCCGCCGCACACGACCACGCAACGACGGGGCACCACGTAGGTGGGTGAGGCAGGGTCCGACTCGTCCAGCACCCACTCCTCGAGGCCAACCTGCTCCAGGAGGACCACCTGCCCGCGGATCGGTCGCACGTTCGGGTCGTCGAGCAGCGCGCCCGAGCCGAGCCCGGCGCACACCACGACGGCGTCCGTGGTGTGATCGACGTCGCGAAGGCTGTCTCGCGTGATCGGGTCGCACTCCTCGACGACACCACCGGCGCAGATCACCTGGCGGGTGAGCCAGGGCAGGTAGACCGACATGTCGGCCACGGGAGCGAGGAAGGACCATCCCGCCGAGGGCTGCGCGCTGGCGGTGCTGGGCGGGTCCAGCACGGCGAAGCCCTCGACGTCGGCGTGCCAGTCGGGCGAGTCCTGGGCTCGGCGCCGCAGGTCCCGTCCTCCTCTGAGGTCGACCCCGGACTCCGGGGCGGTCCTGGCCAGGTCGGCGAGCGTGCGGTACGTCGCGGCGCCCCAGCGGCGCGTCGCCTCGGCAGGAGCCGCAAGGTAGGGGTACCAGAGCGCTGCTGCCACCGACGACGTCGTCGCGGATCCGGTCCGGTTTCCCCCGAACCCTCACCTGATGACCTCGTGCCAGCAGGCGCTGCGCCACCGAGAGACCCACCACGCCGGCGCCGAGTACCTCGACCCGCATCAGAACAGCCGGGTCGCCGGGTCGTCGAGACCGCGCAGAGCGTCGTAGTCGATCACGGTGCAGGCGATGCCGCGGTCAGCGGCCAGCGTGCGCGCCTGGGGCTTGATCTCCTGGGCAGCCAGCACGCCGCGTACCGGGGCGAGGAGGCGATCGCGGTTGAGCAGGTCGAGGTAGCGCGAGAGCTGCTCCACCCCGTCGATCTCACCTCGGCGCTTGACCTCCACGGCGACCGCCATCCCTGTCCCGTCGCGGCAGAGCAGGTCCACCGGGCCGATCGGGGTCGGGTACTCGCGCCGGACGAGCTGCCAGTCCTCGCCGAGGGTGGCGACGTGCTCGGCGAGGAGTTGTTGCAGGTGCGCTTCCACACCGTCCTTGACCAGCCCCGGATCGGGCCCGAGCTCGTGCGAGGTGTCGTGGAGGACCTCCAGCAGGATGATGCGCAAGGTCTCGCCGGCCGCGTTCGACACCGTCCAGACGTCGGTCCCGTCCGGCTGCCGCTCGGTGGTGGTGCGGCACGGCGGACTCATCCAGTTCAGCGGCTTGTACGCGCGGTCGTCGGCGTGGACCGACACCGAGCCGTCGGCCTTGACCAGCAGCAGTCGCAGGGCCGGGGCGAGGTAGGCAGACAGGCGCCCGGAGTAGTCGACCTCGCACCGGGCCACCACCAACCGCACGGCGCCGCACGTTACCCGCCAGGTGCCGGTCGTGGGCAACCTCACCGCCACAGCGGGACGGCGGCGTGCAAGACTTCCCGCATGGCCAGGGAATTCACGCAGGTAGGTGTCGTCGGGCTGGGTACGAACGGGGCAGGGATCGCCGAGGTCCTCGCTCGCCACGGAATCGAGGTCGTCGGGGTGGAGGGCGACCAGGCCAGCGCCGAGGAGGCTCGTGCGCGCATCGAGAGGTCCGTGGCGCGAGCCGTCGAGCGCGACAAGCTCGACTCGGCGGAGGGGGAGGCGCTGCTCGGGAGGATCACCGTCGGCACCGAGCTGTCCGCTCTGAGCACCTGCATGCTGGTCCTCGAAGCGGTGCCAGAGCGGCTCGAGGTGAAGAAGCGGCTGTTCTCCGAGTTGCACGACTTGCTGCCGGAGGAGGCGATCCTCGGGACCAACACGATGGCCCTGTCGGTGACCGAACTGGCGGTGTCGACCGGTCGGCCTCAGCGCGTGATCGGCACGCACTTCTTCAACCCGGCGCAGGTGGTGCCGTTCATCGAGGTGGTCACCACCGTGGTGACCGACCCGAGTGTCGTGCAGGACGTGGTCGCGCTGGCCGAGCGACTCGAGAAGCAGCCGGTGGTGTGCGGGGACAGGGCCGGCTTCATCGCCAACGCCTTGCTGTTCGGCTACCTCAACCATGCCGTGCGCATGTTCGAGGAGCGCTACGCCTCCCGCGAGGACATCGACGCCGCGATGATCTACGGCTGCGGCTACCCCATGGGTCCGCTGGCGCTTCTCGACCTCATCGGGCTCGACACGGCCTTCCAGACCCTGGAGACGATGTACCTGCGCTCCGATGACCGGCTGCACGCCCCGGCTCCGTTGTTCAAGCAGATGATCGCGGCCGGTCGCACCGGCCGGAAGGTCGGGGCGGGCTTCTACACCTACGAGGCTCCAGGCTCCTCGGTAGTGGTCCGCGACCCGGCGACGCCGCAGGCTGGTGGTGAGGAGGGCAGCACTCGACCGGTGAGCCGGGTCGGGGTGGTCGGCTCGGGGACGATGGCCACCGGCATCGTCGAGGTGTTCGCCAAGGCAGGCTTCGACACGATCGTGGTCGCCCGCAGCGACGACAAGGCCGCCGCCGCGGTCGGCAAGGTGGAGAAGTCGCTCAACCGCGCGGTGTCCAAGGGTCGGCTCGAGGAGTCTGCGCGGGACGAGATCCTCGCGCGCGTGACCCCCGCATCGTCCCGGCAGGCGCTGGCCGACGTCGACCTGGTCGTGGAGGCCATCGCCGAGGAGCTGGACATCAAGCGCGAGCTGTTTGCCGACCTCGACGCCATCTGCAAGCCCGGCGCCATCCTGGCCACCACCACGTCCTCGCTGCCCGTTATCGAGTGCGCCGCGGTCACGTCCCGGCCGCAGGACGTCATCGGAATGCACTTCTTCAACCCTGCGCCGGTGATGAAGCTGGTCGAAGTGGTCACCACGGTGGCGACCGCCGCCGAGGTCGCCCGCACGGTCCGTGACCTGTGTCGCAGCACCAAGAAGATCCCGGTGACCTGCGGCGACCGAGCTGGGTTCATCGTCAACGCCCTGCTGTTTCCCTACCTCAATGACGCTGTTCGCATGTTGGAGCAGCACTACGCCAGCATGGACGACATCGACACCGCCATGAAGGTCGGATGCTCGCTGCCGATGGGCCCGTTCACCCTGCTGGACGTCGTGGGTCTCGACGTATCCCTGGCGATCGAGCAGCGGCTCTACCAGGAGTTCCGCGAGCCCGGATGGAAGCCTGCGCCGATGCTGGAGCACCTGGTGACTGCCGGGTACCTCGGGCGCAAGGCAGGTCGGGGCTTCCGGGACTACTCCTCCTCCTGACCGGACGGACCGCGGGCCGACGCGCTGGGTGCCTACCCGGCGCGGGCTGACGACTGCTGCGATCGGGACGGGAGGCGAAAGGTGTCTCGTCGCCGACGACACCATCCCCCGGGTAGGCGTGCTCGCCGAGGCGCTGCTTGCGAGGCGATCGAGTCCGGACCGGACGGAGACTGGGTGGTCAGGTCGGTGACCGGCGCGTCGAGCACGAAGCCCTACCGCTGCCCCGGGTGCGACCAGACCATAACCCCAGCCACCCCGCACCTCGTAGCCTGGCCGGCACCTGGCAGCACCCTGTCCGGAGGGGGGCTGGACGAGCGGCGGCATTGGCACACCTCGTGCTGGCGTGCCCGGCAACGGCGGCGACCCGGCCGATGACGCAGCTGGAGATCCGGGCCGGGACCATCCTCCCCGCACACCGAGAGCCGATCAGCCTGCACACCGTCGACGGACTGAGGCTGGTCGGCGAGCTCGCGGTCCCCTTCGAGGCCGAGCCGCGAGCCACGCTCGTGTGCCTGCACCCACTGCCCACCCACGGCGGTTCGATGGACAGCCATGTCCTGCGCAAGGCCGCGTGGCGACTCCCGGCGCTGGCCGACCTCGCCGTGCTGCGCTTCAACACCCGCGGCACGAGCAGCAGGGACGGCACCTCCGAGGGAGCGTTCGACGCCGCGGTCGGCGAGCAGCACGATGTCGCGGCGGCCATCGAGTACGCGGAGTTCCACGACCTTCCCCGTCGCTGGCTGCTGGGCTGGTCCTTCGGTACCGACCTGGCACTCGTCCACGGGCTCGACCCGTCGATCGAGGGGGCGGTGCTGCTGAGCCCCCCGCTGCGCTACACCCGAGAGGACGACCTCGATCGCTGGGCGGCGGCGGGGACGCCGCTGACGGCGCTGGTCCCCGAGCTCGACGACTTCCTGCGCCCGGCGCAGGCGCGTCAGCGCTTCGCCCGAGTACCACAAGCCGAGGTCGTGGGTGTGCAGGGTGCCCGTCACCTGTGGGTCGGGGAGCCCTCGGTGCGTCGGGTGCTCAGCGAGGTCGTGGCGCGCGTGGCGCCGGAGGCATTGCCGCTGCCCACCTCGTGGTCAGGCCCGTACGAGACCTTCAACGAGCTCGGCTCGCCCTAGCATGCCTCCAAGCCCCCGCCGGGCCCGAGATGACTAGCCACGCACCCTGGCTCCTGCTCATGCAGGCCGCGCCTAGGCTTGGCCGCGTGAGCGTCGTCGACCTGCGCCTCACCGAGTCCGGCGAGGGCCGCGCGTTGATGCTCCTGCACGCGTTCCCGCTGGCGTCGGCGCTGTTCGACGGGGTCCGGGGCGGGCTGCCAGGGTGGCGGGTGCTCACGCCGGACCTGCGCGGGTTCGGCGGGTCGCCGCTCGGAGACGACGCCCCCTCGCTGTCGGAGATGGCCGGGGACGTCGAGGCGGTGCTCGACCGGCTCGGGATCGACGCGGCGGTCGTCGGTGGGGTGTCGATGGGCGGCTACGTCGTGATGGAGCTGCTGCGTCGGTGCCCGCAGCGCCTGAGCGGAGTGCTTCTCATCGACACGAAAGCCGGCGCGGACACCGAGCAGGCGCGGGACGGGCGTCTGGCGATGGCCGACGCGGTGCTCGAGCAGGGGCGGCGGGTGCTCGACCCGCTGGTCGACGGTCTGCTGGGAGCCACCACCCGGGCCGAGCGGCCGGACGTCGTCAGCCGGGTCCGCCAGTGGCTGGACATGGCGGCACCGGCGTCGGTGTCCTGGGCCCAGCGGGCGATGGCCGCCCGCCCGGACTCGCTGGTCACCCTGGCCGCGGCGGGGATCCCCGGCGCTGTCGTCGTGGGGGAGGAGGACGTCCTGTCACCACTCGGTGAGGCGCAGGCGATGGCCGCTGCGCTGGGGTCCGGCGTACTCACGGTCCCTCGCACCGGCCACCTTGCCGTCCTGGAGGACCCAGAAGGGGCTGCCACGGCTCTGCGCGCGGCCCTGGACGAGCTGACGGGGACGGGAGGTCAGGCGGTCTGAGTGCGCATGAGACGGGTCGGCTGCTCGTCGGCGTCGTCTGTGCCGGTCGCTGCCTCGTCCTCGGCCGAGGGCCCGTCGTCGCCAGGGGAGTCTTCGTCCTCGCTCGCGGTCCCTCCCGAGGCCGTTGCGGCAACCTCGGCCGTGTCAGCGACGGACCCAGCGCCCTCGTGGCCGTGCAGCACCGTCTCAACCGCGAGCCCCTGAGCCGTCAGCCGGCGGCGCAGCGCGTCGAGGGCGCTCGCCACGGCGCCGACCTCGTGGTCGGCACGTTGACGAGCCTCGCGCAGGACGGTGGCGGCAGCCTCACGCTGGAGGTCGGCGTCACGGTCCGCTGTCGCTCGGAGGTCGGCTGCCGCGGACTGCGCCTCGGTCAGGAGCGCCTTGGACTCGTCGACGCCTGCCACTCGGACCGCGGTGGCATCTTCGTTGGCCTCCTGACGCCATCGTGCGGCGTCGGCTTCGGCCTCGGCACGCAACCGCTGCGCAGCCGTGTCCGTGTCGGTGTGGGTTGTCGCTGCGTAGGCGTCGGCTTCGCGGCGTGCCTGGTCAGCGTCGGCCTGAGCCTCCGCGCGCTCCCGGTCGGCCTGCGCCTTCGCCTCCGCGCGCTCCCGGTCGGCCTGCGCCTTCGCCTCCGCGCGCAGGCTCGCCGCCTGCTCCTCGGCGGAGCGCAGCAGGGTCGCGACATGGTCGCCGAGTCCGGAGAAGGAGGGCTGCTCGGCGTTGCGGAGCTTGGACTCCGCGAGGTCGAGCCTGGTGCGCACGTCGGTCAGCTCGCTGGAGAGCTCGCTGATGCGCTCCTCGGCACGATCGAGCAGCTCCCCGCGCTCCGCTCCTCGAGCCAGCGCCTCCCGCAGCTTGTCCTCGAGCTTGCGGACGTAGCGCTCGACCTGCTCACGGTCGTACCCGCGGCTACGGACGTGGAAGCCACCGGTGGAGGCATTGTCGAAGATCGACAGCGGCTTGCGTTCGGCGTCGCTCACGAGGTCCCTCCGACGGCTGGGAGCCCGCTTGGGTCCCGGACGGACCCGCTGCGGGGTGTAGAGGTCAGGCTAGACCCCGCGGAAGCGAATGGCCTCGACATGGGTGACCCTGCGCTGCGTGTCGTGCCCCAGCCAAATGCGGCCGTAGCGCTCAAGGATGCCCAAGGTCGGCACCGGTTCGACGATCGACGTCCACACCGCGTTGTCGTTGATGGCCGAGGCCATGACAGATGAAGCGACGTTCGCGAGTCCTTCTCCTCGGGTGGGCGTCCCGCGAGTCCTCAGCCGTGGTGGCCCTCGGACGCCGGCGCGGACTGGACCAGCTCGACGAGGACGCCGCCGGCGTCCTTGGGGTGGATGAAGTTGATGCGCGAGTTGGATGTCCCGCGCTTCGGCTCCGGGTAGAGCAGGCGGACGCCGCGCTCACGGAGCGTGGCACACACCTCGTCGATATCGTCGACGCCGTAGGCCATCTGCTGGACGCCGGGGCCGTTGCGGTCGAGGAACTTCGCGATCGTCGACTCGGGGCTCAGCGGCGCGAGCAGCTGGATGTAGGGGGGACCGGTGCCGGTCACACTCAACATCGCCTCGCGTACGCCCTGCTCGGTGTTGACCTCCTCGTGAGCGACCGTCATGCCGTAGGTGCGGGCGTAGAACTCCTTGGCCTCGTCCAGGTCGGCGACGGCGACCCCGACGTGGTCGATCCTGGTGAACAGCGACTCGCTCTGGGGAACCATGAGGGCATCCTCGCAAACGTCCCGGACGCCGACCATGGGCCCCGGTCGTGCCGTGAGCAGGATCACCCTCTGCGTGAGTGCACCGTGATGGGTAGGGTGGCCAGATCAAGTCGGACATCCATCGTCGAGGTGGGAGGTACGCGATGTCCAGCGTCATCGTGGCAGGGGCTCGGACCCCGGTAGGCAGGTTGCTCGGGTCGCTGACCGGGTTCTCTGCGTCGGACCTCGGCGGGATCGCGATCAAGGCGGCCCTCGAGCGCGCCGGCGTCGCCCCCGACCAGGTCGACTACGTGATCATGGGCAACGTGCTGCAGGCCGGCGGAGGCCAGAACCCGGCGCGTCCGGCCGCGGCGAAGGCGGGTATTCCCATGACCGTCCCGGCGCTGACCATCAACAAGGTGTGCCTGTCCGGGATCGACGCCATCGCGCTGGCCGACCAGCTGATCCGGGCCGGGGAGTTCGAGGTCGTGGTCGCCGGGGGGATGGAGTCGATGACCAATGCCCCGCACCTGCTCACCAAGTCCCGTGAGGGGTTCAAGTACGGCGACGTCACCATGCTCGACCACATGGCCTACGACGGCCTGTGGGACATCGTCACCGACCAGGCGATGGGCGCGCTGACTGAGAGCCGCAACGCCGAGCGGGACAACCTCACCCGAGAGGAGCAGGACGCCGTGTCTGCCGCCTCCCACCAGCGAGCAGCCGCAGCCTGGAAGAACGGCCTGCTCACCGAGGAGGTCGTGCCGGTCGAGATCCCCCAGCGCCGGGGTGACCCCATCCTGTTCAGCGAGGACGAGGGCGTCCGGGCCGACACCACCGCCGACTCCCTGGCCAAGCTGCGCCCCGCCTTCAACCGCAACGGCACGATCACCGCCGGGTCGTCGTCCCAGATCTCCGACGGTGCCGCGGCGGTCGTGGTCATGAGCAAGGCAAAGGCCGACGAGCTCGGGCTGGACTATCTGGCCGAGATCGGCGCTCACGGAGTGGTCGCTGGACCGGACTCGACGTTGCAGGAGCAGCCGGCCGAGGCGATCAAGGCCGCCTGCGCCAAGGAGGGCATCGAGGTCTCCGACATCGACCTGTTCGAGATCAACGAGGCCTTCGCGGCAGTGGCACTGGTGAGCACGAAGGCCCTCGGGGTCAGTGACGACATCGTCAACGTCAACGGCGGAGGCATCGCGATCGGCCACCCGATCGGGATGTCGGGGGCGCGCATCACCCTCACCCTGGCCCACGAGCTTCGCCGACGCGGCGGCGGCGTGGGTGCCGCAGCGCTGTGTGGCGGCGGCGGGCAAGGCGACGCGCTCATCCTTCGCGTCCCCACGGGCTGACCGACGCGCAGCAGCTCGGGTGAGCCCTGGGACGGCGCGCGCACGTACGGTCACAGAGCTGTTCGAGCGCGCCCGGGCAGGTGATCCGAGGTCCACGGGGCGGCTGGTGTCGCTGGTGGAGAACCGGTCCGACCGGTTGCGCGAGGCGATGGAGCTGCTGGCTGGGCATGCCGGGCATGCGGCGACCGTCGGGGTCACCGGGTCCCCGGGTGTCGGCAAGTCGACGTTGGTGGCTGCCCTGGTGGGGGCCTACCGCGCCGCCGGGTCGCGGGTCGGCGTGCTGGCAGTCGACCCGTCCTCCCCGTTCACCGGCGGAGCCGTCCTCGGGGACCGGGTGCGGATGCAGGCCCACGCCACCGACGAGGCGGTGTTCATCCGGTCCATGGCCAGCCGCGGCCACCTCGGTGGGCTGTCCTGGGCCACGCCGCAGGCCCTGCGGGTGCTCGACGCGGTCGGCTTCGACGTGGTTCTCGTCGAGACGGTGGGCGTGGGCCAGTCCGAGGTGGAGATCGCGGGCCTGGCCGACAGCACTGTCGTGGCGCTGGCTCCCGGTCTCGGCGACGGGATCCAGGCGGCCAAGGCCGGCATCCTCGAGGTGGGGGACGTGTTCGTAGTGAACAAGGCCGATCGTGACGGTGCCAGCCAGGCGGTTCGT
>Ga0209254_10006148_pt1 | contig 11066 bp, 10 predicted proteins | sample FrelakmetDIP11DI_FD_187148 | JGI IMG/M metagenome (GOLD analysis project Ga0209254, IMG submission 187148) | Freshwater lake sediment microbial communities from the University of Notre Dame, USA, for methane emissions studies - DIP11 DI (SPAdes)... | ecosystem: Environmental > Aquatic >... | reverse complement strand
GCGGGCGCACGACGCACGTCGGCCTGAAAAGAAAAAGGCCCCGATCGCTCAGGGCCTTCGTTCTTCGTGTGATCTGGTGGAGAAGAGGAGGATCGAACTTCTCCACCAAAACGACACGCAAGTCCTTCTGTTTCAATGACTTGCAAAGCACCGAAATCGTGCGTGTGTTATCGCCGCGGACACGACTGTGGAACGATTGTGTTGCGGTTTGTGTAACGCCACGCAGGGCCAAGACTACGACTGGAAGGGCCGCTTATCAAATCGCTCGCAGGGAATACGGCGCACGGCCCGACAGCTGTAAACAGCTGTCGGAATCGATGCTCGCCGTGTGTTCGAGCGCCGGATCAACAGTTGAAAACAGTCAAACAGTTGTTAATGGAACAATCGCTTTCGGTCGTCAAGAGCGGAAGACTTGCTTGCCCTCCCCGCCACGATCTGCGCAGCCAGAACTTGACCGCCGTGTATCTTGGCTGCGCGAAAAGGAGGAGGGCACCAACTTCTCTGGGTTGACCCGCCCGCTACCGCGGAGCCGCCAAATAATCGAACGCAGACAGCGCGTGTGTCTTCACGACGTGCATCAACTCCTCAACCGTCACATGCTCGTCGGGTGCACCCATGCTGTCCGGGGAAGGCCCGTGAACAATGGCAGGGACTCCGCGCGTCCTCCAGAGCCTTGCGTCGGTGCCCCCTGGCGACACTACTCGCACCGGCGTGACATTAGAGACCTGCTGTGCGTTCGCCACTACGTAACCGAACATCTCGGACGCCGGGTCACACCAATTCGATTCGCTGCCCCCTTGAACCGAATAGGAGACCTCCGGATGCTTGGCAACGATCGCGTCGATCCTCGCCAGCATCGGCGCGTGGGGCATGCCCACCGGAGCGCGCACGTCGACTTCGAACTCGCAGTCGGCGGCGATCATGTTGACCTTCGTTCCGCCGCGGATCGCGCCGAAGTTGACCGTCACCTCACGCACCGTCTTCGCGGCCCCCTTGCCGTACGCCTTCTCGAGAGCGTCGTGAGCGGCGTCAAGTGCCTGCGTAACGGCCCGAGGCTCGTCGGCACGCTGCCCCGCCATGGACTGGAGCTCGTTCATCACCGCCATCGCGATCGCGATCGCATTCTTGCTTGTGTGGACGTAGGCTGCGTGACCTCCACGCGTCGCAACACGGAACTTCAACCACAGCGGCCCCTTCTCGCCGAAGCGAGTCGAGTGAAGGCTGCTCGGCTCCCCGTTCAGGCAGCAGTCGCCGAGCACCTCCTCGGCGTGGTGCTCCATTAGATACCGGGCGCCCCAGGGGCCGAAGGTTTCCTCGTCGGACACGGCCGTCAGGGTCAGGCGCCCGTGCAACTGGTCCTGGAGGCTGCTGAGATACGCGTAAGTGAAGATCGAAGCGGTCGTCCCGCACTTCATGTCGCACGCGCCTCGGCCGTAAATGCGCCCGTCCTCCAGCTCACCGCCCCACGGGTCGTGCTTCCACTCGCTCTCCACTCCGACCGGAAAGACGTCAATGTGTCCGTTCAGGACCAGGTGCCGCCCCGGCTTGCGAAAGTTCGTCGTCGCCACGATGTTCGGTCGGTCCTCTTTCGGAGCCACTCGCTTGTAGGGCAGGCCCGAGCGCTCGAGGAAGGCCGCGATGAACTGGGCCGCAGCCAGCGTGTCGCCAGGCGGATTCGGGCTTTTGCAGCGAAGGAAGCCGCGGAGAAACTCGACGATCGTGTCGCGATCGGCGTCGATGCGCGCCAGCAGTTGATTCCTGATCTCGTTCATGGACTGATCCCCTCGTGAAGAAAGCCCAGATCGTTGTGCTGCTCCATCTCCGTGACGAAGCGAAGCAGCAACATGACCGCGCGGGCCGCGTCGTTCAAATCGATTACCTCGTTGGCCGAATACGAATAGCGACGCGGCACTCCGACGCTGATGGTGGGGATGCCTTCCCGCACCAGATGAATGGAAGACGCCTCCGTCGACCCGCGGGCAATGTGCGTCGCGAGCTGGACCGGAATGCTCGAGCGTTCCGCCGCGCCCAGCAGGTAACGCTTCATCGCCGGGTGGGCGATGCTTCCGCGGAACGCGCCGGTCGACGCTGCCAGGAGAACAACCGGCCCTGCGCCCATGCGCAGCGGAATGTCCTGCGTCACGCTGCAATCCGGCGTGTCGCCGGCCGAGAGGCCGTCGATTGCGATCGCGTAATCGGGCTGAAGGCGGTACGCCGCCATCATCGCGCCGCGCAGCCCCACCTGCTCGAGAACGGTGCCGACGGCGAGCACGGTGCCGTGCGGCTGGATGTCCGCCATCTCGTCGAGCAGTTGCAGCAGCACGGCCACGCCGTAGCGGTCGTCCATGCCTTTGCCGCAAACACGCTCTCCTCCGCTGAACTCGGACAGTTCACCGATGAAGGTGACCGGGTCGCCGACGCGGATGCCCATGCGCGCCACCTCGGCGGCGCTGTCCGCGCCGACATCGATGTACATGTCGTAGACGCTCGCCGCCCGTTTCTGCTCTTCCTCGGATTGAAGATGGCCCGACTTTGCGCCCGTCACCCCGAAGTGCCCGTTAACGCTGACCCGGCGACACAGGGCGAGCGCATCCGCAGTGCCTCCGAGCCGGTCGAAGCGCAGGAAGCCGTTGCTCTCGATGCCCTTGACGATGAAGCCGATCTCGTCGAGGTGCGCGCTGATCATCAGCCGGCGTTGCTCCGACCTGCCCCGGCGCACCGCCGTCACGTTCCCGTACCGATCGACCTCCACCGAGTCCGCCCTGGCGCCGGCGCGGTCCCGGAAATACTTGACGACGTTCTGCTCGAAGCCCGGGGCGCCGTGGAGCGCGACGAGGTCGCGTAACTTCTCCCGGATGCCCTCTTTCGTCTTCTGCAAATCGGCAGTCACCGCATCATCCCTTCAGATAGTCGTATGCCGACAGCGCGTGGCATCGCAGTACGTCGAGCGCTTCATCGACGAGCACCCTCTCGTCCCTGCTCCCCATCCCTGTCGGAGCAGGGCCGTAGACGACGGCGGGAACGCCCCGATACCGCCACAAGCGGGCGTCCGTGTTGCCAAGTCCGATCACGTTCGCAGGCTCCACGCCCGTCACGGCTGCGGCATTGCGACGAACGATCTGCGCAAGTTCGCTGTTCGGCTCTAACCAGTTCGGATCGTTCACCATGAGCACTTCGTATTCGAAGGAATGCTTCTCCCGAAGTGCATCGATCCATGCAATGAGTTCCTGCCTCGTCACCCCGTTGGCCAGTCGGAAGTCAACTTCGAACTCGCAGCGCGAGGCGATCATGTTGACCTTCGGGCCGCCGCCGATCGTGCCCACGTTCATGGTGATGGACCGGGCGATGCGCGAGGAGCCCGGCCCGTTTGCGGCGTCCACGGCTGGCGCCGACTCGTCAAGCGCCGCGGCCAGTTCAGCCGGTTCCGTGTATGGGTGCTTCGTGAACTCCCGCAGATCCTTGATGAGCGGGTACGCGAGTTCGATGGCGTTCGGGCTTAGATGCGGATAAGCGCCGTGCCCGCCGCGCGTGGTGATTCTGAAGCGCAGCCAGACGGCGCCGCGCTCCCCGAACCGAACGGTGTGACGGCTGCTCGGTTCTCCGTTCAGGCAGGCCGTCCCAGTGACCTCGTCCGGACAGACGTCGAAGAGATGCTTCGCCCCGTTCGGTCCGAACGTTTCCTCTTCGGACACCACGGCCAGCGTCAGCTGGCCCTTCAGGTCGCCGCCAATCCGCGACAGGTACATGTACGTGAAGAGCGACGCGCAGGTGCCCGTCTTCATGTCGGCCACCCCGCGGCCGTGGACCGCGCCGTCCGCGAGGTCCCCGCTCCAGGGCTCGTGCTTCCACTGTCCGGCGTTCTCGACGGGGAACACGTCGATGTGGCCGTTGAGCACCAGGTGCTTCGATCCCGCGTCGAAGTTCCGGCTAGCCACCAGGTTTGGCATCGTCGGGTCACGCTCCACGATTCGATAAGGGAGCTTTTCAGCGTCGAGAAACTCCCTGATTAACCGCATTACGCCGCGCGTGTCCCCCGGGGGATTGGGCGACGCTTCCCGCACCAGCGCGCGCAGGAACTCGATGAAGCGGTGGCGGTCGTTCTCTATCCAACCGAGCACTTGTTCACGCATGACGAGCACCTCCTGCAAGAAAGCCGGTTACGACGCGGGGATCAGCCGCATGCCGATGGGGTTGATCTGCACGCGGATGTCGTCGCCCGGTTTCGGCACGTCGGTTCCCGCGAAGTGAGCCTCCATGAGGAGCGGTTCTCCACACGCGTTGAGCCGCAGACGTGTCATTCCCCCGTAATAGCTGGAGTTCTCGACCCGCGCGTCGAACGCGGGCGAAGTTCCGGGACTCGCACATCGGACCTGCTCCGGGCGCACGACAAGGAGTGCCTTGTCGACGTTGCCGGCAGCGGGAAGCGGCACGCGCATCCCGCCCGGCGTTCGGAATTCGCCGTCGCGGAGCGTTCCCTCGAGCACGGAACAGGACCCGATGAACTCCGCGACGAAACGCGATGCCGGCTCCTCGTAGATTTGTTGGGGCGTTCCGATCTGCTCGATTCGTCCCTTGTTCATCACCACGATCCGGTCGGAAAGGACCAGCGCCTCGTCCTGATCGTGCGTGACGAAGAGCGTCGTAATGTCCACTGCATCGATTAAGCGGCGCATCTCTTCGCGCAGTCTGACCCTGAGTTGTGCATCGAGGTTCGAGAACGGCTCGTCCAGCAGCAAGACTGCGGGCCGGAGTGCCAGCGCCCGTGCCAGAGCCACTCGCTGCTGCTGCCCCCCGGACAGCTCTCGCGGGAAGCGGCCGGCGAGGTGCCCTAGCTCGACGAGGTCGAGCATCTCTCCCACGCGCCGCTTCCGGTCCGCTTTCGGTACCCCCAAGTTCTCCAGACCGAAAGCGACGTTCGCCGCCACCGTCATGTGCGGGAACAGCGCATAGCTCTGGAAAACCATTCCAGTGTCACGCTTGTACGGAGGCAAGCGAGTGACCTCCGTGCCTGCGATATAGATCGCTCCTTTGCTCGGTTGCACGAATCCGGCAACCATGGAGAGCGTCGTCGTCTTTCCGCATCCGGAAGGGCCGAGCAGACACAGCAACTCACCTTGACCGACCTCCAGGGAGAGCGAATCGACCGCGGTGAACGCGTCGTAGGTCTTCGTGAGCTGTTCGATCGCGACGACCGGGCGGCCCTGCCCGCTCGGGGTCCTTGCGATCGCCACCCCAGCGTTGGAGGTTTCGGTCTTCAATGCACTCGCATTCATGCAACTTTCTCGACGCCGACAAGTTTCTCGATTATCACGATCATCGCCAGAGTCACCATGATCACGAGTGCGGAGACCGCAGCGAGTACCGGGTCGTAGTTCTGCTCCACATAGGTGAAGATCTGCACCGGCAGCGTGGTCGCCTTTGACGTCCCCAGGAAAATCGAGAGCGTGACGTTGCCGAACGACGTGACGAAAGCGAACACCGTCGCCGAGGCGATCGCGGGAAGCAGGATCGGAAGCGTGACTAGGCGCAGAACGCGCCATGGCGGGGCGCGAAGGTTGGCCGCCGCTTGTTCAATGCTCCTGTCGAAGAGCACCAGACTCGCGCTAAGGGTCCGGACCACGTAGGGAAGCGTGATCAGGACATGGCCGGCCAGAAGGCCGATGAACGTCTGGTTCAACTTCATCCACGCCAGAAACTGGAGCAACGCAATTCCAAGCACCACCATCGGCACCACGAGCGGCGACAACGTCAAGTTGCGGATAGCTTCCCGCCCACGGAAGCGGTACCGGTCGAGCGCCATTGCGGCCGACAGACCGAGCGACAACGCCCCGATCGTGGCGAGACAAGCGAGCTTGACGCTGGTCCAGAGGGAGTTCATGAACGGACCGCTGGACAGCGCTGCCTCGTACCAGCGCAGGGAAAGTCCCTCTGGAGGGAATCGGAGGGCGTCGCCGGCCGTGAACGAGGCCGCCACGATGATGACGGCAGGTATGCACAGCCCGGCATAGACGAGCGGACGCACTATCCAACCGGCGATTCCGAGCAAGCGGTCGGCAGGATCAAGCCCCACGGGTGATACCTCTCGAAATGAACATCCGCGCCAGTGCGGCGTTCGCACCGATGGTCACGGCCAGGGTAAGCACGAGTAGCACGAAAGCCATCGCCGAACCGAACGGCCAGTTCAGAATCGCCGTCACCTGCTCAAAGACCAGGCTGCCCACCATCTGGACCTTGGCTCCACCGATCAGCCGCGGCGTGATGAAGGCCGAGGCGCTGAGGATGAACACGAGCGTGAGGCCGGAAAGAATTCCCGGCATGGCGAGGGGCAGAATGACTCGTCGGAAGGTCGTCAAGCGGTTCGCGTGCAGGTTGGCCGCCGCTTGTTCGAGCGCCGGACTGATCTGCGTGACGACGCTCATGACGGAAAGAATCATGAACGGCAGGAACTGCTGAACGAGAACGACCAGCACTGCTGCTCGATTGAACAGCAGGCGCTGCGGACTCTCGAACAGGCCGAGTCCGACGAGCACCGAGTTCACCAGCCCGTTCCTGCCCAGGAGCACCAGCCAGCCGAACACCACGACCACAAGGCTCAGCGTCAGCGGCAGGATGACGATGATCAGGCGCCAGCGACGCTTCGATGGCGGCAACCGAGCCAGCGAGTAGCCGACGGGGAACCCGATGAGAAGGCTGACGATCCCCGACGCCAGGCCGAACCCGATGGTCTCTGCCAGCACCCCAAGGTAGTAGCCGTCCCCGAGAAACTTGACGTATTGCTCGACCGAAAAGCCCGTCGCCGCGAACGCCCGTTCTCCTGGAAGGAAGCTCGTCCGAAGCAGCCCCAGCATGGGGAGCACGAGAAAGATGAAAAGGAACACGACCAGCGGCAAAAGCAGAAACAGCAGGCGCGTGCGCGCGCCTGCTGTTTCCACCTGACTTGCGTGTGCAACCATCCGGGACTCGCAGTCGCTTGCGGCCGATTCCTCTGCCGTGCGCGGACGTCAGCGCATTGCCTTGTTGAACCGCTCCGTCATCAATCCCCTGATCTTCGCGACCTTCGTCCAGTCAACCTGCTTCACCTGGTCACGGGCAGACAGCACGATCACTTCCTTCGCCACTTCTGGCTTCAACGTAATGTTCGTGACCGGCGCATATCGGAAGAACTCAACGAGCGCTCCGACCGCCTCGTCCGACAGGGCCTGGTTCATGTAGGCAAGAACGGCCTCGCGGTTCTTCCCTCCCTTCACCGGATTGATGTAGTTGAAGAGCACGTAGATGCCCTCCTTCGGGACGACGGACGCCATGGGCTTGCCCTTGGCGCGCATCGAGAAGATGCGCCCGTCGAAAAACGGTCCCGCCCAGACCTCCTCCTGCTCGTACATCTGCAGCATGTTCACGGTCGCCGGCGTCGTCGCGGAAATGTTCGGGCGAAGTCTCTCCAGCGCCTGGAAGGCCGGTTCCATGTTGTCGAGGCTGCCTCCGTTCGACTCCGCGAGCGCGATGAGCGTCAGCACGCCGCCCGTGTTCTCGGGAGTCAGCATCCCGACCTTCCCTTTGAGGTCCGGGCGCGCCAGGTCCGCAAAGGAGGTGATGGGCTGTTTTACGAGCTTCGTGTTGTAGGTCAGAACGATGGCGTTCGTCAGGTACGGGATTCCGTAGTCTCCAAACTCTCGGACTTTCGGGAGCAGCTTGGAAATGTTCGGCACTTCCTTGACGGTGACGGGTTCGATAATCTGGGCCGCGATCAGGTCGGGCAGGCCCGGACTGTCGGCCATGAGCATGTCGAACGGCGGGTTGTCCCGCGCGGCAATCACTTTTGCAGCCGCGGCGGCCATCGTGCTCGCCTGGTACTCGACCTTGAGACCCGTCTTCTCCTCAAGAGGCCTGGCGACAAACTCCCTCAGGATACGGTCATAGTCGCCGCCGTACCCGTTGGTGCGGATCGTGATGCCCTCGAACCTCCTCGTCTGGGCACGGAGGATCGCCGGTGCGGCGAGCGTTGCGGCCGAAGCACCGGCCATTTGCAGGATTTCGCGACGTTTCATGTGTTTATCTCCTGGATCGATGAAATGAGCAGCTTTCTATGCACTCGACGCGCGGTCGAGAGTCGGGAAAGGTTCTGACATTGAAAGAGCCCGATTGCCGTCAGGCGGAACCGAGCTTGCGCTTGGCGAGCCCCGCCATCAAGTAGCAGATCACGTAGACGATGACGCGATAGGTGACGGCAGACCCGGGCGGAATGCAGATGAACGACATTCCGGTCAGGCCTCGCAGTCCGACCTCGTACGCGACCCGAATGACCTCGTAGTCGGTCATCCCGATCGGCTCGGCGAGATCCCCGAGGAGATCACCCGAAGCGGGGCCCGCGCCGCCCAAGACATCCATGTCGAAGTGCACGTAGACGTCGCTGGTGTCCTGGTAGGCCTTGTCGAGGAGCTTAACGAGGCCGTCGATGCCGAGCTCGGTCCGAAGGCGCCACGTCGGGACGAACTCCGCGCCGGCACGCACGAACCGGCGCACATAGCTCTTGTCCTCCAGCATTCCCCGTTCGCCGATCTCGACGAGGTTCTTAGCAAGGTAGTTGGAGTGCAGTTCGTAGAGCTTCGCCTTCCAGTTGCCCGACCCCGCGATCCGGGGATCTCCGGTTGCATGGTCGATCGGCCGCGAATCCCAGTGCGTGTCCAGGCTTATCTGGCCCACATTGCCGCGTGCCCGCTCTCCGATTGGCTTCGCGATCGCATACGACCCGGCGGGCGAGTTCTGCCCGATCACGATCGGAATAGCGCCCGCGTCCAGCGCGGCATTGACCTTCGCCTCCACGGCCGCCTGGGCGCGCAGAATGTTGTCGACCGTCGCGACGTAGTTGGCCTCGGGCGGAATGTCCGCGTCGCCGAAGTCGACCACGCGGAGATGTTCGAACAGGTCGAGGTCGAAGTCCTGAACGTAGCTCGTGTACCGGATCGACTGCTGCCGCACGCGCTTCGGGCCAGCAAGCCACTCGGACTTGTCCACGTCGCTGTACTGCTTGCCCCAGCCGGCGGCAAAGGGCGCTCCGATGATCACGACGTCCGCACCCTTGAGGTCCTCGGCACAGATGGCGACAGGCGCTCCGAGAAACGTCGGCATGTCCTCCGCCAGACGAGGATATGTCTTGTGCCTGACGCGAGGCGAGTTGGCGATCGAAGACCACTCGGGGTATCCACTCATGATGTCTCCAGTCGGCGACCTACGTTCCGCGTCGCCTCTTTGAATCCCCAAGTCCCGTTGTCCACCGGTCAGACCGGTCATACCGGTTTGGGCATTCTGCCCATCCGCGCTCATGGGCGTCAATGTCAAAATGTGCGGAACGGATGCCTTCAATGAACACGGTCGTATCGGTTGCGCGTCAGTTGCAGGCCCGCATGCGTCGTGAAGGACGGTCGCTCAGGGGTCAATTGCCGGGACAGCGACAGCTTGCGGCCGAACTCGGGGTGAGCCGGGCGATCCTGCGAGAGGCGGTGGCGATGCTCGAGAGCCTGGGAGTGCTGCGAAGCGAACCCGGCAAGGGAGTCTTCATCGTTCAGCCTGCAGAACGAAAGGGGAGCAACTCGCTTGGACGATGGCGGTTCGAGACACGCTATGCACTGCGCGACGTCTACCTGATCCGCAACGAGTTGGAGGACCTGGCAGCCGCCTTGGCAGCAAGCGTCGTAACAAAGGCAGATCTTTCACGGTTGCGCGAGACGATCGAGCAGATGCGGTCCGCAGCCCTGTGCGGCGATCTTGTTTCCATGGCGGAAGCGGACCGGGCCTTTCACGCCACCCTCATCGAAATCGCTGGCAGCCCCATGCTTTTGGATCTGGCCGAGGACATTGCCGAGGTAGTCGAAAGCAGTCGACGAATCGCGTTTGCCGACCCGGATAGGGTCCGCGAACCCATCCGGGAGAACGGGCGCATAGTCGATGCAATAGCGACGGGGTCGAACAAGCGCGCGCGCGCAGCGATGCGGGACCATATCTGCAAGGCCGCTGGCCGGGTTGGAGTGACTCTCGCGATACCCGGAGTGTGACGGCGGGTTCCTGGCAACTTGAGCAGCCGCGTCGCGCCATTGGAACAGTCTCCCGTTTCGCTGAAGTCTCCAGACTTTCCCTTACGGCCCATCTCACCTGGGGACTCCCGAAGCCTGGAACTGGCTTTCCGACGCAATGCCCTTGACCTCACGATCATTTGGACTGTTTCACGCCTTCTTACATAGAAAGGAGCTTGAATGAGCAACATCACACGAGGCGACCCCGCCGCCCTAACGAATGTGCGCAAGTCCATCTTCCACCACTACGTGCGCGTTGATGAGCCGCGTTCACTGATATACCTATCTGGCCAAGTCTCTCGCGGTGCGGACGGTTCCATCGTTGGTCACGGGGACATGGAGACACAGACACGTCAGTGCATTCAGAACATGCAGACGGTTCTAGAAGCTGCTGGCGCGACATTGGAGGATGTGGTTTCGGTTGTGGTCTACACGACGGATATCAGCAAGCTCAAGGAGATTTCCGCCGTCCGCTCAGATTTCTTTTTGAACCACCTACCGACAAGCACACTGGTTGAGGTTAGTCGCCTTGCCGAACCGGAATTCCTTATCGAATTCCAAGCAGTCGCAGCGCTGTAGCGGGCATCTGCCCGCTCCGGCTTCCGCGTTTTCTGCTGCGTCGTAGAAGTTCGGAATCATGTCAGCTAGCTCGAAACTTCGTCTAGGAGCGCACTGCTGCCAAGACCTGCTCGGCGGCCGTGATCATGATTCCGACGTCTGATCCGACGGAGGCAAAGCGGAACCCGCTCGCGTATCGCGTTCGGACGTTGAACTCCACTGCCGTCACGTTGGCACGGCAGGAAGGCGCAGGTCACAGGACGAGACAACGGCTGAGTCGAATTGAACGGGGCGACGCCGCGCCGTTCCTTTCACATCGCGGGGGACCCGAAAGCCCGCTCCCCACCTGCTCTACTGCAACACAAACGGCGGTGTCCCCATTCCGGCGAGTTCCGAGGTGCGGTCAGATCGGTTGTCGCCCCGCCTTGATCAGCTCCGCTG
>Ga0209254_10006147_pt1 | contig 11067 bp, 7 predicted proteins | sample FrelakmetDIP11DI_FD_187148 | JGI IMG/M metagenome (GOLD analysis project Ga0209254, IMG submission 187148) | Freshwater lake sediment microbial communities from the University of Notre Dame, USA, for methane emissions studies - DIP11 DI (SPAdes)... | ecosystem: Environmental > Aquatic >... | reverse complement strand
ATCTGCCTCACCACCTCGCCAGCCTCTTTTTTCTGCGGGGAAAGGACTACCGGTACTCCTTCCTTGATGATCCCAGCCTTTTCTCCGGCAATTTCCGCCAGTGTATTTCCCAAAAGAGCCATGTGATCGTAAGACAGCGAAGTGATTACAGCCACCCGCGGCCGGCAAATATTCGTCGCATCTAAGCGCCCCCCTAATCCCACCTCGATCACCGCGGCTGTCGCCTTCTGCCGAGCAAAATAGAGAAATGCCAGCGCGGTCGTGATTTCAAAAAAAGTGATGTTGGGAATCGACTCAAAAACCGCTCGCTGCTCATCCACCAGCCTCGTCAAGTCTGCATGAGAGATCGGCTGCCCGTCAAACTGGATGCGCTCAGCAAAATCGTCCAGGTGCGGTGATGTGTATAATCCTACCCTGTATCCCGCCGCTCTCAGCGCCTCGGCGCACAGCGCCGAAACAGAGCCCTTTCCCTTGGTACCGGCGATATGGATGATCGGATATGCTTCCTGTGGGTTTCCCATAGCTTCCACCAGGCTGCGCATGCGCCCCAGGTCAAATGTCTCCGGGCTGTTGCGAAAATTTCGCACCAGAGAATAATCCACAAAACGATATAAATATGCCAATGTTGCTTGGTATTTACTTTCAATGTCATCCATAGATCAAAGATTGTAACCGTATGACACCCGCTGGTCAATATGATAAAATCACCCTCATGTTCCGGCGGATATTCAAGATCATCTCTCGCCTCCTCCTCAGCTTGATCGCCCTCGGGGCACTGCTGCTCTTCATCCCCCGTCTCATCACCTCCCTTTATGCCATCAAGCGTATTTATATCGTAAAGTCTGCACCCATTCGCCGTGCTGCCATCGTCTTTGGTGCTGGCTTGTGGCGGGATGGCACTCCAACCCCCGTCCTGCGCGACCGTGTTGCCACCGCCGCAGAGCTCTACTTTTCCGGTAAAGTTGAAAAGATCCTCATGAGCGGCGACAATCGCTTCGTAGATTACAACGAACCTGGTGCGATGCACGCCTATGCCGTCCAGCTTGGCGTCCCTGAAGAAGCCATCGTGTTGGACTATGCCGGTCGCCGTACCTACGATACGTGCTACCGTGCCAAGACCATCTTTGGGCTTCAAGAGGCCATCCTCGTCACCCAGAACTTCCATCTGCCGCGCGCCCTCTATACATGCAGCCAGTTGGGGATGGATGTCATCGGTGTATCCGCCGACCGCCGCGTCTACCAGCGCAGAGCCTTCGCCTATTGGAACCTGCGGGAGTTGCTCGCTACCCTCACTGCCCTGTGGGAAGTCCACATTTCTAAGCCTCTGCCCGTCCTCGGCGAACCCGAACCAATCTTCCCTACACAAGCTCAATAAATTTTATTACTTAAAATTCTTGGTGGTCTTGGTGCCTTCGAAGTAAAAAATTATAAGGAGATAAATTAAAGCAAATGAACCGTTCAGAAGCCCTCGCCATCGTCCGTGAATACATCAAAACCGAAAACCTCGTCCGCCACATGCTTTCAGTTGAAGCCGCCATGCGCTTCTATGCTGAGAAATACGGTCAAGACCCCGATACTTGGGGCATTACCGGTCTGCTGCACGATTTCGATTGGGAGGTTCACCCCACCCTGGAAAACCATCCCCAGTCCGGTGCCCCCATCCTGCGCCAGCGCGGCGTCCCCGAAGAAATCGTCTTAGCAATCCTCAGCCATGCCGACCATACCGGCGTCCCCCGCCAGACCCTCATGCAAAAAGCCCTCTACGCTTGTGACGAAATCACCGGCCTCATTACCGCTGTTGCCCTCGTGCGCCCTTCCCGTTCACTCTATGACTTAGAAGCCTCATCGGTCAAGAAAAAATGGAAAGACAAAGCCTTTGCCGCTGGCGCCAACCGCGAAGAAATCGCCAAAGCCACCGCCGACTTTGGCCTCGAGCTCTGGGAACATGTTGGCAATGTCATCCTCGCCATGCGAAAAATTGCCCCTGAATTGGGCCTTGAGGGCTGATTGGTTTTGCCCTGTTTTACCCACCGTTGTTTACTCCACCCGCTGTACATGCACCTTATACTTTGGCCAACGGATGCCCCCTCGACGAGAAATCCAGGCGCTGATCCAGGTCATTCCCAGGAACAAAAGCGATATAATCACGAACGGCGGCAGTAAAGATACCAGGACTTGATTCTTAATTTCATTGAGGTAATCGACACTGATATCGATCCCCAACGCGCCGATTACATTATTTTGCTTATCGGTGATCGGGGTGAAGCCGGAAACCCAAGTGCCCCATTCATCCTGATAAACATCATCTGGCGGAACGGTTTGGTCCAGCCCTTCCAGGTAGCCTACACCTTCTGGGATTTGGTAAGGTTCTTTGAAGTAGGTGGCTTCATTCAACGTGGCTTCATCCTCCCGCCAAGAATCACCGATAAATTGAATTTCACTGGGTTGAGAGCCCGCAATATATGTATAGACGGATGCCACCTGGGGGAACAAATCCTTGATGATAATAATTTCAGACTGGTGGTTCCAATATCGTTCGTCATCAATCTGGTTTTCAGGATCGTCCCCAAGCTCATTGACCACACTGGAAAAATTCGCCGTGTCGATGACCTTGACCGAACCTTGCAGTGCCTGAACCACGCTTTCCTGGATTCGAGTGAACATGATCTGGTTAATCAGACTGAGGGTAACCACAAAGACGATCGCAAAAACCGTGAGCAACCCCATTGAGATCAGTGTCATTGTTAATCGAGTTTGGCGGTTTACTTTCTTGCGAGAAGCGACCAGCAGTTGTTGGGCTTCAGGCGTCAGATTCATTTCATCTTTATACTGCTCGATTACCCGCAAACGATCCACGGTTAACGTAGTATGGTGTGTACGATTGGCTCGTAATTCCTGTTCCAGCAATTCCTGGGCTGCCTTGCGAGCCTGCACTTCCGGATCTAACCGTAAATTTTGTAATAAGTAATCATGTGCCAGCTCATAAGTAACCCCCGCTTCGCTTTCATTGATGCGTAATACTCGGCTCTCGGTTAGTTGAGATAGGATCGTATCCAGCGTTTGTGGAGTGACCCCCTGCAGAGAAAGTTCATCTGTCAGGTCTTTTTGCGAACGCACCAGGCGCTGCTGCTCAGAGGTAATTAACGATTCAAGCAGTCGCCTGGCTGCCTTGCGGTGATCTTCGCTGATTTGACGTGAAAGGACATTCTGCAAGTGAGATCTTAGGATACCTGCTGCCCGTTCTTCCCCTTCATACATTGCCAAAGAAATGGTCCGCTCTCCGGGCTTTAACTTATCGAAAAGGGCGGAACACACCAGTTGGATTTGAGGCGGGGCGATTTCCTGCCCTCCCAGGTCATTCAAGATTGCATCCACAAGTTCAAGTTCGTAATGCACATTGAACGACTTAACCGGTTCGGTGATCACTTCAGCAGCTTCAGCACGGGTCATCCGGTTCAAACGATAATCGTGCTCAAAGGGATTACGGATGCGCGGTCGGAAGTTTGCCAGGTTGCCAAAATATTCCGTTCGTAAAGCAAACACCCAGCGCACCCGTAAAGTCTCATCATCCAAACATTCGGCAAGTTGGCGAACAAAATTGTCACGTGCCTCGTCATCCAGGCGGGTGAACACTTCCTCAAACTGATCCAGGAAGATATATAGTGTATTTTCTTTCCCCATCACATCATTGACTTTATATAAAAAATCCCGTAATGAGGCCGCTTGCAGTTCCGGGGTTTGCGAAAGATCAGGCAGAAAGGCTTTCTTAATCACTTCCACCGGATTAACATCATAAGGACGTAAATATAACGGAAGGTTCCCCAAAGCAATTAACCGCGGCGCAATTCCCGCTTGGAGTAAGGATGTCTTTCCTGCTCCTGATTCCGAATGCAAGATGATCAAACGGCCTCTTGGCAAGCGGGACATCAATTCCCGGATCGCTTGTGAACGACCGACAAATATTTCTGCGTCACTCAAGCGGTATTCCAATAAACCCCTGTACGGCCCGCTCTCCAGGGCATCCTGTGTATCTTCCGCCAGGTTGATCAGACGTTTCGCCAATTGGGAAACACCGTTTGCCAGCGCCTGGAGCTCCAACTCACGCGCTTTCTGTGCATTTTCCGCTGCGGAAAGAGCTCTTTCATGAATTGTATTAATATGCTGGACAATATTCCCAGCCGCGATATTGACCGTTCCACTAATGGCTGATAGATCCCCTACTTCAATTGCAACGCTCGTTTGATCGGTATTTCCCTGATCGGTGGGTTGATCCCCTTCTGCAACTGCGCTTCCCGCTTCTTTGCTATACTCACTCATCTGAAACCCTCTATACTAGATTATATTGATAATTATTATCCAATTATACCGCCTTTGTGCTGGATTAACAATCCCTTTTCATCCAGGAAATATTTTTTTCTACCCCTTAATCGCTCAGCGTATCTTATCTCTTAGCATTGACAAACCTTCCGCTCCGCGATATATTAACTATACGCAAAATCTACACGCAGTTTTCTGGGTCACGTTAGCAATGATTCGCCTGGAACTTGTCCTGAACGAACTGAAAGATTAGCGGATTCCTGTAGGAGACCTTCCTTATGCCCCCAGACTCACCCTCTCCCGTTGCCCATATCTCTCCCTCCACCACGCTCTTCCCTGCCATCAATGCCTGGAGCATCTATCTCCGCGATCAGGCAAATTCCCCCCACACTGTCAAAGCCTTCATCGCTGATCTAACCCTCTTGGCTGGCTACCTGCCTCCTGACCGCACTATCGGCAGCATCTCCACCAACGATCTGAACAACTTCTTACACTGGATGCAAACTGGCCGCGGTGTACCCTGCAGTCCGAAGACCCTCTCTCGGCGCATCACTTCCCTGAAAGCTTTCTTTCGCTGGCTGCATAAATATGGGGTCATCCTCATTGACCCCGCAGAGAAAGTCCTCCAAAAATCTGTGATCAGTCCCCTCCCTGAGGTTCTTACCCCCGAGGAAGTCGAAGCCGTTCTTGCAGCCGCCTCTCATCACCGCACCTCGAAGAAACCTGATGCCCGCCCATATGCCCTGTTAGCATTGCTCCTCCACACCGGTATCAAGAAGAGCGAATGTTTGGCGCTTAGCACCAACCATGTTGATCTCGAAGCGCCCAATGGAGCCATCCTGTTCATTCGTTATGCCAGTCCACAGCATCGCTACAAAGAACGCAAGATCTCCCTACCCGAAAGCTGGATTATCGCCTATCAGGAATACAAGCTCCAGTACAATCCAACTGAGCGCTTATTCCCCTGGTCCCCTCGCCGCCTGGAATATATCCTTGAAGACTTGGGGGAAGAGGCTAACCTGACCAAACATCTCTCCTTCGATATGTGCCGCTGGACTTGTGCCCTCTCCGATTGGCAGTCAGGCATCGATCACACCAAGATCCGCCAGAAGATGGGCGTCTCCAAGATTCAATGGCGTGAGCTTTCGATGAAGCTTGAGCAGCTTTCCGGCTGATTAAGCTGAGTGTACCATCCTGATAAGGAACATCCGTTTGGTATCTGATTGCACGCCGCTCGTGTGGCTGGTTGCGTATCCAGGCACCCACAGCACCTCATCTGGGCAGCATACCAGCGGCCAACCCGCTCGGGCGCGGCGTGGTATTTTTACATTGACCATCAAGTCTGTTATTTTTACGCTGTGTCCTTCCATACCCAAAGGCTTGATACAGTCCCCCTCTCTCCGGCTTCGCACCTCCAACTCACCAGGCAATTGATCAGCATCCAGCCAGGCCGTGTATGGATCGCTGTTTTCATAAGCCAGCCGTTTACCTTCTTTCACATCGAATACATCTTCCAGGACCAGCTCCCATCCATTTTCCAGGGAAATGCTCCCCGGTCTGGTAAGCTTGACAGGTTCTCCTCTCACCTCGGGCCATTCCATTCCAGGTAGATCCACCTCCCAGGTCGCAACCCACACGGTTTCCCCTTCCACAAACAGTCTGAGTCCACTTGCCAGGTCAACCTGCCCCCTCTGGATAGGTCGTCTTAAGCACACCAGTGCCCGCTCTACGGTTTCAAATCCAATATCGCGCAGCCCTGGTCTCAGCTGATCCATAGCCCTGCGGACCAGCCTGCGCTGCATTCCAACCTGTTGCTCATTAAATAACTTCCCATTGAAAGATACAAAGCCATCCCCAACCTGCCTGAGGCTTTCTCTCCAGGCAGATTCAACGGCTGGCTCAAGAATTTGCCAATCACCTCTCAATACCTCTGCCAGTCTCACCAGCTTCTCCTTCAGATGCGGGCTGTGAGTCTCTAACATCGGGATCACCTCATGTCGCAGCCGGTTGCGGAAATAGGTCCTGTCGAAGTTGGTCTGGTCTATCACCGCCTGCAAGCCGTGTTCCTGGCAGTATGCCACGGTCTCTTCCCGCCATGTTTCAAGCAGCGGTCTCGCTAGGGTCACTTCCTTGCTCCACGCATTGGGAACTTGCCAGGCTTCCATTCCTTTCAATCCCTCCAGCCCTGCCCCGCGCAGGAGGTGCATCAACACCGTCTCCACCTGATCGTCTGCCGTATGGCCTACCACGACCGCCTGGGCCTCCCGTTTCTCAGCCTCCGAGAAAAGGAAACGGTAACGTACAATTCGGGCGGCTTCCTCTACCGAGAGCATATGCGCTTTTGCATATCCTCCCACATCTTCCACTTTGATCACACAAGGAATACCATAATGATCCGCGATCCGCTGCACATGCTCAGCATCTTGGTCTGCCTCTTCCCGCAGTTGATGATTCATGTGCGCAGCAACAACTCGCAAGCCAGCCTTGTAAAGGATGTCGAGTAAACTCAGGCTGTCCGGGCCTCCCGAAACACCAACTACCAGGATTCTGGTAAAATCAAAGGGACAGCATTTTTGGAACGTTTCCTGTAACTTCTCGATCATTAGCTAAATTATAGGCGAAAAATGGATCTTCGTGCGACATAAGATCACCAATCCACATCACCCCTCTTGCCTGTATTCACGCTTTATGCTAGACTGATTTTAGGTTCTATCCAAAAAACATGATTTCAACAAGAATTTTCGGATAGATTCTTAGGAATTTAGAGGAGTTATCCTATGCCAGAAAAAATCCTTGTAGTAGATGATGATGTTGATACCTTACGCCTGGTGGGTTTAATGCTCCAGCGTCAGGGATATCTGATCGTTGCCGCCAGCAATGGACATCAGGCTTTAGCCCTGGCGCAAAGTGAGAATCCCGATTTGATTCTGTTGGATGTCATGATGCCCGACATGGATGGCTACGAAGTCACAAAGCGCCTGCGCGCCGAATCCGTGACTGCCACGACGCCCATTATCATGTTCACTGCAAAATCCCAGCTCGATGATAAAGTTGCTGGATTCGAATCTGGCGTCGATGACTACTTGACAAAACCTACCCAACCGCGCGAATTATTCGCCCATGTCAAAGCAGTCCTGGCGCGCAGCACCAAAGGGCACCCAGCCGTAGCGGAAACAACGCTCCGCGAAAAAGGGTATGTCATTGGCGTGTTATCAGTTAAGGGTGGTTTAGGGGTAAGTACTCTGGCAATGAATCTGGGAGTCAGCCTGCGTATGAGGACCCGGAAGGATGTCATCGTTGCAGAACTACGTCCTGGTGAAGGCAGCCTGGCGCTAGACTTGGGCTACTTGCATCCAGAGGGCTTAGACCGCCTGCTCAACCGGGCCAAGCCCAGCGAGATTGCGATTGGCGATGTAGAAACCGAATTGATCGCTCACCGCTCCGAGGTTCGTCTGCTTCTGGCTTCTTACCGCCCAAGCGACGCGAAATTCCTCTCCCAGGCGGAAAAATTAGAGACCATTACCAAACATCTGGCTCATCTCGGAGATTTTATCGTTTTGGATTTAGGCCCCGCCCTGCCTCCCACTACTGAAAAAATATTGAGTGTGTGCGATGAATTAATTATCGTCCTTGAGCCAGTCCCCAATACACTGGTTCGTACACAACTTCTGATGGACGAATTGGCAGCCAAAGGTTTTGGCGAAGGCCGCGTAAATGCAGTTCTGTACAACCGCGCCCGCTCCGAGCTGCAGCTTTCGCTTTCGCAAGTGCAGCAGCAGTTCAAGCAAAACATCTTGGTTGTCTTCACTCCCGCGCCTGAGCTGGCTTTACAGACTGCGAAGAGCAACATCCCCATCGTAATCCAACATCCTGACAACCTGGTTTCACAGCAATTTGCCAAGCTTGCCGATAGCATCGTCAAACACCTGCCCTCAAAGACATGACCGACCAGGCACTGGATGTAAGTTTTCAGAGGCTGCTTGAAATTTCTCGCGATCTGGCTTCTACGCTGGATCTGAATGACTTGCTTTACCGCATTGTTCATGCCGCTGCGGACCTGTGTAATGCAGAAGCGGCTTCGATACTATTATACGATCAACACCGCAAGGACCTGCGCTTTGAAGTCGCCACCAACATGGATAATCCATTGATGCGCGGCATCAGCGTCCCAGTTGACTCCAGCCTGGCAGGTTGGATCATAACCAATCGCCAGCCTGTTCTGATTCCTGATGCCGAGAAAGACAGCCGGCATTTTGGTCAGGTCGGGGTTTCGGTCAACATGAAGATCAAAACCCTGCTGGGTGTACCGCTCATCCACAAGGAAAAAGTAATCGGTGCCCTTGAAGCAATTAACAAGCAATCGGGAGAATTTTCCATAAAAGATCAAGACCTGCTATCTGCCCTTGGAGCTCAAGCGGCTATCGCGATCGAAAACAGCCGTCTCTTTTTACAAACCGACCTGATTTCCGACCTGGTTCATGAGCTTCGCACTCCCTTGGCTTCCATGAATACCTCAGCATACTTGCTCAATCGCCCTGAAGTATCAGAAGAACAGCGCAGCCGCTTTATCGATATCATCCAACAAGAAATTTCACGCCTCACTGATCTCACCAACAGCTTTCTTGACCTGGCTCGTCTCGAATCCGGGCGCACCCAGTTCCATGCGGAATCATTCCCCATTAAACCCCTCTTGGAAGACTGCCTGGACATGATGCGTGGCCGCGCCGAAGAAAAGGAGCTGACCCTGGTTGGAAAAATAGAAGATGGCTTGCCAGAGCTGAATGCTGACAAGGATAAGATCAAGCAGGTGATCCTCAACCTCTTGAGTAATGCCATTAAATATAATTATCCCAAGGGAAGTGTGGTGTTATCAGCCAGGCGGGGTGAGGCAGAAATTATTCTCTCTGTTAGCGATACGGGGCCAGGAATTTCTGAAGAAAACTTAAAACATCTTTTTGAAAAGTTTTTCCGAGTTCCAGGTACCGAAAAATTAGCCGTGGGTACCGGGCTCGGACTTTCAATCTGTAAGCGGGTTGTTGAAACTCATGGGGGGAAAATTGAGGTTCAGAGTCAGGTGGACAAAGGCACGGTTTTTATTGTCCATCTACCCCTCACCTCCTCAGTCCGCTAAAAAAGCTTTATAAACCAGTAATTTTCTAGCGCGGACCGCGCCGACCAAACTGTCTCTCCAAAAGATCGACTGAAAGGTGGATCATCGTTGGTCGTCCATGCGGGCAGGTACGCGGTGATGAACATGCCTCTAAATCAGATAAAAGGGCGCGCTGCTCTGCAGCAGATAATACCTGCCCTGCTTTTACCGCCGCGCGTTTACAAATTCGCCCGATGATCTTGGCCTCGATCTCCGTTTTAAGGGGTGCTTCATCTTCCTCAAAATCTTCTACCAAAACTCTCAATGCCGCCGCCGGGTCAAGGCCAGTTAACAAGGCCGGAACTGCCCGTACCAAAAAAGCTCCCGGTCCGAAATGCTCCACCTGGAACCCGAGCTGGTTGAGGATTGGTAATTGATCCTCTAAAAGCCGCGCCCCTGCTGGAGGCAGTTCCACACTCACCGGGGCCAGTAAGGTTTGAGAGATCATCTTGCTGCCTGCTGTTTGATGCTCAATCCTCATTCGTTCAAATAACACCCGCTCATGAGCTGCATGCTGGTCGATTAAGTAAAGCCCGTCCGGTCCCTCAGCAACCAGGTAGGCAGCCGCGATCTGCCCCACCAAGCGCAAGATCGGTGCAGCCATTTGCGCTTGAACAGTATGAACAGATGCTTGAGGCTGATCCGACGGACCATTTAACGCTGTTGGTTCCGTCCCGTCAGCCCCATCTGCGCGTTCCACATCTGGTTTCCTTTGTAAATCCCAATCTCCTGCCGTATTCCATGCCGGATTAAAAGCACGGGCTGGCGTGGGGAGTGACTCGCTTTGTGACCAGCGGAATTGGGTGCTGTGGATATCTGGGACAGGCGTATGTGCTAACAGCGCCCTGCGCACCGCCCTCTGCAAACCCGTAAAAACTCGGTTTGCCTCTCGGAACCTGACTTCTGCTTTCGTAGGATGCACATTGACATCCACCTGGTCAGGAGCAATATCCACAAAGAGAATTCCGATAGGAAACCGCCCTACCATCAATAGCGTATGATAAGCTTGCAAGACAGCGCTCGAAAGGGCTGCATCTTGCACGGGTCTTCCATTGACAAAGAACGTCAGCTCCCTCCGGTTTGAACGCGTCAAGCTTGTGGGACTGGTGAATCCAGTAATGCTCAATCCCTCGTCTTCTGATATCACCTCGATCATCAAGCGCGCGGTATCGGGACCGTATAAGACCGCCAGGACTTCTCGACGGTTGCCATTCCCGCTGGTTTGCAGGGATGTGCGCCCGTCTTGCGCGAGCGAAAACCGGATCCTCGGGTATGCCAGTGCATAACGGGTCACCAATGTGTCGATTTGGCGGCGTTCGGTAACTTCTTGTTTTAAGAATTTCCTGCGGGCAGGAACGTTATAAAACAAATCTTCTACCCGCACGACCGTCCCCACTGGGGCTCCTATCCCTTCAGGTTGAAAAATATTCCCCCCTTCTACCCGAATCCGGCTTCCAACGTCAGATTCCTTTGACCTTGACGTCAAGGTCAGGCGTGAGACCGATCCGATCGAAGCGAGTGCTTCGCCGCGAAACCCCAAGGATTGTATTCGAAACAAATCCTCTGCAGACTGCAGCTTGCTGGTTGCATGTCTGGCAACC
>Ga0209254_10006146_pt1 | contig 11067 bp, 7 predicted proteins | sample FrelakmetDIP11DI_FD_187148 | JGI IMG/M metagenome (GOLD analysis project Ga0209254, IMG submission 187148) | Freshwater lake sediment microbial communities from the University of Notre Dame, USA, for methane emissions studies - DIP11 DI (SPAdes)... | ecosystem: Environmental > Aquatic >... | reverse complement strand
AGCACGGAAGCTAAGTCTCACGGAGCATCGGCATGGGTGCTCTCGTTGTCCTAATCAGGCAGATGCCTTCCCACAAACGAAAATCGCCCTCGGGATTGCTGATGTAGACCGCGCTGAAGAAGTTCTACTGTACTTCGGGGAGCTGCCGTCCGCGATGAGTGTGATCACGGGCGTCGAATCTGAAAGATGGACGGTGGTACCCAGAGAAAAGGGCTTTTATACTTCCTATACACGCGTTGGTAATGTGGATGCTGACCGCCGAGTATGTTGCATCCGTTGACCGGTCCTGGGATGGGTCTTTATGCTGCCTGTATGCTAAGTCACTCTGTCACCCGCATCTGCTTCGTGCGCCACGGTGAAACCGACTGGAACGTGGAAAAGCGCATCCAGGGTCACACGGATATTCCGCTCAACGCCACGGGCCGGGCGCAGGCGCTGGCGATGGCCTTCAATGCGGCGCATATGAGCTTCAGCGCACTCTACAGCAGCGATCTGCAGCGTGCGGTCGATACGGCAAGGGCGCTGGCACAGCGCGAGGGGTTGGAGATCAATCTGCTGGCACAGTTGCGCGAGCGCAATTTCGGGATCTTCCAGGGCATCACCGCCATTGAGGGCGCGCAGCGCCATCCTGAGGCGTACCAGTTCTATAGCGCACGCCACCCGCATTTCGATTTTGAGACCGGCGAAAGTTTGCTCGACTTCGCTGCGCGCGTGACTGAGGCGGTGGACTGGATGGCGCGACATCACACCGGCCAGACCGTCGCGGTGGTGACGCATGGCGGGGTGTTGGACATTCTCTATCGCAAAGCGACCGGTAGGCCACTGCACACACCGCGCGATTTCGTCATCCCCAATTGCGCACTGAACTGGTTCCATTTCGATGGCCAGGGCTGGCACCTGGAAACCTGGGCCGACCGCCATCACCTGGAAAACGTGCTGGTCGAAACACCGGAATAGAGTATTGGCTATGGGACATGTCCTGGTTCTGCTGCGCCACGGCCATAGTGAGTGGAACCTCTCCGATCGCTTTACCGGCTGGACCGATATTCCCTTGACGGCATTGGGATTGGCCGAGGGGACGGCAGCTGGACGCCGCCTCGCGCAGGCGGGTTATCGCTTCGACGAAGTGCATCTATCGGTGCTCCAACGTACCCGTCAGACGGCGGAGGTGCTACTGGCCGCGATGGGTGCGCCGGAGGTGCCGATATATTCGACCTGGCGTCTCAATGAACGCCACTACGGCGCGCTGCAGGGGCTGAACAAGCAGGAGATCTTTTCCACGTGGGGCGAGCAGGATGCGCGGCGCTGGTGGCGTGGCTATTACACGCCACCGCCGCCGGTCGATCTTGATGACACGCGCCATCCGCACTTCGATCCGCTCTATGCGCAGTTGTCCCCGGACATGCTGCCTGCCGCTGAAAGTCTCGCGGACTGCCAGCGCCGTACTTTGCCGTATTGGCACGAAGTGCTTGTGCCGCGATTGCGTGCGGGTCGACGTATGCTGGTCGTCAGCCACGGCAACACCCTGCGCGGGCTGCTCATGCATATCGAACAGTTGAGCGCGGACGCGATGGAGCACGTGGAAATTGCCCCGGGTGTGCCGCTGATCTACCGTTTCTCGTCTGACCTCGCAAAACAGGGCAAGGCATGGCTGGATTAGCGTTATGCCGCCAGTTTTTCAGATGCTCCCTGCGCGAGTTCTACGCCTGTTGGCGCGCGCTCGTCTCCAACTGAGCCTTCAATCCCGCTTCGAGCTTGAGCTGGCGCGCGAGTTCGTCGAGATACATGCGTTCCATAGGGCTCTGATCGTCAGCCACGAGCAGGCTGGCGAGATACATTTCGGCGGCGAGTTCCGGTGTAGTCGCCGCGCGCGCGACCTCCGCCGGGTCGAGTGGACGGCGCAATTCCTGGTCCAGCCACGCGCGCAGTTCGGGGTCGTTGTCGATACTCGCGATTTCGCTTTCGATGAGTTCACGTTCGCGGTCTTCGATATGACCATCGGACTTGGCGGCCGCCACGAGTGCCTTGAGCACAGCACGGCTATGGGTTTCGTCCTCCAGCGCGGGAGCTTGCGTGGCCGGCGCCGGTGTCGCGCTCGATGCGCTGGCATTGCTGCGCTGCCATTCGTTATAGGTGCGATAGGCGACGGCGCCGAGCGCGGCCATGCCGCCATAGGCGAGCAGATTGCCGCCGATCTTGCTTACGCGCTTGTTGCCGAGCAGCAGACCCAATGCGCCGCCCATCAGCGCACCACGACCCAGGTCGCTGTTTAGACCCCCTAACGCGCCTTTCATTACGTCGCCCAGTCCGCCGGGCTGACGACCGCCGTCCGGCGCTGAACCAGCAGAATCCAGCAGTGCACGGCCGCCCTTGAGCAGTTGATCCAGAAGTGATGTCGTATTCATGGTTATTCGCCTTATCTGTATGGATGTGGTTCGACACGCCGATAATCATGCTAGGCGTGTTGGCTGAATCCAAACTGACAGCGGTTGGCGGTTTGGGTTCCGCAGGGTGTGATCCCTCTCGGTTTTGATACTACACAGTTCATTGCGACGCATACAGAAATGACGGCCGATCATAACCAGAGCATCAAGCCGCATTCGAAACGATGGCTCAACAGTTTGTGAAAGGGATACAGTCTAATCTTGTACTGCCTCAGTCCCTCGAAGGTATAGCACGGGAACGGCGTACAAAGATCTGTCCGGTACAGTGTCGAGCCATCCTCAGAGGGCCCGACCATTTCCAGTTTAAGGCTGTTATGCGGCGCAAATTCACCCATTTCGTCCATTGCGCCAACGACACATTCGACTTCCAGGTCATCCGGTGATAGCCCGTTCAAATATATCTTTACGCTTATGGGCATGGATTCGCCGCTGTTGACGACTTTGTTCGGCGGGCTTTCCATACTGGCATACAGATTCGGCCAGGCCTCGGTAACCTTTTTGCGCCACTGTGCCAGCTCTATCGCACTGGCGGCATTGTTCGCCGCCAGCAACTTGCCCTGGCGGGCCGCCGGCCCGTAGAAATCGCGCAGATAATCGACGGCCATACGCATGCCATTGAAACGCGGCAGAATACTCCGCATCGAGGCCTTCGATTTTTCTATCCAGCCTTCCGGTTCGCCATCGTTGTTACGCGAAAAGTACAGCGGGACAATGTCCCGTTCGAGTATGTTGTGCAGCTCTGTCGCCTCCTGGCGATCCCGGACGGTGCGCTCGAATTCGACATGCGACTCGATTGCCCAGCCATTTTCACCGTCATATGCCTCAGCCCACCAACCGTCGAGCACACTGAGATTGATCGCTCCATTGAAGGCAGCCTTCATGCCCGATGTCCCGCAGGCCTCGAGCGGAAACTCGGGAACATTCAACCAGACATCGACACCCGGAAAGATATCGCGGGCCAGCGACAGATTGTAATCTTCCAGCAGCAGGATCTTGCCGCGCAAATCCGGGGACATGGCAATCTGTGCAATTTCCTTGATCATCGCCTGACCGGGTTCATCGTTGGGATGCGCCTTGCCGGCAATCACGAACAGCACCGGTCTTTCCGGGTCTTGAAGCAGACGTTTAAGCCGGTCTAGATCCTTGAACAGGAGCGTTGCGCGCTTGTAGGTGGCGAAGCGCCGCGCGAATCCGATCACCAGGGTGTCGCGGTTACGCGTACCGATGTGCTGGATCATTTCACCAATGATGGAGGCCGAGCAACCGCTGCGCTGCAGCTGAATTTTCAGGCGCCGGCGCAATTCGTCGAACATGGCGGTCTTGTGAATCTGCCTGACGCTCTGATAAACATGATTCGGTATCTTGTTAACGAAACATTTCCAGAACTCCGCATCATTCAATTTGGCCCGCCAACCCCGACCCATATACATATCGAACAGAGCACTCCAGGACTGACCCAGAAACGTATCGACATCGACACCATTGGTGACATAGCGAATCGGATTTTCCGCAGGCGGTATCTGCGGCCAGACATGACTTTCCATTTCGGAAGCTACTTTGCAATGCACTCGACTGACGGCATTGTGATGCCGTGAGCCGCGCAGGCCCAGCAAGGTCATATTGAAATCATTTGAATTTCCCTGTACGCCGCCCAATTCCGCAAAGCGCGCCTCGCTGATACCTAGGCTGTGAATAAAATCGGCAAAATACGTACGCATCTGCTCGGCGCTGAAAATATCATGACCAGCAGCGACCGGCGTATGTGTCGTAAACACGCTGTTCGCGGCAACCAGCTCCAGCGCCTGGTCAAAGTGCATGCCGCCCTGAACATATTCGCGGCATCGCTCTAGGATCTGAAATCCGGGGTGGCCTTCGTTGATATGCCAGACACTCGGCGCGAGCTGCATGGCCCGCAGGGCCCGGACGCCACCGATGCCCAGAATGATCTCCTGCTGAATCCGCGCAGAGCTGTCACCACCATAGAGTTGGCTGGTGATCGACCGATCATGCGGAGCGTTTTCCGGAAGATCGCTATCCAATAGCAGCAGAGTGACATGGCCCGCTTTCGCTTCCCAGACTTTAATCTTCACCGGACGGCCGGCGATGTCCACGGTGACATCCAGTTCCCTGCCCTGTGCATCGCGCGCAGAATGCACCGGCATATCTTCCGGGTCGACATGCGGATAATCTGCCAGCTGGGTGCCGTCATGCAGAATTCGTTGGGTGAAATAACCTTCGCGGTACAGCAGACCCACACCGACAAATGGCACCCAGAGATTACTCATGGCCTTGCAATAGTCGCCGGCCAGTATTCCCAGACCACCGGCGTAAATCGGTACACTCTGATGGAAACCGAACTCGGCGGAAAAATACGCAATCAGATCCCGCTCCATATCCAAGGACGTATCGACTGCCAGCAACGGCCGCTGCTGCATATAGGTATCGTAAGTCGAGAGCGTGCCGTGAAATTCCGCCAGGAAAATCGGATCACGCGCTGCCTCTTCCAATTTTCTCTGGCTGACACGGCGCATGAAGACCCGGGGATTTTTCCGGCAGGCTACCCAGGTCTCTTCATCGAGGTGACGAAACAGGCGTCGCACACTGCGATCCCAACTGTAATAAAGATCATTCGATAGCTCGGTCAGGCGTTCTAACGGCGCTGGAAGGTGCGGCCTGATTTCAACACTGAAACATGTCCCATGCATTACCGATATCTCCCTCGTTGTGACGAACCTGCGCCAGATTGCAGCTGGCGCGAATCCCCGGATATGCCGTAACCAACCCCGCCGATCACAGTCTGTACCTGCCAGCGAGTTCATTTCAATAGGTGTTTCAGGTCAATCGATGACCCGGACCATACATGCCAGTGCAGAATACAGACACTGGCCCGGCAGCATTGCTACCCGTTGGTGCAGGACAACAGCAAATCAATGCAAGTCACGCAGCTCCACACGCCGATTTCGCGCCAAGCCCTCACGCGTAGTATTCGCAGCAACCGGCTGCGTCCCGCCATAGCCACGCGCACTCAGACGACCCGCCGGGACACCCTGCATCACCAGATAGGCCATGACGGCCTTGGCGCGCTGCTCGGAAAGCCACAGATTATAGTCGGCGTCGCCCTGAGTATCGGAATGACCGGCGATCTCGACCTTGAGTCCTGGTTGCGCGCGTAAGATGACCGCAACCTGATCGAGCGCGGTTCGCGATGGGCCTGTCAGTGCATCGGAATCATAACGGAAATGGATATCGTCCAATGCAATAGGTGCATCAGGCGCGCAGCCCAGCGAATTGACTGCAGCGGCCGCCGGTGACTTCGGGCAAAGGTCTTTAGCATCCGATACTCCGTCAGCGTCACCATCAGCCTGTGCAGACTGTTGCGCAGCAGATTCGAGTGCTGCCATTTCCACTTTCTGTGAATCGGCCTCATTCGATGGATGCTCGATAGCAGCCGGGATGGAACCGCCGTTCGATGCACTAATCACCATCTTCGCGGCGACGAGTCGCTCATTGCAGGCCAGCAGCTGTCGCTGCACTTCATCCTGTGTCTGCCGTTCCTGGCTTTGCACGCCATCGCCGCGGGATTTGAGACTGTCCAGTTGTTTCAGTAATCGCTCGCGGTTGCTGAGCGCCTCAGCCAGGGCTTGTTGCATTGCCGTTTTGGCTGCGAGCTCCGCATCCAGGGTTGCCTTGGATATCTCCAATTGCTCGACGAGCGCAGTGGTTGTATCTACAGTCGCGTCCGATGGCGGCGTCTCTGCTTTATTCAATTTGGCTTGTACTGTAGCCAGCTGTGATTGCAACGCATTACTGCGCTCGATGGCCGCGGATTCGGCTTTATTGGCTCGTTCAAGTGCGCCCTGACGGGCTTGCAGCTCGACAGTGGACGCGTGCAATTCACGCTGCAACCGGTCCCGCTCTGCCTGCGTATGCGCCAACGATTGCTGGGTAGACGCATGGTCGGAGTGCAGCGTATCCAGATCGGCCTGTCGTGCCGACAGTTCGTTCTGACAGGATTCGTGTCGGGATTCTGCGGCATCTTTCATCTCATCAAGGCGGGCGCTCTCCGCGTGCAGTGCTGCAAGATCCTGTGCGTGCTTGTCTTTGAGTGGGACGGATTCAGCAAGCTGGGCTTGTGTTTGAGTGAGCGACGATTGGACTGCCTGCAACTCCGCTGTCAATGCGGCGATGCGTGCCTGTGCGGCAACCGTTTCGGCCCGTGCCGCACCAAGCTGTTTTGCTTGCTCGATCTGTGCGATGTGCTGCTGATAGTCGCTGGAATTCAGCGTTAATGCCTCACGCGCCTGCCACAGCAGCAGCTGTGAATACGCCAGACGTTCATGGGAAAGCTGCAGCTCCGCGCGGCTTGCGGCCAGTTCCATCTGGAGCCGCCTCACGTCGGCTGACGGTACATCGTGCCGATATGGTGATGCATAGGGTGAAGGGGAATAATATGGTGTCGGAGAGTCAGTCTGCGCCGGGTGAGCCCATGTGGAACCGGGGGGTGCAGAGTATCCACCCGGAGCAGGCGCAGCAGGGTAATACATGTCTGAGGATTGCGCATCGATTACCCGTCCACAGAGTATCACTGCCAGCGTAGCGCTGAGAATGGTAAATGTAGATACCTGAGTCGCCATGACGCCCCCTCCTGTTCCAGGAATCCTCTGATCAACTCGCTGAAGCGGCAACCACTGTGCTGTAGCCGGACTCGAGTGCTCAGCGACTCAGAGTGAACTCAGCTTTCGCTCGTCTTCACCATGCAACTGCTTGCATGATTAACGGTAATCAAAGGTTCCCATGTTATATCGTTGTTATATCGTTATATCGCGGCCTCCCCGGGTCAGGCGTGGGAATGGTCGTCGTCGCGACAATGCCGGCGCAAGCAGCGCAACATGTAACCCGATAACAGCCCGCCGACGCCCACGAACACAGCAACAGACGCCAGCCCGACCGTCGTTTTACTCGCGTCGGTAGTACTTACCGTCAGCCAGGTCAGAAAAGCGGAAAAACCTGCCACCAACAGCACAATCGCAAAAGGCCAGAGCTTGGAATTGCAATCAGCACACAGTTTCATCGCACATCCTTCTATGTAACTCGACTCAAGTCTATTGGTTTTATAAGCGGATGCCAAAGAAATGTCTGTTGACCAGAATCAGTATATTAGAGAAACCTATTAAATTTCCTCGGCAATAATAGTCAACAGGATTTAGCCAAGGCCGCATGCGCGGCTGCAAGCCGAGCCACGGGTACACGCGGAGGTGAACAAGAGACATAGTCCAGCCCGATTTCATTGCAGAACCGGATCGACGCAGGCTGACCGCCTTGCTCACCGCAGATACCCACTTTGAGATCGGGGCGCGCACGACGCCCCCAGTCCACCGCAAGCTTCATCAACTGACCGACACCTTTGACATCCAGCACCTCGAACGGGTTGTCCTGCAGGATATTGTATTCGTTGTACATGGGCAGGAATTTGTTTTCCGCATCTTCACGCGAAAAGGAAAACGTCGCCTGCGTCAGGTCGTTGGTACCGAAGGAGAAGAACTGGGCGTGCATGGCCAGACTCTCGGCGCGCATGCAGGCACGTACCACTTCGATCATGGTGCCGAATTTCAGATCGACACTGATACCGGTATCACGTTGCACGTCCTGCTGGATCTGATCGACATGGGCTCTCACCTGGATCAATTCCTGGGCAGTACAGACCTGGGGCACCATAATCTCCGGATGTACTTCGATACCCGATGCAATGCATTCTGCGGCAGCCTCCAGCACGGCGCGGATCTGCATCGCATAAATTTCCGGATAGGTGATGCCCAGACGTACGCCGCGATGTCCGAGCATGGGGTTCACCTCGAACAGTTCGCGCACTTTGTGCAGCATGAGTTGTTTGCGTGCAATCGCGTCATCGATAGTGGCGACATTGAGCTTTTCCATCAGTACGCCGGCCGTTGCGCCGGGCGGCTGTCCGCTCAGCATATCCTGCAAGCCCTCGGCCGCAGCGCGTAGCTGGTTGAGGTTCGACAATTGGTGTTCGAGCTGACGTTCGCCAGGCAGGAATTCATGAATGGGCGGATCGAGCAGCCTGATTGTCACAGGCCGTGGCGCCATCACCTTGAATAAGGCCGTGAAGTCGGCCCGCTGCATCGGCAGCAGGCGTTCAAGCGCACGCTCACGTTCCTCCGATGTGTTGGCGAGGATCATGTCGACCACCGCCGGCAGGCGCTCGGCGGCATTGAACATACGTTCGGTACGACACAAACCAATCCCCATGGCACCGTAGTCTACCGCGCGGGCAGCGCCATCGGGGGTATCGACATTGGCCATCACCTTGAGCGGCGCGTACTCATCGGCCCAACTAAGCAGCGTGCGCAATTCATCGGAGAATTCAGGTTCGACCGTGGCTATCTCACCCAGATAGACATTGCCGTTGCCGCCATCGATCGTGATCACATCACCTTCATGCAGGAGTTTATCGCCGATTTTCGCCGTACGGCTCTGGGTATTCACATGGATACCCTCGGCACCGGCCACGCAGGGTTTGCCCATGCCGCGCGCGACCACGGCGGCATGCGAGGTCTTGCCGCCACGACTGGTGAGCACGCCCTGCGAGGCGAAGAAACCGTGGATATCCTCTGGCTTGGTCTCCTCGCGAACCAGAATCACACTTTCTCCCGCGCGTCCCATCAGTTCGGCACGGTCGGCATCGAACACCACCTTGCCCGATGCCGCACCTGGCGATGCCGGGAGTCCCTGCACGGCTGCTAGCGCCTGTGTATGCGGGTCGAGACGCGGATGCAACAGCTGTTCGAGCAGTTCAGGTTGCACGCGCAGTAAGGCCTGCTCGCGCGTAATCAAACCCGCCGCGACCATTTCCACCGAAGTGCGCACCATCGCAACGGCATTCATCTTCCCGTTGCGCGTTTGCAGGCAATATAAAATCCCTTTCTCGATGGTGTACTCGTAATCCTGAACTTCGTGATAGTGGGATTCGAGCTTGTTCCGCAACTCCATCAGTTGCGAATACATGTCAGGCATCTCCTGTGCCATATCCTGAACCGGCTTGGGTGTTCGTATGCCGGCGACCACGTCTTCACCCTGGGCATTCACCAAGTATTCACCGAACATATGATTCTCGCCGGTACCCGGATTGCGTGTGAAACCCACGCCAGTGGCGCTGTCATTACCCATGTTGCCGAACACCATAGTCACAATGTTGACTGCGGTACCGTTGGCCATCGCAGGTGTGATGTGGAATTCACGCCGATAATCCACCGCGCGTTTTCCTGACCAGGAGTTGAAGACCGCTTTGATGGCGATTTCGAGCTGGGCATAGACGTCTTCCGGGAATGGCACACCGGTATGCTCACGCACGACATTGAGGAATATTTCACTGATCTCTTTCAGGTGTGCCGCCGTCAATCCCACATCGGCCTTGACACCTTCACGTTGTTTGATTGCTTCGAAAGGCTCGTCGAAATGTACGTCCGGTACGCCCAGTGCAACCTTGCCGAACAGCTGAATGAAACGACGATAAGCATCATAGCCAAAACGTTCATTACCGGTCTGTCGAATCAGGCCGTCGAGCGTATCCCGGTTCAGACCCAGATTGAGGATGGTGTCCATCATCCCGGGCATGGACATGGCCGAACCGGAGCGCACCGACACCAGCAGAGGGTTTTGCGGATCGCCGAAGCCTTTGCCGGTGGCACGTTCCAACGCCTGCATCTGCGCGCGCGTGTCATCCATCAAACCCGCCGGCAGGTCATGTTCCTGGTTCGCCAGATAGTCGAGACAGGCCGCGGTACTGATGACAAAACCCGGCGGCACATTCAAGCCGATCTGGGTCATCTCACAAAGATTGGCACCCTTGCCACCGAGCAGGTGTTTGTCATGACCATCACCTTCGGTAAAAGCGAACACAAATCTGCTACCGGACTGCTGCTTCGTAACACCAGATTCCTGTATCGACATAGTGACTCCTCAGAAAACGTAAGCTATATGGTCAAGAGGCGAGAATTACGGGAAACCACAACAGAAGACCGCTGGCGCAGATATAATAGTTCTCAAGGAATCATCAAGCGCCATCAAGTCGATCAATAGGTCGGATCAGGATAAAGCGCTTATTGGACTGAAGAAAGCCGCTCTGTGTACAACAAGCAGATTCCTTTGACCTGGATCAGATCGCCAGCCCATATCCAGACCCAATAAGCGACCGCTGATCCCGCCGTCGTGCAGAACCGGCTACATGCGCGCTGGAAAAGCGCCGAGAAGATGTCGGTGTACAGTGGCGCATACGCTGCCAGGATTGGACTGTGCGTCGGGCAACTTCAACCCGATAGCGGTCAAGCCATGTCACCACGCATATCGCTGACCAGTCACAGGCGGCGATTCTATAATGCCTCCGTCGTATACCGCTGTACCTGAATATCCGGCGACCAGTAATCCTCCGCCAAGCCGACCGTGCGTTTTAGGTGGCGCAGAAATTCCTCGAGCTGCGGCTGATGTCCGCGATGCGTGTGATCACGGGCGTCAAACCTGAAAGATGGACGGTGGTACCCAGAGAAAAGGGCATTTATACATTCTATACACGAAGTGTCAGGCTTCCATTACCGCGGCGAGGACG
>Ga0209254_10006145_pt1 | contig 11067 bp, 9 predicted proteins | sample FrelakmetDIP11DI_FD_187148 | JGI IMG/M metagenome (GOLD analysis project Ga0209254, IMG submission 187148) | Freshwater lake sediment microbial communities from the University of Notre Dame, USA, for methane emissions studies - DIP11 DI (SPAdes)... | ecosystem: Environmental > Aquatic >... | reverse complement strand
CCCCTCTCCACATTGGGTGCGAAATCGATTGGAGAAGGTGGGCATTCGCTCCATCAATAATGTCGTCGATGTGACCAACTATGTGATGATGGAGTGCGGACAGCCTCTCCACGCCTTCGATTTTGAACTCCTGGAAGAAGGGAGAATTGTGGTCCGCAGGGCTCGGAACGGTGAGGCGTTTATCACGCTGGACGGAGTCAAGAGGGTTCTCGACGAGGAGATGCTGATGATCTGCGATGGAGTCAAACCGGTGGCCGTTGCCGGTGTGATGGGAGGGCTCAATTCGGAGATCAGGGCCGAGACTCGGACCGTCCTTCTGGAGAGCGCTTACTTTCATCCGATGAACAATCGAAGGACCTCTCAAAAGCTCGGGTTTGAGACAGAGGCCTCCTACCGGTTTGGAAGGGGGATCGATTACGGTGGGTGTCTGAATGCGGCCAACCGCGCGGCCTCAATGATTCAGGAACTCACCGGAGGAAGGGTGGTTGAAGGAGCGGTGGATGCTTATCCGAAACCCATCCGGCCCAACCCGATCCCTTTGAGCATCCCGAGCGTGAACCGGATTCTGGGAACGGAGATTTCGACCAAACAGATAAAGGCTTATTTAAAAAATCTGGAACTGGATGTCCGTGAGGAGGGTGAAGAGAGGCTGAGCGTAACCCCTCCTTCCTTTCGCGGCGATCTCGAGAGAGGGATCGATCTGATTGAAGAGGTGGCACGTCTCGATGGATATGAGAAGATTCCGCTCACCCTTCCGAAAGGGCCCCCTTCTCCCGAGGAGATGAGCCGGGAGTTGATCCTTGAACAGAAGGCAAAAGATCTCCTCATCCAGCACGGTTATCACGAAGTGATCACCTATAGCTTTACGGCTCCTCTCTCTTTGAATGGACTCAGCCTTTCTCCGGACGATCCGAGAAGACAGTGTCTTCCAATTCTGAACCCTCTGACAGCGGACTCTTCCGTCCTGAGAACCTCGCTGATTCCGGGTCTGATGGAGACGGCCCGTTACAATCTCTCCCATAAGAATGTGAACCTGAGGATCTTCGAATTGAAGAGGGTGTATCTGCCCGCGGAAGGGGAACGGCTCCCCAAAGAAGTCAAATACCTGACAGGTCTGGCCATGGGAATGGATGGAGAAATCCATTGGGCCTCATCAGTTAGGCAGGTCGATTTTTACGATGTCAAGGGCTTTATCGAGGATCTATTCGAATTCCTTCAGGTCAAAGGAATAACATTTGACAGGACCGAGGATATCCCCTATCTTCATCCCGGGAAGTCGTCGAAGATTCTCCTCAGAGAAGGGGTACTGGGCGTATTGGGCGAGGTTCATCCGGAAACGTTAAGCCATTATGAGATCCCCGGAAAGGCTTATCTCTTCGAAATCGATTTCGACCGGATGGTGAAGGGTGCAATAGAAGAAAGGAAATTTCGATCCCTTCCGAAATTTCCCGCGGTCCACCGGGATCTCTCCCTCGTGGTCGAGGATCACCTCGAAGCGGAAAAAGTGGAAGAAGCCATCCGTTTGCTTGAGCAACCCTTTATTGACGAAGTCAATCTCTTTGATGTCTATCTGGGAGTTCCGGTTCCCCAGGGGAAGAAAAGCATCTCTTATCGAATCCGGTATCAGGCCAGTGACCGAACTCTGACGGACGATGAAGTGAACCAATATCATGAGAAGGTCATCTCCAGGTTGAGGGAAGTCTTTAAGGCGGAATTGAGAGGATAAACCCCGTTAGGAATTAGGAAGCCATGAAAGCAGGAAACAATTCAAAGAAAAATTTTATGATTTTTCCTGAGTTCCTGGTCTCCTTGTAAGGAAAAAAGGGGCTTTCTTACAGGGTAAAGATTTCGGAGAAAGGAGGATGAAGACCATGACGAAGGTTGATATTGTGGAGGCCATTTACGAGAAGGTCGGGTTTTCAAAAAAAGAGGTGGCCAAGATTGTGGAGTCCATCTTCGATATCATCAAGGAGGATCTCCAGCGCCACGATAAGATCAAGATCTCGGGTTTTGGAAATTTTGTCATCCGGAATAAGAGGTCAAGGCGGGGCCGCAACCCTCAGACAGGGGATGACATCGAAATTACTCCGAGACGGATTTTAACCTTTAAGCCGAGTCAGGTGCTGAAGGCCGGCCTCAACCGGAAGGACACGCAGGCAGGAGAGCGTAGCTTCCCGGAGTGAGGGAATCGGAGCCTGCGAGTCACCCTTGGCCCATTTCCATCTCCGTGAAGGGATGGTCAGGTCGGCAGAGTGAGGTGATAAGGCTGTGACCAGATTGCTGAAGAAGCGAGAAATGGAATATCCCATCTCCCAGGAGAGGCTCTATTACCGGATTGGAGAGGTGAGCCGGATCACGGGGATCAAGCCTCATGTGCTCCGTTATTGGGAGTCGGAGTTCAGAGTGATTAAGCCTCACAAAGGAGGGTCCCTCCAGCGCCTCTACCGGAGAAAAGATCTTGACCTCATCCTGAAAATTAGAAAACTCCTCTACGAGGAAGGGTTCACCATCTCCGGAGCGAAGAAGAAGATCAGAGACTTTGATCGTGCGGAGAACAACAGGGTCAAGCTGAGGCTGGTTGAGAAGAGATCAAGAGGAATAGATCACGAACTCCTGTTGGCGGTCCGGGAAGAATTGAAGGGGATCAGAAGAATACTGGAATAAGTGTTTTAAGAGTGGGGAGCTTCATCCCGGGAGCGATCGGCACAGAAGAGGGAGGTTTTTTTATGAATTGGGTGGTGAGTTGTGCGGCCTGTGGAAGCTCTTATGTCTATGAGTCGGGACAAGGCCTCCCCGACATCTGCTCCGCCTGTAACGAGAAAAGAAAGAAAGAGGTAAGAAAGTTTCTGGAGAAGGAGCAGAAGAGAAAGGAGATCATGGTCGTCCATGCCTTTGATTTCAGCAACCGAAAAATTTTGAAGACACTGGGAATGGTGACCCACGAACATGTTTTCGGAGTGGGCCTGGTTCAGGATCTGGATTTGCAGAGGTTTAACGGAGGAGTTTCGATCTCCTGGGCCGAGAAGGTGAAGAGCGCAAGGGAACTCTGCGTCCGGACGCTTGAGGATGAAGCGATTGAGATGGGGGGAAATGGAGTCATCGGGGTGGATGTGAACTATCAGGTTCTGGGAACGCATAATGATATGGTGATGTGGCTGGTGACGGCCCGAGGAACGGCCGTGGTCGTCGTCGATTAGTCTGGACTTTTTGGGTGAAATTGAATATACTAAAAGCATATTTGAATAATGGAAAATTGGAATAATGGAACGATGGGTTTTAAAGCATTGAACAAGACGGTTTCCTTTATCTTACACCCAATATTCCAGTATTCCAGTATTCCATCATTCCATTATTCCATGGTTTCCGTCGGGGCGTAGCGCAGCCTGGTAGCGCACTGGCATGGGGTGTCAGGTGTCGGAGGTTCAAATCCTCTCGCCCCGACCATCTTTTTCCCCATCACCTATGGAACGAAAACCAAAGATTCTGGTGACCAATGACGATGGCATCCATTCCAAAGGCATCCTTGTACTGGCAAGGGCTCTCCGTGAGGTCGGCGATGTTTTCGTCGTTGCTCCTGACCGGGAGGAGAGCGCCATCGCTCACTCCCTTACCCTCCATCGGCCCCTTCGTGTAGAAAAGATCAAGAAGAATTATTACGCTGTGGATGGAACTCCTGCAGATTGTGTTCATCTGGGGGTCAATGTCCTTCTTCCCGATCGGCCCGGGCTGATCGTCGCGGGGATTAACAAAGGAGGAAACCTGGGGGATGATGTCACCTATTCCGGAACCGTCTCGGCGGCCTTCGAGGGGACCCTGTTGGGCATTCCTTCCTTTGCCATCTCCCTGGTCTCGCGGAGTCATTTTAAATTTGATGCGGCGACACGGTTTGCGGTGAGGATGGCCAAACATGTGATCAAACATGGACTCCCGAAGGATACCCTCCTCAATGTCAATGTCCCCAACCTCAGTGAGGAGGAGATCAAATCCTATAGGATCACCCGTCAGGGAAGGTGGGTTCATAATGGAAGTGGCGTCATCGAGAAGACCGATCCACGGGGGAAGAAATATTACTGGATTGGAAGCGGACAATTCATTTTTGATCAGAAGAAGGATACTGATTTTGAGGCGGTATCCAAGGCATGTATTTCCGTGACTCCCCTCCATCTCGACCTGACAAATCACGGTTCAATCCGCCTCTTAAGAAAATGGAAAATTTAGTCCAGAGGAATAAGGAAGGAGAGAAGTCCTATGATTCGATTCGAGCAAACCTTTATGAATTTTCTTCTCCAGCATCAGGAGAAGCATAATCGCACCTATCACTTTCTGGTCCTCATGGAGGCCATCATCAGCGCGGGAAAGTATATCCAGCACTACTATCTCACCGGTGCCTTGAAGGGGAATCTCGGCTCAGCAGGCGACATAAACGTGCAGGGTGAGGATGTCATGCGTATGGATCAGATCGCCCAGGAGATCACCCTTCATTATTTAAAGACCTCGGGCCGGGTCATTCATGCGGTCAGCGAGGAATCGGAGGAGATCATCCAGATCCATCCCGAGGGGGGGCGTTATTTTGTCTATTTCGACCCGATGGACGGTTCCTCCAATATCCCCCATGGACTCCCGATTGGTTTTCTATTTGGCATTGCGAAGCGTAATCTGGAAGGCCCTGAGGACGGCCACCTGAGGGCCGGAAAAGATTATATCGCTGCCGGCATGTTTGTCATTCCGACAGGAACCTTCACCCTTGGGCTGAAGGATGCGGGCACCTGGCAGTTCCATATCGACGAGACCATGAATTTTGTCAGGCCTACCCAAATGGTCCTTCCCGAAGACCCCAAAGGCTGGGAGTTGTCGTTTAATGCCGCCAATCGTACCACTTATGCTGAGCGCGTTCAGAAATGGATCACGGAGAACGAAAGTAAGTATGCTTTCAGATATCTGGGCGCATTAGCCGGAGATTTTCACAGGCTCCTGACAAACGGCGGCATGTTCATGTATCCGGCCATCGTCAATCATCCCAATCCCAAGAAGAATCGTCCCGAAGGAAAATTGCGCCTCATGTATGAATCGTCGGTTGTGGCCTTCATGTGCCGCGAAGCAGGCGGAATGGCTGTCAACGAAGCGGGAATCCCGATTCTTGAGATTCAGCCGGGCAAACATCACCAGCGAACAGCGCTCTATGTGGGTTCAAAGAAGCTGGTGGAAGATATTGCCAGGGTCTTAAGAAACACGGGTTAGAGTTACGGCTACGAAGCTCCCGCCTACCGGCAGGCAGGCGTCTCGTTATTCGGTAACGGCTACGTTTAAAAGAATTAAACACGTCAGACGGATCCTTTTATAGACGATACGGGTCCCGCGAAACGCGGGATTACCGTCACCGTTAAACAAAACCCTTTTTTTCTATTCAATTTTACAACCCAAAAGGAGAGATGGCCATGGCAAAAAGAAAGGTTTCAAAAGCTGATTTCAAAAAAGCCCTTGAGATTGGACGACCGCCTAATATCAAGAGACTTTTTCCCAATTCAAAAGCCTTAATCGTGAGCGGGAAAGTGGTGGATCGGGCCATGATCGCCAAAGGGAGAGCGATTGCAATGGCTGCAAACGGCCGGAATCAATTTGTCATCCGGGGAGTCCTTCAGGCCGCCCAGCGAGCCAACACGCCTGTCATCATCGAGATCGCAAAATCAGAAGGGGGCACAAAAGCCTATTGTGCGGTGAACTACTGGAATATGGCGATGCTGGTCGATACCATCTGCAACGAACTTGGAATTACCATCTCGGTGGCGATCCATGCCGACCATTATGGAATTAAGAACGAGAAGGACCTCGCCGCAGCTAAAATTGAGATTCCCACCTTCTTTGAAACAGGAATGACCTCGATTGCCATTGATGCGTCTCATCTACCTGATGACCAGAACCTATTAGCCAATATTTCCCTCAACCCCTATATCCCTAAATGGGCGGGGCTTGAAACAGAGGTGGGGGAAATCAAAGGTGACGAAGGGCTCTCCACGGTAGAAGAAGCGCTCTTTCTCATCCGGGGCCTGAATGCACATGACATTTTTCCGGACTGGATCGCTTTAAACAATGGAACGACCCATGGCATCGAAGAGAAAGACTCAGGGATTCAGGTGCAATTGACCGCAGATATTCATAAAGCGATAGAAAAATATATAGTCTCCGGCGCTCAGCATGGCACTTCCGGAAACAGCTCTGAGAGGCTTCGTCAAATCCTTGCTAAAACCCATACCACAAAAGCGAATGTCGCCACAGCCCTCCAGATGATTTCATGGGGTGTTCAGGTCAATGATTATGGAAATGCCATTCTCGATGCGAATGGAAATTTTAGCAAAGTCAAAGGGGAGGGCGTTTCAGAGGAGTTGTGGACAGAGATGGTGGCCAATGCCCAATCGAAAAACTGGAAAAAGGGAGACTATAAGAACCTCAACCTGCCCTTTGAGAATAAACTGCTCGCCCAACCTAAAGAGATCCGGGATCGGATCGTCGAACAGGTGGAAGCATTCGCTTACAAGATGATGACAGAGGTCTTCAATTCCAAGGATACGGCCCCCTTTGCCATCGAGGCCATTCTGAAAGCGGGTTCCTATGATCTCGGACCAAAAGTTGGCCGGATGGAAGACCCCGCGGAATGGTCAGAGGGCAAGATCATCGAAAAGGCCGCCCACCTTGCGAGCGATAAGGGACCCACCGGCAAATTCGACGACTGAATAAGGAATCCAGGAAACCAGGAAAAAAGAAATCACCCAAATTCAACGACTGAAGCAGGTTGCACTCCCCCAAATAAGGAAGCCAGGAATCCAGGAAAAATGAAACCAGGCAAATTCAACGACTGAAGTAGGTTGTACTCCCCGAAATAAGGAAGCCAGGAATCCAGGAATAAAGAAACCAGGCCAATTCGACGACTGAAGTAAGTTGCACTCTCGGAATGCGTTCAATGAATAAATCGATGCAAAAGCGAGTTTACATCGAAACGTATGGTTGCCAGATGAATGAGCACGACTCGGAGCAGATCCTCCGGCTTCTCGAGAAATCTCACTATCTTGAGACGAAAGATGCGCAGCAGGCCGACCTCGTCCTTGTCAACACCTGCAGCGTCAGGGAGAAGCCGGAGCAGAAGGTCTACAGCGCCCTTGGAAGATTCAGGAAGTTGAAAGAGGAGAGGGGAACGATCATCGGGGTGGCCGGCTGTGTAGCCCAGCAGGAGGGCCAGAGATTGTTGACCCGGATTCCCTACCTCGATATGGTGATCGGAACCCACGCCATTCCCATCATTTCACAGATGCTGGAGAGGGTGGAAGTGACCGGAGAGAAGGTTTGCGAAACCGGTTTTGATACGGAGGGGGAATACCTCGACACCTTTCTCCCTCAGGGCCAAGTATCCGTGGTCAAATCCTTTGTCACGATCATGCAGGGGTGCAACCATTTCTGCTCCTACTGCATTGTCCCCTATGTGAGGGGAAGGGAGAGGAGTCGGCCGAGTCAGGAGATTGTGGATGAGGTCAGTCACCTGACACAGAAGGGTGTGAGAGAGATATGCCTCCTTGGCCAGAATGTCAACTCTTACGGAAAGGGACTGGAAGAAGAGATCAAATTTCCGGAGCTTCTCTCAAGGCTTGATGAAATTGAGGGGGTCGGGCGAATTCGTTTCACCACTTCTCATCCGAAGGATTTATCTGAAGAACTGATCCAGGCGCATGGGAGGCTGAAGAAACTCTGCGAGCATATTCATCTTCCATTCCAATCCGGTTCAAATAGAATCCTGAAGGCGATGAATCGGGGCTACACCAGAGAGTCATACATTGAAAAGATCGATCGGTTGAGAGAAGTTTGCCCCTCCATTGCGATTACCTCGGATGTGATCGTTGGTTTTCCGGGTGAGGAGGAGAAGGACTTCGAAGAGACCCTCGACTTGATAGAGAAGGTCCGGTTCGATGACCTCTTCTCATTTAAATACTCTCCGAGAAAGGAAACGAAGGCCGCCCGGCTCGGGGAACAGGTGGAAGAGAAAGTGAAGCAAGAACGGCTCACACTTCTTCAGAGAATTCAAAAGGAGATCACCCTTCAAAAGAATCAGGTCCTGGAGGGCCGTATCGAAGAGGTTCTGGTGGAGGGTTATAGCAAGCAGAGCGAACGGGATGTGACCGGAAGAACCCGCAACAACAGAGTGGTCAACTTCGAAGGGGATTTGAGTTTGGTAGGAAGGTTGGTCCAGACCAAGATCACCAAAGCCTACGCCCATTCTCTCCGCGGTGAAATAGTTCCTTCCGATTGCGGAATGCCGAATGCGGATTGCGGAATGAAAACCCTAAACTTGTAATTTGAACTTAGTCATCTCAATTCCGCATTCCGAAATCTCTCCGAGCCAGAGGGCTCTCCCTCCGGGGCAGAAGCCCCTCTGGGGCGGAGCCTGAGCCGGAGGCCGAACTCCGAAATTGTTTTAAGTATGTTTCATCACGATGCTCGAGATGATGTTGGCGGCCTCGTCCCCGCGGTCGGCGGCATTGCTGAGATGGCGGTAGATCTCCCGCATCTTCAGCATATAGACTGTGTCCGTTCCCTTAAAGAGGTCAGCGAGCGCCATGTGATAGGCCTTTTCCATCTGGTTTTCATACGCTTTGGTTTTGACCGCATGCTCTGAGGCGATCTTGGGATAGTCTTTCAGGATTTTGACCGCATCATATAATTCCCGGGTGGCCTTACGGAGGATGTTGACCATCTCTTTGATATGATGGTCTCCCTTAACCTCATAAATCTCCATTTCATCCACGGTCGTATTCGCATAGTCCACTACATCGTCAATAGCACGGGAGAGGTCAAAGATATCCTCCCGGTCTATGGGCGTGATAAAAGTCTGATCCAGCTCCTGGATCAAAATCCGCCGCAGCTCATCCGCTTCCCTTTCAATATTCCGGACGAGGTTGGCGTTCTCCTTGGTCCCGTTTTCAGCGAAGTTCCAGAGGGCATCCAGCCCCTCGATGCTCTTTAAGGATTGATGGGAGAGCAGATCGAAGAAACGATTCTCACTGCCTGAAAAGGACTTCTTTCTTCTGAGGAAATCGAATACCATGATTTTGCTCCTTTTCTTATAAAATAGAGACGAATAGCACGAATGAGTCGGAGCGACTGCCGTACCGACTCAACGAATGGCACGAATGGGTTTTATTCGTGAAATTCGTTACCATTAGGGTAATTCGCCAAAATTTTCTTAAAATTCCTTCATAGTGATCATTTTCATCATCAATCGATGCCCTTTGAACATAAAAATTTCCTTAAAAATTGGGATGGGCCATCCGAATCAGAAGGAAACAGATCCCTGCCATTATGGCAGAGGCAGGGATGGTGATGAACCAGGCCAGGATGATATTCTTTGCAACCCCCCACCGAACAGCAGAAACCCTCTGCCCTGCCCCCACACCCATGATGCTGGAGGAGACAACATGGGTCGTTGAAACAGGCCCTCCGAGGAGCGCCGCTCCGAGGATAATCGTTGCAGAAGCGGTCTGGGCGCAAAAGGCGTGAACCGACCTCAGGCGGTAGATCTTCGAGCCCAGGGTTTTAATGATTCGCCATCCTCCGCTTGCGGTTCCCAGAGCGATCGCGGCCGCACAACTCGCAATCACCCATAACGGAATATGAAAATCCGGAAAGACGCCGAGGATGACCATGGACATGGTGATAATGCCCATGGTTTTTTGGGCATCATTGGCGCCATGGCTGAGGGAGAGTGCCACGGAGGAGAGAATCTGCACCCTGTTGAAAAAATGGGAGATCTGGGGCGGTGCCTTCCTTGAGAGACGGAAAGTGACCTTCAGAACGAGGTTGCCGAAGATCAAGCCCAGCACAGGGGTGAGGATCAAAAACAAAATGACGTAGAAAAGCCCCTTCCAGAGGACCTTATCGGGTCCGTAAGCGATTAAAACTGCGCCAATCATTCCGCCTACCAGGGCATGGGACGAACTGGACGGGAGTCCCCAGGCCCAGGTGATGAGATTCCAGGCGATGGCGCCAATCAGGGCGGCGATGACCAGGGAGACGGAGAGCCCAGTTTGGCTTGGATCAAAAGCGGAGATATCAATAATTCCTTTTCCGATGGTTTGAGCCACTGCCGTGCCAAAGAGAAAGGGGCCGGCGAAATGGGCGAGGGCGGCCAGACCCAGAGCGCTCCGGGGACCCATTGCTCCCGTTGCGATGATGGTCGCCACCACATTGGCCGCATCGTGGAAGCCATTGGAGTAATCAAAGAAAAGGGCCAACCCGACAACGAGGATGGCCAATAAAAGGATCAAGCCTTCGATGAGCATCCCTCCGATTTAAGCTAACCACCTGTATAGACAGGTTATAAAGGAAATAATGAGGCTTGTCAATATTTAATCTTCAGCCAGCAAGCTGGAGTAACTCCTTCGGGTTTTTAATGATGCAGTCTGCACCGGCCCTGAGCAACGCTTCCATCATCACGGGTTCTGTTTTTCCTGATGGGAAAAAGCCGATCGCAAGCATAGGGAAAAATTTTTTTGCGGCCTGTGCAGCCTTCATATCATCCACGACATCACCAATATATCCGCAGAGGGGATTGGGGATGTTGATCTGCTCGATGGCCTTCAGGAGGGAATAGGGGTGGGGTTTGGTGCGTTTCACCTTTTTTTTCGAAACCGCAAGAAAGCGAGCCTCTTCTTTTTCGCATTCATCAAGGGTGACCACACTGTCGAAATAGGGAAAGATCCGGAACCGTTTCAGGGCAAGTTCCGCTTCGAATCTCGGCCGGCCACTGGCGATTCCCAACCTCATCTTTTTTCTAAGGGATGAAAGAATCCTTCTCGGGATCAATAGTCTCTCCTGCAGGTATAGTCCTTCTCCCCTAAAAAAGAGGCGGGGAAGATGATAATGAGGTGTAAACTTTTCGCCTAAATAAACCTCCTGAAAGATGCGCTTCACCAGATTCTCCCGTTCGAAATCACCGCTTCCGTAGACCCAGCCGTCCAATGATTTTTTCAGAGCAAGGCGGACACCCTTCAATCCCCCACCCTGGCCTTTAACTTTTTCGAGGAA
>Ga0209254_10006144_pt1 | contig 11068 bp, 15 predicted proteins | sample FrelakmetDIP11DI_FD_187148 | JGI IMG/M metagenome (GOLD analysis project Ga0209254, IMG submission 187148) | Freshwater lake sediment microbial communities from the University of Notre Dame, USA, for methane emissions studies - DIP11 DI (SPAdes)... | ecosystem: Environmental > Aquatic >... | reverse complement strand
TGGCGGGACGACGTGCTTAACTGGTCAGGCAGCGCGCGCTATGGCGAACTGAGCGGCGCCCGCGTGGTGCTGGTGCCGGACGATCACCGGCTGGTGGCGGATCTGCCCGGCCTCGGCCGGTTGTTCCGACTGTTTCTGGATGAGCTCGGGGCCGCACCCCGCAAGGAGTGAACATGCGCACGATCCTGATCTTCGTGCCGCTGCTGCTGGCTGCCTGCAGCCCGTCGCCGGGGCCGCCCGCACCCAATGCCGAATCCGCGAACGACAACGTGATCGGCGCTCCGCTGCAGCAGTCGCTGGACAAGGCGCAGTCAGTGGAAGATCTCAGCGGCCAGCGCAAGGGCGGGCTGGACGAAGCGATCGACGAGGCAAACTAGCCGTTGTCTTCGGCGAAGGCTGCGAGGCCCCGCAGGGCCGGCTGATCGGCGGTGATTACCCAGGTCGGGATGTCGGCGAGGAAAGGCCGGTAGCGGCCCTTGTCCTCGAATCTCTGGCGGAAGCCCGATGCCGGGAGCTGCTCAAGGTAGCGCGGCGTGATGCCACCGCCGATGTACACGCCGCCGAAGGCCGCAAAGGTGAGCGCCAGGTTACTGGCAACGGTGCCGAGCAGCTCGAAGAAGACGTCCAGGGCTTCGAGGGCCGCAGCCTCTCCCGCTGATATGCGTGCTCCGACTTCATCGGGCGCCAGGTCTGCTCCACGGGTAAGCGCGCTGTAGATGAATGCCAGGCCCGCACCGGAGACCAGGCGTTCCGCCGAGCAGTGGCCGAAGCGCTCGCGGCCGAGGGCCACGATCCGGGCTTCCCGCTCGTTGCTGGGGGCCATCGTCACGTGGCCGCCCTCGCCGGTGATGGCATGCCAGCGTCCGGCGATGCGGACCAGTCCCGCAGTGCCGAGGCCGGTACCCGGGCCCACCACGGCCTTCGGGGCACCGTCCGCGGCCTTGCCGCCGCCGATCTGCACGAGATCAGCGGGACCGAGCACCGGCAGGGCGTAGGCCTGGGCGGCAAAGTCGTTGAGAGGCGTGATCCGCTTGAGGGAGAGCCGGCGCGCGAGCGCCGGGACGGAAATCGTCCAGTTGATGTTGACCATGTGGATGTCGTCGCCCCGGATGGGCGCCGCGATCGCCAGGATTGCTTCCGCAGGCCGCTGGCCGGGCGGCAGCGTGCCGAGATAAGAGCCGAGCACGTGCTCGAGCCCGGGAAACTCCCGGTTCCTGAACGCCTCGACGTTCTCCAGGATCCCGCCAGCACGTGCGATCGCGCAGCGCGTGTTCGTGCCGCCGACGTCAGCTACCAGCCACCCCATCGGTCGAAGCATACACGCTGGTCCGGACACCCAAAAAAGCCGCCCAAAAAAAACCGCCCCTGGGCAAGGGGCGGTGGGGATGGGCGCGGATGATGTGTCGTCTTTTTGTTATTTTTCTTATTTTTCTTCTTCTCGAGGTTCTGTCCGGTTCTTTTGATCCTGAGCTTGGGCTTGGGGCTTGGGGCTTGGGGTGCGGGCTGCTGTGATGTCTCAGGTGACCGTTGCAGTGTTTCCTCGGGGGAAGTAAGTGCAGCAAGCGTGCCAGTCTGGCCGGGCGGCGCCGGGCATTTGACAGAAGCGGGAAAATGCCCGGTTTTTCGTGAACCAGGTCTCGGGTTGCGGGGGTCTGGCGGGTCGAGCCGCCCTTGGCACGGGACGTCGTCCGGGGCCGATTTCAGCGCTTTGTATAGCAGCGCGACGCCACGGGCGGCGGCCTGCCGGGAACGGCGTCACGCGATGCGCGGCCTGACACAGGGAAAACAGGCACTTGCATGGCAAGGCGGGCTGTAAAGGCCGCCGACGGGCCGCCGGATGCCTAGGCGTTCAGATCCGGGATCATCGCGCTCTCGAGGCGCGCGATGATGTCCTTGAGGCGCAGCTTTTCCTTCTTCAGGCGGCGAACGCGCAGCTGGTCCGTATCCAGGTCCCGGGCCAGCGCCGCTATGGCCACGTCCAGGTCGCGATGCGCCACCCGCAGCTCCTTGAGGCGCTGCAGCTTGCTGAACACGTCCGTGTTGACGTTGTCGGTCATGGATCCGCGAGGATACCAGTCACTCGTGTTACTCGCGTATCAGGGCGAGCCAGTCCCGTCCGGGATCGCCGCGGGCGATGAAGTGGGGATTCAGGATTTCCGGGCGCGTGTTGTAGCGGAGCGGCTGGCCGGTGAGATCCACCACCGCGCCCCCGGCGGCCTCGACGACAGCCTGTGCCGCCGCCGTGTCCCACTCGGAGGTCGGTCCGAGGCGCGGGTAGAAGTCCGCCTCGCCTTCCGCCACCAGGCAGAACTTCAGCGAGCTGCCCATCGATACCAGCGTGTGCTCGCCCACCCGGGCGAGGAGTGAGTCGAGGCTGGAGCCCCGGTGGGAACGGCTCCCGGCCACCCTCACTGGCGTCTGCACAGGTGCCCGCACCCGGATGGGCCGCCCCGCCCCGCCGCCGTCGGCCCGGAACGCGCCAGTGCCCGCCACGCCGTAGTAGTCCCGGTCCAGCACCGGTGCATGGACCACCCCGAGGACCGGGATATGGCCGAGCACCAGTGCGATGTTCACGGTGAACTCGCCATTTCGCTTGATGAATTCCCGGGTGCCATCCAGCGGGTCCACCAGCCAGAACGAGGGCCAGTGGCGTCGCGTTTCCCAGTCCACGGCCGCCGACTCCTCGGACCAGACCGGAATGGCCGGGGCCAGCCGCGCCAGGCCGGCGACAATGACATCGTTGGCGGCCCGGTCGGCCGACGTCAGCGGCGACTGGTCGGCTTTCGTTTCGACAACCTGATCCGCTCCGGCGTATATCCCGAGAATCGCGCGGCCAGCGGCGCGCGCGACCTCCAGGACGCCGGGCAGGAGGTTTTCGGGGGAGTTATGCATGGCAGCGGGTATCACCGTGAACGCTACAATAGCGGGCAATGCGCGACTGGCGGAAATTCGAAACGATCCTGCTCGACATGGACGGGACGATTCTCGATCTCGCCTATGACAACTACTTCTGGCAGGAGCTCGTGCCCCGTTGCCTCGCCCGGGAGCGCAATGCCGGACTGGTGGAAGTCAGGACGGAGCTGTTTGCCCATTTTGCCCGCAAGCAGGGCAGCCTCGACTGGTATTGCCTCGATTACTGGAGCGCCGAGCTGTCCCTGGACCTGCGGGCCCTGAAGAGCGCCAGCAGCCACCGGGTGCGGTACCTGCCGGGGGCCGTGGAGTTCCTGCGTACGCTCAAGGCCACCGGCAAGCCGGTGGCGCTGGTGACCAACGCCCACGCACACACGCTGGAGATCAAGAAGGGCGTGGCGGGGCTCGGCCGCTGGATTGAAACTTTCGTCTCGTCCCACGAATTCGGGGCCCCCAAGGAATCGGCCGTGTTCTGGGTGGGTGCCCGTGAACGCCTGGGCTTCGACCCGGAGACCACGCTGTTCATCGACGACAGCCTGCCGGTGCTCGATGCGGCGGCAGCCAGCGGGATCGGGGGCGTGCTGGCCGTGACCCGGCCGGACACGCGGCAACCGGCGCGGGTCGTGGATCGGCATGCGTCGGTGACAGGTCTGGCGGAGCTGAGGTAGGCGCTGGGAGAAAAGGGGACAGATTTATTTTCTCGGGAAAATAAATCTGTCCCCTTTTCTCCCTCGGCTGCTACCGGCCGCGCCGACCGCCGCCGCTGGACCTGCCGCCACCGCCCGGCCGACCGCCGCCGGAGCGGCCACCGCCACCACCACCACCACCCCCGCGACGGGGAGGCCGCCCGCCCTGGGGCGGGTACTTGCGGGGGGCCCAGGGCGGGGTTTTCACGCCTTCGAGGAGTGTCGGGTCCACGGTGCCCACCGGGATGCGGTGGCCGATGTAGTCCTCGATTTCCGGCAGGGAGAACGCGTAGGTCTCGCAGGCGAAGCTGATGGCGTCGCCCGCGGCCCCGGCGCGCGCCGTGCGGCCGATGCGGTGTACGTAATCGGCCGCATCCTGGGGCAGGTCGTAGTTGATGACGTGGCTCACGTCCGGCACGTGCAGGCCGCGGGAGGCCACGTCGGTCGCCACGAGCACGGGCAGCGTGCCGTCCACGAAGTCCTTCAGCATGCGGAGCCGCTTCTTCTGGGGCACGTCGCCGCTGATGGCCTCGGCCGGGAGGCCGTTGAACTCGAGCAGGCGGGCGATGTCCTCCGCCGCCCGCTTGGTGTTGACGAACACCATGGTGCGCCGGGCCTGCATGCTGCGCAGGAGGCCCACCAGCAGCGGGCCCTTCTCCTGGTTTCCCGGGAAGAAGATTGACTGGGTGACCAGGTCCACCGTCTTCTTGTCGGGCTCGATCAGCACCGACTCCGGATTGTTCATGTGCTCGTAGGCGAGCTCCAGCACCCGCTGGCCGAGTGTCGCGGAGAACAGGAGGTTCAGTCGCTTGTCAGGCGGTGGCAGGCGCCGGAGCAAAAAGCGGATGTCCTTGATGAAGCCGAGGTCGAACATGCGATCGGCCTCGTCCATCACCAGCACCTGGGCGTGGTTCAGCGTGTAGATGTGCTGGCGGAAGTAGTCGATGAGACGGCCCGGCGTGCCGATGAGCACGTCCAGGCCCTGCTGGAGTTCATCACGTTGCTTGTCGTAGTCGGCGCCGCCGTAGACCACCGTCATCTTCAGTCCGGTGCCGCTGCCGAGAATCAGGGCGTCGGAATGGATCTGGACGGCGAGTTCGCGGGTGGGGGCCAGAATCAGGGCGCGGGGCGCGGACTGGTTGCCAGTGCGGGTCGGGGGATGCTTCAGCAGGTGGTTGAACATGGCGATCAGGAAGGCCGCCGTCTTGCCCGTGCCAGTCTGCGCCTGGCCGGCGATATCCTTGCCCTGGAGGGCGACAGGGAGTGTCTGGGCCTGGATCGGCGTGCATTGCTGGAAGCCCGCGGCGCGAACGCCGGCCATGATCTCGGGCGGCAGCCCCAGCTCTGAAAACAAGACGTTGTGCTCTCGACTCATGTCACCCTACTGGTTAAAAGGAAACCCGCCCCCTTGCAAAAGCCGCCGGGACGGGTTCAAATTGGTCCATCCGCAGCCCGTCCAGCGCATGAAAGCACCCGGACGGGACACGCAGGAAGCTTCAGAGAACGCTTCTCAATTTCGGATTGTGCCCTATCCGGCTCCGCGCTTCACGCCGGCTTCATGAGGAAGCCCGCCTGGCGCCCCGAAATGACTTCCCGCGGCAGGCCTGACCTGAGGCCTTGACCCTCCAGGGTCAGGACCTTGGCATGGAAGCGTCAGAACCCGGTTCATACCCACAAAACTTAGGCCCATAAAACTCCCAGGCCGATCCACAGAAACACATCGCCAGAACAGGACCATCCAGAGGACCAATGAGCATAGTTCACGTTTCCGACGAAACCTTCGAATCGAAGGTCTTGCAGGCCAGCCGTCCGGTGCTGGTGGACTTCTGGGCCGAGTGGTGCGGCCCGTGCAAGGCGATCGCCCCGATCCTTGAGCAGATTGCCGTCGATTTTCAGGATCGCATCGACATCGCCAAGGTCGATGTCGAGGGCAGTCAGAGCACCGCCATGAAGTACGGCATCCGCAGCATTCCCACCCTCATGCTGTTCAAGGGCGGTGTCGTCGAGGCCCAGCACGTCGGCATAGTGTCCAAGGAGCAATTGCAGAAGCTCCTCGACAGCAAGCTGTAGCCGGCACCTTCCCGAATTCTTTCCGATTCCCTCACAAGGATTAATGCATGAGAGGCTATCTCGGCAATTCAGCCCGTAATCGCTCCAAGGGCGGTGGCGGTGGCGGTGGCAATGTGGGCGGCGGTGGCAACACCGGCGGCGGCAATGCCAATGGCAACATCGGTGGTGGTGGCAGTGGCAACATCGGTGGTGGTGGTGGCAGTGGCCAGCAACACCGCGGCCGTGGCGACGACATGGGCCGGCGCCCCCCGCAACGGCGGGGCGGTCGCGAGCACGAGGAGATCGTCACCTTCACGGAAGACGAGGTGATCGCCAAGAGCCAGCTCGAAGGCGGCGTCAACCTCCTCAACCTCAACGAACTCAAGATGAAGCCGCCGGGCGAGCTCGCCCAGATGGCCGAGTCCATGGGCCTCGAGGGCATGGCCCGGTCCCGCAAGCAGGACATCATCTTTGCCATCCTGAAGGCCCACGCCCAGAGCGGCGAGAACATCTTCGCCGACGGCGTGCTCGAGATCCTGCAGGACGGCTTCGGCTTCCTGCGCTCGGCCGACAGCTCCTACCTGGCCGGCCCGGATGATATCTACGTCTCGCCCAGCCAGATCCGCCGCTTCAACCTGCGCACGGGCGACACCGTCTCCGGCCTGATCCGCCCGCCGAAGGAGAGCGAGCGCTACTTTGCGCTGCTCAAGGTCAGCGAGATCAACTTCGACGACCCCCAGAACGCGCGCAACAAGGTCCTCTTCGAGAACCTGAAGCCGCTCTTCCCGAAGAAGCGCCTGGGCCTGGAGCAGGGCAACGGCAGCACGGAAGACCTGACCGCCCGTATCATCGACCTCTGTGCCCCGATCGGCAAAGGCCAGCGCGGCCTGATCGTCTCGCCGCCCAAGGCCGGCAAGACGATGCTCCTGCAGAACATCGCCCTGTCCATCACCACCAACCACCCCGAGTGCTTCCTGATCGTGCTGCTCATCGACGAGCGGCCCGAGGAAGTGACGGAGTGGGAGCGCACGGTGCGCGGCGAAGTCGTCTCATCGACCTTCGACGAGCCGGCCAGCCGCCACGTGCAGGTGGCCGAGATGGTGATCGAAAAGGCCAAGCGCCTGGTCGAGCACAAGAAGGACGTGGTCATCCTGCTGGACTCCATCACCCGCCTGGCCCGCGCCTACAACACCGTGGTGCCATCCTCCGGCAAGGTGCTGACCGGCGGCGTGGACGCCAACGCCCTCCATCGCCCGAAGCGCTTCTTCGGCGCGGCCCGCAACATCGAGGAAGGCGGCAGCCTCACGATCCTGGCCACCGCCCTGATCGACACGGGCTCCAAGATGGACGACGTGATCTACGAGGAGTTCAAGGGCACCGGCAACATGGAGATCCACCTGGATCGCCGGATCGCCGAGAAGCGCGTCTTCCCGGCCATCAACATCAACCGCTCCGGCACCCGGCGTGAGGAACTCCTCACGAAGGACGACGAGCTGCAGAAGATGTGGATCCTCCGGAAGGTGCTGCACCCCATGGACGAGCTGGCCGCCGTCGAGTTCCTGCTCTCCAAGATGCAGGACACCAAGAAGAACGTGGACTTCTTCGACTCGATGAAGCGGTAGGAGCGCCGACCCGCGCGACCTCGGGGCCTGCTGTAGGAGCGGCTTTAGCCGCAACCTGCTTCAGGCCCCGATGATCTCGTTCAGTCCCTCGACCACCTGCGCCAGTTCCTCCGGCGTCGCCCGGCCCAGCTTCCGGCCGATCCGTTCCACCGACAGCGTTCGCACCTGGCTGATCTTCACCCAGGACCGCTTGGTCAGGCGCGCGCCGGCAAGCTGGAGTGTCAGCGGGAATCCCGCCCGCTGGGGCTGACTCGTGAGCGCCGCCGCGATGACGGTGCCGGACCGCTCGTTGAAGACGTCCTGACTCAGGATCAGCACAGGTCGTGACCCTGACTGCTCCCGGCCGCGGGACGGAGTCAGGTCGGCCCAACGGATCTCGCCCCTCAGTATTCCGGCCACGTGTCCTTTTCCCGGTCCAGTCCCTCGTCCGCGAGCGCCTGCTCGACCAATGGTTCGAGGTTCGCGCATTCGGCGGCCAGCCGGGTGCGGTCCAGCCGCGCCAGCTTTTCAGCGAGGGCTGCCTGGAAGGCCTGACTGCGGTTTGGATAAACGTTGCGAGCCACCAGGGAGTCCACCCGTTTCAAGGTGTCGCTATCGACGGTTACTGCGACCTTCACGCTGGCCATGGGTCAACCTCACAGTATGATGATTCATCATACCAAGCAAAGGCTGGCCCGGTGGAAGCGTGGCAGGTTGTGCCCTGTGACCGCCACGGCCATTTGCTGTGAAAACAGCCAGTTTTGAGGCCGGTCCTCTCAACCCACCTGCCGCAGCAGGGCCGCAAGCTCCAGGGTTATCCGCAGCGACGCGATCCGGAAGCCGACCGTTGCCAGGGCCGCCAGGACGAGGCCGATGCCGGGAACGAGAGCCCCGGAACCCCGGTTGACGCTCATCCTCACCGGTACCCGCAGGCCCGCCGGCGGAAACGTGCGCGTAGCCAGCGTCCTCACCCCGAGCCAGGCCGCCAGCGCGGCCACGCCCAGCACGAATACCAGCTTCACCAGTTCCTCGTAGACGAGGCGGTTCGCCTGCGCGTCATTGCCGGGCGCCTTGCCGGGCAGGCCGAAGAGGGCGTTGGCCAGTGGCCACAGCAGCAGGAACCAGGCGGCGGCGAACAGCGCGGCGCCAATCAGCCACCGGCGCCGGATGCGCGCGTCGCCCTCGATCAGCGGCTGGTTCATGGGGCTGACGGTACTCCGGAAGCGAACAACAGCAATTCCTCGGAGGAACTTGGCAGGACCGTGGTCCGTTCCAGGCGCATGCCGATCTGGCCCAGCAGCCGCACCGACCGGGCATTGTCCGGTGCGGTGAAGGCCACGATGCGCGGGATGCCGAGCGTTTCGTGGCCGAGGGCCAGGGCTGCTGACGCGGCCTCCCGGGCCAGCCCCCGGGTGCGGAAGGCGGGCAGGAAGGCGAACCCGATGTCCACGTCGGCAACGCCCTCACGCTGGATAAGCCCGCACATGCCGATCGTGTGGCCGCCGTCCTTCAGGTCCACGGCCAGCAGGCCGAACCCGAAGCGCGCGTACATGGTCATCGGCCCCTCCCGGAGGTAGGACCGTGCATCGTCCAGCGTCCGCACGCCGTTGTCGCCGATGAACTTGAGCCAGTCCGGGTCGTTGAGCAGTTCCAGGACGAAGGGGGCGTCGTCGTCGGTAAAGTGCCGGAGGACGAGGCGCGGCGTGCTGAGCTCGCTCAAGCCTAGAGCCAGCGGCGCACGAACGACTGGTAGGCGCTGAAATCTGCGCCGAACAGCCGGCTCAGGGCGCGCTCCTCCGGGGCGATCTGGAAGCGGTTCATGTAGAGCACGAAGAGCGGCGTGCCGATAAGGCCGGCGAGGGTGCCCAGCCAGGCCGACCAGGCCAGCAGGCACGCGGCCATCCCTAAGTACATCGGGTTGCGGGTGTAACGGTAGATCCCGGAGGTCACCAGCGCCGTCGCAGTCTCGGGATTCACCGGGTTGAGGGTGGACTTTGCCCGCCGGACGGTGCGGGCGCCGGCGCCGGCCAGGACGAAGCCGAGCAGCACGAGTGCCACGGCGGCGGTCAGCCGGACGGGGAAGGGGATGCTGGTAGGCGCGAAGGCGGACGATGCCAGCCAGGCGGCGATCCCCGCGACCAGGCCGACGAGGGGTGGGGGGATGCGGGTTTCGAGGGCGTTCATGGGTGCCTAATGTACAACCGGATGCGGCGCGGTTTTCGTGCCCTCGATGAAGCCGTAGACCGCGACCCCGAAGGCGACGTTGGGGTCGAGGACCGGCGCGCACTGGTGGACCATGAACGCGGTGGCGACAGCCCCGGCCTCCGCCGCCTCGACGAGCGAGAGTCCGTGCCGCGCGCGGATGCCCGAGAAGAGCGGCTCGAGGCGCCTCTGGGTCTCCAGGAACCCGAGTTTCGGCTGGCTCGCCTCCAGGCCGGACGCGCCGAGCTTCTGCTCATCGAGCGCCACACCAATCTCCGCGAGGGCGCCGGCCAGGATCCGGATCAGCCGGGGCCCGGCCTCGTTGGCCTGCTCCGAGATCACCGCGCCGCCGGGCTCCACATCGGCCAGCTGGAAACCGAAGGAGCGGAACAGGAAGCTGCCCGCCATCCGGGCGACGCTGGCGACGGCGGTTTCCGCGTGCACACCCTTGTCCGTCCTGAGTTCGCTGACCACGGCATTGGCGAATTCCTGGGCGGCGTCGATCTGGGGTTGGCTTAGGTCTTTCGCTTGATGATCCATCCGTTCCCCACCTCCTCGAAGCCGACGGTGGGGTAGTAATCCATTGCCTCAGGCGCCGAAAGCAGCAACAGCATCGAGTGCTCGCCTATGCGCGCCCTGACGTGATCAATCAGTTCGCGACCGATGCCGCGGCGTTGATGCTCCCTTGCCACGGCAAGGTCGGACAGGTAGCAGCAATAACTGAAGTCCGTCAGTGCCCTGGCCACACCTACCAGCCGGCCATCGTGGTAGGCGCCAATGACCAGATTGGCATGCCTCAGCATCTTCTCGAGGCGCGGCAAGTCATCGACGGGGCGGCGAATGCCAGAGGACCGGAAGAGGTCGGCCAATTGCTGGGCTGAGATGTGCGGTGCCTCGGAGTAGGTAATGCCGGGTGCCATTCGTCTTAAGGCGCCTTCCGTAAGTCCAACGATTGAGCTCGCCGGCACATCGCGGCTGGCGCGCGGGTTGCGATTGCAAGCTGTGTGACAGACGCGCAATGCGACCGGTGCAGCGAATTGCTAGCCCCGCGCACTGAATGCCTCATGGAATGTAACCACGCCACGGGGCAACGCCGGGCCAATTTGTAATGCCTGACAATACTCCGGGGGCACATTGGGCAACACCAAGCTGGATTCAGGCTTGAGCCCAAAGCGCGAGTAATAGGCCGGATCACCTACCAGGAGGCAGCCAGCGGCACCTCTCTCACGCAGAAGCCGAAGTGCTGCATGCATAAGCAGGCTTCCTATTCCCTTTCTTTGGAGTTCTGGACTAACGGAGATTGGGCCGAGCCCATACCAGTCCGTGGAGCCATCCGAGATAGACACCGGTGATAGTGCAACATGACCGACGACTTCGCCGCCCAACTCCGCAACAAGGGAAATGGCTAGCGCGCCGGCCTTACGAAGGCCGTCGACGATGAACTGTTCCGTATGCGCAGCGTGTGGTGCATTAAGGAATGCAGCCGCCGTCAAGGTATGGATAGCCGCGGCATCCGATGGCACTTCCTGGCGGATCACGGGATTCATCGCACTCATTCCATCGAGGGGCTAACGTATCAGTTGAGGGGCGCGCCGCGACGACGTGCGACAAATAGAAGCT
>Ga0209254_10006143_pt1 | contig 11068 bp, 9 predicted proteins | sample FrelakmetDIP11DI_FD_187148 | JGI IMG/M metagenome (GOLD analysis project Ga0209254, IMG submission 187148) | Freshwater lake sediment microbial communities from the University of Notre Dame, USA, for methane emissions studies - DIP11 DI (SPAdes)... | ecosystem: Environmental > Aquatic >... | reverse complement strand
CGCGACCATCGCTTGTGGCCGAGTTTCTGCCAACAAGCGAGTATCAATGAGTGTCAGCTTCTACCAGGAGCAGACGTTCATTCGTCGAGATTTTCTGCACTGCTAACGACGCTTCCTGGCCGATTACAGCGAGTTTGTCTTCCGCAATTGTCCCGTCAGCGTTCAATGAACGAAAAAGCACCTAGGCCGTTAAGCGCTAGGTGCTTGAATTGATTGGGGTGGATGATGGGGCTCGAACCCACGACAACAGGAATCACAATCCTGGACTCTACCAACTGAGCTACATCCACCATTGTGTCGCCAGCAATGCTGGCAACGAAAACTCTGGCCTGCCCGACAGGAATCGAACCTGTAACCCCCAGCTTAGAAGGCTGGTGCTCTATCCAGTTGAGCTACGGGCAGAGACACACTTCTCGGGCAACAAATGGGGTGGTCGGGGTGAGGGGATTCGAACTCCTGACATCCTGCTCCCAAAGCAGGCGCGCTACCGGGCTGCGCTACACCCCGAAATCCTATTCATGCATACCAGCTGCATTTCGGAGAAGCGAGACTATACATGGGCTGAGTGGGTGTGGTCAATTTTTGCTTGAGTCGGATAAGGGGTTCCGGGAAAATCACCCTTTTGCTTCAGGGTTGCTTGATGAGCGCACGAATTCTCGACGGCAAGGCCATGGCCGACACCATTCTCGCAGTGATCCACGACAAGGTGGCTGAACGCGAGGTGCAGGGCAAGCGCCGTCCTGGCCTGGCAGTCATCCTGGTGGGCGACGATGCTGCCTCGGCCGTGTATGTGCGCAACAAGAAGCGGGCCTGCGAGCGCGCCGGTGTCACCAGCGTGTCGCACGACCTGCCCGGTTCGACCACGCAGGAGCAGGTGCTGGCACTGATCGATTCCCTCAACGCCGATCCGGCCATCGACGGCATACTGGTTCAGCTGCCGCTACCGGCGCATATCGATGCGGAAACGGTGATCGAGTGTATCCGCCCCGACAAGGATGTCGACGGATTCCATCCCTACAACATCGGGCGGCTAGCGGTGAAAATGCCGACGCTGAGGCCGTCCACCCCACGCGGCATCATGACGCTCCTGCGCGCGACCAACGAGGAACTGCGTGGCAAGAATGCGGTGATGGTCGGTGCATCGAACATTGTTGGCCGGCCGATGAGCCTGGAATTACTGCTGGCCGGATGCACCATCACTGTCTGCCACAGCGCCACGCGCGATCTGGAAAGCTTCGTGCGCTCCGCCGAGGTGCTGGTGGTGGGGGTGGGGCGGCCGCGCATGATCCCGGGCGACTGGATACGCGAAGGCGCGATCGTGATCGATGTCGGCATCAATCGTCTGCCGGACGGCAAGCTGGTCGGCGATGTCGATTTCGATACTGCGGTGGAGCGCGCCGGCTGGATCACACCGGTGCCGGGCGGAGTGGGGCCGATGACCGTGGCGACGCTGCTGGAAAATACGCTCGAAGCCGCGTTGATGCACAACCCCTGAAAAAGGGGGGGTGCAGTCAGCCTGAGCGTCAAGGGATGTCAGTTCTGGTGCAGCGCCTTTAGATAGGCTAAATCGACGAACGGCTGGCCCAGATCAGCACCGGCGATGCGCTGGTTGGGCGCACCGGGGTCGCCGAGGTCGGACAGCACGACGGCCGCGCCGGAGAAATCGTGATCCAGCGTGTAGTCGTTGACAGTCACCAGCGTTTTCAGGCCCGCCCCAAGACTCGCACGCAGGCCATTCTCCGAATCCTCGAACGCCAGGCATTCGGCGGCGTTCAGCCCCATTTTCTCCAGTGCGTAATGATAGATATCGGGCGCGGGTTTCTTCGCCGGCACGATGTCACCTGCTGCAATAACTTCAAACCAGTCAGGAGTGCCCGTTCCCAGGCTGTGCTCAAGCAGAACCGTGACGTTTTCCGGCGTGGTGGTGGTGGCGATTGCCAGCCTCAGACCAGCCGCACGTGCCTCACTCAGCAGACGTTTGACCCCGGTGCGCATCGGGATGCCGCCGCGTGCGGCGAGCGCGGCGTAGTGCCGGGTCTTGGCTTTGTGCAGGTCGGTCACCAGTTCATCGAAGTTGTCCGGCTTTCTATAGTCTGGTCGATAGTGGTCGATATAGTGTTTCATCCGCTCCTTGCCGCCGGTGACGGCGAGCAGCTTGCCGTATAAGGCAATGTCCCAATGCCAGTCCAGGCCGGCATCCTTGAAGGCTTGATTGAATGCGGGACGGTGACCGTCACGTTCGGTATCGGCAAGCGTGCCGTCAACATCGAAAAGCAGGGCGTGGAGTGTCATGTGGGTTGCGGCGGTTAAGCGATTCTGATATTAAGTCGGGCTGGGTTTTGCCCGGCATGAACTGAAATTTTCAAAGAGAACGAGATGGCTGAAACTTTGATGCGCTTCGAGCCCTACAAGGCCAAAAAGGGCGAAGAATACATGAATGCAAATCAGCTCGAGCATTTTCGCAAAATGCTCGAGGCCTGGAAAGCTGAACTGTCGCAGGACATCGATATCACCCTGCATTCCATGCAGGACGAGCAGACGGTGTTTGCCGACCCCAACGACCGTGCCACCCAGGAATCGGACATGGCACTGGAATTGCGCAACCGCGATCGCGAGCGCAAGCTGATCAAGAAAATCACCGAAACCATCGCCAAGATCGATAGCGGCGATTATGGCTACTGTGAGTCCTGCGGTGTCGAAATCGGACTCGAACGCATGCAGGCGCGGCCGACGGCAACGCTCTGCATCGACTGCAAGACGCTCGAGGAAATCCGCGAGCGTCAGGTCGCCAAGTAAGCAATCAGCTATCTTCAGGGCACATCATGACCGACATCAGCGAATTCGACCGCCAATACAACGGGCTTTTGTACAGTGTGATGCGCTGGGACCAGTTGACGGCATTCTGGCAGAAGGTGGACGCGGGCGCCGGTTGGTATCTTTATGCGGTGGGACACGAATTGCCACAGACGTCGTCGCCGGCTGACAAGGTGCAGCAGTTCATGCGCGAACTGGACGAACTGCTGCGGCGCGAACATCATGAGGATTACTGTGCGATCGTTTATGCAGACGATCTGGAGGCGCCCAACTTCATCAAGATTTACGATCCCAATCATCTGGGCAGTTCCTGTGGCTCCAGTTCGATGAAGTCCTCGGTATTGCCGGGATGGCTGATGAGCAAAACACCGCCGCGCGAACTCGAAATAAATGGCATTGTCACTGGCCAACGCAAACGCTGGTGGCAATCTTTCCTTAGCAGTTCAGCATAAAAAAACCGCGCCCGAGAGCGCGGTTCTCATTTGGGCAGGCCGATTCAACCTGCGTTTTCCGGTGTTTCGCTGTCGGCATCTGCAGGAGCGGGCGCCTCCAGCAGCGCTTTCATCGACAGACGCAGGCGGCCCTTCTCGTCCGCTTCCAGGATTTTCACCTTCACGACCTGGCCTTCTTTCAGGTAGTCGCCGATGGTGTTGACGCGCTCGTGTGCGATCTGGGAGATATGCAGCAGGCCGTCGCGGCCGGGCAGCACATTGACGATCGCGCCGAAGTCCAGCAGCTTGATGACCGGGCCTTCGTACACCTTGCCGACTTCGACTTCTGCAGTGATTTCCTCGATGCGCTTCTTGGCGAGTTCACCGGCTTCCATGCTGGTGCAGGCGATCTTGACGCTGCCGTCTTCCTGGATATCGATCTGGGTGCCGGTTTCCTCGGTTAGCGCGCGTATCACGGCGCCACCCTTGCCGATGACGTCACGGATCTTTTCCGGGTTGATCTTCATCGCGATGATGCGCGGTGCGTAGGCCGACATTTCATGCGTCTCGGAAACCGAGGACTTCATGATGCCGAGGATGTGCAAGCGGCCTTCCTGTGCCTGCGTTAGCGCGGCCTGCATGATTTCCTGCGTGATTCCCTTGATCTTGATGTCCATCTGCAGGGCAGTCACGCCCTTTTCGGTGCCGGCCACCTTGAAGTCCATGTCGCCAAGGTGATCTTCGTCGCCGAGGATGTCGGTCAGCACGGCAAAGCGGTTACCTTCCTTGATCAGGCCCATGGCTATACCGGCGACATGCGCTTTCAGTGGGGCACCGGCATCCATCAGCGACAGGCAGCCACCGCATACCGAGGCCATCGACGAGGAGCCGTTGGATTCGGTGATTTCGGATACCACTCGCATGGTGTAGCCGAATTCTTCCTTGCTCGGCAGCACCGCCATCAGCGCGCGTTTGGCCAGTCGGCCGTGACCAATTTCGCGACGCTTGGGCGAACCCACGCGGCCGGTTTCGCCGGTGGCGTAGGGAGGCATGTTGTAGTGCAGCATGAAGCGGTCGTGATACGAACCTTCGAGCGCATCGATGGTTTGCTCGTCGCGGCCGGTCCCAAGCGTGGTGACCACCAGCGCCTGGGTTTCGCCGCGGGTGAACAGGGCGGAACCGTGAGTGCGCGGCAATACGCCGGTGCGAATGGTGATGGGGCGCACGGTGCGGGTGTCGCGGCCATCGATACGGGGCTGGCCGGACAGGATGCGGTTACGCACCACGCTGGCTTCCAGGCTGTGGAAGGCGTCCTTGACGTGGTTCTGTGCGACGGTGTCCATGTCGGAATTGATCAGCTCGGCGAAAGCCTTGCTGCGCACTTCGTCCACGGCGGTCATGCGCGCCTGCTTCTGCTTGATGTTGTAAGCCTGTTGCAGACCGTCTTCGGCCACTGCCTTCAGGCGGTCAACCATGGCGGTATCTTCGGCCTGCGGCGCCCAATCCCACGCATCTGCGCCGGCTTCGTCCGTCAGTTCGTTGATGGCGTTGATGGCGGCCTGAAACTGCTGGTGGCCGAACATGACGGCACCCAGCATGATGTCTTCGGGCAATTCCATGGCTTCGGATTCGACCATCAGCACGGCGGTTTCGGTACCGGCGACGACCAGATCCAGTGCCGAGTCCTTGAGTTCGGAATTGGTCGGGTTCAGTACGTATTCGCCGTTTATGAAACCGACACGCGCGGCGCCCACCGGACCGTCAAACGGCAGGCCGGACAGCGACAGGGCGGCGGAAGCACCGATCAGCGCGGGAATGTCGGCGCTGACTTCGGGATTGGATGACATCACGGTGGCGATGATCTGCACTTCGTTGAAGAAGCCTTCCGGGAAGAGCGGGCGGATCGGGCGGTCGATCAGACGGCACACCAGGATTTCGCCTTCGGACGGACGGCTCTCGCGCTTGAGGAAGCCGCCGGGGATGCGACCGGCTGCGTAAGTTTTTTCCTGATAGTCGACGGTCAGCGGGAAGAAATCCTGGCCGGGTTTGACTTCATTCTTGGCAACGACGGTGACCAGCACGACGGTGTCGTCCATGTTGACGATGACTGCGCCAGAGGACTGACGGGCGATTTCGCCGGTTTCCAGGGTGACCTGATGACGGCCGAAAGTGAAAGTTTTCTTGATAGCGCTCACACGAGTTCCTTTCAAAGCAAAAACGCCCCGCGAGGGCGGGGCGTGGGAAATTCAGGGGGCAATGAACCCCATCCACAGTTCCGAACCAGCCAGTGCCGGCACAGCCAGCAAAGTGCATCCAGCAAGGTGCTGTGTCATCACAGTGGGTCTGCCGGGTTTACTTGCGCAGGCTGAGACGGTCGATCAGGGTCTTGTAGCCTTCGAGGTTGGTGCGCTTGAGGTAGTCGAGCAGCTTGCGGCGGCGGCTCACCATTTTCAGCAGGCCACGGCGTGAGTGGTGGTCCTTGATGTTGGCCTTGAAGTGGCCGGTCAGGTCGTTGATGCGGGCCGTCAGCAGGGCAACCTGCACTTCGGGCGAACCGGTGTCGGCGGCGGCGCGTTGGTAATTCTGGACGATTTCAGCTTTTTGGGCGACGGTAACAGCCATGGTGTACTCCTTCTAAATCGCGTGGCCTGCGGCTGTGCGGGACACGTTCGGGGGAAACCGCGCATTTTACGCGGAAAGGGCGGGTTGACTCAAGTCTGTTGTGTGGCCATCAGGCGGCGCGGGACCAACAGGCCTTCTTCTGCCTGGGCCAGGCCGAGAAAGTGGTTGGCGGTGGAATAAAGGCGCATCAGCCCTGAATGGCCAGCGATGGTCGGCACACTGCGCCCCTGGCAGAGGGCCGTGGTATCGGCTTCGTCGAGTTGCAGGGCTGGCAAATGCTGTACCAGGCAATCCGGGGGCTGCAGCCAGGATTGGCGCTCATTGGCATCGAGCGCATCCAGATCGGCAAGCGTGTGGGCCTGTTCCAGACTGAATCCGCCTGCAGCGGTGCGCGTCAGGGCAGTGAGGTGCGCACCGCAACCCAGCGCTGCGCCAATGTCTTGCGCCAGGGTGCGGATATAGGTGCCAGCCGTGCATTGCACATCCAGCACCATGCGCGGCGGGTCGCATTCAACCATCTCCAGTGCACGGATCGTGACCTTTCGAGGCGGGCGTTCGATTTCGATCCCGGCACGTGCGTATGCGTAAAGCGGACGGCCCTGGTGCTTGAGTGCCGAATGCATGGGCGGAATTTGTTCGATTTCTCCCCTGAAGTGCGGCAGCACGGCAGTGATGTCAGCACAGCTGACAATCACCTCGTGGGTGCTGATCACCTCGCCTTCCGGGTCGCCGGTGGTGGTGGTGACGCCGAGCTGCATGACAGCACGGTAGCGCTTGTCGGCGTCGAGCAGATAGGCTGAAAATTTGGTGGCTTCGCCGAAGCAGAGTGGCAGCAAACCGTCGGCAAAGGGGTCAAGGGTACCGGTATGACCTGCCTTTTTGGCATTGAGCAGCCATTTGGATTTTTGCAGGGCTGCGTTGGAGGTGAAGCCAACCGGCTTGTTCAGCAGCAACACGCCATCAATCGGTTCGCGCATTACGTTTGCCCCCTCTCCCTCGGGGAGAGGGTTGGGGAGAGGGGCTGGCGGGTGGATTTCACTCGTCTTTCGGGTGTTTGGCGTCTTCGGCAACGGCCGTTTCGATCAGCTGGCTGAGCGCCATGCCATGCTCGACCGAGTGGTCGTACACGAAAGTCAGTTTGGGCACCACGCGCAGTTGCATGCGATGCGACAGCTGCGAGCGCAGAAAACCACTGGCGCGCTGCAGGCCCTGCAGGCAGGCATCATGCTCGGGCTGGCCGCCCAGGGTGGTGAAGAAGACCTTGGCGAACTCCATGTCGCGGTTGACCTCCACCTCGGTGATGGTCAGCATGCCGACGCGCGGATCCTTCACTTCCTGCCGGATCAGTTCCGGCAGCTCGCGCTGGATCTGGTCGGCGACGCGGCGGGCACGGGGGAAATCTTTGGGCATAGGGGCTAGGGGCTAGGGGCTAGGGGCTAGGGGCTAGGGATTTGAGGCGCGCGGCTACGCCGCGTACTTCCCCTCGATCCTGGTTCCTAGATCCCAATTCCTCACAATGAACGCGCGACTTCCACCACTTCAAATACTTCGAGGATGTCGCCTTCCTGGATGTCGTTGAAGTTTTTCAGCGAGAGGCCGCATTCGAAGTTTGCCTTGACTTCCTTGACGTCGTCCTTGAAGCGCTTGAGCGAATCGAGCTCGCCCTGGTGCACCACCACGTTGTTGCGAAGCACGCGCACGCCGGCGTTGCGCTTGATGACGCCATCGGTCACATAGCAGCCAGCAATGGTGCCGACCTTGGAAATGACGAATACCTGGCGGACTTCCACGGTACCGATGACGCTTTCCCGTTTCTCGGGCACCAGCATGCCGGACAGCGCGGCCTTCACCTCATCCACCGCTTCGTAGATGATGTTGTAGTAGCGGATATCCACGCCGCCGGACTCGGCCAGCTTGCGTGCCGACGCATCGGCGCGCACGTTGAAGCCGATCAGCACGGCTTTCGAAGCAAGCGCCAGGTTGACGTCGGATTCCGTGATCGCTCCCACGCCGCTATGGATGATGTTGACCTTGACCTCGTCGGTCGACAGCTTGCCCAGCGCGTGCGCTAGACCTTCGTAGGAACCCTGCATGTCGGCCTTGAGGATGATGGGCAGGTGTTGTACTTCGCCCTCGCCCATTTGCTCGAACATCGATTCCAGCTTGGCTGCCTGCTTTTTGGCGAGTTGGACGTCGCGGAACTTGCCCTGACGGAACAACGCGATTTCGCGCGCCTTGCGCTCATCCGGCAGCACCATCATGTCCTCGCCCGCACGTGGCACGTCGGATAAGCCCTGGATTTCGACCGGGATCGAGGGGCCGGCTTCGTTCACCGTCTTGCCGGCTTCGTCGAGCATCGCGCGGACGCGGCCGTAGACCTGGCCTGCCAGCACCATGTCGCCGCGGCGCAGGGTACCGGATTGCACCAGCATGGTGGCGACCGGACCCTTGCCCTTGTCGAGACGCGCTTCGATCACGATACCCTTGGCAGGGCCGTCGGAGGCCGCCTGCAGTTCCAGCACCTCGGCCTGCAACAGGATGGCGTCGAGCAGGCCGTCGATGTTGGTGTTGGCCTTGGCCGACACTTCGACGAACTGGGTGTCGCCGCCCCATTCTTCAGGGGTGACGCCCTGTGCGACGAGTTCCTGACGGATGCGCTCGGGGTTGGCATCGGGCTTGTCGATCTTGTTCATTGCCACCACCAGCGGTACGCCCGCTGCTTTGGCGTGGTGGATTGCTTCGATGGTCTGCGGCATCACGCCGTCGTCCGCCGCCACCACCAGTACCACGATGTCGGTTGCCTTGGCGCCGCGTGCCCGCATGGCGGTAAACGCCTCGTGGCCCGGGGTGTCGAGGAAGGTGATGACGCCTTTTTCGGTTTCGACGTGATAGGCGCCGATGTGCTGGGTGATGCCGCCGGCTTCGCCGCTGGCCACCCGGGTGCGCCGGATGGTGTCGAGCAGTGAGGTCTTGCCGTGGTCGACGTGGCCCATCACCGTGACGACCGGCGGGCGGGCGCGCAATTCATGTTCGCTCACCTCGCCTGTGTCGACGAGGAAAGCTTCCGGCGTATCGAGCGCGGCGGGCTTACCGATGTGGCCCATTTCCTCGATCACGATAATTGCGGTTTCCTGATCGAGCACCTGGTTGATCGTCACCATGCTGCCCAGCTTCATCAGCGCTTTGATGACTTCAGCTGCTTTCACCGACATCTTGTGGGCGAGTTCGGCCACGGAGATGGTTTCGGGTACTAGCACTTCGCGCACGATCGGTTCGGTCGGCGCAACGAAGGTGGTTTCTTCGTGGCCGGACTTGGACTTGCCCTTGCGGCCGCGCCAGCCTGCTTCAGGCGCAGCGCCGCCGCGGGTCTTGAGACCGCCCTTGCGGCGCGCTGCGTCGTCTTTCCAGGTTCCTCCGGCTTTCTTGTCCGGCCCCTTGGCGCCCTTGGCCGCAGCCGGCTTGTCCGGTTTGTGCAGGGTTTTCTCAGTGGGGGCGGCCGGCGCGACGGGCGCGGCGGCTTTTTCCGCTGCTGCCAACTTGGCGGCTTCGCGCGCGGCTTCGGCCTGCTTGCGCAAGGCTTCGCGTTCGGTGCGGGCCTTGGAATCCGCCGCCTGGCGTTCCTGCAAGGCCGTGTGGCGGCGAGCTTCTTCCTCGCGCGCCTTGACCTCGGCCTCATCCAGGATCGAGGCCTTTTTGATGCGGGTGGTTTTCTTGACCGTCGGGGCGAGCTCGGCCACCGGCTCGGCTTCCACCGTGGGCTCAGCGGCAGGTTCCGCTTTTGTTTTGGCCTTTTTTGCGGGGGCTTTGACGGCTACGGGTTCGGGTTCGGGTTCGGCCGGGACGGGCTGAACCGGTTCGACGACAGGTTCGGCGATGGGGGCTTCAACCTTCGCTTCGACGACGGGCGGGGCGAGTTCCTCGACTGGCAAAGCAGCCGGAACTTCCGGCGCGGGCTCTGCAACAGGCTGGGCCTCCGTTGCCAGGGCAGCGGCATCGCGCTTGACGTAGGTGCGTGACTTGCGCACTTCGACCTGAATCGTGCGCGATTTGCCCGTGCTGTCGGTCTTGCGGATCTCCCCCGTCTGTTTGCGGGTGATGGTGATCTTGGTTTTGCCGGTTTCGGTTCCGCCACCATGCATCTTGCGCAGATAGTCGAGCAAGTGCGCCTTGTCCGCTTCGGTGACAGGGTCGACGATGTCATTTTTGCTGACACCTGCCGCCTTCAACTGTTCAAGCAACAGTTGGGGCGGCAGTTTCAGTTCTTGTGCGAATTGTTCAACGTTCATGCAGTCCTCGTGGCTATAGAGCCTGTTCAGCAGGAATCACGCCCCGCGCCGGTTTCCTGCGGGATGCAGGGCAAAGCGTGGGGAGCGATGTTTGGTCATTCCAAATGAGCGACCCGCAACGCGGCCATGCGCCCGCAGGAAACCGGCCCTTTGGGTTGAGATCAGGATCGGCGTCTGCGGCGTTGCAGAGCTTGGCAAGGGAATACCCTTGCCGGCGCACTGCGCCTTGCATCCATCCAATCCTGATCTCAACGTGGGGCATGATTCCTGCTGAACAGGCTCTTAGCCTTGGGCGAACCAGGGCGCGCGTGCGGCCATGATCAATTGTTTGGCGCGTTCGGCGTCCATGACGGCCATTTCGGTCAGCTCATCGACGTCAAGTTCGGCCAGGTCCTCGGTGGTGTGGACGCCTTTGCTGGCGAGCGTCCGCGCCGTTTCCGCATCCATGCCTTCGAGAGACAGCAGATCGCCAGCGGATGCCTCGACCTGTTCCTCGCCGACGATGGCTGCAGTCAGCAGCGCATTGCGGGCACGGTTGCGCAACTCGTTGACCAGGTCTTCGTCGAAGGCCTCGATCTCGAGCATTTCGTTCAGGGGCACATAGGCGACTTCTTCCAGCGTGGAGAAGCCTTCATCGACCAGAATCTGGGCGACTTCCTCGTCGACATCGAGTTTCTCGATGAACAGCGCGAGGGTCTTGCCGCTTTCAGTCGACTGCTTTTCTTCGGCCGCTTCGCGCGACAGGATGTTGAGCACCCAGCCGGTCAATTCGGACGCCAGGCGCACGTTCTGTCCGCCACGGCCGATCGCCATCGCCAGCTGTTCCTCATCCACCACCACGTCCATGCTGTGCTTGTCTTCGTCCACCAGAATGGAGCTGACCTCGGCAGGTGCCAGCGCATTGATGACGTACTG
>Ga0209254_10006142_pt1 | contig 11069 bp, 11 predicted proteins | sample FrelakmetDIP11DI_FD_187148 | JGI IMG/M metagenome (GOLD analysis project Ga0209254, IMG submission 187148) | Freshwater lake sediment microbial communities from the University of Notre Dame, USA, for methane emissions studies - DIP11 DI (SPAdes)... | ecosystem: Environmental > Aquatic >... | reverse complement strand
CATCGTCTCGTAGCCCGTCCAGCCGATCGTCTTCCAGATGTCGTCGGACATCGGCTCGGTTGCGATCATCGCGCTGTTCATCGGCAGCCAGCGCCGCCGCAGTCCGGGCATCCGCGCGGTGAATCCTTCGGTGGCTCGCAGCACGATCGGCGCCCGGACCACGCCTTGGGAGGTCTCGGCCCGGCCCGGGCTGATCGCTGTCACGGGGGTCTGCTCGTAGATCGTGACGCCGAGGCGTTCCACCACGTCGGCCAGGCCGCGGGCGAGCTTGGCCGGTTGAATCCGGGCGCAGTGCGGGTTGAACGAGCCGAGCACCAGGTGATTGACGCGGATCCGCTCGGCGGCCTCGGCGGCGGTCAGCATTTCGATGCCGTCGGTGCCCCACTCGCGGTCCTCGTCGGCCTCGGCACGCAGCCGGCGGGCCTGCGCGGCGTTGCGGGCGACCTCGAGATTGCCGCCCTTGACGATGTCGGCCTGGATATCTTCGCGGGCCGCCACGTCGGCGACCTCGTCGACGGCCTCGTTGAGGGTGCGCTGCCAGGCCACCACGTTCTCGCGGCCGTACTTTTTGGCCATCAGTCCGCGGTGGCCGGGCGCCAGCCCGGACAGCCACCCGCCGTTTCGCCCGGACGCACCGAACCCGGCGAAGCGCGCCTCCAGGATCGTGATCCGCAGCGACGGGTCGGCCTTCTTCAGGTAATAGGCGGTCCACAATCCGGTGTAGCCGGCGCCGACGATGCACACGTCGGCGTCGCGGTCACCGGGCAGGGCGGGACGCGGTTGCGGGAGTTCGGTGAACCAGTGGGAGACGGCGCCGTTGATCGTGGCCATACGAAGAATCTTGGCAGCCCGACCTGTCGACGCCTAATCCTTCACCAGCCGCCGGCAAAGATCCGTGCGATCACTGCACGATCAACTGGCCGTGCATCGACGGGTGATATGTGCAGTGGTAGGCGTACGTTCCGGGCTGCGTCGGCGCGGTGAACGTGGCCGTGCCCTTGCCGTCCACCTCGACGTTGAACGCGCTGCCCGAGTCCGCGGTGACGCTGTGCTCGGCGCCGTCGGAGTTGACGACGGTCACCGTGGCACCCGGGGTGACGGTCAGCGGCGCCCCGAACTCCATGTCGGCGATGGTGATCGTGGGTCCTGCCGCGGTGACACTGGTGGCCGCACTGGTCGACGGTGCGGCGGCCGAGGTGCTCTCCGGGGACGTCGTGGTGGTGGTTCCCGACGAGCAACCGGTCACGAACAGCAGGGTGGCGAACGCAAGTGCGATGAGACGTGTCATAGCCGCTACACGCATCTACGCATGTGGCGGTTCATTCCGAGGCCGCCTTCGCCTGCTTCTTCGCGGCCCGCAGCCCGACCCAGAACCGGGCGGCCTCCCGGATGGACTCCTCGACCGGCCGCGGCTGCCAGCCCAACTCCCGCACGGCCTTGCCGTGGTCGAGCGGACCTTCGGCGCGCATCAGCCGCAGCGAGTCCAACGACAGCCGTTCATCGGTTCGGCGCAGCCGGGCTTTGAGCGTGCCCATGGTGGCCAGTGCGTAGGACATCGGCAGCGGGATCGCTTTGGCGGGCGGGGCGACGCCGGCCGCCTCCGCGGCGATCCGGGCCACCTCGGCGTTGCTGATCATCTTCTCCGAAATGAGGTAGCGCTCGCCGACCCGGCCGTGGTCGGCGGCCAGGATCATGGCGCGAGCGGCGTCGTCGACGCCGACGGCTTCCAGTTCGATGCCGGACATCACGAACGGCAGCTTCCCGAAGGCGGCCCCGGCGATGATCGCGCCGTGTGGGGTGCGGCCCCAATCCCCGGCGCCGTAGGTCGTCGACACGCACATCGCCACCGCAGGCAGCCCGTGTTCCCGTGCGTAGCGCAGGACCAACTCCTCGGCCTGGACCCGTGAGCGGACGTAGGGCGTGAGGCCCCGGTCGGAGATGACGTCGACCTCGCTGGCCACCCGGCCCCGCTTGCGGCCGACCGTCACGTAGCTGCTGGTGAAGATGAAGCGATGCAGGTCAGCGTCCCGCGCGATGTTCAGCACATTGCGGGTGCCCTCGACATTGGTGTGGAACAGCGGTGTGGGGTCGCGCAGCCAGCCGCGGGCGTCCACGACGCAGTAGTAGACGTCGTCGCAGCCGGCCATGGCGGCGCGCAGTGTGTCGTCGTCCCAGATGTCGCCGACGTACCGCTGCACGTCGAGGTCGTCGATGGAGATGGTGCTCGCGTTCTCGCGCACCATGACCCGCACCTGATGCCCGTCGGCGACCAGCTGCCGGGTGACATGTGAGCCCAGGAAGCCGTTGGCGCCGATGACGAGCTTGGGACGTGCGCTCACTTGTGGCCTTCGAACTGCTGCAGCCAGGCGGCCGCTTCGTCGTCGAGGGTCCCGAGTTCCCTGGCTTTCTTGCACCACGTGATGCCGGCCTGGACGAACTTCAGCGGGTTGTAGATGTCCTCCTGCTGCGACCACAGCCCGTCACCGGCGTAGGTGACGATCGAGATGTTGGTGGCGCTGATGATCGTGCCGTCGCCGGGGTCGCGCATCGGGTTGTCCAGCTCGCAGATGACCCGACCGGTGTCCTCGTCGATCACCGACCACAGTGACGGGAACTCCGTCATGTAGCTGCCCGGAAAGGTGCCCATGGTCCGGGTGATCCAGGCGCGCACCTCGTCGCGACCCTTCATCGTGCCCATCGCATGCTCGATGTAGTCGACGTCGGGGGTGTAGTGGCCGACCCAGGCGTCCCAGTCGTGGGTACGCGCCGCCTCGGCGACGGTGGCTTCGAAGGTGGCGAAGGCCTGGGTCAGTTCCTCACGAGAGAATCGGGGCACAGCATCAAACTAGAACACGTTCTATAAGCCTTGTCGAGGGGGTGTCCGCAGGCAGACGGCATTTCTGACGGTTGTGTGACACGGGATTTTTCGAACAGCCCTCAACCGTTGAACAGGACATGTCGCAGAACTATCACCGCAACCCCGACGCCGTGAACGCCCTGTCGCCCGAGCAGTACCGGGTGACCCAGGAGAACGGCACCGAACTCGCCTTCACCGGCGAGTACTGGGACAACCACGAACCGGGCATCTACGTGGACGTGGTCTCCGGGGAGCCGCTGTTCGCCTCGGTCGACAAGTTCGACAGTGGGTCGGGCTGGCCCAGCTTCACCAAGCCGATCGCGCCGGCCAACGTGGTCACTAAGCGGGACTTCAGCCATCTGATGATCCGGACCGAGGCGCGTTCGGCCCATGGCGACAGTCACCTCGGGCACGTCTTCAAAGACGGCCCGCGTTCAGAAGGCGGGTTGCGCTACTGCATCAACTCCGCTTCGCTGAGATTCATCCATCTCGACGACCTCGAGGCGCAGGGCTACGGCGAATACCGGCGGCTGTTCGAGCCCGCCGACCATCAGGGAGGACGCGTGAGGGCGATGAGCGACTCGCGCGAAGAGCATCGGACCCAGTACAAGAAGGCGATCCTGGCGGGCGGCTGCTTCTGGGGAATGCAGGACCTCATCCGCAGGCGGCCCGGCGTGGTGTCCACCCGGGTCGGTTACACCGGCGGCGAGAACACCCACCCGACCTACCGCAAGCATCCCGGCCACGCCGAGGCCATCGAGATCGTCTACGACCCGGCGCGGACCGACTTCCGGTCGCTGCTGGAGTTCTTCTTCCAGATCCATGACCCGAGCACCAAGAACCGCCAGGGCAACGACATCGGCAGCAGTTATCGCTCGGCGATCTTCTACCTCGACGACGAGCAGAAGCGGGTCGCGCTGGACACCATCACCGACGTCGACGCCTCCGGGTTGTGGCCGGGCAAGGTGGTCACCGAAGTGACACGGGCCGCCGAGTTCTGGGAGGCCGAGCCCGAGCACCAGGACTACCTGGAGCGCTACCCCAACGGCTACACCTGCCATTTCCCGCGGCCGGGCTGGAAGCTGCCCAAGCGCGCCGAGGTTTGACACCTCTCGCGCCGAGCAGACGCAAAAGATCCCTCACGGCGGCGTGTCGAGGAACCTTTACGTCTGCTCGCCGTGGGGACTGCGGCGGTACATCACCACTCGGCCGCCCTTCTTCGGGGTGTATGCCACCCCGCGGAAATGGCACTTCTCCCCCGGTGCGTCCGTCGTCTGAATGGTGAAGTGCCGCAGGACTGTTCGCAACACGATGTCCATCTCCATGTTGGCGAACGCCGCGCCGACACAGCGCCTGGTGCCGCCCCCGAAGGGAACCCAGGCGAACGTGTTGGGCTTGGCGTCGATGAAGCGCTGGGGGTCGAACCGCTCCGGATCAGGGAAGATGTCCGGGTTCTCGTGCAGCTGCGACAGGCTGACCATGATCGAATAGCCTTGCGGGACAACCCATTCGCCCAGCTGATAACTCGGCGCCTCGACGTGGCGGCCGATGAAGTCGATGACGGTGCGGTTGCGCTGAACCTCGAAGATCGTGGCCTGCCGGTAGGTGTTGTCGTCGCTGTCGGCTTCGGCCACCAGCCGGGCGAGCACGTCGGGATGGCGGGAGATCCGCTCGAAGGCCCACCCCAGCGTGGACGCCGTGGTTTCGTGGCCGGCCGCCAGCAGGGTCAACAGTTCGTCGCCGATCTCGCGTCGGGTCATGGCCGAGCCGTCCTCATAGGTGCTGCGCAGGAACAGCGTCAGCACATCGGTGCGGTCCTCGAAGTGCGGGTCCGAGCGCGCCCGAGTGATCAGCCTGTCGACGAGTCGCTCGTACTGTGCCCGGTATGCGGTGAGCTTGGCCCACGGCCCCCAGCGCAGTTCACGCTTCGGGGACGGCAGGACAGCCAGCCGGGAGCCGAGGGTCACCCACTTCGGGATCAGCTCGCGCAGCTCGCGCAACTCCGCCCCGTCGGCGCCGAAGATGGTCCGCAGGATGATGTTGAGCGTGATGTGCATCATCGGCTCGAGGGTGGCGAATTCCCGGCCCTCGGGCCACGTTGCGATCTGACGGAGGGTCTCCTCCTCCACGATCTGCTCGTAGGCCTTGATGCTCTTGCCGTGGAACGGCGGGGTGAGCAACTTGCGGCGGGCCCGATGCTCGCGGCCGTCGAGGGCGAAGACCGAGCCCGGCCCGAGCAGCCGGCTCAAGTTCGGCCGGATGTTGTAGAGCACGTCGGGGCTGGTGGTGAAGATCTGCTTGGTCAGCGCGGGATCGGAGACCACGACGGTGTCGCCAAAGACCGGGATCGGCAGGGCGAAAACGCGGCCGTAGCGCCGGGTGAGCCGAGCGGTGGCCTGCCGCCGACCCACCAGGAACGACATCCGCACCAGCGGGTTCGACACGTTGGGCGGCAGCTTCGGGCTGACGGCGGCCGGGACGTCGACGGTGGGCGCTTCGGTCATCAGTGACTGGCCTTCCCTGGCGAGAGCGTGGTACCGCGCTGTACCACTGGATTACGAGGTACGGTACTCTGCGGTACCAGCCCTGACAAGGGCCATCGTCGAAAGGGGGCCGGGTGGCCACGCCGGTTGCCGCACGCACCGCCCCGAGCGAGGACGCTTTCCGCCGCCGCCTGCTCGACGGGCTCGCCGCCTCCATCGACGAGCGCGGTTACCGCGACACCACCGTGGCCGACATCGTCCGGCACGCGCGCACCTCCAAGCGCACCTTCTACGCCCGCTTCTCGACCAAAGAGCAGTGCTTCGCCGAACTGCTGATGGCCAACACCGACGAGATCGTGGCCCGCGTGCGGGGAGCGGTCGAGCCGGACGCGCCGTGGCGCGATCAGGTCCGTCAGGCCGTCGTGGCTTACGCGGCCACCATCGAGGAGCGAACCGCGATCACGCTGAGCTGGATTCGCGAGTTGCCCGCTCTCGGCGAAGGCGCCCGGCCGATGCTGCGCCGGGGCTTCGGCCGGCTGGTCGCCATGATCGTCGACCTGAGCGGCAACACGAGTTTCCGGGACGCCGGCATCCCGCCGATCCCGCGGGCGGCAGCGGTGATCCTGGTGGGCGGCTTGCGTGAACTCACCGCCCAGACCATGGAGGACGGTGACCCGGTCACTGACATCATCGAACCCGCGGTGGCGGTGGCCACGGCAATACTTGGGCCGAAAACTACGGCCTGAGAACCACTTTCACCATCCAGGTGCAGGTCGCACCCGCAGATCCTCCTCGAATAGCGTCAAAGACCGCATGCCCGTTCGGGAATACCTCAAATCTGGGCCAGTACGAACGCGAACGGCCGGGGAAAGCCGAGGCCGGACAGCCGGCCGGCGCGAACGTCGTCGACCGGCACTCGCACCAGACCACCGCTCGACGGCTCGTAGCAGCGCAGCGTGACACCGTCGAGTTCGGTGAGCAGGACCCAGTGCCGCGGCAGCACCGAGCCGACCAGCATCGCCACCGGCCACCCGGCGGCGATCGCGTCGAGCACGTCGGCCAGCGAGTCGCCCGGGCGGGTCGGGCGCCACCGGTACCGCACACCGCGACGGATGGAGTGCTTGGTCAGCGCCTGCGCCATCCCGGCCGGGGTGGTGCCCAGCGCCCTGGGCCATACCCGGTTGACCGCACGATGCACGCGCAGCTGTTCGGCGTCGAACCACTGTTGGGAGCGGCCCGACCGCAGCGGCGCGCCGTAGTCGTCGTCGAGCAGCGCCCCGGCCATCACCACCACGCTGGGACCGCACGTGACGCCATCACGCTGCCGGGGCCACATGGTCAGCCGTCCGGCGGGAAGCCACCGGTGGCCACCGGGCCCCAGGACTGCGGAGTGATCCTGATCAGGCACTTGCCCTGGTCGACCATGGCCTGACGGTATTCCGCCCAGTCCGAGTGCTCGCCGGCGACCGCCCGGAAATAGTCGACCAGCGGTTCGACGGCCTCGGGCAGGTCGATCACCTCCGCGGTCCCGTCGATCTGCACGTACGGTCCGCTGAATTCGTCGGACAGCACCACGACGCTGGCGCGGCCCGTGCGGCGGATGTTGACCGCTTTGGCCCGGCGCGGATAGCTGGCGATCACCAGTCGGCCCTGCTCGTCGACACCGCCGGTGACGGGCGAGGACTGCAGCGATCCGTCGGCGCGGAACGTGGTGAGCAGCATGCGGTGGCGCGGTCGGACGAACTCCAGCAATTGATCGTGGCCGACGGCGTCCGCCGTCGCGTACGTGCGCGCCATAGCGGCCACTTTATCCACGACGGCCGCGGATGGGCGTAACTTTGTTCCTCGACGTCAGAGAGGACTGCACATGGCCGGGACGATGCGCGCGGAGCGTTTCTACGCCGAGACGAAAATGGTTGTACTGGAGGATGTTCCGATCCCGGAGCCCGGTGAGGGCGAGGTTCTGGTCAAGGTCGCGTTCTGCGGCATCTGCCATTCGGACCTGAGCCTGATCAACGGCACGTTCCCCGCGCAGCTTCCGGTGGTGACCCAGGGTCACGAGGCGTCCGGGACCATCGCCAAGCTCGGCCCGGGAGTGACGGGGTGGGCCGAGGGCGACCGGGTGATCGTCGCCGCCGGCCGGCCGTGCCAACAGTGCCTGAACTGCCGCCGTGGCGACCTGGCGCACTGCCTGGCGATGCAGATCATGGCGTTCGCCTATGACGGCGCGTGGGCGGAGTACACCGTGGCGCTGGCGGCCGGGCTGACCCGGGTTCCCGACAACGTGCCGATGGACCAGGCCGCGATCCTGGCCGACGCGGTGTCAACGCCGTTCGGCGCGGTGGTGCATACCGGCAAGGTCACCGTCGGCGAGTCGGTCGGGGTGTGGGGCGTCGGCGGGGTCGGCACCCACATAGTGCAGTTGGCGCGGCTGGTCGGGGCGGTCCCGGTGATCGCCGTCGACATCAACCCGGTGGTGCGGGAGCGGGCGCTCGAACTGGGCGCCGACTACGCCTTCGACTCGCGCGACGAGAACCTGCGCGACAAGCTCGCCGAAGCCACCGGTGGACGCATGCTGGACGTGGCCTTCGACGCCGTCGGGCTGAAGGTGACCTTCGAGCAGGCTCTCGACTCGCTGACCGTCGGCGGCCGGCTGGTCGGGGTCGGCATGAGTGCGGAGTCCCCGACAGTGGGCCCCACGTCGATGTTCGGGGTGACACGCAAGCAGGCGCTGGGCCACCTGGGCTACGAGAACTCCGACATCGAGACGCTGGCCACGCTGGTGTCGCGCGGCCGCCTCGACCTATCGCGCTCGATCAGCCAGATCATCCCGCTCGAGGACATCCACGAGGGTATCCGGATGCTCGAGCACGCCGAGGGCAATCCGATCCGGATCGTGGTGCAGCCGTAGCCGATTCGACGCGGCCCTAGGCCGCCAGGGGGGCCTGGACAGGACGCGCACTGCGGACACGGTCCGGTAGCGCGAGTGTGACGATCTTGCGCACCACGGTCGCGAACTGCTTGGGCAGCGGTCCGGCGTTGTAGGGAATACCGTAGCGCCGGCACACCTCTCGGACCTGAGGTGCGATCTCGGCGTAGCGCCGGGCCGGCAGATCGGGGAACAGGTGGTGCTCGATCTGGAAGGACAGATTGCCCGACAGGATGTGGAACAGCCTGCCGCCGGTGAGGTTCGCCGAGCCGAGCACCTGGCGGAAGTACCACTGGCCAAGCGACTCGTCGCGGGTCTCCTCCACCGAGAACTCACTCGTGCCTTCGGGGAAGTGCCCGCAGAAGATGATCGCGTAGGACCACACGTTGCGGATCAGGTTCGCCGTCATGTTACCTGCGAGGACGAACGGCGCGAAGGGCCCGGCCAGCAGCGGGAACGCGACGTAGTCCTTGGCCACCTGGCGGCGGGTCTTGCGCCAGATCTCCTGCAGCACTTCGCGTTTGTCGGCCAGCGAGATCTCGCCGGCGCGAATGCGCTCGGTCTCCATCTCGTGCAAAGCCACCCCGTACTGGAACAGCACCATGAGCAGGAAGGCGTAGACCGGGTTGCCCAGGAAGTACGGCCGCCAGGCTTGGTCGGGGCTCATCCGCAGGATGCCGTAGCCGATGTCACGGTCCATGCCGACGATATTGGTGTAGGTGTGGTGGGAGAAGTTGTGCGAGTGCCGCCACTGGTCGGCGGGGCAGGCGGTGTCCCATTCGAACGTCCTGCCGCACAACGCGGGGTCGCCGGTCCACTCGTACTGACCGTGCATGACGTTGTGGCCGATCTCCATGTTGTCGAGGATCTTCGACGCCGCCAGCAGCGCGGTGCCGGCCAGCCAGGCCGGCGGGAAGATGCCGGCGAACAACAGCGCCCGTCCGGCGACCTCCATGGAGCGCTGGGCTTTGATCACCCGACGGATGTAGTCGACATCGGCCTGGCCGAGGTCGGCGATCACCCGATCGCGGATGGCGTCGAGTTCACGGCCGAATGCGTCGGCCTGCTCTGGTGTCAGCGTGATGTGTTGCTGGGTCATGGTGTTGCCCTCTCGGTTCACAGCGCGAGGTCGACGTCACCGACGGGAACGGACACGCAGATCTGCACGTCTTCCTCGTCGGCACTGGACACCGCTCCGGTGGTCAGGTTGCGCACCGCGCCGCGATGCTTGCGACGGGTGCAGGTGTGGCAGATGCCCATCCGGCATCCGTTCTTCGGGGTCAGCCCGGCGGCCTCGGCCTGCTCTAGCAGCGGGCGACCGTCATCGGTGCTTTCGATTGCGCTGTCGCGGAATGTGATCCGACCGCCCGAGGGTGCGTCGGGGATGACGAACGGGACAGGGACGAAGCTTTCCGAGCTGACGTTGTCGCACACCGCTTGCACGGCGTCGACGAGTGCCGGCGGACCGCAGACGAACACGGCGTCCGGGTCGGGCATGGCGGACCGCAGGTGCGCGGCATCGAAGTGGCCCGTCAGCTCACCGCCGAGTGAGCGGGTGTAGCCGTGCAGCACCCGCACCGGCATGGCCGCCAGTTCGGCTCGGTAGCACGCCTCTTGCGGGCTGCGGGCGTAGTGCATGAAGGCGATCTCGCCGGTGTGGCCCTCGGCCACCAGGGTGCGCAGCATCGACATCACCGGGGTGATGCCACTTCCGCCGGAGACGAACAGGATGCGGCGCGGCCGCGCCTCGGGAAGGACGAAGTCCCCGGCCGGGGCCGACAGGCCCACCACCAGTCCGGGATGCGCATGCCGGTACAGATGCTCGGACACCAGGCCACCGTCGCGGCGCCCAACGGTCAGCTCGAGCAGCGGCGCGCCCTCGGCGTTGGCCGGCGAGTAGCAGCGGGTGCGCCGGCGGCCGTCGATCTCCACGGTCAGGTTGACGTGCTGGCCGGCTCGATGGCCGACGACGGCCGCGTTCGGCTCGAGAACGAGCGTGACACTGCGCGGTGTGGACCGCCGCACGTCGACCACCTTGGCGCGCGCGTCGGTGGTCCAGGTCTGGTCCACCAGCTCGGTGTACCGGTCCACACCGTGCGGGCCGGTGAGCAGATCGACCAGCGGCGATCCCAGCACCTTGCTGGTCAAAGTTTGAGTGAACATGTGTACACCGTGTCTGGCGAAACCGCATGTCGTCAAGAGATTCGTGCACTCTGTGGTAGGGTTCACACCAGTGAACAGTCGTACGCCGAAGTCACGTCACGAGCGGCCCGGCCGCACCCGTTCCCGGGATACACCCTCACGCGAGGAGCGCAAGGAGGCCACCCGCCGGGCGATCATCGACGCCGCGCTCAAGCTGCTCGAGGAGCGCAGCTTCAGCGCGCTGAGCCTGCGTGAGGTGACCCGTGAGGCCGGCATCGTGCCCGCGGCGTTCTATCGCCACTTCGATTCGATGGACGCCCTCGGTCTGGTGCTCATCGACGAGTCGTTCCGCTCGCTGCGCGAGATGCTGCGAAGCGCCCGCGCCGGCAAGCTCGACCCGAACCGGGTGATCGAGTCGACGGTGGAGATGCTCGTCGCCGGTGTCACCGAACAGCGTGAGCACTGGCGGTTCATCGTGCGTGAGCGCTCCAGTGGCGTGACGGCGCTACGCTATGCGATCCGCACCGAGATCAGGCTGATCACCTCGGAGCTGGCCACCGACCTCGCCCGCTTTCCCGGCCAAAACACCTGGAGCACAGAGGATCTCAATATCCTGGCGAGCCTGTTCGTCAACTCGATGATTATCATCGCCGAGGCC
>Ga0209254_10006141_pt1 | contig 11070 bp, 7 predicted proteins | sample FrelakmetDIP11DI_FD_187148 | JGI IMG/M metagenome (GOLD analysis project Ga0209254, IMG submission 187148) | Freshwater lake sediment microbial communities from the University of Notre Dame, USA, for methane emissions studies - DIP11 DI (SPAdes)... | ecosystem: Environmental > Aquatic >... | reverse complement strand
CCCCAGCATGGGCAAGACCAGCTTCGCCATGAACATGGCCGAGCACGCGGCCATCCAGACCCGCCGCCCGGTGGCCGTGTTCAGCATGGAAATGCCGGGGGACGCGCTCGCCATGCGCATGATGTCGTCGCTGGGGCGCATCGACCAGCACCGGGTACGTACCGGCAAGCTGGAGGACGACGAGTGGCCGCGGCTGACCTCCGCCGTCAACATCCTGGCCGACGCATCACTCTTCATCGACGACACCGCGGCCCTGTCACCCACCGAGCTGCGCGCCCGGGCCCGCCGGCTCAAGCGGGAGCAGGGGGACCTGGGTCTGATCGTAGTGGACTATCTCCAGCTCATGCAGGTCCCCGGGACCAATGAGAACCGGACCACCGAGATCTCGTTCATCTCCCGCTCACTGAAGGCCCTGGCCAAGGAGCTGCATGTCCCCGTGATCGCACTCTCCCAGCTCAACCGCAGCCTGGAGCAGCGGCCCAACAAGCGGCCCGTAATGTCCGATCTGCGGGAATCCGGTGCTATCGAGCAGGACGCGGACCTGATCGTCTTCATCTACCGGGACGAGGTCTACAACCCGGAGAGCAAGGACAAGGGGCTCGCCGAGATCATCATCGGCAAGCAGCGCAACGGCCCCATCGGCACCGTCAAGCTCACCTTCCTCGGCAAGTACACCAAGTTCGAGAGCTACATCGACAGCTATTACGGCGAGGACATCCATTGATGGCTCGCGAGAAGGCTCGCGCGAGGGTCCGCTCCGGCGTCACCCGTCGGTTGCTGGGCCGCTCGGCCTTCACTATGCTTGGGTCACCATGAGCACTGAGTCCATCAAGCACCTGGGTCGTGGGCCCTTCCGGCCTGAGCAGCTGCGGCCGGGGGATCCCTACGAGCTCTCCAACGGTCACCCGGTGGAGTGTCTGCCCGCGGGGGGCCGCAGCTCCCGGGCCAATCTGGTGGGCGGACTGGCCCTGGCGACCGATCCAGCAGTGGACTCCGTAGGAGTTGACACCGGCTACGCCGCCGATGACTACACCCTGCGCGCGCCGGATCTGGCCGTCGGCAATGTTCCCGATGCCCCCGGCTGGGTGAAGGGAGCACCGCCGCTGGCGGTGGAGTATGCCGATACCGGTCAGGACGAATCGGACCTGCCGGTCAAGATCCGGCAGCTGCTCGCCGCCGGTACCCGGCTCGTCTGGGTGGTACGCCTCATCGGACCCCGCCGGGTAGAGGTCCATCGCGCCGATTCGCCGGCGGGTTCCGCCCCCGAGGTGCGGGTCCCTGGGGAGCTGCTGGAGGCCCCTGGGATCCTCAGCAACCCCCTGCCGGTCGAGGCCCTGTTCGACCCAAACGCCGCCCAAGAGGTGGCACTGCGCAACTTGCTGCAGCGCCACGGCTATGCCGGTCTGGATGCGGTGCGCGCGGAGGGCGCCGCGGAAGGTCGGGCAGAGGGCAAGATCGCGGGAAAGGCCGAGGGCAAGGCCGAGGGGGAGATCGAGGCCCTGCGGCTGGCCATACTGCAGGTCCTGGAGAGCCGGGGTTTGATCGTCGACGAGGCCGTCTCCCATGTGATATCCGCCGCTGCGGATCGGGAGCTGCTAACCCTGTGGCTGCGCCGCGCCGCCGTGTGCACCGACAGCCGCTCCCTCCTCGATCCGTCCTGACCCTGCAGGGCCGATCCCCTGCCGACACAGTCCGCTTCCCAGCCGAGAGGCCCCATGGCAACAGGTCCGGGCAAGACCCGCGCCGCCTACGTTTGCAACGCCTGCGGCTCGGCCCAGCCCAAGTGGAGCGGCCAGTGCCCGGACTGTGGGGCCTGGAACAGCCTGGAGGAGGCGGCGCGCCCGATCAGCACCGGTCAGCGCTCCGGGGCTCGGCTGGGCCTTGCCGGTGCGGCCGAGGGTGAGCGCGCCGCGCTCCTGGCGGACATCCGCCCCGAGGAGCACACCCGTGTGGGCACCGGCATCGGCGAGCTGGACCGGGTCCTGGGGGGCGGCCTGGTGTCCGGCTCCGTGGTCCTGCTGGGGGGCGATCCCGGGATCGGCAAATCCACCCTGCTGCTCCAGGCCTGCGAGCACCTGGGGGCCAAGGGTCCGGTCCTCTATGTGAGCGGCGAGGAGTCCAACCAGCAGGTGGGCCTGCGGTCCCGGCGCCTGGGACTCACCGGCGCCGGTATCCGCCTGCTGGCGGAGACCCGGGTGGAGCCCATCCTGCTGGAGGCCGAGCGGGAGCGCCCCCTGGCGATGGTGGTGGACTCCATTCAGACCCTCTACACGGAGCTCCTCCAGTCCGCACCCGGGTCGGTTTCTCAGGTGCGGGAGACGGCGGCGCAGCTGGTGCGCTTCGCCAAGGGCTCGGACACCGCGGTCTTCCTTGTGGGCCACGTCACCAAGGAGGGGGCCCTAGCCGGCCCTCGGGTCCTGGAGCACATGGTGGACACGGTCCTTTACTTCGAGGGCGAGGCGGGGGGGGCCTACCGGCTGGTGCGGGCGGTGAAGAACCGCTTCGGGGCGGTCAACGAGCTCGGTGTCTTCGCCATGGGGGACCGGGGCCTGCGGGAGGTCAGGAACCCCTCCGCCATCTTCCTCGCCCGCCACGATCAGCCGGTCCCGGGCTCTCTGGTGATGGTGACCCGCGAGGGCACTCGGCCCCTGCTGGTGGAGGTCCAGGCCCTGGTGGACGAGAGCCCGCTCGCCAACCCCCGGCGCGTGGCCCTGGGTCTGGATCAGAACCGGCTGTCCATGCTGCTGGCGGTCCTGCACCGCCACGGGGGGGTGGGGATGTTCAACCAGGACGTCTTCGTCAACGTGGTGGGCGGGGTGCGGATCAACGAGACCGCCGCCGACCTGGCGGTGGTGCTGGCGGTGCTCTCCAGCTACCGGGATCGGCCCCTGCCGCTGGACCTCGCGGTGTTCGGGGAGGTGGGGTTGTCCGGTGAGGTGCGTCCCGTTCCGAATGGTCCGGACCGGCTGCGGGAGGCGGTCAAGCACGGTATCCGCCGTGCCATAGTCCCGGCGGGCAACAGCCCCAAGGAGGGCGTCCCTGGGCTCGAGATCCTCGCCGTCAAGACGCTGACCGCTGCGATCGATGGTGTTTGAAGGGGCCCACGCCTGAAGGGCTCTCCCGCGACCGCCGGCACCTCCCGCTTCCGACAAGGCCTGCGGCCGCGGGCGTATCACCATCTCCATCGGCGATAATGGGCCGCCGGGATACCACTTCCGGTACCCCCCTATCCCTCCCTCGATCTCCACCGAGAGTTCCGCCGTTATGTGCGATCGACCCCTCGCCCGCCTGCTGCTGGCCCTCGCCTTTCTTATCCTGCTGCTCCCGGCTGTCCTGCCCGCTGCGGCCAGCGCCGGCGATCGGCCGAAGATCGGGCTCGCGCTCGGCGGTGGCGGGGCCCGTGGCGCCGCCCACATCGGTGTGCTGCGGACCCTGGAGGAGATGGGTATCCCCGTCGATTACGTCGCCGGCACCTCCATGGGCTCGATCGTGGGCGGCCTCTACGCCATGGGGATGTCCCCCGACGACATCGAGCGAACCATCGAGGAGATCGACTGGACGGACATCTTCCAGGATGGTCCCCCGCGCCAGGATCGGCGCTTCCGCCGCAAGCAGGATGACCGGACCTTCCTGATCGACGCCAGGCCAGGGGTCATCGAGAAGGAGCGCAAGGTGGAGCTGGTGCCGGCCCTGATTCAGGGCCAGAAGCTGGAGCTGGCCCTGCGCAAGTACACCCTGCCGGCCACCGAGATACGGGATTTCGACGACCTGCGCATCCCCTTCCGGGCGGTGGCGACCGATGTCGTGAGCGGCGAGGCGGTGATCCTCGCCGAGGGGGACCTGGCGACCGCCATGCGGGCCAGCATGGCGGTACCGGCGGTGTTCGCCCCGGTGGAGATCGATGACCGGCTGCTGGTGGACGGGGGGCTCGCCATGAACCTGCCGGTGAGCGCGGTGCGCGCCATGGGGGCGGACGTCGTGATCGCCATCGACGTGGGCGGGCCCCGGCGCCAGCGGGAAGAGATCGGTAACGTCCTGGCCATGCTCGACCAGATCGCCTCCCTGGTGACCTTCCGTAACACCGAACAGCAGATCGCCACGCTCGGAACCCGCGACCTGCTGATCGTCCCGCCCCTGGAGCGGGAGGTGCTGGCGAGCGACTTCCCAAAGATGCAGGCCGCGGTGGCCATCGGCCGGCGGGCGGCGGACGCCAAACGGCCCCAACTGGCCCGCCTGGCTCTCCCGCCGGCCCAGTACGCCGCTTACCAGGCCGCTCACAGCCCCCCGGCCTATCAGCCGCCCACCATCGACTACATCCGCATCGAGAACGACTCCCGACTGGACGACGCGGTCATCGCCAGCCGCATCCAGGTGCGTCCCGGCGACCGGCTGGACCCCGTCGCCCTCGAGGGCCAGCTCGCCCGGGTCTATGACCAGGACAATTTCGAGAGCGTGCGCTACCGTGTGGAGAAGCGCGACGGCGAGACCGGCGTGGTGATCGACGCCAACAAGAAATCCTGGGGGACCAGCTCGCTCCAGGGGGGGCTGGAGCTCTCCGCCACCGGCGCCGGGGATTCCATGTTCAACATCGGTGCTGCCTACACCATGGCCCCTTTGAATGGACTCAACGGCGAGTGGCGCACCATCCTGCGTGCCGGCGAGGAGCCCGGGATCGTCACCGAGGTCTATCAGCCCCTGGATCCGGCCGAGCGCTGGTACCTGCAGGCCGGGCTGGCCTATCTGTCGGAGAACCTGCGCGTCCTCGGTGACCGCTCCCGAGACACCCCCGTTGCCGAGTATCAGGTCACCCGTGGTGGGGGTTTCCTGGAGGGGGGACGCAACCTCGGCAACTGGGGGCGCCTGGGTCTGCGCTACACCCTGTACTCGGGGGACGTGGACCTGGAGATCGGGGACCCGGAGGTGACGAGCTACGAGTTCGACGTGGGTCAGCTCCAGGCGCACCTCACCATCGACTCCCTGGACAGCCTGAACTTCCCCCGCTCCGGGTGGGCGGGTCAGGTCTACGGGATCACCGCCCGGGAATGGCTGGGCTCCTCGGACGACTACGACCTGGTCGGCTTCGACCTGATGAAGGCCGGCACCTGGGGCAAGGACAGCCTGCTCGGGGCCCTGAGCCTCGGCGGCAACCTCGGTGGCGAGATCCCCATCCAGGCCTACTATCGGCTGGGTGGATTCCTCAACCTCTCGGGCTTTAACCAGCGGGAGCTCTCCGGCCCCTACGCCGGGCTGGCCCGGGTCATCTACCTGAGGGACCTGGGTACCGGCCTGGTGCGCACCTATGCGGGCGCCTCCCTGGAGGCAGGCAATACCTGGCAGGATCAGGGCGACATCCGATTGGACCAGACCCGGGCCGCGGGAGCTCTGTTCCTCGGCGCCGACACCATTCTGGGCCCCGTCTACGTCGGCTATGGCCACGCGGATGGGGGCAACAACGCTGTCTACCTGTATCTGGGACGGCCCTGGCTGCTGGGGCTGCGGAGCTACTGAGGCGCGCGGGTCGCCAGGGGGCACGAGGCCCGATTGGCCCCCACCCTCTGGCCGCTGTTGGCGAGGCACGCCTTCGCACACTCACAGGGGCTCGGTGGTCTTCAGTGCCCACGGTTCAAGCGTATCGCCTCAGCCGGCCGAGTCCGGTTCGTCGCCCCAGCGGCGGGTGAGATCATTGGGCACACCCAGGTGATCCAGGACCCGGGCGGCCATGAAGTCCACGATCTCGCCGACGCCCTGGGGGTTGAAGTAGAACCCGGGGTTGGCGGGCATGATCACGGCCCCGGCCCGGGCGAGCCGCAGCATGTTCTCCAGGTGGATGGCGGAGAAGGGGGTCTCTCGGACCACCAGGATCAGCTTGCGGCCCTCCTTGAGTGTCACGTCCGCGGCCCGGTCGATGAGGCAGGTGGAGAGTCCTGAGGCGATGTTGGCCAGGGTGCCAGTGGTGCAGGGGCAGATGGCCATCCCGTCGGGTGGATTGGTGCCGCTCGCCACCGGGGCCGTCCACTGCTTGCGCCCGAAGACCCGGATCTGGCCCGGGGCGGCGGCGAAATGCTCGGCGAAGAAGGCCTGGGCCTCCGCCGCCCGGGATGGCACCCTGAGCCCCGCCTCCATGTTGAGCACTACCTGGCCCGCCTCCGAGACCAGCAGGTAGACTCGGCTGCCGGCACGCACCAGACACTCGATGACCCGCAGGCCATAGTGCACGCCCGAGGCCCCGGTGAGCGCCACCACGAAGGTCTGGGGCCAGGTCGCGTGATCCGCGGTCATCCGACGGCGTGGAAGACGGAGAGAGGACTAGCCGGAAATGAACGCGAATGAACGCAAACAGAAGAGATCCTCTTGTTGGATGATCCGCGATATTGATGCGTCGCTGCCGTTTCATTGCAGCCTATTGCCCAAACCACCCTATCCCATTTGCGTGTATCTGCGTTCATTTGCGGCCCAATAATCCTCTCTGATCACCGTCCATCACCGGCCTCGAGGGCATCCAGCAACCGTTGGTGGATTCCGCCGAAGTCGCCGTTGCTCATCACCAGCACTTGGTCTCCCGCCGAGCTCTCCGCGGCTACCCGCTCCACGATGGCGGCCACCGAGTCGAGTACCAGGGCCCGGGAATCCAGGGTGGCGAAGAGCGCGCGGGCGTCCCAGCCCAGGTCCTCCGGGGCATGGACAAAGATGCGGTCCGCGTCGGCGAGTGAGGCGGGCAGCTCCGCGTTGTGGACCCCGAGGCGCATGGTGTTGGAGCGCGGCTCCAGCACCGCCAGGATGCGGGCATCCCCCACCTGGCGGCGCAGCCCCTGAAGGGTAGTGGCGATGGCCGTGGGGTGGTGGGCGAAGTCGTCAAATACGCGCACCCCGCCGGCCTCGCCCCGCAGCTCCATGCGCCGTTTGACCCCCTGGAATCGGCACAGCCCCTCGATCCCCGCCGCGACCGGGACCCCCGCATGGCGCGCCGCCGCTAACACCGCCAGGGAATTACTCACGTTGTGCAGGCCGGTGTGGTCCCATCGGACTTCTCCCTGGGGCTCCCCGCCTAGCAGTACCTGGAACCAGGAGCCGTCGGCTGCCACCAGCTCCGCGGACCAGTCGCCCCCTTGACCGAAGCCCTCCCTGGGGGTCCAACAGCCCATGGCCAGCACCTGCTCCAGGGCCCGATCCGACGGGGGGTGGACGATGAGTCCGCTCCCCGGGACCGTCCGCACCAGGTGGTGGAACTGGCGCTGGATCTGGCCCAGGTCATCGAAGATATCCGCGTGGTCGAACTCCAGGTTGTTGAGGATCAGGGTGCGGGGCCCGTAGTGGACGAACTTGGATCGCTTGTCGAAGAAGGCGGTGTCGTACTCGTCCGCCTCGACCACGAAGAAGGGGGACGAGCCGAGCCGGGCGGAGAGCCCGAAGTCCCGGGGTACCCCGCCGATCAGAAAGCCGGGCCTGAGGCCCGCGGCCTCCAGCACCCAGGCGAGCATGCTGGCGGTGGTGGTCTTGCCGTGGGTGCCGGCCACTGCCAGGACCCAGCGGTCCCGCAGCAGGTTGTCCTTGAGCCACTCGGGGCCGGAGCAGTAGGGCAGCCCCCGATCCAGCATGAGCTCGATGGCGGGCATGCCCCGGCGCATGGCGTTCCCCACCACCACCACGTCGGGCGCGGGTTCCAGGTGGGAGGCGTCGTAGCCCTCCATCAGCTGGATCCCCGCGGCCTCCAGCTGGGTGCTCATGGGGGGGTAGACATTGGCGTCCGAGCCGGTGACCCGATGGCCTAGCGCGCGGGCCAGCAAGGCAATGCCTCCCATGAAGGTGCCGCAGATTCCCAGGATGTGTAGATGCATGGCCGATCAGGACGAGGCGATGGTGGCGTTGGAATGAAGGGGTGAACAGCCTAGTCGGTGGTTGCGGGAGCCAGCTTCCGGCCGATCTGGGTCAAGCTCCCAAGAGGCCGCCGAGGAGTCCGATGGCGAGGATCTGGAAGGCTACCGCGATGGCCACCCCCTGTGCGAGGCTGATCCCGAACGTATGCCGCAGAATATGGCCCGCAACCACCACGCTCCACACCATCAGGGCGAGCAGAAGAACGGCTCCCAGCGCCGCCGCATCGGTCTCCTCGCTCGCCGTCGGATTGAGCGACAGGGGCACCAGGGCCACCAGGCTGATCAGGGCGCTGGTCCCGAGCAGGGCACTTGCGGCCTGGATGAAGCGCCCCGGGTGGCGGGTAAAGTAGAGCCCCCCGTAGAGTGCCCCGAGCATCAGGGTCGCCTCCAACACATCCTGGGCCAGGCTGGCCCCCAGGGGGAGTCCGGCGGCTAGCCCGACCGCCAACCCGATTGCCAGCTCCACGGCCAGCACGGTCCAGAACAGGGCGGTGGAGGCCGGCAGGTCCTGGGGTGCCCGGCGCAACAGGCATAGCTCGAAATAGAATCGGATCAGTGCCTGCACCGGGTTGCCCCAAGCTGAACGGATGGGGCAATGATAACCGCGTGGCGGGTTGGCGCCATGTCCGCCTTCCATGGGTCCGGCCCTGGGGCTGCGCGGCCCTGAGTATCGACTGGTCCCATCAGGCCCGCCGCCGGCCGATCGCGACGGCCGCCAGGACCAGGGTCAGGGCGAGGCCGATGGCCGGCCAGTTCCCGGCCCGTGCGTAGGGTGTGGCCCCCGAGCGAGGCGAGACCGCGGTGGACACGGCCCCGCGCACGAAGGAGGGCACCTCCACGAGCACCCGGCCCCGATGATCGATGATGGCCGAGATCCCCGTGTTGGTGGCACGCAGCAGGTAGCGGCCGGTCTCCAGGGCCCGCATGCGGGCGATCTCCAGGTGCTGGGGAGGGGCCAGAGAGTCACCGAACCAGGCGTCGTTGCTCACGTTGATCAGAAACTCCGCCTCCGGCAGGGCCTGCGCCACCTCCGCCGGGAAGGCGTCCTCGTAGCAGATGGAGGCCCCAGCGAGGCGCTCACCAACCCGCAGCAGGGGGCGAGCCCCTTCCCCCCGGCTGAAGTCGGACATCGGCACGTCGAAGGCATGGGCCAGCGGTCCCAGCCAGGACCGGAAGGGCATGAACTCGCCGAAGGGGACCAGGTGGCGCTTGGCATAGAGGTCCTCGGTTCCGCCGATGCTGACCAGTCCGTTGTAGTAACGCCCGGTTTCTTGATTCAGCACCGGGATGCCGAGGACGATCTCGGTCCCCTCCTGGCGCGCCCGCTCGGCGAGGGGCTCGATGAGCGGGTCCCGCACCTCGTGCAGGAACTCCGGGATTGCCGTTTCCGGCCACAGGATCACGTCTGAGTCCAGGTGGGCTAAGGTCAGGTCCACGTAGGCTTCCATGATGTCCAGGCGCGCCTGCGGGTCCCATTTGATGGCCTGGGGGATGTTGGCCTGGACCACGGTGGCGGTGAAGGGCTCTCCTGCTGGTTCGGTCCACTCCAGGCGTTGGAGTCCGGCGCCGCCCAGCCAGAGGGCCACCAGGGCGGATCCGGCCCAGGCACGCCCCCGCCCATGGAAACGCACCAGACCCCATAGGAGCCCGGCGGAGACGGCCGTCAGCAGGCTCAGGCCATAGACGCCCAGGATCGGTGCAAAACCAGCCAAGGGTCCCTCGATCTGCGTATAGCCCAGGTTGAGCCAAGGGAACCCGGTGAAGAGCCAGCCCCTCAGCCACTCGGCTAGGACATAGAGGCCGGGGATCAGCAGCAGGGGGACTGTCCAGGGGTGTGCCAGGGCCAGTCGCCGGGCGAGCCAACCCACCAGCCCGTAGTACAGGGCCATGGCCGCCACGAACAAGGCCATCAGGCAATTGGCGAGCCAGGGGGCCATGTTGCCGAACTCGTTCAGGCTGATCCGGATCCAGAAGACGCCGAAGCCTAGGAGGCCCAGGCCGAAGGCATAGCCCCGCCAGAACCCCGCACGGGGGGAGCCCCTGTGCAGGGTCTCGATGAGGACCGCGAGCCCGAGGACGGCGATCGGGAAGAGGGAGAAGGGGGCGAATCCGAGCACCGTCCCGGCGCCGGCGGCGAGGGCGGCCAGCACGGGCAGGAGCCTCGCGAGTTGCGGCGACCCCGATCGCGCGGGCCCCGGACCGAGGCGGTTTGGCAAGGAGTACATCGGCGCCGCCTCAGGGGGAGGTGTGAATCGGCGCTCCTTCTAACAGCCGGCGTCCTTCGGGTCAATCTCGAACAGGCCCGCGGGCGCTGGGGGGCGTTCAATCGCCCTCAATCGTAACGGCTGTCCTTCCAGCGGCGCAGGGCGGTGAAGACCTCCCCATGCCCCTGGAGCGGACGCTCGGCGAAACGCTCCGCCGCGGCCTTTACCTGCGGCTCGCCGGTGCGCAGGAAGGGATTGGTCGTGAGCTCCAGGGCCAGGCGTGAGGGCACCGTGGGCAGGCCTCGTGCCAGGGTCTCCCGGGTCTCCCGCTCGCGCTCGGCCAGGTCGGTGCTGTCGGGCTCCACCCAGCGGGCAAAGCCCAGGTTGGCGAGGGTGTACTCATGGGCGCAGTAGCAGAGGGTCTTCGGGTCCAGGGCGGAGATGCGCCGCAGGGAGGTGGAGAGCTCTTCGAAGGTCCCGTCGAAGACCCGGCCGCAGCCGGCGGCGAACAGGGTGTCCCCGCAGAAGAGGCACCCCTCGCCCAGGTAGCCGATATGGGTCGCGGTGTGGCCCGGCAGCTCCAGGATCTGGAAACGGTGGGCGAGTCCCGCCGGCTGGATCCAATCCCCTTCCCCCACCGGGTCCGTCAGGCCGCGGATGCGCGGATCCCTGGGGCCGTAGACGCGCAGGCCCGGGAACGCCTCCCGAAGCTCCGAGAGCCCTCCCACGTGGTCCCCGTGGTGGTGGGTGACCAGCACGGCGGTGAGGTGGAGGCCCTCCCGCGCCAGGGTCGCGAGCACCGGATCGGCGTCCCCGGGGTCCACGACCACCGCCGTGCCGGCGGGCGGCTCATGGAGCAGCCAGATGTAGTTGTCGTCGAAGGCGGGGATGGGTCTGATCTGGAGCATGATGGCAAGGCGGCGGCGATCGGGCGACTGAAACGCGGGACTCGGGGTCAGCGCAGACCCGCGGACGGGAGACCCAGCAAAGGG
>Ga0209254_10006140_pt1 | contig 11070 bp, 11 predicted proteins | sample FrelakmetDIP11DI_FD_187148 | JGI IMG/M metagenome (GOLD analysis project Ga0209254, IMG submission 187148) | Freshwater lake sediment microbial communities from the University of Notre Dame, USA, for methane emissions studies - DIP11 DI (SPAdes)... | ecosystem: Environmental > Aquatic >... | reverse complement strand
CAGGGCGATGGAAAGAGGCGAAGCGGAGTTGGCCACTTCTACCTTCAATCCTTGCGATATCTTTGCCAAAGCGCCGACCAATGCTTCGATGTCAATGACTTCCGCCGCATTCTTTAAGTCAGGAATTACAGTAATGGGCCCTACTGAAATAGGAGCGATGGCGATGGGGCTCTGAGCGTCGCCGGAGATCTTGGCCGCCAGAGGAGACGAGTCGGGGCTAAAAACCTGGACTCCCAAGGCTCCGTCCTTTCCCGTTCCTTTCACCTTGGCTACAATGGGATTTTTCTCTTGATCGTTTGAGCCCTGAACCCTGGCGTCCGCGTCAACTTTGAACGTCACCATCATTATCACCTCCTTCCAGTTGTAGATCCTCAGATATAAAGGCAGGGGCGCAGGTGACCGCCCAGTTATTATCACATTTAAATTTTATTAAATCAAATAGCGAAAGGCTGATATCTTGGGGTGACTCTTCACGCTTGATGCTTGATGTCGGGTATCTTCATCTTGATAATCCCATCGCGGTAGTTTCAACTAATAACCAGTCCTTTTCGCGAATTGGGGCAGGTTTGTTCTTACTGGACGGATTCGATCTGGATGAGATATCTTTGCCGGAAATAGAAGAATGCCTAAACGATCTGAAACAAGATGGCAAAGGCGAAGCCCTTGGATTTTCGGTGACTTGCTCCGAGGACGAACCACTGCTTCTGGCAGCAAGACTCGCGAGCCAAAAACTATGCCTCCTTGATCTCAAGCTCAAAAAGATCCCCGATCCGATCCGACTCCTGGAGCTAATTCCCACTCTAAAGGCCTGTGGAGTCACTTTATCCGTTCGAATCAGACCGGAGGATCTCTCCGAAGATCTATTGCAGAAGCTAAATGAGACCGATCTGGATCTCATTCATCTTGACTTGCGGGGACTCAATGGTGCTGGGCCGAAAATGGTGAAGAGAGCCAGGGATATGCGCGGTCCCGCCATCATGGCCCTGGCCGACGTAGGCGAGTTCGCAGATGCCAAGGCGCTTTTATCAATGGGAGCTGAGGTTGTATCCATGCGAGGTGCCGATCCGGAGTTTGTCCAGTGGCTCTCCGGGGCCATGAAGGATTACGATTCCTTGAGCGGCTGGTGCGGCGCCCCCAAGCACATCTGCGCAGGGGGAGATCTGCGCGGCCTGGCCTATTGCTGCCCTCCAGTTAAGCATTGCGCCGTTTTCGGGGCTCTGAAGAAGGCGGGGATGACTCCGGAAGAGTTCGTGGAGAAGAAGGTTCGCCTGGCGAAGGGAACTCCCTTGGAGAAAGGGGAAGGGACCTGTTTTGGCAGCCTGGTTTGGTGCTGCAAGATTTCCAAGCTCTGCTATCTGAGGGATGCTGTGCTTTCCAGAATGAAGCTTTCCGGAAAGGAATACATGGAACTCAAGAAGAAGCTGGCCGAGGACCTGCTGAAGAAGCCCTCTTAGGAGAAATGAGCCCAGATCGCGTGGCCCAGTGCGCACAACTGGCGATGCTTGTGGAGCTTTCATCCAGCCCAAAGCCGGGAAACGTCGATCGCTGTCATGATTTTTCCGATATCGAATTTTATCACTTTTTGCAAAGTGCGGTCTCCTCTTATCCAATTTTCAGAAAAGCGGCATTAAGTCAGGAGGGCGTTGGCTTCTTGATATTAGAAGGCGTGCAGGCCTGGCAAGATTGGCATATCACAAGCAATACTCACTTTGGCTCTCTGGTGCTCATGATCCCTCTGGCAGTCGCCTCTGCTGGGGCGAGCAGTCTGCAAGATAACCTGAGGCGTGTCTTGGAGAACACAACCACTCAGGATGCTTTAGACTTCTATTGCGCCTTTAAAATTGCGGGCGCAAGGGTCGCGGATGTGGAGGAGTTCAGCTTGCAGGACCCGGAGCTAATGGAAAGGCTGCAAAAGAGCGGCAAGACGCTTCTGGACCTGATGCGCCTTTCCCAAGGCCATGACCTGGTGGCTCGCGAATGGGCTCATGGTTATGAAAGATCCTTTCGGCTTTCGCAAAGGCTGGTGGAGCTGACAACGCAGTATGGTCCCAACGATGGCGTAGTGAGGGCTTACCTGGAAGCACTGGCGCAGGTTCCAGACAGTCTCGTCAGCGCTAAATTCGGGGATGAGAAGGCAAGGCATATTTCCCTCCGGGCACAAGAAGCCCTGCGAGATACTACTCTTTCGGCCGCGGCCCGGCTGGATGAGGAGCTCGTAGCCGAAGATATCAATCCCGGATCGACAGCTGACCTCATTGCGGCATCTTTATTTATATGCCTGTTGAGGGGACTGAGGTTTTAATCATGCATGATTTTGAGGCTCTGGATAAGCTTGGGATATTGGAAGGCATAAGCGAGGTCATCGCGACCACAGAAAAAGACGGCAGGATCAATGCTGCTCCCTTGGGCATCATCAGGGATGGTGATAATCTTTACATCAGGCTCTTTTTGGGAACTCATACCTACGAAAATGTGCTGGAAAACGGTTGGTTCGTGGCTAATGTTACCCACGATGCCTGGATCTTCGCGGAGACGGCATTGGAAGATGTCACCTCGGACTATTTCATGCGCTGCGATGGCCTGCCTGTTTTAAAAAGTGCAGAATCTTGGGGCCTTTTCAAGTGTGAGCCCTATGCGCTGGATATCATCATCGCCAAGGTGGAGCTGGTCAAAGGAGAGGTCCTGAAAAAAGAATTTCGGGCTTACAATCGAGGGGCGAATCTGGTGATCGAGGCCTCCGTAGCTGCCACAAGATACTTAGCGCTTCGAACCGATTCCTATTACGAAGAGCTGATGAAGCTGCAGAGAATAATCGATCGCTGCGGCGGTCCGAGAGAGCGAGAAGCTATGGACCATCTCATGGATAGGGTCCAAAACTATTCCCATATCTGATATGACGACTCTTGAACGACTGCCCTCCGGTTGCCAAGGCCTGGATAAACTGCTGGGAGGCGGCTTTGAATCGGGAATAATCACCCAGCTCTATGGGGGAGCGGGGACAGGTAAGAGCAATATAGTTTTGCAGCTTGCGGTCCAGGCGGTAGCCAGGGGGCTTCGCGTAATTCTAATCGACACAGAGGGCTTCTCTGTGGAGCGATTCAAGCAGATTGCGGGCTTGGGAGCAGAGGAGTCGGCCCGAAAGATCATAATTTTCGAGCCCATGAGCCTGGAGCAACAGCACATTTCCATTCGCGATGCATCCAAATTAGCCGGAGGTGATCTGGGGCTGGTGGCCCTAGATTCGGCCACATCTCTTTATCGAGTGCTTCTGGAGGCGGAGGACAACCGGCCGGTGCGGCGCACACTGACCGTCCAGCTTTCGGAACTGCAAGAAATGGCGCGCAGGAATAGGATTCCCGTAGTCATAACCAATCAAGTCTATACAGAAATAGAGACCGGTGAGCTTCGTCCCTTGGGAGGAACCTCGCTGGAGCATATGTGCAAGGCCATAATTTATTTGGAGAAGGCAGGCGAAGGCCTGCGGCGCGCCAGGCTGATGAAGCATCGCTCTTTGCCGGAAGGGGAATGCGCCGAGTTTCGTTTGACCTCTCGCGGCTTGGAGTAACTAGAGGCGCCTTTTCATTAAGATGGCCGCCTCGCCATCGGAATAATAGCCTGGAAAGATGCCAGTCATCTGGAAGCCCAAAGTGGAATAGAGGCTATGTGCCTTCTTGTTGCTGACCCGGACCTCCAGAGTGGCACTAAGTGCCCCCATCTGCCGAAAGATCCGGAGCGTCTCCAGAAGAAGCCTTGTGCCTATGCCACGGCTCTGGTATCCCGGTTTTACCGCCAGCCAAAAGATTCTGCCTTCAAAGGGCCGGTGCTTGAATCCAAGAATAAAGCCTGCCACATTTCCACCCATTTCCGCAACCAAAGTGCTGTAAGCATGGTATTCGTAAAATGCGGTGAAAATGGCCGGATCGTAGCCGCCAAAGACCTCTCGATCAATCTCCAAGGCAGCGTCCATGTCGCCAGGGCAAAGCTTCCGGATCACGAGGGACTGCTGGAAGACGGTCCCATCGATTCCATCTCTTAAGCGACCGCAAGCTTGCTCTTCAGGCCACATTCTTCTCCACTTAGACATCTTGGGCTGAAATAGTTTATCGAAAAAGCATTGCTTCAGGAATATGCAATCGAATTTCGGGGAACTCACCGGCAGAATTCGATGAGTAGCCCAAAAATATCCCGATCTATTCCAAAAAGAAAGGGCAAGCATCGTTTAATCATGCCCATCTTATTATGAGCACGAGCTAGATGGATGGTGTAACCAGCTTCTAGATCTTTTCCGTTCCTCCGTTCGGGTCGGAATGATCAGAGTTTAGGAAGCATAATTCTCCATCATCGTCCTGGCCAAAGTCGCGGATGAAGTAATTGACTATTCCATTGACCGGATTGCACATTCTCATCAAGTCAATTTAAATGCGGCATTGATGGAAATGCGCCAAAAGGAATGCAATGCGGCCAGAAATCGGCCAGGAATCAATTTGGCCAAAATAAGAATCGGCATCAAAAATGCTCGAGCAGATCGGCGAAGGACTCCAATACAAGATCCGGTTTAACGCCAGAGGCTGCGGCCACGTCCGAACGATATTTGCCGGTCTTGACTAAAATTCCCCTCATGCCCATCGATTGGGCACCACCCACATCGGTCAAGATGTCATCTCCAACCATAGCAGCATCCTTCGGCGTTGCACCCAGATCCTCCAGGGCTAGACCGAAAAAATCCCGAGAAGGCTTCCCCATAAGCTCCGCTTTTCTTCCTGTGGCATACTCCAGAGCCGCCACGAAAGGACCTGTGGAAAGGACCAATCCATCGGATTCCATCCAGTACCTGTCTTTCTCCAGGGCCAGAATATCGGCACCATCCAGGATGAGCCTCATGGCCGTGTTCAAGCTCTCGAAAGTGAATCTGTCCCCGGCGTCTCCCACAACCACAAAGTCAACATCTCTGTCAGCCACGATTATGCCGGCATCTTCAAAATCCCTGTAAACATCACCAGCTGTGAGCAAAAAGCATCTCTCCTTGGCGGCCTTTTTCATGTGATCGATGGCCGCTAGCGGGGGTGTGAATATTCTCCTTTCATCTATGTTATAGCCAAGACTCTGCAAGCGCCTGGCAACCGAGCTTCTGCACCTTCGAGTGGAGTTGGATACGAACCTGTAATCGTAACCTAAAATTTCCATCCGTTCCAGGCACTCCTTTGCTCCTTCTACAGGATTTTTGCCGACGTAGAGCACTCCATCCAGGTCGATCAGAAATGATTGCATTTAGGACACCTGCGAGACCCTTTGGCCAAGCTTCATATCAATGGATCGGAATAAAATATATTTATTAGATTAAATAATTTATATTACATTCCAATTAACGGATATTCGGATATTCGGAAAGCTGGAGAAGCGAGCTGTTGATAAAGGCGAAGCGCGTTATTTGTTCTTGACGATGTCCCATTATCTGCTAAAGGCATGTATGACGGCTCTGATGGTTCCAGCGATCCTTTCTGCTGTATGCGCGGAAGAGTTCAACGGCACAACCTACCGTTTGGGCCAGAACCTTGCTGAAGTCCAACAAAGCGTAAATGCGAGCAAATTGAACCTCACTCTCTCGCAAAAGACCGATAACATCACGCTACTTAGCGAAGACGGACAGAGCACAAAATTGAACAGCAGCTATCTATTCTGGAGAGGAGATTACATTTATTCCCTGGACTTCGGGAGGCAGGTCTCAGGAAAACTGGTCTATAATATTCCTCTGCAAGGTCAGCAGTTCATTTTGCCTCTGAAGGACAAAGGGGCGGTGCGAATTATTCTGCCGCCCGGGTTTACAACAGGAGAACGCTTCCTAGGAATTGCCAGGCCTGCCCCGGACGAGTTCCAGGCTGAGGAGACAGGAGATGTGCTCACCTGGTGGAACACTTCTCAATCTATATTCATAGAGGTAAGCTACTACAAAGATGATGCTCCCCAGGCCTTAATGCAGATCCTGGCTATCCTGGCCGCAGCAGGCATCGTTCTCTTTGTGGAATATTATATGAGCATCAGAAAGCTTCGTGCTATCCGAAAGCAAGCGGAATCGGAGGCACAAAACGCCAAGGGCTCAAAATCGGAGAAAAAATGATGAGCAAAGCAAGGGCTGTTTGTGATCGAGTTTATGTCGTAGGCGGGCCGGGTCTTTCAGCCCCGGAAGATGCCTGCGTTTATCTGGTGGATGCGGGAAGCGAGCTGGTATTAATCGACACCGGCGTTGGCAAAGGTATTGGGAAGATCGAACAAAATATGAGGCGTCTGGGATTCGAGCCGTCTCAGATCTGGCATATTGTGGCCACGCATTGTCATATTGATCATATCGGCGGCCTAGCTGCAATTAAGGAGCGTTATGGATCTAAGGTCATTGCCCATGAGCAAGATCGGGCGGGAATTGAAGGAGAGAATGATGATCTGACCGCTGCCAGCATGTACGGAGTGAATTATAGGCCCGCAAAAGTGGATGTGATATTGAAGAGTGAACTGGAGAAGCAGCGGCTGGGCGATATTGAGTTTAATTTCCTGCATACGCCCGGACACACGCCGGGAAGCATCTCCTTATATTTTGACACAGCAGACGGGCGAATTCTCTTTGGACAGGATATTCACGGGCCCTTTTCACCATCATGGGGTTCTGATCTGGCACAGTGGCGAAAGTCCATGGAAAAGCTGCTCGCGCTCCAGGCGGATGTTCTTTGCGAAGGGCATGCCGGGGTTTATAGAGGAGAGAAGATAAAGAGATATATTGAGATGTATTTGCAGAGGTATCAAACTTAGAAATGCCTATTTTTTGGGGGCTGTCGTCCATGGTTTCATTTGATCCAGAGCGCACTCTTGCGCCTCTTTGTCATTTCTCATCCGGAGAAATACAGGTGCTCGAAGATGGCCTTGGTCTGTGACTTCCATGGCCGCGACCTGCACAACGCGATCCGGTTTGAGCCATTTGGCTCCCGGCGTTGAAGGTGAATTGGCAAAAGGAGACCAATTTATGGGCTCAAACTCCTGCACGATTTCCTGCAGCTCTTTTTCTGAAAAGCCGGATCCCACTCGACCTACATAAACCAGCTTTCCAGACTCGTAACCACCCAGCAGCAATCCTCCAAAATACCTCTCCCGATTTCCTTTTCCCGGAATGTAGCCTCCGATTACCAAATCCAGCTTAAGACTCTTCTTAATCTTAATCCAGTCCGGGCTTCTTGCTCCCGGCTGGTACGTGGATTTGACCCTCTTGGCCATTATTCCTTCGATGCCCATCTTTAAAGCTGCTGAAAAGTAATCCACACCCCTCTCGAAAAAGAAATCGGATATGATAACCTGTTCGTTCTCCTGCAATTCGTCTTTGAGGATTTCTTTCCTTTCGCCCAGAGGCCTTTCCATGATGCTCTTTCCCTTGGCATAGAGAATGTCAAAAACAACGAAGCTGGCAGGCATGGCCTGAGAAAGATAATCGATTTTGAGCCTCTCCGTCTGATGCTCCCTCACAGACAAGGCAGAGAAGTCCGGTCGACCGTCGGAAAAGACCGCAATCTCCCCATCCAAAATGCAGTGCGATGCTCTTTGGCCTAGCGCTTTGGCCAGCTCAGGATAGCGGCTGGTGATATTCGCAAGTCTGCGGTTCTGCAGAATAACATCTTCGGAGACATTGGCTATACAGCGTGTTCCATCGATCTTGGGTTCAAAGATCCACTCCGCAGAGTTGAATGGCTGGCCTGCCATAGCCAGCATGGGCTTAATTCCTATGAATTTGCTCATTTCTTCACTTCAGGGACTCAGCGGTCTTTCTTAAGGCATCCATGAGGCTCTTGGCCGGAGGCTTAGCCTTCCCCTTTTCCGGGGCGATTACTATGCCATCTATCTTCGACTTTACCAGAGACTCAATCCTATTTCGATACTCGTCCTGGTATACAGTCAGATCTAAATCTCCTGTGAGCCCTTTCACTATTTCCTCGGCCAATTTCAGCTCACTGTCTCCGGGCATAGGAAGGTCTTGCAAGGGCTGCATCTTTTCCGGATCATTGACCTCGTCCGCATATTTCAGGGTCGTGGACACTATCGCTTTCTGGTAGTAGTGAATGATCACAGGCCGCTCCTTTGAGCTGATGGTCATCCTTCCGATGCCCGCCTTTCCCGTCTTTTCCATCACAGCTCTCAGAAGAGAGTAGGCCTCTTCGGAGTTATCAGGAAGCAAAACATACGTCTTGTCGAAATAATGAGGATCTATCTCGAAGAAATTCACAAATCTGTCCAGGCGAATAACCTTCTTGGACTCTGGTTTGGCCTTGTCTATCTCCTTCTTTTCCAGGATTACATAATTATTTTTTTGAAGCTTATAGCCGTAAACAATATCATCCAAAGGTACTTCCTCGCCTTCCTGGCAAAAGCGCTTGAAGGATATGGGCGTCTTGCAGCTCCGATGCAGCATGCGAAAACTGACGTGCTTATCCTTCATCAGAGAGAGCGCCTTTACGGGAATATTCACCAGGCCTATTCTGATGCTACCCGTCCAGGTGGTTCTAAGAACCGCTTGCTGTTGCGGTTCTACCTCCTGCGTATCACCTTCCTGATTTTCTCTTTCCGGACTATCATTCGTGAGCTGCACAACCTCTGGCATACTGTCTATACTTGCAGTGATCCGCTAAATATTTTGCTATTAATTATTTTAGCCTAATACCCGACAGCTCGCTATGGCTGGGATGAAGGGCACGATTATCAAATTTGAAGATGGATCGACTTGATTTAGAACCATCTTTGTGCCACAGCACTTTGCTTGCCTGCAAATAACGTTTGAGATCTAGATTCAAAGATAATCCTCAGAGGATTTACCTTTAATTCTCTAATTATTATTATTATTATTTAGAAATTTATGTTTTGCTCCAAAAGATGCTTATACAAATCAGAATATATGTAACTGTGGTCAAAGGATGGCCATAGGTGAGAAGAATGGGCATTAGTCTAAGCAAACTAGGGTTGAGTTCGGAAGATGAGAACGAAACGAAAGGTCTGGGATGGCTACCTGAGCTTCCCGACCTGAGAGATTTCACGCTTAAAACCAAAGAGATCGCTGAGAATCTGGGCCTTTCAAAGCTGCTCAAAGCAACACCATCCAGCCTATCTGCTTCTGCTGATCTGAGGAAATGGTGCCCTCCTATTGAGGATCAAGGTCAAATCGGCTCTTGCACGGCGAATGCTGGCGTAGGCGTATTCGAATATTTTGAAAGAAGAGCGTTTGGAAGACATATCGATGCGTCCAGGCTTTTCCTGTACAAGGCGACAAGAAACCTGATGCAGGTGACCGGCGATACCGGTGCTTATCTGAGAACGACAATGGGAGCTATGGCTCTTTTTGGCGTGCCGCCTGAGAAATACTGGCCTTATCTTATAAGCAAGTTCGATGTGGAGCCGTCCGCTTTTTGCTATGCCTTTGCAGATAACTACAGGGCACTTGTGTACTTCAGACTGGATCCGTCAGGTGTAACTACAAGCGCCCTGCTAGATAGTATCAAGACGAATCTGGCTGCAGGTCTACCCTCGATATTTGGATTCACGGTTTATGACTCCATAAAGCAGGCTTCAGCTTCAGGCAAGATTCCATTTCCGCAAACTAAAGAAATTGTGCAAGGTGGGCATGCCATTGCTGCTGTTGGCTATGATGACAAGATGACCATAACAAACACTAATGGCAATTTGAAAACCACCGGCGCACTGCTGATAAGGAACTCCTGGGGCACAGGCTGGGGCGATAAAGGATATGGTTGGCTTCCATACGAGTACGTCTTAAGAGGATTGGCAACCGATTGGTGGACCCTTACAAAGGGGGACTGGATCGAAACAGGACAGTTTGGTGTATGAGTCTACCCAATATTTTTTATTAATTTTTATTAATTTTTATAAGTATACTTAATAATATTTTGATTTATTATCATCAAGATTATTATCATAGGTCGTGCGCAGATGAAAGATCTGCTCTGCCAGGGCTTTGGATTTGAAGGCGGAAAAAAGGTGGCGATTTTTCTATTTTCTCGCCACCATCTCCAGCACTTTGACCGCCTGCGCGCCAGCCTCAAGGATCTCCAGATTGAGCGGGATTAGCTTCGGCTTCTTGGCAAAGGTGACCCGGAAAGCATTTCCGTAAGCTTCCCGAGGCAATCCCAAATTTCCGGCCTGCATCAAGGCTCCGAACATGACAGTGTTCGCCGCTTGATGTGCACCCTTTTCTGTTGCTATTTGTGTTGCCGGAACGGATATGGCTTTCACACCATCCGGGGCCTGGAAATGGCCCGTCAGGGAATCATAGAGAATGACTCCTCCTTTCCTAATCGATGGAGCAAATTTCTCAAGAGATGGCCGGTTGAAGGCCACCAGGACATCGGGATGCTCGACCACCGGTGAGCCGATGGGCAGGCCGGAAATTATGACCGAGCAATTGGATGTACCACCCCGCTGCTCCGGGCCGTAGTCCGGATACCAGGAAACGTAGCGCCCCGATCCAAAGGAGGCCTGCGCCAGAGCCAGTCCCATAGATAGCACCCCCTGGCCACCAAAACCGGCGATCTTCACCCCTTTTTGCACAAACTCAGGGTCGTTTAGGAACTCCACACAAACCCCTCCTTCGCAGCCGAAGATCTCATCCAAAGACTCCTTGGTAAAGTCGCTTTTCTGTCGAATGATGGGCTGTGCCTGAGCGGATCTATCTCTGAATTTCTTCAGCGGGAACTCCTTTTCCATCTGTTCATTGATGAAATTCATAACACCCTTGACATCCATCCTCAGGATGGTGGGGCATGGCGAGAGCAATTCTACAAAGGCATAGCCCTTCTTATCCCTTTGAATCTCCAGAGCCTTCCTCACCGCCCTCCTTGCCTTGCGAATATGCTCAATATCCGAGAGCGAGACGCGCTCAATGAAGACCGGCGCGCTCAAGGTATCCAGCAGCTCGCACATATGAATGGGATAGCCCATATCCCTGGCATCGCGGCCCTGTGGCGTGGTGGCCGTGATCTCTCCGATCAAGGTCGTGGGTGCCATCTGGCCCCCGGTCATGCCGTAAAC
>Ga0209254_10006139_pt1 | contig 11070 bp, 12 predicted proteins | sample FrelakmetDIP11DI_FD_187148 | JGI IMG/M metagenome (GOLD analysis project Ga0209254, IMG submission 187148) | Freshwater lake sediment microbial communities from the University of Notre Dame, USA, for methane emissions studies - DIP11 DI (SPAdes)... | ecosystem: Environmental > Aquatic >... | reverse complement strand
GTCACGCTGGCGGTGGCCAGCGTCGCCACCAGCCACTGCGCAGAAACCTCAGGGGTTGTGGGCGAACCGCCAAGAACAGGCCATGCCAGGGCCAGAAATGTGGCTAGGGCGATGCCATGTGCGGCAAGCCAGGGCCACCAGTTGTAGCCAGCCTGGTCCCGAAAGTCAGCGGCGATTGATTCGAACCGCCTGCTGAGGATCAGCAGGAAGGTGGCCAGGAAGGCGACGCCCACCTTGAACAGTTGCGCCACCGACCCAAGCAGTGCGGCCACCAGCCCCGTCTGCCCGGACAGGTCCGGCACATCAAGGACATTGATACCCCACACGATTTCCGTGGCAAGCAGAGCAGCCAGCGTCAGCCAGCGGATATTGAGCATGCCTGGCAGTGGCCAGCCCTGCCAGTTACTTGGAAGCGACGACAAACTACAGGGTTCCTCCGGTAGGGACCCAGCCGCCGGTATACCAGCGGATCAATCAGGGCAGGCTGTCAGGATACACGTTGTCGCCGGCGACGAAGGCTCTCCGCGCCGAGGAGCACAGCGCCCAGGATCAGAGCGATCGCCTGGGTGCCGGAGGCCGCATCGATCTCGGGTACCGCCCGGATCTCACGCTTGCACTTCGGGTGCGAGGGCTGCGCACTGCAGAACTTGGCCAGGGCCTGGTTGATCTGGTACTGGGCAGCCTGGTCGCCCGCTTGCGCAGTGCCAACACCGATCAATAGGCTTAGCGATGCCGCAAGACTGAAAACGAACCTCTTCACAACAAAACCCTTCTAGAACAAACCAAGTGTCTGGCTAAGTCGTAGCAATGGTCATGCCAGTGCGGCGGGACAGGCGGGCGAAGAAACATAATCCAGCAAACAGCCCCCGAATCCGTGACGGGCATCACACTAGAGCGAGTCGGCAAGCCGGTCAAACTGGTTTCTGTCAGCTCGCGGCAAAGCCCATTCCGGTCCTCCTGTAAGCGGTGCCGACTCGGATGACCTCAGCCGTGTGAGGTGCCCGTCACAGTTACCGGCACATTGTCTCTGGAATTAGATCGTTAGCATCTGCCCTGTCGATGTAAGACGCATCGACAGCTCGCCACGGTCCACTTGGTGCCTCTCGATGCGCACGCCCATTTGGAAGATTGCGGATCCTTTCTTTTGCGGATTCGGGGTGTAGTGCGGTCCTTATGGCAAGACGCAGTGCCGCTTCCCGGACCGGCCCTATATCGTTTCCCACGACGCGTAAATAACAAGAATCCTGCGGGGAACAATCACTATGAATGAGACGGTCGCGCCCAGGATCGGGTTGCTTTGTGCACTCGCGGCAGCGATGGCCCTGAATACAGCCCAGGCCGCCAACCTATCCTTCACCGGTCAACTGTCGGCCGATGACGAGGTGCCCCTTTTCTCCTTCGTGATTGGAGCGCTGTCGTCGGTCACGGTGAGGACCTGGTCTTATGCGGGCGGGATAAATGCCGAGGGCACGCCGATCGTGGAGGGGGGATTTGATCCGATGGTGGCCGTATTTGATCACACTGGTCTGCGGGTTGGACAACAGGACGACGGGGGCGCCAACGTCTCCGCGTCTCCGCTCAATGGCCTGGCCTACGATTCGTTTCTGACCCTCAGTCTGAACCCGGGCACCTATACCGCTAGCCTGATGGTCTACAACAATTCCTCAATGGGTCCGAATCTGAGTGATGGTTTTCTAAGGACGGGTAGCCCGAGTTTCACAAGTGCCTACGGCTGCAGCAATGGACAATTTTGCGACTCCTGGGGGCATAACAGATCGAATGGCTGGGCACTGGATGTCCTGAATGTGGATGAGGCCGCCGTCGTCCCGGCTCCGCCGACTATCTGGCTGCTCGGCGCTGCCTTAGGCTTCCTGCGTGTGGTTCGCCGGAAAGCCATGTAAAAGCAGTCTAGAATGCGCCTGATTCCGGATGCCGCTTGGCGCTTCTCCGGCGCTGCTAATCGAGAACCATGTCGCGAAAATCCCGCAAGGGCTACTACGTCGAGGGCGAGTTCGTAGCCGCAGGCAGCGAACTGGACCGGCAGTTCCGTACCGAGCAGAAAGGCACAGACGCCCCCAGCCGGACTGAGCGGAAGACCGCCAGTGAAGAATTGCAGAAACTGGGCGAAGACCTGCTGACACTCCGGGAGGACCTCTTCGCCGCGCTGCCGCTGCCTGAGACACTGCAGGACGCCATTCTGCTGGCGAAACGCATCACGAACTTCGAAGGCAAGCGCCGCCAGAAGCAGTTCATCGGCAAGCTCATGCACCGGCTGGACACCGACGCTCTCGCGGCGGTCGCAGCAGCGCTGCAGCTCCAGCACAGCCAGTCGGCGCAGGACACCCTCGTTCTCCACCGGGCCGAGAGATGGCGTGATGCGCTGATTGCAGACGACGAAGCCCTTGGGCAGTGGCTTCAGGAGTTTCCCGGCAGCGACGCACAGCGGTTGCGTGCCCTGGTGCGCCAGGCCCGCAAGGAGGCCAGGGACGTCAAGGAAGACGGGTCGAGCGGGCTGCAGCGGCAGGGGCGGGCTTACCGGCAGATCTTTGCACTGGTTCGGACGACACTCAGCTCTTCAGTCGATACCCCGTCCTGAATACCCACCAGACGACCGTCAGGCACACCGCCAGAAATACCAGGATCATTGCAAAGCTGAATTCCGCGCCGATGTCCGAGGTCCCAAAGAAGCTCCAGCGGAAGCCGCTGATCAGGTACATCACTGGATTGAACAGGGCCACAGTCTGCCAGAACGGGGGCAGCATGCTGATCGAGTAGAAGCTGCCACCGAGAAAGGTGAGCGGCGTAACGATCATCAGGGGGATGATCTGCAGCTTCTCAAAGCCGTCTGCCCAGATGCCGATAATGAAGCCGAACAGGCTGAAGGTGACCGCGGTCAGCACCAGGAACCCGAACATCATCAGGGGATGGTCGATTTCGTAGGCCACAAATAGCCGGGCTGTGGCCAGAATCAGCAGGCCGAGAAGCACGGACTTTGTGGCCGAAGCCCCGACGTAACCGATGACCACCTCCACGGCGGATACTGGCGCGGACAGCACCTCGTATATCGTTCCCGAGAATTTGGGCATGTAGATGCCAAAAGACGCATTCGAAATGCTCTCGTTAAGCAGGTTCAGCATGACCAGGCCGGGGATGATGAACGCCCCAAAGCTGACCCCGTCGATGCTACCCATGCGGGAGCCGATAGCCGCGCCAAAGACGATGAAATACAGAGAGGTCGAGATGAGGGGGGAAAGGATGCTCTGGCCCAGGGTCCGGAACCAGCGCGACAGCTCGAAGGTATAGATGGCGCGAATGGCGTGCAGGTTCACGTTCGCGCCCTCACCAGGCTGACGAAAATCTCCTCCAGCGAGCTTTCGCTGGAGTGGAGGTCCTTGAAGTCGATGCCCAGCTCATTCAGTTGGCGCAGCAGCGATGCAATGCCGTTATCCTCACCCTGGGTGTCGAAGGTATAGACCAGCTCGCAGCCGTTGCTGACCAGGTCCAGTGGATAGCCTGCGAGCCCTTCAGGAATAGCGGTCAGCGGGCTCGTGAGCTGGATACGGAGCTGCTTCTTCCCCAGCTTGCGCATCAGGGTTGCCTTCTCCTCAACCAGAATGATCTCGCCCTTGTTGATCACTCCAACCCGGTCCGCCATCTCTTCCGCTTCCTCGATGTAGTGGGTCGTGAGAATGATGGTGACCCCGCTGGCCCGGAGCCCGCGGACCATTGCCCACATGTCCCGGCGCAGCTCGACATCCACTCCCGCGGTGGGTTCATCCAGGAAGAGGATGGCGGGGTCGTGTGCGAGGGCCTTCGCGATCATCACCCGGCGCTTCATGCCACCCGACAACTGCATGATCTTCGCGTCGCGCTTGTCCCACAGGGAAACATCCCGTAACACCTGCTCCACGCGCCCGGCATCCGGCGGCTTGCCAAACAACCCCCGGCTGAAACTGACCGTCGCGCGGACCTTCTCGAACATGTCGGTGGACAGTTCCTGGGGAACGAGCCCGATCCTCGAGCGGGCCGCGCGAAAGTCCCTCACCACGTCGTGACCGTCTGCCAGGACCCGGCCGGAGGTGGGATTGACGATGCCGCAGATGATATTGATCAGGGTCGTCTTGCCCGCACCGTTGGGACCGAGAAGGGCGAAGATCTCACCCCGGTGGATGTCCAGACTGACATTCCTTAAGGCCTGGAAGCCCGAGGCGTAGGTCTTGGTGAGTCCCTGCACCGAAATGATCGACTGCACGCCATGACCTCAACTAGGATTCGCCACTGTGGCGCGCATCATCTATTCATCACCGATCTACGACAAGCTTAGGGTTGGTCCGAGCAGGATCACTGGTCGTGGCCTGTTCGCAGGCTGCGCGATCCCTGCACGGGCGAAGATTGGCGAGTTCGAGGGGGACGTTATCACCACCCGGGAGGCGCGGCGCCGCGCGAAGGGCCGTCGCCTGGTGGCAATCATCGAGCTGTCGGGCAAGGCGATCGATGCAACGGGCACCCGCCGCGGCTTTCGCTATATCAATCACTCCTGCGCGCCGAATACCTTTACCCGGCTGACTGAGCACCGGGCCGAGTTCTATGCCCTCAGGAAGATCCGCGCTGGAGAAGAGCTGACGGTCGATTACGGTCTGAGTCATCATGAGGGGCAGTTGCGCTGTAAGTGCGGTGCGGCAAACTGCAGCGGCTGGATTTAGTTGATACAGACAGAATCATTAGGAACGTCATGGAAAGTGAAACCGAGAAGGCGAATGAAGACCTCGTCAACCGCTTCTGCCGGGACTGGTCGAAGCAGGACGCGGAACTGCTGACAACCTATTTCGCGCAACCCTTCGAGTACATGGTTTGGGAAGGTGGTCCCGTCATTACTACGAATGAAGCCTTTATCAAGCAAATGGGCCCGTTTCTCACGAAGCTCAAGTCAGTCGACTGGGTCATCGTCCGCTCCAGCGTCATGGGGCCGATGGTGGTCAACGAGCGCATCGATCACTTCTACGCGCACGACAGCAAGTTCGATAATCACCCGCACATTGCGGGAATGTTTATCGTGCGGAACGGGAAGATCGCCATCTGGCGGGACTACAACATGCGCTGAGGCGGACCTTCCAGGCGCTGTTGACCCCGGCGCCGTCCCTGGCACCATCGGCACGCGCCAGTGACGACATTTGGCGCCGGATTCTGGCAAAGTGACCCGCCCAATTCACCTGAAAGCCCTGCTAGATGATTCTCCTGACCGGAGTGACAGGCAAGACCGGCGGCGAAGTAGCCCGGCAACTCGCGGCTGCCGGAATACGGTTTCGTGCGCTGATCCGCACTCCGGCCAAGGCGGATGCCTTTCCGGCGATGGATGCCGAACTGGTCATCGGCGATGTGGCCGACGACGCCGTCCTGGCTGCTGCCCTGAAGGGCGTGGACCGCGCGCTGCTGGTGATGCCGAACGGCGAGGAGCAACTGCGGCTGGAAAGTAAATTTACCGACCACGCAGCCCAGGCCGGCGTCCGGCATCTGGTCAAGCTGTCGTCCCTCGAGTCCGTACCGGAGTCGATGAATCCAATTACCCGCATGCACGTGGCATCGGAGCAGCACATCCGGAATTCCGGCATGGACTGGACGATGATTCGCCCGACATTCTTTATGCAGACCTTCCTGAGTTCGGCAAAAGCGATCAAAGAGCAGCAGCGCATCTCGATGCCAGCTGGGACGGGGACCATCGCCCCCACGGACCTGCGGGACGTGGCCGCGGTGATCCGCCAGGTCCTCACTGAACCGGGGCACGAGAACCAGAGCTATGACCTGACGGGTCCTGACCTCATTACGCTCGCGGAGGTTGCTGAGTGCTTTTCCACCGTGCTGGGCAGGACCGTTAGCTACGTAAACCAGCCCATGGGGGAGTTCCGCCAGCGCCTCGCTGGCATCAATCTGGCCCCCTGGCGCATCGAAGCCGTCTGCAAGGAGTTCGAGGCGATTGCTGCCGGCGCCATCGATCACACCACGGGCACCATTGCCCGGCTCCTCGGCCGGCCGCCCACCAGCCTCGAGCAGTTCATCCGGGATCACCTGGCGAACTTCCGTTAGGGCCCGCCGAAGCCCACGAGAGGATTGACATGCAACAGACCCGTCGAGTCCTGACCCTGGCGCTCTTGGCTGCACTGGTGCAACCAACTCTGGCGCAAACGGTTCCGGCCCAGCACACACTCACTGGTGAGCTGCGAACGCCCCAGGCAAGCGGACCGGCCGTGGTGCTGGTGGCGGGCGCCACGGGGAAGACGGGCCGGCTGATCCTGGAGCAGTTGCGCAAGGATCCGCGATTTGCCATTCGGCCCATGGCCCGGGATGTGGAGGCGGCGCGCAAGAACGTCAGTCCCGATTATCTCTGGGTTGCCGGTGACGTCACCCGCCCGGAAACACTTGGCCCCGCGCTTAGCGGCGCGAGCCTCGTGCTGGTCGCCATCGGCGGCACTGAACGGTCAGGACCCAACAGCCCGGAGTTCGTGGATTACGGCGGTGTGAAGAACCTGACCGACGCGGCCCGTGCTGCCGGGGTCCGGCAGCTCGTGCTGGAGTCGTCCATGGGCGTGGGCAGCGGCGGTGGCCTGCTCGGCATGATGCTGAACCTGCTCTCGGGCGATGCGCTGAAGTGGAAGGCCAAGGGCGAGGAACACCTCCGCGCCAGCGGGGTGCCCTACACGATCATCCGGCCTGGCGGACTCACGGACGATCCGGCCGGCCAGATCGGAATTGCCTTCCAGCAGGGTGATGAAGGATCGGGACGGATAGCCCGGGCGGATGTGGCCGCAGTCATGATCGCAGCGCTGGATAATCCGGACGCCCTGCGCAAGACCTTCGAAATTTTCAGCGACGCCAAGCTGAAGCCAGAGGCCTGGCGCACAGAATTCAGCGTGCTCCGTCCCGATCCCCGCTGAGCCAGTCCCGGACCAGCGTCCAGGGCTCCACGTCGGCGTACTTCAGCATCAGATCGCAGAGACTCGCGAAGTGCGGAATCTCGTGCTTGTCGGCCACGCATTCCTCGGGAACGATAACCCGGAAGTTGCGGGAGAGGGCATCCACCGCACTCGCCCGCACACAGCCTGACGTGCTGCCACCCGTCAGGATCACCGTGTCCACCCGGTGCCAGTTGAGGAGGGAGCCCACAGGGGTCTCGTGGAAGACGCTCGCCATGCGCTTGTTGAACACGGCGTCCCGGTTCCGGTCGATCGACAGGCGGGGATCGAGCGCTGCACGTTCAGAGCCTTCCTTGATGTTCTGCAGTGAGTCTTCAGTGTTGGTGCGGGTACCCCAGACCCCCGCGTCGGAGGCGTCCGGCAGGTAGGCGACGTAGGTCCAGATCACCGGCCAGTTCCGCGCGCGCGTAAGGGTCGCCAGTGTATTGATGTAGTCCAACTGCTGGGGATTGGTCTGATAGGCAGTGCGGAAGGTGCCGGTGTCCGTGTAGCCGCGTTGCAGGTCGATGTTGATCAGCGCCGCCTTGCTGCCGAAGCCGAATTTGGCGCGCGCAGGATTGGCCTTCACCTGGGCCCAGTACTGGCGTGGCGTGAGGTTCGAGGTTTCCATACTGGGCATGCTATCCCAGTCCCAATTGCTGCCGGATCTCTTTCGGGGTGATGCCGGCCGCGCGGACTGCGGCCAGCGTCTGGGCATGATCCCGTTTGGCCAGGCGTCGGCCTTCACTATTCCGGATCAGCGCGTGGTGCTGGTAGCGCGGGGCAGGCAGGCCAAGCAGTGCCTGGAGCAGCCGCTGCACGTGGGTTGCCGAAAAGAGATCGTCTCCGCGCGTTACCAGCGAGACCCCCTGGTCCGCATCGTCCACTACCACGGCCAGGTGATAGCTGGCTCCGAGATCCTTGCGGCCGAGCACCAGATCGCCGAGCAGGCCCGGCTGAGCGATGATCATGCCGGACTCTCCGGCGGGACCCCGGCCTGCTTCCTCGAAGCGCAGTTCAGCGCCGTGCAGCCGTTCGACTGCCCGGCCGATGTCCAGCCGCAGGGCATGGGCCTCGCCCGCCGCCAGTCGGGCGCGGCGTTCATTCGGCGTCAATTGGCGTTCATCCGGTCCCTGGGGGGCATTGGCGATGGCCTCGATTTCCCTGGCGATAGCCCCGCGGGTGCAGAAGCAGGGGTAGGTCAGGCCCTCCTCAATCAAGGCCTCCAGCGCCACCCGGTACACGGCGAGACGCTCCGACTGGCGACGGACCGGGCCGTCCCAGCGCAGGCCAAGCCAGGCCAGATCTTCCAGAATGCCGGCCTCGTGGCGCGCTTCGCAACGCGCCTGATCCAGGTCCTCCATCCGAACCAGAAAGCGCCCGCCGGTTTCACGAGCGGCGCGGTGGCCGAGCAATGCAGCGTAGGCATGCCCGAGGTGCAGGGCGCCGGTGGGACTTGGCGCAAAGCGCGTGGTTGCGGGGGAAAGCATGGCGGACGATTATAATGCCGGCCCTTGAACGCTCCCCACCCACACGCCGCCCGGGCCAGCACTGTCGTACCGGGCATCTTCGGCCGACTGGGCCTGAATTTTGGGGCTTTGCGCTACAGCCGCCGGGCCATTGGCCTGGTGTGGTCCACCAATCACCAGCTGACACTGCTCCTGACGTTTTTCACGCTGTCGGCGGGGATGCTGCCAGCGGCCGCCGCCTGGATCGGCAAGCTGGTCATCGACGCGATCGTGGCCCAGATGGCCATCGGGACGGCGGGCGGCTCGCCGACCTACGTCCCCGTCCTTGAACTGGTCGTTGCCGAGGCGGCGGTCATCGGCTTGCTGGGCGCCGCCCAGCGGGGCATCGCCGCCTGTCAGTCGCTACTGCGGGCCCAGCTTGGCCAGCGGGTCAATGAAATGATCCTTGAAAAAGCGCTGACCCTGGATCTCACCCAGTTCGAGGACGCGGAGTTTTACGACAAGCTCACCCGGGCCCGCCGGGAGGCCTCCAGCCGCCCACTCAGCCTCGTCATGCGGAACTTTTCGCTGTTCCAGCAGCTGGTGTCGCTGCTGAGCTTTGCCGTGCTGCTGGCGGCGTTCTCACCCTGGGCCATGGGCCTGCTGGTGCTGGCCGGTTTGCCAGCCTTCGTCGCCGAGACCAAATTTTCGGGAGACGCGTTCCGGCTCTTCCGCATGCGGGCGCCGGAGTCCCGGCTGCAGCTCTATCTGGAATCGGTCATCGCACGGGAAGACAACGCCAAAGAGGTCCAGTTGTTTCAGCTGGGCCCGATGCTGCTCGACCGCTACAAGGCGATCTTCCAGAAAATCTACCGGGAGGACCGGGCCCTGACGATGCGCCGCGAGACCTGGGGCCTTTCTCTGACGTTGTTTGGCACCGCAGCTCTCTATTCGGCCTATGGCTGGATCGCGGTGAGTGCGGTACAGGGGGGCATCACGCTGGGTGAGATGACCATGTACCTTCTGCTCTTCAAGCAGGGCCAGAGTGCGGTGGCTGCAAGCCTGGGCTCAATAGGCGGGATGTACGAGGACAACCTCTACCTCAGCAATCTTTACGAGTATCTGGAACAGGCGCCGGCCTACCGCTGGGGTGAGGCTCCCCGGGGTCCGGACCCGGCGGACGGGGTGCGCTTCGATGCCGTGTCCTTCAGTTATCCGGGCGCTCGCGAACCGGCGCTCAACGAGATCAACCTGCATATCAGGCCCGGGGAGAGCCTCGCATTGGTGGGAGAGAACGGGGCTGGTAAATCAACATTAATCAAGCTGTTATGCGGTCTTTATCAACCCAGTTCTGGTCGGATTCTGCTGCACGGCCTTGACGTCAGGGAATGGGACCGTGAAGCCCTCCGACGGCAGATCGCGGTGATCTTCCAGGATTTCAATCGCTACCAGTTCACGGTGGGGGAGAACATCGGGGCCGGCGACATCGACGCCTTTGGGGACGAGGCGCGCTGGGAAGACTCGGCCCGCAAGGGCATGGCCTTGCCGTTCATACGCACGCTGGAACGGGGCTTTGGCACGCAGCTCGGCACCTGGTTCAAGGGCGGCAAGGAACTCTCCACCGGGCAGTGGCAGAAGGTTGCGCTGTCCCGGGCGTTCATGCGGACGTCGGCAGATGTGCTGGTGCTTGATGAGCCAACGGCCTCCATGGATGCGGCGGCGGAAGCCGAACTGTTCGAGTACTTCCGGGAACATACCGTGGGCCGGATCTCGATACTGATTTCGCACCGGTTTTCTACGGTCCGACAGGCCGACCGTATTGCCGTTCTTGAGCACGGCCGCATCGTCGAGTACGGCACGCACGCGGAGCTGCTGAAGCAGAACGGGGACTATGCCCGGTTGTTCAACCTGCAGGCCCAGGGTTATCGATAGCCGCTCGGCGGCGAGCCAGCAGCAGGCCGAGGGTGAGCAGCACCAGCGGGTGGGACGCGCCGCCGCCACCGCCTCCGTCACCGCTGGCGGCAGCTTCGAGCGTCACCTCCTGCCTGTCCGTCCGACCGATGTCATCGGTAATTTCCAGGCGCACCGTGACCGGACCGGCCGCAGAGACTGCCACCATTGTGCTGGGGCCGTCCGTTGCATCCTGGAAGGTCGGGTTACCGCTCACGGCGGTCCAGGAATAGCTGCTGATGGTCCGGCCACGGGCAGCGTCGCTGGTGCTGCCATTCAGAGTGACATTCTGGCCTGTACTGATTTCGGTGCCGTCGGGCACTACGATTCGTGCCATCGGCCGCAGGGCCTCGGCAATTGCGCCGGGAGCGTCGGCGATGCCGGCGCCGCAGGTGCTGGTCGTGCAGTTGCACTGGAGCGTGGTGGGGTCGAGGGTTGGGCAGGTTGGCAGTGCAGCCTCCGGCGTCGGGAAGGGTCGGGCGCTGGCCTTGATTCGCGCCATGAATTCGGCCGGCCTCAGTCCGCCATTCACACCGTACATCAACCCGGCGACGGCCGAGACGATTGGCGCCGAGAAGCTGGTGCCGATGTTGTAGTTGGCATCGTCGGTGTAACTGGACAACACGGGCACCGTCAAGCCCGTATTGTCCGCTGTGATCAGCGAGTAACCGCACAGAAACGTGGTGTCCACGTCCGGGCAATTGCCGGCGGGCGCCGAGACTCCC
>Ga0209254_10006138_pt1 | contig 11072 bp, 10 predicted proteins | sample FrelakmetDIP11DI_FD_187148 | JGI IMG/M metagenome (GOLD analysis project Ga0209254, IMG submission 187148) | Freshwater lake sediment microbial communities from the University of Notre Dame, USA, for methane emissions studies - DIP11 DI (SPAdes)... | ecosystem: Environmental > Aquatic >... | reverse complement strand
GTGACCTTCGAGTGGGGAAATCCCATCCGGTCCCAGAAGGACCTGGTCCAGTACCCCCCCAACACCATCGTGGCCACCGGTCCCTACATCGAGGCCTTCGAGGCCCTCAATATCCCATACCAGATTGCCGGCGGATACGTGATGAGCGCGCCGTACAAGCCGTGGGGGAAAGAGAAATCCTTCGCCCGCCATTGCGCCGTCTACTTCGACTACTACACCAAGGACTACTGCTATCTGCCCACGGCCAACGGCATCTGCGCCGGGCTCTTCTTCGCCCGCCGCCCGGTGGGGGAGAGGGAGCGTGTCGTGTGGGAGCGGCAGCTCATGGAGACGGAGGGGATGGAGTTCAAGACCTGGTGGTCGGAGCAGGGGTACTTCGCCTCCCGCTATCCCAATCAACCCAAGCTCTTCGCCGGCAACAAGATCCTGGCCGGCACCCTGGCGGGAGCCCAGGACCCCGGCACCTACTTCGGGTGCCACGGGGCTATGGTCTCCGGGAAGATCGCGGCTATCGCTCTTGAGGACAAGGCGACGGCCCAGGAGATGTTCGACTACTGCAACCGCAGCTTCAACTTCATGTGGGTGCAGCGCCGCGTGGCCATCAACTACCAGCCGGATTTTATACGCGCCGCCGCCTTGAAGGTCGGCCTGGCGCGGGTGGCAGAATCGCCGGCGTTGGGGAGACTGATACTGGGGGGGATGACCAAGATGATCCCCGGCTACCAGCTGCTCAAGAACATGAATAGATACGTCAAATATATTGACATCTAGGAGGTCGCGATGCCCAAGTACAAAGGACCTATCCACGTGGTGGGGGCCGGGCTTGCCGGCCTTGTCGCCGCCATCAACCTGGCGCGCGAAGGCCACGAGGTGATCGTGCTGGAGAAGGGCAAGCGCGTGGGGGGAATGGCGTTTTACAACCCTTCACCCCATGGCACCCCCATGGACGCCGACGCCATGTCCCGCTACACCGGCATCGACCTCAAGCCGGGCATGGTGCAGATGACCGACGGCATCCTCAAGGTGTGGGGCAAGAGCTACAAACTCAAGTTCCCCCCCAACTGCCAGGCTTGGATGATAGAGCGCGGCCCGCGCGCTTCGTCCATGGACAGCTATCTATACCGCCTTGCTGTAGAGGAAGGGGTCAAGTTCGAGTTCGACCAGCGCATCGCCACCGACAGGCAGATCCGCGACCTCCCGCGGGGCACCATCATGGCCACGGGCTTGCACGCAGACGGTTTCGAGGCAGCTAACGTGCCCTACAAGAGCCTCTACGGATATTTCGCCAAGTGCCGAGTGCCGTGGATGGAGTCCAGGGTCTCCTTCTGTTTCGACAACTACTCGCCGGATTACGCCTTTACCTGTTCGGTGAACGGCATCGCCTTCGCCCTCATCTTCAACCGCGAGCGGCCGGTGGCGAGGTGGGAGATGGAGAAGTTCGCCGAGCAGGCCACCCTCGAGGACGGCTACCCCTTCAAGAAGTGGTTCGCTCTGGGGGGTGGGGTGAAGGGACAGGCCTCGGGGGCGCCCATCGCCAGCTTTACCAACCCGCGGCTCTTCCATGGGGATCTGATCCTCGCTGGTACCCTGGCGGGGATGATGGACCCGGTGCTCTTTTTCGGCATGCACGGCGCCTTCCTCTCGGGGAAGATCGCGGCGCGGGCTTACAGCGACCCGTCGGGGGCCTACGACGAGTTCAGGCGCCTCAACTGGACCTTCTACCCGCTGCTGGCGGCCAAGCGCATCATCAACCGCAGCCCGCAGGACCTGCTGGTTAAGTACCCCATGCAAGCGACCCTGCCCTTGATGCACCTGATGAACCGGTTCATCCTGCGCCAGTCCTTCAAGGCAAACGTGACCGGTTACGGCAGACTGGGAACGGAATAATAAATGGGGTCAATAAATGGGGTCAGAGCTAAAAGTTGAATTATTCAACCCTTTGGGGTCAGGGCTAAAAAGTTGAATTTATGAACGTGTAAGCAGGAACCGGGGAGAAGAGCATAGTAACGGGTATAAACTATATTGGCGGGACTTTGTCCATGGACCTCGGGATCATCGTCCGTGAGTCGTTAGAAAGTCGACATTTGAGCTCTGACCCCAGGAAGTTGAAGCGGGAGGTAGCGTGATGAAAGTCATCGTTATCGGGGCGGGTCCGGCCGGGCTTGCCGCCACCTACGAGCTGCGCAAACGGGGCGCGGACGTGCTTTGCCTGGAAGCGACGGATGTGGCGGGAGGCCGCGCCCGCGGCTACAACAAGGAGGGCTACCAGTTCGACCTGGGGGCGCAGTTCTCCGCCGAACTCTGCACCACCACCTTCCGCCTCTGCCGCGAACTGGGTATGGATGACGCCGTGCAGGACTTCGACTTCATGGGGTCCATGTGGAGGAACGGCAAGCTCTACCCCATCCCGGCCACCATCAGCCCGCGGGAGGCGTTGAAGCATTGGCGGGACATGCTCAAGTTCCGCGGCCTTCCCTGGAGGGGATACCCCCAGATGGCCAAGGTCGGTTTCCAGATGGCCAGGCGCCGCCGCGACTTCGACTTCGACAGCATGGATTCCGAACCGGTGCTGGACCTCAGCGATATCAGCATCGAGGAATACGTCCTGCGCTACGGAGGCCAGGTCGCCCTGGACTACGTATTCCAGCCCATGACCGCGTCATTGACCCTGGGCGAGCCCGACCAGGTAGGAGCGGCGCATATCCTCGCCCTGCTCATGGGCCTCATGCCGGGGCTGAAATTCCTCAAGCACGGCATCGGGTCCCTGCCCGCCGCCCTCTACGAGGAGTGCAAGGATTCCATCCGCCTCTCCACCCCGGTGAGCAAAGTCGTGGTGGACGGCGGAAAGGCTAAAGGCGTGGAGACGGAGGAGGGGTTCATCGACGCCGACGCGGTTATCTGCACCACCACCGCCACCACCGCCATGCGCCTCATCCCGGACCTCCCCGCTACCCTGCGCAAGCCCCTGGAGACGGTGACCTACAGCTCGTGCATCCACTTCATCTTCGCCCTCAAGGAGAGGCTGCTGCCCGAGGGATGGTACGCGGTGACCTTTTCGCGCAACGAGGGTTCCATCCAGCCGGGATTCGCCGACGCCGGTGGCAAGTCTCCCTATTTCTCTCCCCCCGGTGCGGGGCTGGTGCACAGCCTCACCTGGGGCAGGCGGGCGAAGGTCTTAAACGAGCTACCCCTGGATGAGCTGAAACAGATGATGATCAAGGACCTGCAGAAGATCGTCCCCACCATGCCGGACGAGCCCTATATGACCGAGGCGGTGCGCTGGGACGAGGCCATCTGCCTCGATCCACCCGGGCAGGCCCGGGCCATCCACAACATGAGGAAGTACAACTACCGGGACGTGGAAGGCCTCTACCTGGCCGGGGAATACATGTACCTCATCTCCTGTGTGGAGGGCGCCCTGCGCAGCGGCATCGAGGCCGCCGAAGCAGCCGTACACTGAGCCCCGTTCTGCCGCGTGTGTGACCGCCCGCAGGCGCCGCGCCTGGCCGCGGGCGTTAAGATCTGCGGAGGTCCGGCCGCTTATCACGGCCGGCGGAACCCCCCACTTCTCCGCCTGCAAGCTCAGGGATGTCATGTCCCGACCCCGGCAGTAACATCCGGCGCTTTAGGGCTGTCCTGCTCTATGTACGACACGTTATCCCCGATCCATAGCCGATTCGCTTGTTAAGAAACACCCCCGGGGGGAATCAGAAATAGAGAAGACTGGAAAGGTCGCGCGCGGGAAAAGGCGCGCAAACAGCTCTGCGGTCGGGAACAATAACCGCAAGCACCAGTAAGCTGGGCGGAGAAAGAGGGAGGCAAGGGGAACAGTATGGCAGGAGTGTCGCCCAATGACCCCGACTTTACGGAGGAGATACTGCATATCAGCCCCATAGGCATCTGCGTGCTGGATTCAGACGGGCAGTTCACATTCGCCAATGCACGCGCGCAGGAGATCGTCGGCCTGCGCTTGGACGAGATGACGCAACGTTACTATTACTCGCCCACATGGGAGCTGACGGACCTGGAAGGCAATCCCATCAAAAAAGGGGAGTTTCTGTTCGAACGTATAAGGGAAACCGGGGAGACGCTCAAAGGCGTGAGGCTGATGGTGCGGCGTCCCGATGGGGCCCGCGTGGTCCTGTCAGTCAATACTTCACCGCTTCGCGATGAAGAAGGACGCTTCAACGGCATGATCGCGGTCTACGAGGACATAACCCACAGGGTCGAGTTGGAGGAACTCACCGACCATGCTGCGCACCTGCAAGGGATATTGGATGCGGAGCCCATAGGCGTGCAGTTGGTGGATAGCGAGGGGCGTAACGTGTATGCAAACCGGCGCGCCCAGGAGATCCTCGGGCTCGGCTTCGACGAGCTCACCCGCAGGTATTACCATTCTCCCGAATGGCATGTGACCGACATGGACGGTAATCCCCTGGAGCCAAGTCAACGCATTTTCTCGCGCGTCAAGAAGAGCATGCAGCCCCTCTTCGACCAGAGGCTCATGGTGCAGTGGCCGGACGAGCACTGGATCGCCATCTCCGTAAACGCCCAGCCCATGTTGGACGAATCAGGGCGGTTCAACGGACTGGCTTCGGTCATCGAGGACATCACCGAGCGGGTGCTGCTGGAAAGGGAGCTCGTGCGCCATGGCGAACAGCTGGAGGACACGGTGAGACAGCGGACCCTGCGCCTTCAAGAGCTCAACCGGCAGCTGCAGCAGGAGATCGAGCTGAGGGAGGAGCGCGAGGTGGAGCTGGAATCGGCCAACCGCCGCCTGCAGGCTCTCTCGTTGTTCCTGCAATCCTCCCGCGAGAGAGAGAGATCGCATTCGGCCTTGCGAGTGCATGATGAGATCGGCCAGAACCTGACGGTGCTGCAGATGGCGCTCAAGGACGTGGAGAAGGACCACCTGCAGGGCGAGGGCACCGCGCAAGCTATGCGATCCGTTTACGTCATCACGGACCAGTTGGCGGAGCTGGTCAAGACCATATCCGCTGAGCTGCGACCGCCCATCCTGGACGACGCGGGACTGGGGGCTGCCCTGGAGTGGCAGGCCTGGGAATTCCAGGAGCGGACCGGTATCGCGTGCACCGTCGAGCAGGGCACGGGGGAAGCCTCGCTGGACCTCGAGAAAAGCACGGCCGTGTTCCGCATCTTACAGGAGATAATGGCCAACCTGGCGCTGCAGTCCGGGATCGATCTTGTAAAGGTGGAAACGAAGCTGGAAGGGGGCAGGCTGGTCATGACCGTAGATGTCGGCGGAGACGGCATAAGCGAGGAGGACCTGCAGCGCGCCGATCCCCTCTCCTTGGTCTTCATGCGCGAATACGTGGGGAAGTTCGGGGGCGAGGTGGGGATAGTAGCTTCGGGAGAGAAAGGCAAAGTTGTAGAGGTGCAAATCCCGGCATGAGCAACCGGTGCGGTACGCATGGATCCCGATCTGGCCGGGAATAGCGGAGGATCAGTGTATGATCGAAGTTTTCGTGCTCGATGACCACCCCATCGTCAGGCAGGGCCTGGAAAAGATCCTGGAGGAAGAGGCCGACATGCGGGTGACCGGCCAGGCGGGCACTTACCAGGAGTTCATGGAACTGCTGGAGTCGAGGAAGCCCGACGTCATCATCCTGGACATCACCATGCCCGACCGCAGCGGTCTGGACGTCCTCAAGGACCTCAAGGCCATGTACCCGGATATCCCCGTGCTCATCATGAGCGTACACGACGAGAAGCACTTCGCCACCCGCACCATCAAGTCGGGCGCCGCCGGATATCTGAACAAGATGAGTGTGTCGGACGAGCTGGTGACCGCCATCCGACGCGTGGTCGGCGGCCGCAAATACATAAGCCTCAAGGTCGCGGAACAGCTCGCTGAGGAACTGGACAAGCCGACTGACGGTATGCCCCATGAGGCCCTCTCCGACCGGGAATTCCAGGTGATGTGCATGATCGCGAGCGGCATGAAGTCGAAGGAGATCGCCGACCAGTTGGGCATCAGCTCCAAGACCGTAAGCACTACCGCGAACGCCTGCTCGGCAAGATGGGTATGCGCACCAACACCGAGCTGGCGCACTACGCGGTGAAGAACAACATCATCGAGTGAGCCCCCTTAACAGCCCGCTCAGACCTCTTCCAGCGGGTCACCCTCTTGGATGAAGGCGAGCATCTCGCTTATCTTCTCCTGGTCCGTCATCCAGGGCGGCGGCTCGGTGGGAAACCAGTCCCGCTTCTTGACTTCCTCCTCCGGCCAGGTATCGGACAGCTCGATGATGGTCCCCGGCTCTTCGATGGTCCGCGCCGCCTCGAGCATGTGCCTGAGGATGCGCAGCTGCGTCTCGCGGTCGCCGGGGTGGCCCCAGATCATACTGAAGGGGAACTCGATGGCCACCGCCCGGGGCGCTCCGATCTTCTCGATCACGAACGGCATCTGGCACAGGGTCACCGTCGCTATACCCGTCTTTTCGATAGCGCGGGCTGCCAGCCCTACGGACTGGTTACACAGGGGTCAGCCGGGGGAGAGGAAGACCAGGTCAACTCCCATCTCGGCCAGGCGCTCCGCCATGCGCGGCGCCGTCTGGTTGACGAGCGTTCCCAGCTTGGGCTGGTATCCCATAAGGGACAGGTGGAACGGCGCGATATCACCGATCTCGCCCGCGACGAGTAGGTCCTCCAGGGCATCCAGGGGAAACATGCAGTTGAAGTCAATCATGGGGTGCTCGTTATTGTAGTGTAGATGGGCGGCACGCATATCGTCCTGGACCGTGCCCCTGGGGATCTCACGGAAGGACGGGTCTCCCCATAGGGGCTCACGCCTCTCCCGTTCCAGGTCGAAGGGCTCGTCGTCCTTGCAGTAGAACCCACCCGAGGAGATCAAAGCCACCATGCAGTCGGCCGTATCTTTGCGCAGGGGCGCCCAGGGTATCTCTTCTCCGCTGGTATCCACGTAGGGCCAGACCTTGAGCGAGTTGGCCAGGGTCCTGGACATGAACTTGAAGCTGTCGATCGCCATCGTCCCCCTCCTCTCATCCGCCGCGACTCATTCGAATCATACCCTATTATATAGGTGTCACCGTCCCTTTCTGGGGTCAACCCCGGACCGCGACATAACACCCGCCATTTTAGGGGAGAATTTACCGTTTGCCTACAATGTCTTCACAGGATTTTAACCATGCTGATGCATATTAGGGTAAGCGAGATATAAGGTTGCTAAGCTTTGCACAATGGACGCGCCGCAGGAGGGATGACGTTGCGACAGATGGACCGCAAGGAATTCATCGTAAAGAGCTGCCGCTGGGTCGCCGGGGCGGGGGCATTGTTCCTCGCGGGCAATCTCATCTCGTGCTCCGACGCGCAGGATAGCAAGAGCGTTAGCGAAAACAGCTCCCCTACAGGCGGATCAGAGGACACCACTTCCAGTGACGACAGCCGCGCCTCCAGCGGCGGCGACAGCACCACTTCCGGGGAAAATAGCGGGTCGGGAAGCGTGGCGGTGGTGGTGAGCGGCAAGTGTACAGGCTGTGGCAAGTGCGCACGCGGCATTTGTCCCAAAGACGCCATCAGCATCATCGGGGACCTGGCCGTTATCGGAGCCGCCTGCGATGGCTGCGGCAAGTGCGTCAGTTACTGCCCCAGGAACGCCATCCAGCTCTCCAGCGGGATGTCGTCCGCCCCAGGCTCCGCTGGCTCCATCGCCCTCGCGGCGCCAAGCCGGAAAGTCGTGGCCGCTTGAGGCATACTCCGCTTTCGGAAGCTCTGTCAGGTCGCTGAAAGCGTTTTGAAAAAGCCCCGGACATGACCCATATCATATCCGGTGCACGCTTACCGCGAACAAAGGAGAGGGAGCGCGCGTATCACAGTAGGAGTGTGTATAAAGTTAAGGGTAAGTCTATGACATGCCTCGTGGCGGGGGAGAGAGCGCGGTGACGCAGCTCAAAGACAGCCGCGGGAGCGGGTGAGATAATCACCACGAGGAGTGATGCATGATGCAGGAGATGGATAGAAGGAAGTTCCTGGGTAAGGCGGGAGGCGTGGCCGCGGGGCTGGGCGCTCTCTATATCGTTTCCACCATACCCGGATGTGGAAGTGGCTCCAGCGACACCTGCCCCGTGGATGAGGGTCCCGCTGCCGCGACCGAGGATATCCCGACCCCGGCTCCCGTCACGGCGCCAGTGAAAGGGCTGGTAGTGGTGAAGGGGAACGATCCCGCCTTGATGCTGCGCAAGGGCCTGGAGGCGTGGGGCGGTATGGCGGCCCTGGGCCTCGCGGGCAAGAAGGTACTTATAAAGGTAAACGCCGCTTTCGCGCGTCCCCCCGAGGACGCCACGACCACCAACCCGGAGCTGGTGGCGGAGGCGGTGAGCCAGTTCCTGGCGGCAGGCGCGGCCAAGGTGACCGTCTTCGATCACATCCTGCAGGACCTCCCCGATCAGACCCTGGAGAAGAACGGCATCGGCCCGGCGGCCAAGGCGGCAGGAGCCGAGGTGATCGTCTACGCGGTGAGGAAGCCGGGAGCCTCGCGCATCGTGCAGATCCCCGGGGCCACCGCCCTCCCCTCCGCCGGCATCCTGGAGGAGATCTTCGCGGCCGACGTCATCGTCAACATGCCCAAGGTCAAACATCACAGCGGGGCTAAGCTCTCCATGGCCATGAAGAATTTCATCGGCATCACCCAGACCATGGGCAATTTTCACAACATAGACCTGCAGCGGGCCATCGCCGAGATAAACACGGTGGTCAAGCCGGCTTTGGTCATCTCTGACGCCACCAATATCCTCCTGGACCATGGCCCCGGCGGACCGGGCACGGTCTCCAACCCGGGGCAGATCGTCATCGCCACCGATCCCGTGGCCGCGGATTCCTACTGCTGCGCTTTCTTCTCTAGAGCGCCCGCGGAAATTGGCTACCTTACCATCGGCCAGCAGTTGGGCGTGGGCACCACCGACTTCGCCTCCCTGGGAGTCACGGAGGTGAGCGCGTGAAAAAGGAACGCCGCCGCGGCGTCCACTGGATACGCAGGGCCGTACAGGCCGCCTTCATCGCGCTCTTCATCGTCTCCGCGTGGGCTGCGGCTTACCCGCCCAGCAGCAAGCCTATCGAGTCCCTCTTCCTGCGCACGGACCCGCTGGCGGCGCTCACGGCAGCATGGGAGAGCGGGCTCTGGCTATTTCTCTTTCCCGCCTGGATACTGCTGGGACTGACGCTGCTGAGCGGACGCTTCTTCTGTGGCTGGGTCTGCCCCCTGGGGTCGGCCATGGAGATGTTACCCTCCCTGGAAGACCGGCGCCCGAAGAAGATGTCGCGCCTGCGCCCCAAGGACATATTCGGCAGGACTATCGGCGCGGACGACCGCCGCATCCGTCTCAAGTACGTGTTCCTGGGCATACTCCTTTTGCTTTTTGTGTTGGGTGTCAACGCGATCTGGATCTTCGATCCGCTGGTGATCGCCAACCGCGCGGTGCTCTTCGTGCTCTTCGGCGGCGTGCCCATCATCTTCATCGCCCTCATCGTCCTGGCGGTGGTGGTGGGGCCGCGCTTCTGGTGCCAGGAGATGTGCCCATTCGGGGCCTGTCTCTCGCTGGCGAGCATGGCCGGCTCACGCCTGCCCGCCAAGGCCAGCCCGCTGGCCCTGGTCAAGGACGAGAGTGCCTGCATCCATTGCGGCAAGTGCGCTTACGCCTGTCCCTTCGGCATCGTTGAGGTGGCGGACAGCACCAAGACGGGACGGCTGGCCATGGCCGACTGCGCCCTGTGCGGCGAATGCGTGGCCGCGTGCCCCGAGAGCGACGCTCTCTCTCTACGCGTCATGGGGGCGCCGGTGCTGGGTTCGGGTGCTGCGCGGCGCGGGCCGGACGCCCTGGAGGAGGTGGTATCGTGCGAGACCTGAAGATTGGCCGGCGCGACTTCCTTGCTCTGGGGATGACCGGGGCGGCGACGCTCTTCGCCTACGGTCTCCTGCGCGACCAGGGCGGCGGCGTGTTGTTGCGGCCCCCGGGAGCCCAGGACGAGAGTGACTTCGCGGTGCGTTGCATGCGCTGCGGGGAATGCGTGCGTGCCTGCCTGACGCAATGCCTAGAGCCAGCGCCGCGTGAGTTCGGCACCACCAAGCTGTGGACACCACGCTTCAGCCCTGCCCTGGCCAAGTGCGAGTTCGAGCTGTGCGGGCGCGCCTGCGCGCAGTCCTGTCCGGTAGGCGCCATCCGCAAGCCCGCAGACGCGGACGTGCGCATCGGCACCGCAGCGGTGACCCGTTCTAAATGTATCGCCTGGAACGAGGGCAAGGAATGCCTGGTCTGCTACGAGCGCTGTTCCTACGGGGCCATCGAGGTCGACTCCAAGGTCAGGCCCCACGTATTGGCGGAGCAGTGCACGGGGTGCGGCGCCTGCCAGAACACCTGCGTCACCTGCCCCGACCCCGCTATCGTGGTCTATCCCCTGGGTACCGCCCCCACCGAAAGCGGCGGCGGAGGCGGAGGCAAGGGCGGCAGCTAACCCTGCCTCGGGGTCAGCCTGGGGGTCACGCCCGTAAATCGGCCAGTACCTGCAAACGACTACGGGGGCAAGGGCTATCTCTTCTCTCCGGGCTCCCATGCGTGGTCGCGCAGGAGCGTGGTCTCCCCAATACTGGCGGTACTGACGGACGAGGAACTTGGAGCTGGAGCATTGAGGTCATACCCGACCACGTCGTGGCCGCCATCCCAGCCGTGCAGGTTGAAATACATGGGGCGCTCGGCCATGATCGCTGGTCCGGAGAGGACCCGCAGAGAGCACGAAGGCTCGCGGCCGCTGCCGATCTCGCCGTTCACGAAGACGGTCTTCCTGGATTTGGCGGGGACGGTGACCTGTTTAGTCGCGATAATGCCGGAGTTGCCCAGATAGCGCATCGAGACCACGGCATCCTCATTCCCGGGGTTCTGCAGGCAGATCCATTCGTGGAAGCCGTCCCCGGTATATCCCTCGGCAAAGAACCAAGCCGTGGAGAGCTCACTGGCGCCGATGACGCAGTGTCCTCCCTCCCAGGGGGCTCCACCGGCGGTGTAACTGAAGTACATGGGACGCTCGGCGAGGAAGTACGA
>Ga0209254_10006137_pt1 | contig 11072 bp, 11 predicted proteins | sample FrelakmetDIP11DI_FD_187148 | JGI IMG/M metagenome (GOLD analysis project Ga0209254, IMG submission 187148) | Freshwater lake sediment microbial communities from the University of Notre Dame, USA, for methane emissions studies - DIP11 DI (SPAdes)... | ecosystem: Environmental > Aquatic >... | reverse complement strand
GCCTTCCCTTCCTCGAGCAGCCGATCCGCCCGCTCCAGTACTCCGGCGTTGCGTGCGGTCCAGCGCGAGAGCAGCACATCGCTCAGCTCGGCCTTTGGCTCGCAAGCTCCGGAGGAAGGCGTTCTTCGGGAGCCGCTGAGTCAGGGGTCGAGGGGGCATGTGGGTCCCCTCTTTCAACATCCCGCCGGCGACGCGACGTCACGCTTCGCGCAGCGCCGCCACCGGCGGTCGGCTCAACGCCGCACGTGTGCCGGCCCACGCGTTCAATCCTACGCATACAAGGCCCGCGACCGGGCCCGCCACCCAAAGCCAGGGGTCGACTGCGTAGGACAACTGGAACACGCGCGTCGCCAGCACGTATCCGATTGCCGCTGCGCCCGCGGACGCGAGCAGGCCCGCGAGCAAACCGAGCGCAAGGAACTCGGCACGGCTTGCGGCCACCACCTGGGCGCGGGAGGCACCGAGCGCACGCATGACCGCAGATTCCTGCACGCGCTCGTCCTGGGTCGCGAGCAGCGCAGCGTAGAGCACCAGGAGCCCGGCGACCAGCGCGAAGAGGAACACGAACTGGACTGCGCGGATAACCTGCTCCATCACCGCGAGGGCCTGCTTCAGGATCGCCGACATGTCGACGACGGTGAGATTCGGGAAGTCGCGCACGAGGCCGTTCATCGCCGTCGCTCGCGCATCCCTGAGGTGAAAGCTCGTGATGTAGCTCGTGGGCAGGCCGTCCAGCAGTTGCGGCGTGGTGACGACGAAGAAGTTCACCTGCATCGAGTCCCAGTCGAGACCGCGCAGGTTGGTGATGCGCGCGGAGAACGTCTGGCCGCCGACGCTCCAGGTGAGGCGGTCGCCGAGGCCGACGCCGAGCGTCTTCGCGATGCCGCTCTCGACCGACAGCGCGCCCGCGGCGAGATCCTCGGGCGTGAACCAACGACCCGCAACGACGCGGTTGTGCGCCGGCAGCGCGCTCATGTACGACAGGTTGAACTCGCGCTCGACGAGGCGCCGAGTACGCTCGCTCTCGTAATCGTCCACGTGCACCGGCCGATCGTTGATCGCGGTCAGACGACCGCGCACCATCGGGTAAATCTGCGGCTTGGGGAGCGCGTTCGCCGCGAAGAAGCGCTCGACCGGCTCGCGCTGATCGGGCTGGATGTTCAACACGAACCGGTTCGGCGCATCCTGCGGCAGCTTGCCGCGCCACGCCTCGAGAAGGTCGGCTCGCGTGAAGGTGAGCAGCAGTACGGCGGTGAGCCCCAGGGCGAGCGCGAGGATCTGCACCGTGTTCGACCGGCTGCGGCGGCGCAGGTTGGCAAGACCATAGCGCCACGACACGCCGACGAGCGGCGCCAACGAGGCCGCAAGACGCAGCGCGCCGAACGCCGCGGCCGCGAAGGCGACGAACGCCGCGGCGAACCCGCCGATGACGTACACCCCGAGCTTCAGGTCGCCCGCCTGCCAGACCAGCAGCGCGGCGAGGGCGGCAAAGCCAATCGCATAGCCGGCGACCGCGCCCTCGCGCGGCGGGCCCACGTCGCGCCGGATCACGCGCAGCGCCGGGACATTCTTCAGTTGCAGGAGCGGAGGCAGCGCGAAGCCCAGCAGCAGCACGAGCCCGGCGGCAATCCCTTGCAGCGCCGGTACGAACGAGGGAGCGGGAAGCGCGGTCGCCATCAGCTGCTCGGCCAATCTTGCGAGCACTTCCTGCGCGGCGAGGCCGGCCAGACATCCTGCTGCACACGCCGCGACTGCGAGCGCGACGAACTCCCAGGCAAACAGCGCAAAGAGCTTTCGCTGCGATGTGCCGAGACAACGCATGACCGCGTAGCCGTCGAGATGCCGCTGACTGTAGCGGCGCGTCGAGAGTCCGATCGCGACCGCAGCCAGAATTGCCGCGAGCATGGCCGTGAGGCCGAGAAACTGCTGCGCGCGGTCGAGGGCAGCGCGGATCTCCGGCCGCGCGCCGGAAAGGCCCTGGATCGCTTCGCCGCGGCCCAGGGCGCCCTTGGCCCAGGCCTCGTACGCGTCCACCCCCTCGCGCGGCCCCGCCACGAGGAGCGAATAGCTGACCCGGCTTCCGGGTTGCACGAGACCGGTCGCCGCGAGGTCGGCACGGTTCATGAGCACCCGCGGTGCGATGTTGAAGAATTGCACGCCGCGATCCGGCTCGAGCGTCAGGATGGCCGCGATGCGCAGGCTCGCGTCGCCCACCTCGAGCGTCCCGCCGACGCGCGCGTCGACCGCGGACGCGAGCCGCTCGTCGATCCATGCCGTGCCGGGGGCCGGAATGCCGTCTGCCTCGCGGTCCGCCGCATTGGGCGCGTCGGCGATGCGCAGCTTGCCGCGCAGCGGGTAGCCCTCGCTTACGGCCTTCAACCCGACGAGCTGCGCCGCCTCGCCCGACCGGGCCATGCTGATGAGCGTTGTCGCTTCCGCGGCCTCCACGCCGCGCGCGCGCGCCTCGTCCGAAAAACGCCGGTCCCACGGGTGGTCGGCGCCGAGCAGCAGGTCACCGCCGAGCAACTGATGCGCCTCGCGTGTGAGGGCCTCACGGACGCGGTCGCCGAAGAAGCCGACGCTCGTGATCGCAGTCACGGCGACGAACAGCGCGAGCGCGAGGACGCGCAGCTCCCCGGCCCGCCAGTCCCTTTTCAGCATGCGTAGCGGCAGTGCGGTCATGAGTCACCCGGAAACGTCGCGCCAGGGGCGCGCGCCGATCAGTCTAGCCAGTTTTCCACGCTCGAGAGGGGCACAGCCCCCTCACGCTCCCCGATCTCTGAGAAAAGCGCCGTTCCGCGTCGGCGCATTTGCTCTAGTGAAGGATCAGGTAGACGGCGAGCATCAGCCCGACGAGGGCAAGTGCAAATGCCATTGCGATCGCAAAGCGCGTACTGTACCCGGCTGGGATCTCGGCCGCTCCGAGCGACCGGATCACGCGCCTGAACTGCACGACCGAGAAGACGTCCGCGATCACGCCGAGCGCGACGAGGGCAACGCCGATCAGGACCGAAAACCCCTGCCCGCGCAAGGCCTGCCCGCCGCTCATGTACGCGACGAAGATGCCGAAACGCGCGACGACGAAGCCGAAACCCATCATGGTGAGGCTCGTGCGCGTCCAGGCGAGGAGCGTGCGCTCCGCAGCGAAGAGGACGCGCGGATCCTCGAGGTAACTCATGCGACGCGCGGATGCGGCGCGCCATTGACGAGTCGCCCGCCCGCCAGCCGGATCTGCCGGGAGCAGCGTCGCGCCAGCGCCTCGTCGTGAGTCACCAGTACGAGCGTCGCGTCCCGCTCGGCGTTCAGCGCGAACAGAAGCTCGATGACGCCGGCGCCGGTCGCGGCATCGAGATTCCCGGTCGGCTCGTCGGCGAAGAGGAGCTTCGGCTCGACCACGAACGCACGCGCGAGCGCCACCCGCTGCTGCTCGCCGCCGGAGAGATACTTCGGATAGTGGCGCAGGCGCTCGGAAAGACCGACGCGCTCGAGCATGCGTCTTGCTTTGACTTCCGCATCGGCGTCGCCGGCGAGCTCGAGCGGCAGCATGACATTCTCGAGCGCGGTGAGCGGCGGCAGGAGCTGAAACGACTGGAAGACGAATCCGACCAGGCGCTTTCGGACGTCGGCGCGCCCGTCCTCGTCGAGCGAGAAAAGATCGATACCATTGAGCTCGACGGTCCCGGAGGTCGGTGTATCCAGACCCGCGAGCAGCCCGAGCAGCGTCGACTTTCCCGAGCCCGATGCGCCCAGGACCGCAATCGCCTCCCGCGGCATGATCTCGAAACCGATATCCTCCAGAATCGTGAGCGTCGATTCGCCGTTCGGCACGACCTTGGAGAGCCCGGCAGCGCGCACGACCGGAAGGCTCGGACGTTCATTCATGCTTCGTGGACTGATATTCGCCGTAATGGTCTTGGCCGCGGGTGCCGCTCACGCCGCGGACACGATTCTCGTCTTCGGGGACAGCCTGTCGGCTGCCTACGGGCTCGCGCAGAAGGAAGGTTGGGTGGCGCTGCTGTCTGAGCGCCTGCGCGAGCGAAAGTTCGATTATAACGTCGCGAACGCCAGCATCAGCGGCGAGACGTCCGCGGGCGGCGCGGCGCGCATCGACGACGCGCTCGCACGTGCGCGGCCGAGCGTCCTCGTGGTCGCGCTGGGCGCGAACGACGGGCTGCGCGGCCTGCCCGCGGCACAGCTGAAGACCAACCTGGGGAGGATCCTCGACGCGGCAAAAGCGCGCAAGGCGAACGTCCTTCTCGTCGGGATGCGACTTCCGCCCAACTACGGCCCGAAGTACACGGCCGAATTCGACGCAGTGTTCGCCGAACTTGCGCGCGAGCGCAAGGTCGCCTTCGTGCCTTTCCTTCTCGACGGCTTCGGCGACCGGCGCGAATTCTTTCAGTCCGATACCATCCACCCCACCGCCGAGGCGCAAAAGATCATGCTGGACAACGTCTGGCAGGGGCTCGCGCCGATGCTGCGGCGTTGAGTGCACGCCGTTTGCGGCCTGATTGGCGCGCGGCGCGGGAGCGCGTCTGGCACTCGCGACGCTCAGAGCGCCCAGACGAACATCGCGAGCCCGCCGAGGGCGACGACGGCGCCGATGGCGACCAGGACCCACGGGCCGATGGCCGAGGAGCCAGGCTCGAGTACGGCCTTGGCTGGGTTGGCCGGATCAAACCGCACGGCCACTTCGGTTCCCGGCGCGTAGCGCCTGATGACCCCCTCGGCGATCTCCCGCTGGGGCGACTGGCCGCTCTCGTAGGAAACGCGCTCGCCGGTGTAGCGCTTGCCGGCCACATCATACCGATAGCGGACCGAGGCGCCGTAAAGCCTCTGCTCGTGGCCGTCGGAACGGCTGGTTACCTCGGCGCTTTCGATCACGCCTCTCGCCTCCGGCCAGCCGCGGCTCGCCGCGGCATCGCCTTGCAGCCGCCAGCCGACGAGTGCAATCGTGGCGCCGGCCGCGAAGATCACCAAGGGACTGAGCCGCATCGGCGGGGCTAACGCACCGCGAAGCGCAGGTGGCGCGTGGCGATCACGGCCGCACCGACCCCCGCGAGCAGGAACACCGGCGCCGTGGAGATCTGGATGAGGTGCGTGATCTCATCGAGCTGGATCGGGTTCATGGCCCTCGCGCCGCGCGTCAGACGACTGTCACGCCAGGATCGCCCGATTCGAGCGTGCCAATGACGCAGGCGCGCTCGAACCCGTCGTGACGGAACGCCGCGAGCACCGTATCGACGGACCCGGGCTCACACGCGACGAGCAATCCCCCGCTCGTCTGCGGATCGGTGACGAGCTTGCGCTTCCATTCCGCAAACGCCTCGGGCAAGCGCACCTCGGCGCCATAGCTTGCCCAGTTGCGGCCCGAAGCGCCGGTTGCGACGCCCTGTTCGGCCCAATGCCGTGCCTCGGCGATGACCGGCAGGTCGTCGAAGCGCACGGTCGCGGCTAACTGTGACCCCCGGCAAATCTCCAGCAGGTGCCCGGCAAGGCCGAACCCGGTTACGTCGGTAAGCGCATGAACCGAATCGAGCTCGGCGAGGGCCGGGCCCGGCGTGTTGAGCTTCGTGGTCCACCGGATCATCTCGGCGTAGCCGCCGGGCGACAGCACGCCCTTCTTGAGCGCAGCCGAGAGGATCCCGACCCCGAGCGGCTTTCCGAGCACGAGGTGGTCGCCCGCCTGCGCGCCGGAATTGCGCTTGACCTTCTGCGGGTGCACGAGCCCGATCGCGACGAGCCCGTAGATCGGCTCGAGCGTGTCGATGGAGTGGCCGCCGGCGACGGGTATGCCGATCGCGGCACACACCGATTCGCCGCCGGCGAGAATCCGTTGGATGGCGGCCAGCGGCAGCTTTTCGAGCGGCATGCCGACGATGGCTAGCGCAAAAAGCGGCTGCGCGCCCATCGCATAGACATCCGATATCGCATTGGTCGCCGCGATGCGCCCGAAGTCGAACGGATCATCCACGATCGGCGTGAAGAAATCGGTCGTCGCGACGACGGCCTGGGTCTCGTTCAACTGATAGACGGCAGCGTCGTCGGAGGACTCGATGCCCACGAGGAGCGCCTTGGGCACGGGCAACGTGGAGCCCTTGGCGAGAATCTCCGACAGTACCGCGGGTGCAATCTTGCAGCCGCAGCCGCCGCCGTGGCTGAACTCCGTGAGGCGAATGGGCAGTGTGCTGGGAGCGTTCATGTTCGGTTCAAGTTCGCGGCACGCGGGCGCGGAGAGGCCAGTGTGCACAATACGAGAGGGCACGCCCCCTTGCTCATGCTCCCCAATGTCAGAAAAAGCGCTGCCTGCGGCATCGGTTTTCTTCTTAGAATCGGGGATTGATTCGCCGGCGCGATGCGAGCGTCGGCAAACGGCTAGACACTCATGCGGTTCCCCGACTCGGTTACCGTAGCACAGCTCGATTTCTTTGACGAGGTGCTCGACGTCCGCTCGCCCGCCGAGTATGCGGACGACCACGTGCCCGGCGCCGTCAGCTGCCCGGTGCTCGACAATGCCGAGCGTGCGGAGGTCGGCACGATGTACAAGCAGGTCTCTCCGTTCGCGGCGCGAAAGCGCGGCGCCGCGCTCGTTGCACGCAACATCGCCCGCCATCTCGATGAGCGTTTCAGCGACCGGCCGAAGGACTGGCGCCCACTCGTCTACTGCTGGCGCGGTGGCAAGCGCTCGGGCGCAATGACGCACGTCCTGCGCGAGGTGGGCTGGCAGGCGGCGCAGCTCGTGGGCGGTTACAAAGCCTATCGCCGCGAGGTCGTTGCGCAGCTCGAAGCGCTGCCTGCGCAGTTTCGCTATGTCGTCGTCTGCGGCGAGACGGGCAGCGCGAAATCGCGCCTGCTCGAAGCGCTCGAGCGTGAGGGCGCGCAAGTGCTCGATCTCGAGCAGCTCGCCCGTCACCGCGGTTCCGTGCTCGGCTCGCTACCGGCGTCGCCGCAGCCGCCGCAGAAGTGGTTCGAGACGCTCGTCTGGGACCGGCTGAGGAAATTCGAGCGGGCATTGCCGGTCTTCGTCGAGGCCGAGAGCAAGAAAGTGGGCGAGCTTCAAGTCCCCGAGGGGCTCATCCGAGCAATGCGTGTCTCGGAATGCGTCCGGGTCGAGGCACCGGTTGGAGAGCGAGTCCGCTTCCTGATCGACGAATACCGGCATTTTCTCGCCGATCCCGCGGCGCTCGGCGCTCAGCTCGACTGCCTCACACCGCTGCACGGCAAGGACACGATCGCGGCGTGGAAAGCGCTCGCCGAGCGGGGCGACTGGGACACGCTCGTCTGCGAGCTCCTCGTCTCCCACTACGACCCGGCCTATCGCCGGTCGAGCGCAAAGCACTTCGTGCGGCTGACGGCCGCGCAAACGGTCGCGCTGGAGTCGCTCTCGGCGCAGAGCATTGCGTGCGCCGCGCGCACGCTCGCGGGCAAGACATCCGTCAAGCAGGCGATGGCGGGCTGAGGAAATGCCGAGCCCCTCTGCACCCAGGAGGCTGCCTGGGGCGGTGGCGCGGCGGCGCGGACCAACAAAGAGCGGCAGCGCCGCCGCCCCGCAGCGATTTCTCAGGGATCGGGGAGCGCGAGGGGCTGTGCCCTCTCGTAGCGTGCAGACCCGCTAGAATCCGCCCAACGCTCGCAGGTGCTGTACGACGCTTCGGCCAAGAGCGGAAAGCGCGTACCCTCCCTCCAGCATCGAGACAATGCGCCCCTGCGCGTGCCGCTCGGCCACCTCGACCAGCTTCTGGGTCACCCACGTGTAGTCCTGGTCGACGAGCCGCATCATGGCCATGTCGTCCTCGACGTGCGCGTCGAATCCGGCCGAGATGTAGATCATCTGGGGCTTGAATGCGTCCAACGCCGGCATCCAGGTCTCCTCGACGACCTCGCGGAACTGCTGGCCGCCGCTCCCGGCCCGCATCGGCACATTGACCATGTTCGGCGCAGGATGCTCGGTGCCGCTATAGGGGTAGAACGGGTGCTGGAAAGTGCTCACCATGAGCACGCGCTCGTCACCCGCGAAGACGTCCTCGGTGCCGTTGCCGTGATGGACATCGAAGTCGATGATCGCAACGCGCTCGAGGCCATGACGCTCGAGCGCATGGCGGATGCCCACAGCGACGTTGTTGAAGAAGCAAAAGCCCATGGCCCTGTTGCGCGTGGCATGGTGCCCGGGCGGGCGGACGCTGCAGAACGCGTTCTCATGCGTTCCCCCGATCACGAGGTCGGTGGCCAATACCGCGGCGCCGGCAGCGCGCAGGGCGGCCGACAGCGTGCCCGCATTCATCGCCGTATCGGGATCCAGGTGCACGATGCCCTCGTCCGGCGCCACCTTGCGGATCGCTTCGACGTAGGGCAAGGGGTGCACGCGCGCGAGCTGTTCATCCTGCGCGAGCGGCGCATCATAGCGTTCCAGGTAGGGCGCGATGCCCGAGGAGATCAACTGGTCGTCGATCGCGGCGAGCCGCGACGGGCACTCCGGGTGATAGGTGCCCATATCGTGTTTCATGCAGTCGACGTGAGTGATATAGGCCGTTGCCATAAACTGCTCACTCCCCCTGGATCCGCCAAGTCAATCATAGCCGAAATCCCCCTACACTTAGTCCCGCCCCGGATGTCCCGGCCGCCCGCAAAGTCCCCCCGATGATTCCCATCCCCCTGAAGCAGGTCGTCGCGCAGGCCGGCCGAGTGATCCTCGGCAAGGAGCACCAGATCCGGCTCGCCGTGGCGTGCCTGCTCTCGCGCGGCCATCTGCTGATCGAGGACCTCCCCGGCGTCGGCAAGACAACCCTTGCCCACGTGCTGGCGCGGCTCCTGGGGCTCGACTTCCACCGCGTCCAGTTCACGAGCGACATGCTTCCCGCCGACATCATCGGCGTATCGGTCTACGACCGCGGCTCGGGATCGTTCAAGTTCCACCCCGGCCCGGTCTTCGCAAACCTGATCCTCGCCGACGAGGTGAACCGCGCCACCCCGAAGACCCAGAGCGCGCTGCTCGAGGCGATGGAGGAGCATCAGGTCACCGCGGAAGGCGAGACGCGCGCGCTCCCGGAGCCCTTCTTCGTCATCGCGACCCAGAACCCCTCGCACCAGGTGGGCACGTTTCCGCTTCCGGAATCGCAGCTCGACCGCTTCCAGATGCGCATCGAGCTCGGCTATCCCGACCGCGAGGCAGAGCGACTGCTCCTCAAGGGCGAAGCGCGGCGCGACATGATCGCCGGTCTTGCGCCGTGCATGTCGCCGGGGGAACTCGTCAGTCTGCAGAAACTTGCGCGCGACGTGTTCGTCTCGGACGCGCTGGTCGATTACGTGCAGGCGGTCGTGGAGCACACCCGTCGGACGTCGGAGTTCGTGAACGGCCTCTCGCCGCGCGCAGCGCTGTCGCTGCTCGCCGCCGCGCGGGCCTGGGCACTGCTCGCGGGCCGGGACCGCGTGATCCCCGAAGACGTCCAGGCGGTGCTGCCCTGCGTCGCGACGCATCGTCTGCATCCGGTATTGAATGGCACACGGCGCACAAGCGCGGAGATCGGGCTGGAGCTGATCGAAGCCGTGCCGATCCCCTGACAACAAGAATCGATGCTTCGCAGGCACCGCTTTTGGTTGGAATCGGGGCGCTGTGCGCCCTCGCGGCGGGCAGACAAAGGTCCGATTCGGGATACGATGCAAGCGTCCGCCCCGCGCGCTCCCTGGCGCGCCTCGCGCCCTGGAAGCGATGACGCCGGATTGCCGCGATGACCATGCTTCAGAGCTTCCTGCGCCGTTCCGAGTTTTTCTCGTTCCTGTTGCGCTTGCGCGCCGCCGAGCAAGGTCCGATCAGGCTCACGCAGCGGCGCGTCTATATTCTGCCGACGGGCTATGGCTTCACCTTCGCCTTCGCCCTTTTCCTCATGCTCATCGGGTCGATCAACTACACCCTCGGCCTGGGTTACCTCTTGACGTTCTCGCTTGCGGGCATGGGCCTCGTGTCGATGCTCCACAGCTTCCGCAACCTTGCCCATCTCGTCGTGCGGCCGGGACGCGTCGAGCCGGTCTTCGCTGGAGGCGATGCGAAGTTCGAACTGCTGGTCGAGAACCCCAGCCGGCACGATCGATTCGCCCTGCTGGTGGTGCGCGACGCGTCAGTCGTGGATTGCGACATCGCCGCGGAGCGCACCGAAAGGGTGCGGATCGCCGTGCCGGCGCCGCGGCGGGGTTCCCTCGCGCTGGGCCGCGTGACCTTGGAGAGCCGCTATCCGCTCGGCCTTTTCCGCGTCTGGAGCTACGTACAGCCGGATGCGAGCGCCATCGTCTATCCGCGGCCGGACGAGTCCGAGCTGCCGGACGCGCAGGTCACGCCGGATCGCGGCGAGGCGGTGAGCGCCGGGGGCGGTAGTGACGATTTCAGCGGCCTTCGCCCCTATCAGCGCGGCGATTCCCCGCGCCATGTGGCGTGGAAAGCGGCCGAACGCGGGGGCACGCTGCTTACCAAGTTCTTCTCGGGACACGGTGCCGCCGAACTCTGGCTGCGCTGGGACGAGCTGCCTGCGGCGCTCGACGTGGAGGCGAAGCTCTCGCGGCTCACGCGGTGGATACTCGAGGCGGATGCGGGCGGTATTGCTTTCGGGCTCGATATTCCCGGCGTGAGGATCGCGCCCGCCCTGGGCGACGCGCATCGCGAAACCTGTCTCACGCGGCTCGCGCTCTTCGATGCCGGCGCTCCCCGCTCCTAGCCTGTACGCGCTCTTCGTCGGCATCGCGCTGGCCGCGGGCCCCCACATCCCGCGCCTGCCGATCTGGGTCGTGGGACTCGCCGGCGGCCTGCTCGCCTGGCGGGCTTGGGCAGCGTGGCGCAAAGAGCCGCTGCCGCGCAAGGGTCTCGTCCTGCTGCTTGCACTCGCCGCACTGATAGCGGTGTTCGTGCACTACCGGACGCTCTTGGGCCGCGATGCGGGCGTGGCCCTGCTCGTCGTCTTCCTCGCGCTGAAGCTCCTCGAGATGACGACGCGCCGCGACGTGACCGTGGTGACGTTCCTCTGCTACTTCCTCGCGCTCACGAACTTCTTCTACAGCCAGAGCATCGCTACCGCGGCCACCACCGG
>Ga0209254_10006136_pt1 | contig 11073 bp, 8 predicted proteins | sample FrelakmetDIP11DI_FD_187148 | JGI IMG/M metagenome (GOLD analysis project Ga0209254, IMG submission 187148) | Freshwater lake sediment microbial communities from the University of Notre Dame, USA, for methane emissions studies - DIP11 DI (SPAdes)... | ecosystem: Environmental > Aquatic >... | reverse complement strand
GGGCCGCGAGGTCCGGGTCGTTCACCAGGATCGCCCCGCCGTCGCCGAGGCCGCCCAGGTTCTTGGTGGGGTAGAACGAGAGGGCCCCGATGCCGCACTCGCCGGCGAGCGTCCCGACCGGCCGGCCCTCGTAGAGAGCCCCGTGCGCCTGGCACGCGTCCTCCAGCACGGCGATTCCCCGCGCGCGCGCGAGGGCGAGGATCGGGGCCATGTCCGCGGGGTGGCCGTAGAGGTGGACGGGCAGGATGGCTTTCGTGCGCGGGGTGAGCGCTCCGGCGAGGCGCTCCGGGTCGAGGTTCAGGGTGCGGGGGTCCACGTCCACGAAGACGGGCCGCGCGCCCGCCTGCACCACGGCGAGCCCGGTGAAGGCGGCCGAGACCGCGGTGGTGACCACCTCGTCGCCGGGCCCCACGCCGAGCGCGCGCAGGGCGAGCGCGAGCGCGTCGGTGCCGTTCCCGACCGCCACCGCGTCCCGCGAGCCGAACGCCTCGGCCAGCTCGCGCTCGAAGGCCTCCCCCTCGGGGCCCAGGATGAACCAGCCGGAGTCGAGGACCCGCGCCACCGCCTCGTCCAGCTCGCGCCGGTGGGCGGCCACGTGGGCCCGGAAGTCCACGAAGGGAACGGCGAGGGGAGCGCTCACAGGTAGTGCTCCCGGTGGCGGCGGTAGTAGGCGACCGTCTGGGCGAGGCCCTCGCGCAGGGGGACGGTGGGCGTCCAGCCGAGGACCGTCTTCGCCTTCGTGATGTCGGCGTAGAAGTCGCCGATGTCGATCCGCTTCCTCTCGGGAGGGAAGGGCACGAGCGTGCAGGAGCCGCCGCCGGCCACGTCGAGGAGCAGCTCGACGAGCTCGAGAAGCGACACCGGATGCTCGTCCCCGAGATTCAGGGCCTGGCCGTTCGCGGCCTCCATCGCCCCCGCCCGGAGAAAGGCGTCCACCACGTCGTCCACGTGGTTGAAGTCACGTTTCTGGCGACCGTCGCCGAAGACCTGGATCTCCTCGCCGAGCGCGGCCTTCCGGACGAACCAGCCGATGAAGCCCTGGCGGTTGTGCCGGATGAGCTGGCGGGGGCCGTAGGTGTTGGTGAGCCGCAGCGAGGAGGTGCGAATCCCGTACACCTGGTGGTAGACGAGGTGGTAGAACTCGCCCGAGATCTTGTTGATCCCGTTCACGTCCACCGGCTGCAGGAGGTGCTTCTCGTCCACCGGCAGGTAGAGCGGCTTGCCGTAGACCTGGCGCGTGCCGGCATAGACGATCTTGATCTCGGGGTTGCCCTTGCGGACCGCCTCCAGCACCCGCAGCTGGCTCGTGCAGTTGATCTCGAGGTCGGTCACGGGGTCGCTCATCGAGTCGATGTGGCTCACCTGGCCGGCCAGGTTGAACAGCACCTCCTGGTCGCGAACCAGGAACTCCATCCCGTGCCCGCGCACGTCGGCGATGTTGATGCGGACCTTGTCCTCGTATCCGTCGAGGTTGAAGAGGTTCCCCCCGTAGTCGGGCAGCAGGCTGTCCACCGCCGTCACGCGCGCGCCCAGGTCGGCGAGGGTGCGGCAGAGGTTCGACCCGATGAAGCCGAGGCCCCCGGTGACGAGGACCCGCCGGCCGCGGTAGAAGTCGCGGTGGTCGCTCACGCGGCGTTCCCGGCCGAATGCTCGCTGCCCGGCTGGCGGTGGAGCTTGTGGACGACGAGCTCCCACCACAGCCTCGAGAGGTCCACGAGGGTGCGCAAGACGCGCGGGAAGTTGAAGAACTGGCTCTTGCCGTAGCTGCGGTGGAAGTGGTGCACCGGCACCTCGGCGATGCGGAAGCCGGCGTCCTGCACCTTCTTCATGAGCTCGACGCAGATGACGCCGGAGGAGCGGGTGATGCGAACCTTCTCGAAGACGCGGCGGCGCATGAGACGGAAATCGCAGTCCACGTCCCGCAGGCGCAGGCCGAACGCGATCTTCACGAACCAGTGGTAGGCGCGGCCGATGACGACCCGGTGCAGGGGGTCGTGGCGGGTGATCTTGTAGCCGTTCACGAAGTCGACGTCGGAGGAGAGCGCCTCCCAGAGCTTCACCATCTCGCGCGGGTCGTATTGTGCGTCCCCGTCCGTGTAGAAGACGACGTCCTTCGATGCGGTCAGGAACCCCGTCCGCAGCGCCCCGCCGTAGCCGCGGTTCGTCTCGTGGTGCACGACCTTCATCCAGGGGAAGTGCCTCGCCATCTCGTCGAGGAGCGCGCCCGTGTGGTCGGGGCTGCCGTCGTCGACCACGATCACCTCGTAGTCGTTGGTGAGGGTGCGCGCGGTCATGTGCGCGACGAGGGCCAGGCTCGCGATGGTGCCGGCATCGTTGTAGGCGGGGAAGAAGATGCTGAGACCGGGCTTGTCTGCGCTCATTCGGGGCTCGACGCGTAAACGAACGAAGCTAGCACGTGCCCTCTCGGAGGGTCAAACTGCGTGGCGGCGCTCGGCGAGGAAGGCGCCGGCGAGCCCTGCCGCCCCGAGGGCGGCGAGGACGAGGCCCGCAAACAGCCCCCGCGCCCGGTGGGTGAGAACCACACGGTGGGTCCCCTCCCCGAGCACGACCCCCATGCGGTCCGCGTTCACGCGCAGGATCGGGGCCTCCCGGCCGTCGACCCGCGCCGAGAAGCCGGGATCGTATCCTTCGCTCAGCACGAGCAGGCCGGGCCCGGCGGCGCGCACGACGATCCGGCCGCCAGTGGCGCGCGCGAGGTCGGCGGGCGAGGAGCGGCTGCCGGGCGGGAGCACGACGCCGCGAGCGTCTTTCTCGGTCGCGAGCGCCTCGCGCCGCGCGTCCACCCCCAGGCGGGTGGGCGAGCGCAGGACGTCGAGGACGCGCGCCTCGTCGGGCAGCCGCCGCAGGGAGTCGACCACCCACGCCGGTCCGATTCCCCGCCGCACCTCGAAGAGGCTGACGAGGGGCGTGCCCGCCGCCTCCGCCAGCCGCACCTCGTCGCTCACATAGGCGGAGGCTGCGGAGAGGCCGACCCCGCGGCCGGCCTCGGCGTCGCGCAGCCCCGCGCGGAGGAGCCAGAGTGGTGGGGCGCCGGGCCAGGCCCGCAAGCGCAGGGAGCTGACCGCGAAGCGGCCCTGCAGGCGCAGCACGCCGAGGTACTCGTGGCCCGTGAAGCCCTCGCGCGCGGGGACGCTCGCGTGCACCGGGGCCATCCCGTGGCGGACGGCCCGCCGCACGTCGGGTCTCTCCCACGCCCACTCGGCGGTCTCGATCCCGGCGCGAATGGGGAGCCAGATCTCGCGCCCGGAGGCCAGCCGTGCCACGCACTCGGCCACCACGCGGCCCTGCTCGACCTCGACCGCTCCGGAGAGAAAGCTCACCACCCGCACCTCGGTGGCGCGAGTGATGGGGAGAGAAAAGAGGTGCGGCCGCGGCGGCTGCAGCACGACGTCGAGCGCTTCGCCGAGGCCGTCCCCGTCCGCTGGCACCACGAGCGCCTCGGTCGGGACCTGGACCCACCTCACTCCGAGCAGCTCGAGCCGTCCCGGGTCGGTCTCCAGGAGGCGGCGGGAAACGGTGCCGTCCGAGCCCATGCCGTCGAGCACGGCGAGGCGGGAGGCCGGCACCATGGGGTCGTAGCCGTTGACGCTGCGGTGAGCGGTGAGGCTCGCGCGATTCGCCCAGGCGAGGTCTCGCTCCCGCGCGCGAGGCCACGCGGTGGCGAGCGTGAGCGTTCGCTCCGCGCGCCGCTCTCCCATCGCGTGGTCCAGGGCCTCGCGGGTCGGCGTCGCCTGCTCGAGCTCCGCCACCGTGGGCGCGCCCGCCCAGGCGTCCCGGCCCGAGGGCTGCAGGAGGAAGGACGCCAGCACGGGCAGCAGGAAGACGTGGGCCACCGCCGCGTCGCGCCTTTCGGCGAGAGCGAAGTAGAGGATGAGGCCGAGCGCGAGGAGCCCGACCGGCGCCGCGAGCTGTGGCGCCAGCGGGCCGGTGACGGTGGTGGCGACCGACAGGGACACCGCGGCGAACAGGGCGGCGATGAGAGCCAGCCGTCGCAGGCGGCGGCCTCGCGGCTCGTGCCGGTCGCCCCATTGGGCGGAAAGAGAAAGCCCTCCGAGGAGAGCGAGCGCGAAATCGAAGGCCAGCGGCAGCGCTCCCGCGCCCTCGGGCACCCCGTGCCCGGCGAAGAGGAGGAGGCCGAGACCTGCCACCGTTGCGGCGGGGCGCAGGGCGGGCAGGCTCGACAGGAGAGGCACGGCGGCCAGCGCGAAGACGGCGGCCGGCGTGTGGGAGACGTAGCGCACGACGAGCCCGGCCAGGCCGGCGAGGGCCGCCGCTTCGTGGCCGGCGACCCCGGTGCCTCCCGGTCCGGCCTCGCGCAGCGCGATGAGCGTGGGGACGAGCTGCGGGGCCGCGAGCAGGACGCCGGCGAGGACCGCCGCCGCCGTGGACCGCAAGCCTCGCGTCCTCCCCCGGCCCTCGCCGGCCGGCGCGAGCAGCAAGCGCGCGCCGAGAAGCAGCGCTCCCGCACCGACCGCCTCCTTTGACCCGGCGAGGAGCAGGAGGGCGATCGCGACGGCGAGGGCGGCGGAGGTCGCGGCCCGGGCTCGCGTGAGGTGAGCCTCCGTGGCGAGAAGCAGGAGCGGCAACGTGGGGGCGGCCGTGACGAGCGCGGTGTCACCGAGGCGCGCGACGAGGCAGGGGCCGAGGGCGAAGCCGATCCCGGCCACGAGGGCGCCGACACGATCCGCCCCCAGGCGACGGGCGTAGAGGAAGGTGAGCGGGCCCACGAGCGCCAGCGACGCGAGCACGAGCAGCTGGAAGGCCCCGAACGGGGCGAGCGGGGTGAGCGCGACCACGAGAGGGTGGAAGGCCCCGGGCCGGTACGAGGCGAGCAGCGGCGTCCCGGAGAAGGTCGAGGCGTTCCAGGACGGGACCTCTCCGCGGCCCCAGGCCCGCCAGACCTCCGCGCGCAGGGGCAGGTGGAGCGCGGCGCCGTCCCCGGGGGCGAGCAGGCGCCCCTCGAGCCAGGCCGGAGCGTAGGCGAGGAGCGGGGCCGCGGCGAGGAACAGGATCAGGAGGAGATCGCGCCGTCCGGCCCCTGCGGATGGAGCCCACATGGCGGTGACCCTAGCACGCCCCCGCCCGCGGGCGTGAGCCCCGGGGTCTACCGTCTCCGCTCGACGGCGGCGCGCCAGCCGGAGTAGAAACGGAACTGCTCGACGTTGTCGAGGACGATGGGTCCCTCGTCGCGCCCCCCCCGACTTCTCGTGGCGAGGCGGAGCGATCCGGCCGCGCCGAGCGCCCCCCCGGGCTCCGGCCCGGCCGGACCCAGCGCCGGTGGAAAGCGCCGGAAGCCGTCGTCGACCGTCGCGCCGGGCGCGACCGCCTCGACCCAGGCATCGAGCTCGAGCCGCGCGGAACCCGTGACCGCGAAGCCGAACTCGAAGGCGAAGGCGTCGATCTCCACCGCCCGCGGATCCTGGCGCCGGTGCAGGTGCACGCGGTAGCCCTCTTCGAGCCGCGCGGTGTCGACGCGGCGCCGCTTCGAGGCCGGCTGGTATTCCCGCGTGATCACTCCCCGTACGACCAGCCGCACGTCCCCGCGCCGGAGGGTGACCGGCCCCTCGCCGGTGCGCAGGGCGAGAGCCCCCTCGTCGCGCTGGCCGCCCAACGCCCGCAGCGGGCGGACGCGGGCCTCGGCCTCGGGCACGAGAAAGACGACGAGGCCCGACGCCGCGAGCCGCCCCGCCTCGGCCGAGGCCGAGGCGCCCTCGAGGACGCGGAGCAGGTGGAATCCGCCCCGTTTGACCAGGAGCCCGGCCTCGTAGGGCGACTGGTCGAGCGCCCGCGCGAGCGTTTCCGGGGGCACGCCGGCGAGATCGAGAACCACCAGCCGCCGCTCTCCCTGCGCCGCGGCCTGCGGGGGTGAGGCGGAGGCCGCCACCCCGACAGTCACGCTCCCGGGCGACAGCGCCGCGCCGCAGTAGAGGCACGTCGCGCGCGCGAGCGCCACCGGGCGGCGGCACGAGGGGCAGCTCGCCACGGGCGGGGCCTCAGACGTTGTGCCGGAACTCGATGACGTCGCCGTCCTTCACCGGGTAGTCGCGGCCCTCGAGCCGCAGGCTGCCGCGCTCCCGGCAGGCCGCGATCGAGCCGGCGGCCACGAGCTCCTCGAGGGGGACCACCTGCGCGCGGATGAAGCCGCGCTCGATGTCGGAGTGGATGGTGCCCGCCGCCACCTGCGCGCGCGTCCCGCGCCGGATGGTCCAGGCGCGGCACTCGTCCTCGCCCGCGGTGAGGAAGGAGATGAGCCCCAGCAGGTCGTAGGTCGAGCGGATGACGCGCTCGAGCCCCGGCTCGGCGAGCGACAGGTCGTCGCGGAAGGTCTTGGCGTCTTCGGGAGACAGGCCGGCCATCTCCGCCTCGATCGGGGCGGACACCGCGCACAGGGCGACACCCGGCTTGCGCGCGAACGCCGCGAGGCCCGAGCGCTCGAGGAACGCCGCCGCCTCGCGGATCTCGGCCTCCCCGAGGTTGGCCACGAGGAGCAGGGGCTTCCCCGACAACAGGGCGTAGCCGCGCAGGCGGTGGGTCTCCTCGTCGGTCATCCCCATCTCCCGCAGGGGCTTCTCCGCCTCCAGGGCCTCCTTCAGGCGCTGGAAGAGTGCGCGCTCCGCCACGTCCTCGGCCTTGCTCGCCTTCTTGATGTTGGCTTCGAGGCGCTCGAGCCGCCGCTCGACGGTGCCGAGGTCGGCGAGGACGAGCTCGAGCTCCAGCATCTTCGCGTCGCGCAGGGGGTCGACGGAGCCGTCGGGGTGGGGGGCGGTGTCCGACTCGAAGGCGCGAACCACGTGCACGAGCGCGTCCACTCCGCGCAGGGCCGGCAGGTCCACGAGCGCCCCCCCCTCGCCCTTGGCGACGCCGGGGACGTCCACGTACTCGACGGTGGCGAGCGTCCGCTTCTTCGGCTGGAAGATCGCGGCGAGCCGGTCGACGCGCGGGTCGGGCACCCGGGCGACGGCGACCCGGGCCTCGGGCCGGCCGCCCGGTGGTGTCGCCTGCGTTCCCGTCAGGAGCTGGAAGAGAGTGCTCTTTCCCGCGAGGGAGAGCCCGAGGATGCCGGCTTTCATGTCGCGATTATACGCGGGGCGGTCGTGACCACCCGGGGAGGCCTCCGGCGACGTCGCCGCACGGTGTAGAATCAGCGGTCGGCGATGCTGCCCGCCTTGCTTGCTCTCGCGCTCCAGGTGGGTCCCGCGCTGCCGGGCGTAGGCGCCCCCTCCCCGCCGCCCCCGGGCGAGGGTCCCGTCATCCTCTTTCTGGTGGACAACTCCGCCTCGCTGCCGCCCCTCGACCCCGACGAGAAGCGGGTGGCCGCGCTCGAGAAGATGTTCACCTTCCTGCAGGGCCATCGCTACCGGCTGATCCTGTTCGGGGGCAAGGATGAGATCGCGGTCGACGACGTCTCGCGCTACCGCAACGAAGGGCAGTGGACGGACTTCTACCACGCCTTCGTGCGGGCGAAGGCCGTGGCCGCCGAGTACCCCCGCGGCACCGACCTGCGCATGGTGCTGCTCACGGACGCGATCGCGGACCCCGACCCGAAGGACTGGCCCGACGTGCCGAGCGGCTGGGACGTGCGCTCGCACTCGGTCCGCAAGACGGTGGAGCTCGTCGGCGGCATGGGCATCCCACTGTACGTCGTGCTGGTGGGGGACCCCCGCGGAGACGTGGCCGGGAGAGACCGCGAGCAGTCCCCCGGCTTCGTTCTCGACATGGTGCAGGCCGCGAACGGACGGGCCGCCTCCCCCCTCGCCCAGACCCTCTCTTCCTTCTTCCAGGACGATGGCCTCCTGCTGAGGAAGTTCGTCTACCGCGTGGCGCCCCACGAAGGCCTGAAGAAGATCGAGTCGGTCGTGACGCGCATCACGTCGCCGCCGCGCGCGGGAATCGAGATGCGGATCTTCGGCTACTTCATCCTCCCGCTCCTCCTCATCCTCGTCTCGCTCCTCGGCCTCCTGGTGCGGTCCTTCCCGGGGCCGGGCGACATCGAGGTCCTGGAGCTCGCGGTCGACCAGCCCGTGCACGTGGCCGCCGACCGGATCCACCGCGCGCCCGACGGCACCTGGTCAGCGCAGGGGTTGAGCCTCGCCGCCGACGCCCGCGCCGCCGCCGCCACCTTCACGCTGCAGGGCGGTGGGCTCGAGCTGACCGGCGCAGGCCTCGACACGACCGGCCTCGACCCGCGCGACGCCGCGCTCCTGCCCCTCGGCCTCGACGACATGCGCCGAGCCCTCGAGACGGCGACCGACTCCGGGACGCGCGAGGACAAGATCCACGCCCTGAACCTCGACTACGCCGCGCGCGGCCTCGAACCGAAGGAGGTGGCACGGCTGCTCGCGCGGCCGATCGCCGAGCGGGTCTCCCTGGCCGCGGTGGATTTCGTCCGGGCCAAGGCGCACCTCGCTCTCGACGAGACCCTGCGACGCCGCCTGCTCGAGCCCCGCGTGCACGTCGTGGTCTACGGGAAGGACGCGGGGCGACGAGAACTCGCGCCCGGGACCTCGCTGCGCGTCGGCGGCTACGGTTTTCTCGTGCGCGAGATCGGCCGCGGCGGCCGCAAGGACGTGCGGCTCGTGCTCTACTACGATCGCGTGAGCTCGGTCCTCGGCCTCAAGACCCTCCTGCCCGACGTCTTCCAGCGCGCTTTTCGCTTCCGGCGCAGCCGACAGCGGGTCGTCAGCTGACGCCCATGCCCGGGCCCATCCTCGCCGCAGGCCTCGACGGGCGCGAGCTGCGGCTCGAGGTGCGCTTCCTGCAGCGCGACCCCGAGCTGGTGACAGAGGTGAGCTCCGCGCGGGAGCTCTTCGACGCGATGGCCCACGGGGAGGCGTCGCTGGTCGTGCTCGGTCCCCGCCTGCCCGACGTGCCGATCGAGAAGGTCATCCAGCGCATCCGCGAGGGGCCGGCGGGCCAGCGGGCCTCCATCCTCGCTCTCATCCCCGCCTCCGACCCCGCGGGGACGGAAGGCGCCGTGCTCGGTGCCGGGGCCAACGCAGCGCTGCGCCGCCCCCTCGAGCGTTTCGTCCTCGAGAGCTGGGTGGCGAAGCTGCTCGACGTGCCGCGGCGCGTGCGCGCGCGCATCCCGGTGCACGTTCAGGTCGTGGGCAGCCGGAAGAGCGCCCCCGGGGAGCACTTCTACGGCCTCAGCCGCAACCTGAGCGTCCACGGGATGCTGCTCGCGAGCCCGGTCCGGATCGAAGCCGAGGACCTCGACCTCGAGATCGACCTCCCGGAGCCGGAGGGCCGGATCCGGGTGCTGGGCCGCATCGCGCGCGAGGCCCCGGAGGTGGGCTGGCCATACATGGGGTACGGAATCGAGTTCCTGTTCCTGCCCGAGGCCGGGCAGCGCGCGATCGACCGCATGGTGAGGCGCGAGACACCGCCCGAGCCCGCGAGGAGCCTGTGGGCCCCCGACGCCATCCACTCGACGCTGCGGCGCGACGAGTGGATCTACGAGGTCACCGAGCCCGCGCGGACGGACAGCGGCTTCCTGGTTGAGGTCCGCCGCGCGGCCCGCGTGGGCTGGCGCCCCGGGCAGGCGAGCCCCTTCTACGTCGTGCAGGGGGAATCGGCGCGCCTCGCCCTCGACACCGCCCGCGAGTTCGTGCGCCGTCACGGCTGATCCCTTGCCCCGCGTCTCGGTTCTCCTCCCCGTCCGCGACGCGGCGGCGACGCTTCGCGCCTGTCTCGACTCGCTCGCCGCGCAGACACTCGGCGATCACGAGGTCGTCGCGGTGGACGATGGCTCGGAGGACGGCAGCGCCGAGTTCCTCCTCGCCCGCGCCCGCGCCGACCCCCGCCTGCGAGTCCTGCGAGGCCCGCGTCGTGGCCTCGTGGGCGCGCTCTCGGTCGCGCTCGCCGAGGCCCGCGCCCCCCTGGTGGCGAGGATGGACGCGGACGACGTGGCGCGGGCGCCGCGTCTCGCCCTCCAGGCGGAGCGGCTCGAGCGGGACACCGCGGTCGACATCCTCGGCTGCCGCGTCGCCCTGGCCTCCTCGCCGGGCTTCGCGGCCGGGGAGGGCATGCGCTCCTACCTGGAGTGGCAGAACTCGCTCGTCGACCACGACGCCATGGCGCTCGACCGATTCGTCGAGTCGCCCCTCGTCCACCCCTCGGTGGCGATGAGGACGGCCACGCTGCTGCGGCTCGGCGGCTGGCGGGACTTCGACGGCCCCGAGGACTACGACCTGTGGCTGCGCGGCTTCGACGCGGGGCTGCGCTTCGCCAAGCTCGAAGAGACGCTCGTCGAGTGGCGCGACTCGCCGGGCCGTCTCACCCGCACGGACCCGCGCTACGCGCCCGGACGCTTCCTCGCGCTGAAGCTCGAGGCGCTCGCCCGGGGCCCCCTCGCCGGCGGCCGGGGGGTCGTCGTCTGGGGGTCGGGGCCGGTCGGCAGGACCTGGTCGCGCGCCTTGTGCGCCGCGGGTCACGAGGTGAGCGCGTTCGTCGAGGTGGACCCCCGCAAGGTGGGGGGGCGCCGGCACGGCGCTCCGGTCGTCGCGGTCGCGGAGGCGGGGCGCCTGCGCGGGCCGCTGCACCTGGCCGCGGTCGGACAGAAGGGCGCCCGGGAGCGGATCCGCGCGGAGGCCGCCCGCCTGGGCCTCACGGACGGCATAGATCTCGTCGCCGTCGCCTAGCGTGCTCGGCGGGTCCCGGGCGCGCCGCTCGCTATAATCGGCGGATGGTGCAACGGCTTTGCCTCGGCGGCACGCTCACCGCCCTCGTCCTGGCGTGGGCCGCCCCGGCAGCGCAGGCGGCGAAGAAGCCCCCCGCGCCGCCGCCGCCCCCGCCGCGCATCGAGACGCTGGCGAGCCTTCTCGCAATGGAGGACACGCGCTCGTCCGGCGCGGGCGAGCTGGAGCGGCTCCTCCGCGACCCCGACCGGGGCGTGAGGCGTCGCGCGGCCCTCGCCGCGGGCCGGGTGGCCGACCCCGCGCTCGTCCCCGCCCTCCTCGAGCTGCTGGACGACCAGGAGTTGGAGGTGCGCCGCATGGCCGCCTTCGCCCTCGGCCTCGCCGGCGAGCGCTCGGCGGTGGACCGGCTCCTCGT